>OIDJ01000006.1_pt1 | contig 65061 bp, 64 predicted proteins | sample 1581541 | NCBI WGS metagenome assembly OIDJ01 (sample SAMEA3882543, study PRJEB24775) | human gut metagenome | biome: human-associated habitat; feature: intestine environment; material: feces | place: Netherlands | collected 2009/2010
GCAACGGCCGCCGCCACAAGCGCCGCCGCGAGCAGAGCGAGCAGGAGCAGATTGCGCTTGATATGGCGCCGGTCGCGCCAGAGCAGATAGCAGGCGGGCAAAAAGACCAGGACGATCAGCCCCTTGCGCGAACCGGTCATCAGAATCCCCATCGCCAACAGCAGGGCCGGCAGGACCTCGTACCAGCGTCTGCGTTCGCACGCGCGATGGATGGAAACGATATAGCCGAGGGACAGGATCATGGCCAGGTCGTTGGCGTTGATGTTCGCCGCGCTGCCGATGCGCACTTGGAACATCGCTTCCCCCTCGCAAACGAGCACGTACGCCATCGTCGCAAGGCAGGCGAGCAGGCACATGAGCAGGCTCGCCTCCGCGTTGCGCCGCTGTACGACAAGCTGATGCAGCACGAACACAAACCCCAGTCCGACGCACATCGTCCTGCACATGGCAAGCGCGGTCGCCCGGTCGATCGCCCAGCCGGCCAGCGCGCCCACGGCGCCCCAGAGGATCAGCAGCGCATAGCCGATGTACCAGATCGAGCCGTATATGCGCGGCCGCACAAGAAAGCGGGCGAGCGCCACAAGAAGCGCAAGGCCCATCCCCGCCGTGGAGAGCAGCGTGTGCTGAAAAGAAAACGTCGTAAACAGGCAGACGGCGAGCGCGGCGTCGCTCACGACGTCCAGCGCCCGGTTCAGCTTCGGTCTATCGGCAACAGCCTGCAAGGTAATCCCTCCATTCTCCGGCCACGCGCCGGTCGTCGAGCGTATCCGCCATGCGGCGCGCCGCCCGGCCGAGCTCTGCGGCAAGCGCGGGATCGTCCGCAAGGCGGGCCATCGCACGGCTCAACGCCCCCTCGTTCCCGGCCGGTACGAGCAGGCCGTTCTGCCCGTCGTCAATCAGCGCCGCGCAACCGCCGGACGGGCAGTCGGTCGCCACGCACGGCAGGCCCAGCGCCATCGCCTCGATCAGCGCGTTGGGCATGCCTTCAAAGTCGGAACTGAGCGCAAAGATGCCTGCGCGGCGAATGCATGCCGCCACATCCTGCCGGGCGCCGGCAAAGACGGTGCCTCCATCGGGCAGCAACGAGCGCGCCAGCGCCTCGAGCGAGGCCCGCTGCGAGCCGTCGCCGTACAGGGAGAGCGTCCAGTCCGGATGCGCCGCGCGGAAGCGGGCGAACGCCCGCAGCAGCAGCGGCACGTTCTTCTGCGCCTCCAGCCGCCCCACGAATACGACGCGCTTCTCCCGCTCCCCCTCCCAGGGCGGGCCGAGCCGGGCCGTATCCAACGGATTTGGCAGGATCGCCGCGCGCGCGCGGATGCCGCGCGGAAAACAGGCGGCCGCACCCGCCGTCTGAAAGACGAAACCGCGCGCAAACGGATACAGCAGCCTCCGCAGCAGCCGCTTGACGCGGCTTTCCGGATGCCGCCGCGGGTCGTTGCGCTCGGACACGACCACGGGCACGCCGCTGCCGAGCAGGAACAGCACCGTCCACACGTTCACCTTTTCCGGCATGGCCAGCACCACGTCCGGCCGTTCGCGGCGCACGAGCCGCCGTAGCGCGAGATAGGCGCGCGGAATGCAGCGGCTCGGGCATGCGTCGCCTGGGAGCAGCGGCACAAGGCGCACCCGCCCGTCGAGCGGATAGAACGATTGGCAGGCGTATTCGGTGACGATCGTACAGGCGATCCCCCAGTCGACAAACCGGTTGGCGAGCTGGGCGATCACGCGTTCGCACCCGCCCCCCGCCATGTTGTGCGTCATGATGAACAGATCTTTCATGCGCGTCCCTCCGCCGCACACAGCAGGCCCCTGAGCGTCGCCGCGGTCTCCTGCAGGTCAAAGCCGGCCGCGCGCACGGCAACGTGCGCCGCCTCGCGGGCCGCGCTGTCCGCCGGGCGCGCGCGGGACAGAGCCTCCGCCCAGCGGTCCTCTTCGCGCGCCAAAAACGCGGTTTGGCCCGTCACATCCGCCTTCCGTTCGACCGTGTCCGCCGCCACGCACGGCAATCCGGCGCAAAGCGCCTCGACCAGCGCGAGCGGAAACCCCTCGTGCCGCGACGGCAGGGCGAACACATCCATTGCGGCCAGCAACGCAGGTACATCCCGTCGAGCGCCGGTCAACACCGCGTCCGCCGCCACCCCGAGCGCCGAAAGCTTTTTCTCCAGCGCGCCGTGCAACGGCCCTTCTCCCACGACGAGCAGCCGCGCCTCGGGCCTTGACCGCCGGCAGCGTGCAAACGCCTCGGCAAGGAACAGCGGGTCCTTTTCCTCGGCCAGCCGCCCCACCGTGCCGATCACATACGCCCCGTCCGCAAAGCCGAGCGCCGCGCGCGCCGCGCGCCGTTCGGCCTCCGAAAACGCAAATCGCTCCGTATCGACGCCATTTTTGCAGACCACGAACGGCCTGTCCCCGTACAAAAAACGGCCGGCCGCCTCGCCGCAGGCAAAACGGTCCGTGGAAAGGGCCAGCAGCAACGGTCGCAGCGCGCGGTGCAGCGCCATATGGCTGCAGGCCGTGCTATGCGCATGCGCAATGCGCACGCGAGCGCCGCCGCGCCATGCGCCAAACAGATCCGCCGCCAGCGTCGCGCTGTTGCCGTGGCACCAGACGATCCCATATCCGCCGGATCGCACAAGGCGCGCCAGCGCCAGCGCATAGCGGAGCGGATCGCGGTTGCGCGCCAGCACGTACAGGCGGCCGCCAAAGGCCGCCACGCGCGCGCGAACGGCATCGCCCGGCTCCTCGATGGTCGCCACGTCCACGGGCAGGCCCAGCGCCTCGCAGTTGCGCAGCACATAGCCGGCGATGCCGCCGCCGGACAGCCGCACCGTGACCACGGCCAGCAGCCGCCCGCTCATCGCCGCCCCTCCGCGCCACGGGCGCGGGCGATGGCCGCCGTACCATCCACACTGCCGGAATCCACGACCACGGCGCGCGCGGCGAACCCCCGGAGCGAGTCGATGCAGAGGGCGATGTTGTCCTGCTCGTTGCGCGTGAGGATGACCGCCGTCAGATCCGCCATGCCTGCCCCTCTCCTTACCGTCATTTTTCTCAGTATAGCACAGCGCGCGCCGTCTGTCATTCCCCGCGCCTCTCGTCTGCACAAATCCGTCCGGCCGCTTCCCGGCAAGGGGAGCGGCCCTGCACGGGGCGTCGCATAAAAAACGGGAACGAGCAGGCGCTCGTCCCCATTTTTTGCATGCCATTTTTTCGTGAGGGCGCTCCTTCCCCTCCGCTTCCCCTTCGGGAAACGTCCGCCGGGAAGCGGCGGCACATCCCCGGCGGGGTCGCCTATTTTACCAGCATCATGGCCGGGATCTTCTTGCGCTTGACGCGGCCTTGCCGCGCGAGCGACAGCACGGTGTCGCGCAGCGTGGCGTTGAGGTCGCGCACGTGATACCCCAGATCGCGCCTCGCCTTGGCGCAGGAGAACGCGGCGTTGGAGGTAAGCGTGAAGAGCGAATAGCGCGTATACAGCGGCGCTTCGCCCCGGATGCGGTAAAACAGTTCCGCAAGCGGCGCGGTCAGCCGCGCAAACCACATCGGCAGCACGGTGGAAACCGCCCGGCGACCGGTGATCTCGTGCAGGCGGTTGAGCAGGTCGGATACGCGTACATACTGGCCGGAAAGGATATAGCATTCGCCGCTGCGGCCGTGTTCCGCCGCCTCGATCGTACCCTCGGCCACATCGCGCACGTCCACAAAGTCATAGCCGCCCTCCACGCAGGCGGTCAGGCTCCCGTTGAGATAGCTCTCGATCATCTGCGTCATATGCCCCTTGCCGTAATCGTCCGGGCCGATGATGCCCGACGGATGTACGACCGTCACGTCCAGCCCCTCCTTCGCCGCGTCGAGCACGAGCTGCGTGGCCGCCGCCTTGGATTTGGCGTAGGCGCCCTCCACGCTGTCCGGCGAGAAGGAGCTGACCTCCGTCATGGTCACGCCCTTGGGCTGTTCCGGGATGGCGTGTACGGAGCTGATGTACGCCAGCTTTTTGACCCGATGCCTGCAGCAAAGGTCGATGACGTTCCGCGTGCCGCCCACGTTGACCTCCTCCACCTGCTTGAGGTTGTGCGAGCCGATGTTGATGAGCCCCGCCGTATGAATGAAGATCACGTCGCAGTCCGCGTCCACGCCGTAGAACAGCGGTTCCAGCGTTTCGGGACGCCGCACGTCGCCCCGGACGATGGAGATATCCGTGCCGTAGAGCATGGTGACATCCTCGTTTTCACGCGCAAGGCCGCGCACCTGCTCGCCGCGTTCCAGCAGCAGCCTTGCAATGTTGTTGCCGACGTGCCCGCCAACGCCGGTGATGATGAACATCCGTTTCATATTGCTGCACCTCTTTTATATACTGCCGGCAGGGTTGCCGGGAAAGATCCGGTGGCCGGCAAACGCGCCGGCAAGGACGGGAGACCGGCATGTGGGCCGATCTTTCGATCCCCGGAACGGGCCGCCATACGAAGGGGATAAAGGGGGTGGTGTCTGCGGGGGGCCGCAAGATTTGCGGCGTTTTGCACGCCGCTGATACGGCGCCCGCTCCGGTTGTTTTTATCTTACCCCGAAATTGTTAAAGAAACATTACATCAGTTCGTCATTTCCGCGACATTTTTGTGCGCGGGGCGCCCGTTTTTGCCACAAAGCGGCGCAACGGCCGCTAACCGGGAAAAGTTGACGGCGGGGGGCTTGCCGTCGCCCGTTCGCCCGTCAAAAAAGCCTTCAGACGGCGGCGATACACTCGATCTCCACGAGCGCGCCCTTGGGCAGCGCCGAGACCTCGACGCACGAGCGCGCCGGCGGCTCGCTCTCAAACAGCTCCGCATACACGGCGTTGACTGCGGCAAAGGCGGAAAGATCCGTCAAAAACACCGTGGTCTTGACGATGTTTTCCGGCGCAAGTCCCTGCGAGGCAAGCAGCGCGCGAATGTTGCGGCACACCTGCGCCGCCTGCGCCGGCGCATCGGCGCCCACGAGCACGCCCGTCGCCGGGTCGATCGGGATCATGCCGGAAAAGAAGTACAGGTTGCCCACGCGCACGCCCTGCGAATACGGGCCGATCGCTGCGGGCGCACGGTCGGTGCTGACGATGGTCTTGTTCATGTCGGTTCTTCCTCCTTGCCGTTGTGGTTTTCCTGCCTGGTGCCATCAGTTGCCGCTGCGCCGCCATGTGCGCGGTGAGAGCATCAGCACGATGGGGAACACCTCGAGACGGCCGGTCAGCATGGTTATGGTGAGCAGTATCTTGGAAAAAGGCGAATATGCGCCGAAATTGCTCATCGGACCCACCTGGGCAAGGCCCGGTCCGATGTTGCTAAAGCACGCCAGCGTAGCGGAAAAATTGGTGGTGAAATCGAACCCGTCCACCGCGATGAGCAGCGTCACCAGCGTCAGGATGAGCAGGCTGCCGATGATGTAGTTGCGCGTGCCGGTGATCGTCTCCTTCTCCACCGCCTTGCCGTCAAGCCGGACGACCGTGACCGCGCGCGGATGCAGCACGTGGTGGATCTCCGCGCCGAACGATTTGCATGCGATGGCAAACCGCGACGCCTTGATGCCGCCGCCGGTCGAGCCCGCGCACGCGCCGATGAACATGAGCACGAGCAGCACCTCCTGCGCCAGCACGGGCCAGAGCGCAAAGTCGGCCGTAGCAAAGCCGGTGGTCGAGATGATGGAGCTGACCTGGAAAAACGCGTACCGGAGCGACTGCCCCACCTGCCCGTACTGCGGCAGGATGCACAGCGTGATCACCACGGTAGCACAGGCCACCACGCCGAGGAACCAGCGCAATTCCTCGCTGCGCACCGCTTCCCGCACGCGGCGGATCAGGATGAGGTAGTACAGGTTGAAGTTGATGGAAAACAGCAGCATGAACACGGACAGCACCACATCGATGTACGCGCTGTCGTAATACGCAATGCCGATATTGCGCACGCAGAAACCGCCCGTGCCGGCCGTGCCCATGGCGGTGCAAACCGCGTCAAACGCGGGCATGCCGCCCAGCAGCAGCAGCACGATCAGCACGACCGTCATGGCCGAATACGTCCCGTAAAGAATCTTGGCGGTCGTGCGCATGCGGGGCACGAGCTTGCTCGCCGTCGGCCCCGGCACCTCGGCGCGCATGAGCACCATCGACCGGTCGTCCGACATGGGCAGCACCGCCATAACGAACACGAGCACGCCCATGCCGCCCACCCAGTGCGAAAAGCTGCGCCAGAACAGCACGCCGCTCGGCAGCGACTCCACCTCCGACAGGATCGACGCCCCGGTGGTCGTAAACCCGGAGGCGATTTCAAACAGCGCGTCCACATACGACGGGATGGCCCCGGAGATGACCAGCGGCAGCGCGCCGAACGCGCTCATGAACACCCACGCGAGCGCCACCGTCACCATGCCTTCGCGCGCATAGATCGCGCTGTCGGCCGGCTTGCGCAGCGAAAACGGGAGCCCCACCGCCACCAGCAGCGCCATCGTGATCAAAAAAGCGAACAGGTCGCCCTCCCCATAGACCGCGGCCATCGCCGCCGACGGCGCCATGAGAACGGCTTCCACCGTCAGAATCCTGCCCAGCAGGTATAGGATCATCCGCTTGTTCACGTCTTCGACCTTTCTCGCGCCGCACCGGCAGGCGGGGCGCTACTCCTCGGCAAGAATATCCTCCAGCGCGGTCAGGCGATGGTCCCGCGTGACCACGAGCACGCCGTCGCGCGGCTCGATCCGGTCCGTGCCGCCGGGGATGATCGCCTTGCCGTTGCGCACCAGACAGGCGATCAGAATGCCCGGCCTGAGCCGCAGGTCCTTGAACGGTACGCGCAGGTACGCGCCCTCGCGCCCGGCGCGAAACTCCAGCACCTCCACCTTGCCGCCCACGATCTGGAACAGCGATTCCACATTGCTGCTCTCCAGCGAGGCGTTGACCGAGCGCACGTACGCCACGATCCGGTTGGCCGTGATCTCGCGGGGCGAGATGGCGCTCTCCAGGCTGCTGTCCTGCACCAGACGGGTCAAGTTCCTGTTATTGACCTTGGCGATGACCTTGCGCGCGCCGCTCGAAGCGGCGTACATGGCCGCGAGAATGTTGCCCTCGTCCAGCCCCGTGAGCGCCACAAACGCGTCCGCGCTGGCGAGCCCCTCCTCGAGCAGCAATTCGTGGTCCGCCATACTGCCGCACAGCACGGTACAGCGGGGTAGCAGGGACCCCAGCTCCTCCGCGCGCGCTTCATTGCGCTCGACAATCTTGACGCGCATGCCCGCCTTGGTCAGGCTGTTGGCAAGATAGTAGGTGATCCGGCCGCCGCCGGCTATGATCACGTCGCGCACGCGCGAGGAGACCATGCCCATGCGCCGGAACGCTTCGCCAATCTCCTCCGTCGCGCCGGTCAGATAGACGCGGTCGCCCGCGCAGAGCCGGAACGTGCCGTCCGGGATGGAAACCTCCCCTGCGCGGTCCACCGCGCAGAACAGCACGCGCACGCCCAGCTTCTGCGGAAGCTGCGAGAGCGGGATGCCGAGGATCGGGCTCTCCGGCGGCAGGCGAAAGCTGACCAGCTCCGCCCGCCCCTTGGCGAACAGTTCCACGCGCGCCGCCGACGGGATGCGCAGGATGCGCGCAATCTCCTGCGCGGCGGTAAGCTCCGGGTTGATGACCATGGACAGGCCGAGATCTTCCTTGAGAAAATAGAGTTGATCGAAATACTCCGGGTTTCGCACGCGCGCGACCGTGTGTTTTGCGCCGAGCTTGTGCGCCGTCAGGCAGCAGAGCATGTTGACCTCGTCGCTTTCCGTGACGGCGACGACCAGATCCGCGCTTTCCACCCCCGCGTCGCGCAGGGCGAGAAAGGATGCGCCGTTGCCGGTAAAACAGATCACATCGAGCGTGTTGGCGATGTTGGCCAGCACCTGTTCGTCCGTGTCGACCACCGTAACGTCGTGCGCTTCGGCGACAAGCTCACGGGCAAGCGTCTGCCCGATCTTGCCACAGCCGACGATAAAGATCCGCATGCGTCCTCCTCAAATCCAAACGGGTTGTGGGCTTATTGTCTATTATAGCAGATTGAGGGCTGTTTGCAACGCTTCCGCCCCCATTTTTCCGGCGCTGCGCGCTCTTCCTGGCACGGGCGGCGCAGCGATTACAGCGGGGCGGGCACAAAACCGTCCCGCGTAAGAAGCTGGTATTCGGCAAAGCCGACGCTGCGCGCCAGTTCCGCGGCCTCGGCCAGCCCGCAGGCGACGCCGGCCGCGCTGTGCGCGTCGCTCGAGAGGACGATGCGGCCGCCGCGCGCCCGCACGCGCTCGAGCAGAAAGCGGCGTGGATACGGCGTTTTGCGATACCCGCGGGCGATGGCGCCGGTGTTGATCTCAATGATGCAGCCCGCGTCCACCGCCGCGTCCACGGCGTCGAGCGCCAGCGTCCGGTAGGCGCGGCCCGCCTCGTCAAACAGCGCGCCGCTTTCGTCAAACTTGGTGATCAGATCGATGTGCCCGAGGATGTCCGGGCGGCAACGGGCGGCAAACGCCGCCACATCCGCATAGTAACGCGCGGCAAGGCGCAGCGGATCGCCGCCGAAGGAGCGCCGGATCTCGCGCAGCAGCGTCTCCCGGCTCGCATCCACGGAGAACAGCCCCGCTTCTCCCGGCAGCAGGTGTACCGAGCCGATCCGGTAGGCCAGCGGCTCCGCCGGCAGAACGCCATAGCTGTCCTGTTCCAGCCCCACGAAGATCTCCAGCCGCCCGGCAAACGCCGCCTGCACGGCGTGCGCCTGCGCAAAATACCGGGGCGTATCCGCCCCGGTCAGCCAGCAGGCGTCCTCCCCAGGCGCAAAAGCCGCCTGCGGCGGGACATGCCCATGCTCCGAGAAGCCGATGGAGGACAGACCGGCGCGCATCGCGGCTTCCGCCATCGCGCCGAGCGAATCTGCCCCGTCCACAAAGTCGGAGTGGATGTGCAGCGTCTGCGCCGGCAGCCCGGTCATTGCATCGTCTCCTGCTTGACCTTGTGATCGACCACATGCCGCCTGGCAAGCTCCGCCCGCACCTCGTCTGGCGTGACACCCATCTCGGCCAGCAGCACGAGCACGTGATACGTCAGATCCGCGACCTCGAACACCGTCTCCTCGCGGCTGTCCTTCATCGCGCCGATGATGACCTCGGTACATTCCTCGCCCACCTTTTTGAGGATCTTCTCGCGCCCCTTGTCGAACAGGTACGTCGTGTACGAGCCTGCGGGCCGCTCCGCCTTGCGGCCGAGCAGCAGCCCGTACAGCCCGTCCAGCGAAAAGCGCGCCTGCGCCGCCCCGCCGTCCGGCGCGCCTTCCAGCGGGCGGAAAAAGCAGCTCTCCTCGCCGGTATGACAGGCCGGCCCGGCCGGTTCCACCTCGACCAGCAGGGCGTCGCCGTCACAATCGGCCGTCACGCGCACGACGCGCTGCACATTGCCGCTGGTCTCCCCCTTGCGCCAGAGCGTCCGGCGCGAACGGGAATAAAAGCACGTGCGCCCCTCCCGCAGCGTGACGGCCAGGCTCTCACGGTTCATATACGCCAGCGTGAGTACGCGATGCGTGCGCGCATCCTGTACGACCGCGGGGATCAGCCCGTTTTCATCAAACTTCAGTTCCTCGAGATTCATACGGTTCCTCCTTTCACCCTTCCCGTGCGCCGCACCGGCACGCCGCGCGCCGCCAGCGCATCCTTAAGCGCCGCAATGTCGATCTCCCGGTAGTGGAACACGGAGGCGGCCAGCCCCGCATCCACGCCCGGCACACGGGCAAACAGCGCCGCAAAATCCTCCATACAGCCGGCGCCGCCCGATGCGACGACCGGGATGCGCACGCGCCCGGCCACGGCCTCGAGCAGCGGCAGGTCAAACCCGCGCTTCACGCCGTCGGTGTCGATGCTGTTGACGACCAGCTCGCCGGCGCCCTCCCCCTCGGCATGGGCCGCCCATTCGAGCGCATCGAGCGGGGTGCGTTCCCGGCCGCCGCGCGCATATACCGCATAGCGTCCGTCCTCGCGCTTGACGTCCATGGACAGCACGACGCACTGGCTGCCGTAGCGCCGCGCCGCCTCGCCGATCACGGCGGGATTGCGGATCGCGCCGGTGTTGACGCTCACCTTGTCCGCCCCGCAGCGCAGCACGCGCGCAAAATCGTCCACCGTGTTGATGCTGCCGCCAACCGTAAGCGGGATAAACACCTCGCGCGCCACGCGCTCGAGCACATCGGTAAACAGCGCGCGCCCCTCGGCGCTGGCGGTGATGTCGTAGAACACCAGCTCGTCCGCTCCGCTGTCGTTGTAAAAGCGGGCCAGCACGACCGGGTCCTCGACATCGGCCAGCCCCTCAAAATTGACGCCCTTGACGACGCGGCCGTTGCGCACGTCGAGACACGGGATGATGCGCTTTGTAATCATGCGTCCGCCCTCCCCGCGGCCCGCAGCGCGGCCGCCACATCCAGCTTTCCCTCATACAGCGCGCGCCCCACGATCGCCCCGTGTACGCCGAGCGCGGCGAGCGCCGAAAGATCGTCCGCCCCCGCCACGCCCCCGGAGGCTATGACCGTAAGGCCCGGGATCTCCAGCAAAGCGCGATACGCCTCAAGGTTCACGCCCCGCAGCGCGCCGTCGCGCGAAATATCGGTATAGATCACGCACGATACGCCGTGCGCGGCGAGCGACGCGCAGAACGCCCCCGCCTCAAGCGCGCTTGTCTCGCGCCATCCCTCGACCGCCACGCAGCCGTCGCGCGCATCCACGCCCACGGCGACGCGCGCGCCGTAGCGGGCGATAGCCGCGTCCAGCAGCGCCGGGTCCTTGACCGCCGCAGTGCCGAGAATCACCCGATCCGCGCCCGCATCCAGATACGCCGCGACGCGCTCCATGCTGCGGATGCCGCCGCCGACCTGCACAAACCCCGCGCCCGCCGCAGCGATGCGCGAGATTGCAGCAAAATTGTCCGCCCCGTCTCCCCGCGCGCCGTCCAGATCGACCACGTGCAGGCAGCCGGCGCCCTGCCCAAGCAGCGCGCGCGCCGCATCCGCCGCATCGGGATAATAGACCGTCTTTTTCGCATAATCCCCGTGCAGCAGGCGCACGGCGCTGCCGCCGAGCACATCCACGGCAAAATAGACCTCCATCTTCACCCTCCCATCCCGCAGGACGCCGCAAACGCGCGCAGCATGGCCAGCCCCACCGTCCCGCTCTTCTCCGGGTGGAACTGTGCGCCGGCGACGCTGCCGTCGCGCACGAGCGCCGGCACGGTCGCGCCGCCGTACTCGGCGGTGGCCACAAGGCTCGCCTCGCAGCGCTTCGCATAGTAGGAATGGACAAAATATACGCAATCCCCTTCGCGGCAATCCGCAAGCAGCGGATCGGCCGGCCGCACCAGGTGCAGCGCGTTCCAGCCGATGGCCGGCACCTTGCACGTTGCCGGGATGTCGGGACGCAGCGGTTCCACCACGCCCTCGATCAGCCCGAGGCCCTCATGTTCGCCAAACTCGCTGCTGCGCTCGAACAGCAGCTGCATCCCGAGACAGATGCCGAGGATGGGTTTGCCGGCGCGCCCCAGCGCGCGCAACGGCAAAAACAGGCCGGTATCGCGCAGCTTCTGCGCCGCGTCGCCGAACGCGCCGACGCCCGGCAGGATCACCCCGTCGGCCGCTTCCAGCGCGCGCACGTCGCCCGTCACCGTCGCTGCGCACCCGATGTGGCGCAGCGACGCGAGCAGCGAAAACAGGTTGCCCACGCCGTAATCCACCACCGCGAGGCCGCCCATGCTCAGAGCACCCCCTTGGTCGACGGGATCTCGCCCGCAAGCGCCGGGTCCTCCGCGACCGCCTGCCGCAGCGCGCGGCCGAGACCCTTGAACGCCGCCTCCAGGATGTGGTGGGAATTGCGTCCGTCGAGCTGCCGCACATGCAGCGTTACGCCCGCCGTGCGCGCAAGCGCCAGCAGGAATTCCTCGCCCAGCTCCGTATCGAACGTGCCGACGCGCGGCGCGGGACACGCCAGGTTGCACGCCAGATATGCCCGGCCGCTCACATCCACGGCTGTTTCCACAAGCGCCTCATCCATCGGGATGACGGCATGCCCGTAGCGCGCAATCCCGCGACAGTCCCCGAGCGCCTCCCGGAGCGCCGTACCAAGCGCAATGCCCACGTCCTCCACCGTATGATGCGCGTCCACGGCCAGGTCGCCCTCGCAGGTCACCGCAAGGCCGAAGCGCCCGTGGCGCGCAAACAGCGTCAGCATGTGATCGAAAAAGCCGCACCCGGTGCCGATCTGTACCGGTTCCGGCGCATCAAGCCGGAGCGTCAGGCGGATATCGGTCTCCGCCGTCGTCCGCCGCAATGAATATTCCCTCATCTCGATACTCCCCTTTCCCGCAGGATGTCCCGGACGGCGCCGAGCAGCGCGTCCATCTGCTCGCCCGTACCGATGGTAATGCGCACAAACGAGGTGAGATCCGGCCGCTCGAAATGGCGCACGAGCACGCCGCGCGCCTTCAGCGCCGCATACAGCGCGCCGCCCGGCAGCCCGGCATGCCGGGCGAACAGGAAATTCGCCTGCGATGGCAGCACGAAAAACCCCATCGCCTTGAGCGCCGCCTCCGTGCGCGCGCGCTCGCGCCGCACCGCGTCGGTGCAGCGGCAAAAATACGCCTCGTCCCCGATGGCCGCCGCCCCCGCCAGTTGCGCAAGGCGCGAAACGTTGTACGGATTGAAGCTGTACTTGACCGCATTCAGATCCGCAATGAGCGTCTGACCGGCCATGGCCATGCCGAGACGAAGCCCGGCAAGGTTGCGCGACTTGGAAAACGTCTGTACGACGACCAGGTTCTCATACCGGTTGACGAGCGGCGCCGCGCTCTCCGCGCCAAAGTCCACATACGCCTCGTCGACGACCACCGGCGCATCCGGATTCTCCCGCACGATCGCCTCCACCTGCGCGCGCGTGAGCGCAATGCCGGTTGGGGCGTTCGGGTTGGCGAGCACAATCATGCGCTTGAGGCCGAAGTAGTCCTCCGGCGCGATCGAAAAGTCGGGCCGCAACGGCAGTTGCAGCGCGTCCGCGCCGCACAGCGACGCAAATACCGGATAAAACCCGTACGAGATGGCGGGGAACGCCACCCCGCGCGATGCGCCCGTAAACGCGAAAAAGCAGAACGCCAGCAGCTCGTCCGACCCGTTGCCCGCGAGCACCTGCTCCGGCGCAAGACCGTACCGCCGGGCGATGGCCGCGTGCAGCGCGCCGCACGCCGGGTCCGGATAGAGGTTGAGCCGCGAGGCGGCCTCCGCCTGTGCGAGCGCCGCGCACACCGCCGGCGACGGCGGAAACGGGCTCTCGTTCGTGTTCAGCTTGACGTAGCGCCGGTCCTGCGGTTGCTCGCCCGGCTGGTAAGGGGCTGCCGCCGCAAGGCGCTCGTTGAGAAAACGGCTCATGTGTCCTCCTTGGCAAAACGGACGCCGACGCTGCGCGCATGCGCGCGCAATCCCTCCGCCTCGGCAAGGGCGGCGACATCGTCCTTTACGCGGCGCAGCGCATCCGCCGTATAGTACAGAAACTGCGTCTTTTTCACAAAATCGTCCACCGAGAGCGGCGAGGAAAAGCGCGCCGTGCCCCCCGTCGGCAACACGTGGTTCGGCCCGGCCAGATAGTCGCCGAGCGCCTCCGGCGTGTGATGGCCGAGGAACACGCTCCCCGCGTTCTGCACGCGCGGCAGCAGCGCGAACGGGTCGCGCACCATCAGCTCCAGATGCTCCGGCGCGATCCGGTTGGCCGCATCGAGCGCCTCGTCCATATCGCGCGAAACGAGGATCTTCCCCCGCGCACGGAGCGACGCCCGGCAGATGTCCTGCCGGGGCAGCAGCGGCAGTTGCCGCGCCAGCTCCGCCTCCACCGCATCCGCAAGGTCCGGGCTGTCCGTCACCAGCACGGCGCTCGAGAGCCGGTCGTGCTCCGCCTGCGAAAGGAGATCGGCCGCAGCGGCCACGGGATCGGCGCTCGCGTCCGCGAGCACGAGGATCTCCGACGGGCCGGCGACCATGTCGATGCTCACCTGCCCGAAAACGAGCCGTTTGGCCGTCGCCACATAGATGTTGCCCGGGCCCGTGATCTTGTCCACGCGCGGCACCTGCTCCGTACCAAAGGCCAGCGCGGCCACGGCCTGCGCGCCGCCCGCACGGATCACGCGCGTCACGCCGGCCAGGCGCGACGCCACGAGGATCAGCGGGGCGACCGTGCCGTCGCGCTGCGGCGGCGTTGTCATCACGATCTCGCCCACGCCTGCAAGCCGCGCCGGAATCGCGTTCATGAGCACGCTCGACGGATAGCTCGCCGTGCCCCCCGGCACGTACAGCCCGGCGCGCGCAATCGGCGTGAACCGCTGGCCGAGCACCACGCCGTCCTCGCCGAACGTGACGAGGTCCTGCCGCACCTGCCGCCGGTGAAACGCCTCGATGTTCGCCGCCGCACGGCCGAGCGCCGCGCGCAGTTCCGGCGCCACCGCCGCCTCCGCCGCCGCAAACTCCTCCTCCGTAACGGCCAGCGGGTCCGGGCGTACGCCGTCAAACCGCTCGGTATACGCCAGCAACGCCTCATCCCCGCGCGCGCGCACATCCTCCATGATCTGCTGCACGGCTGCCTCGACGCCGGTCTGAACGGCCGCCTCGCGGCGCAGAATCTCCTCCACGCCGACGGCCCGCAATTCATAACGCGACAGAATCATTTGCCACACGCCTCCGATAACCGTTTGGTCAGCGCCGCGAGCTCCGCCTCGTGGAAGCGATAGCTCGCCCGCCCCGCGATGAGCCGCGCGCTGATCTCCATGATGGTCGATATGACGGACAGGTCGTTTTCCCGCAACGTCGTGCCCGTTTCCACGATGTCCACGATCACGTCCGACAACCCGAGCAACGGCGCCAGCTCGATGGAACCGTGGAGCGTGATCAGCTCAATCTCCCGCCCCTCTTGCTGAAAATATGCGCGCGCAATATTGGGATATTTGGTGGCCACGCGCAACGGGCCGCTGCGATCGTCCGAAAACCCGTTTTGCGCGGCGATGGCCATGCGACAGCACCCCACGCCGAGATCGAGCAGCTCATACACCTCCGCGCCCGATTCGAGGATGCTGTCCTTGCCCGCCACGCCCACGTCCGCCGCGCCGCGCGCCACATACGTCGCCACATCCGTCGGCTTGACGAGAAAATACCGCACGCCGGCCGCCGGATTTTCAAAGATGAGACGGCGGCTGTCGTCCGCGACGCCGTCGCAGCGATACCCCACGCGCTCGAGCAGGCCGTAGACGTGCCGGCCAAGCCGCCCCTTCGGCAGAGCAATGTTCAGCATGGCGCCCCCTCCTCCCATTCTTCCAAACGAATGACCCGCGCAAACCGCCCGTCCGGCGGCGCTTCGGTCAGCGCCGTGACGCGCTCGCCCGCGGCGACCAGAGACGCCACCGCCGCGCACACGCGCCCCGCCGGAGTCTCCGGCTGATAGAGCAACAGCGTGCCGCCGCCGTCCGGCGCCGGCGCGGGCAGACACCGCTCCAGCTCGCCCAGATACAGCGCAAAGCCGATGGCCCGCATACCGTCCTTGCCCATGCGCGCAAGCAGGTTGCCATATTCGCCGCCGCGCAGCACCGGCACTGGTGCCCCCTGCACATATCCGCGAAACGCAAGGCCGTTATAGTACGCCGTGTCGGATATGATGGAGAATTCCAAGCGCACGTGCGCGCTGTCCAGCGCTTCGCAAAGCTGCTCGAGCGCATCCGCCGCCCGCTGCATGGTCATATTGCCGCCCGCCGCCCGCCGCGCAGCCCTGAGCGCCTCCGGCACCGTGCCGGGCGCGCTCACGAGCGCAAGCAGGCGCTCCGCGCCGGCCGCCGGCAGCCCGGCAGCCTCCGCACGGGCGCGCAGGTCGTGGGCGTTCTTCTGCTTCACACATGCGAGCAGCGCCGGCAAAGCCCCGATCGGAGGCGCCAGCTCCTCCAGCAGCGCCGAGACCAGATCCAGATGCGAAAGCTCCAGCACATATTCCCGTCCGGTCGCCGCGAGGCTCCTCTCCGCAAGGGAAACGACCTCCGCCACGGCATACGCCGTCACCGGGCCGATGCACTCCAGCCCCATCTGTGACAGCTCCCGGAAGGCGCCCGCCTGCACGAAGGGACGAAATACGTTTTCCGCATAGTACAGCCGCCGCAGCCGCGCGCCGTCCGCCGGGATGCTGCGCACGATGGACAGCGTCACATCCGGCTTGAGCGCCATCAGCCGCCCGTCCAGATCCGTAAAGACGGCGATCTCCGGCTGTTCGAGAAAATTCCGGTTTTCCATGTAAAACGCATACTCCTCCATATGCGTCATGGCGTACGGCGCATAGCCGTACTGTTCGTACAGGTGGCGCAACGTCAGCTTTAACGCCTCCAGCGGGCGCAGCGCAGGCAGCTCGATAGGCATGGCGGTCCTCCCCGTCCTTTCCGCCCCGGCGGTCGGCCGCCGGGATAGTTCAGCATAGCACGCCGCCACGCATTTGTCAATACTGCGTCGTGCTAATTCGCTAAAGCATCGAATCGGTAAAACCGCGCCATGCCGGGCCGGCGGCAGCGAAGCCCCTGCGGCGGAGGCAGGGGAACCCGGTGGCCCCCTGCGGCAGAGACAGGGAAACCCGGTGGCCCCCCGCGGCGGATATAGGGGGGAACCCGAAAGCCCCCCCGCGGCGGAGACAGGTCTTTGCCCGCGTGGCAAAGGGAGGACGGCCCCGGGAATACAATTTGCTTGCATGGCAAAGGAAGGGCAGCCCCGGGGATACAAAAGGATATTCGACGGGGATTTGTGGGCGCGCCGGGCGGTAGGCGCGGCGGGCAGAGGGACAACCGGGCGGCGAGGCACATCGGGTGGTGGGGTATGGCGGCCGGCGAGCCCGTCGGCTCGACCGACGGCGTGGCGGATGAGCCGATGACGCGGCAGCTTTCCGGTTGGGACGACAAGCTCTGGTGGGTCCATTCCGAGGCGCTGTACACGACGCTCCTCTGCTATGCCCGTAGCGGCGACCCCGTGTTCCTCGATTGGCATGACCGCATCTTTGCCTATACCTTCCGCACCTTTCCGAATCCGGACCCGGAAGTGCGGGAATGGATCCAGATCCGTCGACGCGACGGCTCGCCGCAGGAAAAAACCGTAGCCCTTCCCGTCAAGGATCCGTACCATATCGCCAGGAACCTCGTGCTCCTGTTGGAGCTTCTGTACCAGCAGTCCGCCAAGGAGGAAAAAAAGTAAGCGCATCGCGCCCTGCCTCCCCACCGCGCCCCACGTGCGGAACAAACGTTTCAAAATTGTGGAGGCTCTGCAAAACCGCCGTGCAGCCGGGTAACGGGCGGGCTTGCATCCGAACCGCATCCGTTCACCCCTGCGCCGCAACGCCGCCGTCTTTCCCCCTTCCGGCGGCGCCGCGCCGTTTCGAACACAAGGGGCGGCGTCCGATTCATCGGGCGCCGTCCTGTCTGCGATACAAGGGATGCCGGCATGGTCGCGGCCGGCATGCGCCTTGCCCAAAGCCATGCCTCCGGCCGGGCGGCCTTGCTCTTCCTCCTATGAAAAGAAAACGCGTGGCGCAGGCATCCTGAAAATCGGCCGGGTGCAACCAGCCGCTGCGGCTTACGCGGTTTGGCGGGCGCGACGGGTGGGGGATGTGGTGAGCACTTAAACGCGGGACGGCAGGGGCGGGTTATCGCAGCGCGCCCCTGTCCCTTGCGCAGCCCGGCGGGCGCGAGATGGCGGCGCAGGCTATTGCGGAACGCCTGCTCTCTGCGCGGCTTGGCGCGCGCCGGGCAGATAACGGGTGCACCGAGTGATGGGTATGGTGTGCGGCGGGGCGCGACGGGTGTAGAGGCGTGGCAGCAGGCGGGCATATGCAGGCGCGGCCCGCGCGGCCCGGCGGGCACGACGGGTGGGGGATGTGGTAAGCACTTAAACGTGGCCCGGAGGGCATGGACTGTCGCAGAACGCCCTGTCTCTTATGCGGCCCGGCGGGCGCGTGGAACGGTCGCCGGAATTGAATCGGGTTCATGGCGACTTGCATCCTCCGCCGCAGGGTTGTCCGCCGGGCGGCAGGGCACGTCGGGTGGTGGGGCAGCCGGGCGGTGGATGTGGATGGCGGCGGGACAACCGGGCGGCGGGTGTGGTAAGCACTTAAGCGCGAAACGGAAGACGCGGGACGGGGATCAGTGGTGGAACAGACGCATGCCCGTGAACGCCATGGCCATGCCGTACCGGTCGCACGCGGCGATCACCTCCGCATCGCGCACCGAACCGCCGGGTTCCGCCACATAGCGCACGCCGCTGCGGGCGGCGCGTTCGATACTGTCCCCGAAGGGGAAGAACGCGTCGCTGGCGAGCGATACGCCGTCCGTCGCCGCAAGCCATACGGCGCGCTCGTCGGCCGCAAGCGGTTCCGGCCTCTCGGCAAACAACGTCTGCCAAACGCCGTCCGCCAGCAGCTCGCCTGCATCCGGCCCCAAATACTGCTCGGTGGCATTGTCGCGCGCCGGGCGGCCCACCTCTGGCAAAAACGGCAACGCCAGCGCTTTGGGATGGCGCCGCAGCCGCCACAGATCTGCCTTGTCCGCGGCAAGCCGCGTGCAGTGCAGCCGGGACTGCTGCCCCGCGCCCACGCCGACGGCCTGCCCGCCGAACGCCAGGCAGACGGAATTGGACTGCGTATACCGCAGCGTGACAAGCGCCACGATGAGGTCGCGCGCGGCCTCCGGCGGCAGCGCCTTCCGGGCGGTCACCACATTGCGCAGGCAGCCCTCGTCGATGCGCGCCGTGCTGCGCGCCTGCTCGAACGTTACCCCGAACACCTCCCGCCGCTCCACGGCGGGCGGCTCGAACGCCGGATCGATCTCCAGCACAACGTAGTTCCCGCCCCGCTTCCCGCGCAGGATGGTGAGCGCCTCGTCCGTATAGCCCGGCGCGATGATCCCGTCGGACACCTCGCGCCGCAAAAACGCCGCCGTGCTCGCGTCGCAAACGTCGGAAAGCGCGACAAAATCCCCGAAACTGCTCAGCCGGTCCGCACCGCGCGCGCGAATATATGCGCAGGCGACGGGCGATGGGTCCAAAACGGCCTCCGCGCGCAGCGCCCGCCGGTCGATATCGTCAAGCGGCAGGCCGACCGCTGCGCCCGCCGGGCTGACGTGCTTGAACGACGCGGCCGCCGGCAGGCCGCATGCAGCGCTCAGCTCCCGCACAAGCTGCCACGCGTTGAGCGCGTCGAGCAGATTGATATATCCCGGCCGCCCGTTGCGCACCGCAAAGGGCAGCCCGCCCGGCGCCGATACGCGCGCTTCCCCCTGATGCGGATTGCAGCCGTATTTGAGCGGCAGTTCCTTCACCCGTTCCATGTTCATACGCCTCCCGTGTCCGATCGCCCGTCTCCGAGCCGGTTGATGATCCATTCCTCCCGGACGCCGCATGCCGCGTCCAGGGCGCACGCATACAGCGCCACGCGGTTGTCCGCATCCAACGCCGCCCAGAGCGCCTCCGCCAGGGCGCGCGCGCCGCTTTGCGGCAGGCACACCGCCCGCGGCGCGCCGGTAAACGGGGGCAACGGGTCGCCGTCGCCCGCATAGGTATGGATCAGATACCCGACGCCGGGGGCCGGGCGCTCCATGGGGAAATATGCCCGCTCGCACGCGCCCGCCGCATCCCGCCGCAGGATTGCCAGCAGCCACGGCGCGCCGGAAGCGCGCGCCACGCCCGCAATGCGGGGCGTATGGTGCGGAACATCCGGCTCAAACGTACGCGTATCAAGCGCCGCCTCCGCCGTGCCGCCCGCCAGAAGCCGGGCGGCGATGGTCTCCGTATGGTCGCCGTTGCTCACGACGAGCGCCCCGGGCAGGCGGCGCACAGGCGCGTACAGAATCAGCGACGGGTCGGCCAAGAGCGCCGGATCAAACGCGCGCGTGCGCACGCCGTCCGCCTCGCTTACGAGCACGCGGTTGCGGCTGTTGACGCTGCGCCCCGTCAGAAAATACGCCGCAAGCGCGCTGCGGCCGTCCGCGCCGCACCCGAGCAGCAGCCCGCGTCCCGGATAGCGGTTGCCGCCAAGCGCCTGCACAAGGGTCTGCAACATGGCGCCTCCTCCTCTCAACGGATGATCGGTGATCGATCTTGTCGTGCATCGCCGCGCGCACGGAACCAATGCCGAACGCGCTGCAAGCGGGGGTTCACCGGCGCGGCCATCCCGCCCCCCTGTTTCCCGCGCGCACGCCGGCGTCGCAAAAGCCGGCAAAGCGGGCGCCTGTGATCCAGCCGCCGTATCCCGGCCCGCGGCCGCGCTCTGCCCGGCGTTCGCCCGCCTCCTGCCGCGCGCCCGGCGCGGGCCGCCGCCGGAAACGCGCAGCGGCCGATTCCGGCCGCAACGCATTTTATTATATCGATTGCTTTGGCGACTTGTCAAGCGGACGGCGGGCAGGCGCGCCGAACGACGCCGGAGGGAAACGGCGCGCGGCCGTCACCCCGCCCGGGCGCGGAGCGGCGGCCTGCCTTGCCGGTTATGAGGAGCAGAAGATCTTCCGCCTGAGCGGCGGGGCGCAACAGCGCGTCGCCATCGAACGGAACAGAAGCAAGCCGGGCAGCGCGTCCTGGCGGACGAACCTGTCGAGGCCCGTGGACGCGCAAAACCGGGACAGCCCCCGGGCCTGCTCCCTATGCGCAACGGGCAGGGGAAAACGGTCGTGATCGTCGCGCACGGCCCCGTGCGGCAAACACATGCGGAGGGAGGCGCGCCTGCCGTCCGCCTGCGCGGGCGCGCGGGGAGAACCGCCCGCAGGGAAGCGAGCGCGAGGTTCCGCATCCGCCATGTCCGCCGGTATGGCCGGCGCCCGCAGGAAAAATGCGGCAAGCGCGCGCCCGGCCGGACGGCCGACGGCAAAAAAGGCCCGGGCGGCGTGACGCCGCCCGGACCGGTTTTTCAGCCGCTGAATCGCAGCATGCGGGATCAGTACACGCTGCGCCTGACGTAGCTGGTGTGCAGGATCTCGTGCGCCTTGTGGCTGCCGGGCTTGCCCAGATACGTGTCGTACAGCTCCTTGACGACCGGGTTTTCATGGCTCTTGCGCAGCGCCATGCCCGCATCCTCGCTGTAGAGCGCCTTGGCGCGCTCGGCTCGAAGATCGGTGAAATTCATCACCTCGCCGCTCTGATGCGGCTGGCCGCCGCCGTTGACGCAGCCGCCCGGGCAGGCCATGACCTCGATGAAGTGATACTCCTTCTCGCCGCGCTTGACCATGTCGAGCAGCCGCCGCGCATTGGCAAGGCCGGACGTAACGGCCACGCGCACCTTGGTGCCCGCAAGGTCGTATTCGGCCTCCTTGATGTCCTCGGTGCCGCGCACGGCCTGAAAGTCGAGCTTGTCGAGCGGCTTGCCGGTGACGACCTCCGCGACGGTGCGCAGCGCCGCCTCCATCACGCCGCCGGTTGCGCCGAAGATGTGGCCCGCGCCGGACGCGATGCCAAACGCCGGGTCGAACGTCTCGTCCGGCAGGTCGTTGAAGCGGATGCCGGCGCGCTTGATCATGCCCGCCAGCTCGCGCGTGGTCAGCGACACATCCACATCCGGCACGCCCGCCGCCGCCTGGTGCTCGCGCGTAATCTCGAACTTCTTGGCGGTGCACGGCATGGCCGACACGACGACGATGTTCTTCGGGTCGATGCCGTTCTTCTCCGCCCAGTACGTCTTGATGAGCGCGCCGAACATCTGCTGCGGGCTCTTGCAGCTCGAAAGGTTCGGGATCATGTCGGGATAGTAATGCTCGCAGAACTTGATCCAGCCGGGGGAGCAGGAGGTCAGCAGCGGCAACGGCCCGCCGTTCTTGAGCCGTTCGAGCAGCTCGGTGCCCTCCTCCATGATGGTCACGTCCGCGGCGGTGTCCACGTCGAACACGTGGTCAAAGCCCAGCCGGCGCAGCGCCGCGGCGAGCTTACCCTCGACGTTGGTGCCGATCGGGTTGCCGAAGCATTCGCCGATCTGCGCGCGCACGCTCGGCGCCGGGCCGACGACGACGATCTTGGACGGGTCGGCAAGCGCCTTCCACACCTTGTCGGTATCGTCCCGCTCGGTCAGCGCGCCGGTGGGGCAGACCGCGACGCACTGGCCGCAGTTGACGCAGGCGGTATCGACCAGCGGCATATCGAACGCACAGGAGATGCGCGTGTCAAACCCGCGCTCGTTCGCGCCGATGACGGACACGCCCTGGTTGTACTTGCACACGGCCACGCAGCGGCGGCACAGGATGCACTTGCTGTTGTCGCGCAGGATGCGCGGCGACAGATCGACCGCCGCGTGCGTGACGGGCTCAAAGTACTCGAGCCCCGCGCCGCACGTCGGGCAGGCGACCATGCCCTCGTCGAACTCGGCCCCGCAGATGCGGCAGCGCAGCTTGCGCGCGCCGGGCCTTGCGGTGGGCGCTTCGACCTGCGCGGCGGTCTCGCCGCGGCCGTACTTGTACTGGTCCACGCCGTACTCATGGGCGAGACGGCGCAGCTCGCAGTCGTCGCTGCGCGGGCAGGACAGGCAGTCCATGCGGTGGTTGGAGAGAATCAGCTCGAGCGTGGTCTTGCGCGCCTTGCGCAGCGCCGGCGTGTTGGTCTGGACCTCCATGCCGTCGGCAACCTGCTGCACGCAGGCGGCGGCAAGGCCTCGCACGCCCGACGCCTCCACAAGGCAGATGCGGCAGGCGGCGATGGCGTTGATCTTCTTCAGATAGCACAGCGTCGGGATCCGCACGCCCGCCTTGTGCGCCGCCTCCAGGATGGTCGCATCCCGTGGCACCTCGACCTCGATGCCGTTGATCTTGACTTTTACAGTATCCATTGATGCAGCCCTCCGTTACTTTTTCGAGATGGCGCCGAACTTACACGTTTCGAGGCAGGCGCCGCACTTGATGCACTTGCTCTTGTCGATCGTGTGCGGCTCGCGCACCTTGCCCGAGATCGCGCCGACCGGGCACTGCCGCGCGCACGCCGTACAGCCGCGGCACTTCGCCGGATCAACCTCATAGCTGACGAGCTTCTTGCACACGCCCGCCGGGCAGCGCTTTTCAACCACGTGCGCCTCGTACTCCTTGCGGAAGTACTTGAGCGTCGAGAGCACCGGGTTCGGCGCGGTCTGGCCAAGCGCGCACAGCGCGTTTTTCTGGATGTAGTAGCAAAGCTCCTCCATCTTGTCGAGGTCCTCGAGCGTGCCGCGGCCCTCGGTGATCTTGTTGAGCATCTCGAGCAGGCGGCGCGTGCCGATCCGGCACGGGACGCACTTGCCGCAGCTCTCGTCCACGGTGAACTCGAGGAAGAAGCGCGCCACATCCACCATGCAGTTCTCCTCGTCCATGACGATGAGACCGCCCGAACCCATCATGGAGCCGATGGCCTTCAGGTTCTCGTAGTCGATGGGCGTGTCGAGATGCGCCGCCGGGATGCAGCCGCCGGACGGGCCGCCCGTCTGCGCGGCCTTGAACGCCTTGCCGCCCGGGATGCCGCCGCCGATGTCATAGATGATCTCGCGCAGCGTCGTGCCCATCGGGATCTCGACCAGGCCCGTGTTCACGATCTTGCCGCCGAGCGCGAACACCTTGGTGCCCTTGCTCGTCTCGGTGCCCATGGAGGCGAACCACTCCGGCCCCTTGACGATGATCTGCGGGATGTTGGCAAGCGTCTCCACGTTGTTGATGACCGTGGGCTGGCCGAACAGGCCCTTGTTGGCCGGGAACGGCGGCTTGTTCTTCGGCTCGCCGCGGTTGCCCTCGATGGAGGTGATGAGCGCCGTCTCCTCGCCGCAGACGAACGCGCCGGCGCCGAGGCGGATGTCGATGTCAAAGTCGAACCCGCTGTCGAAAATATTCTTCCCCAGCAGCCCGTATTCACGCGCCTGCCCGATGGCGATTTCGAGACGCTTGACCGCGATGGGATACTCCGCGCGCACGTAGATATAGCCGTGATGCGCGCCGATGGCGTACCCCGCGATGGCCATGGCCTCCAGCACCGCGTGCGGGTCGCCCTCGAGCACCGAGCGGTCCATGAACGCGCCCGGGTCGCCCTCGTCGGCGTTGCAGATCACATACTTCTCATCGCAGACGTTCTTGGCCGCAAACTCCCACTTGAGCCCGGTCGGGAAGCCGGCGCCGCCGCGACCGCGAAGGCCGGAGCGCTTCATGAGGTCGATGACGTCCGCCGGGGTCATTTCCGTGAGCACGCGGCCCAGCGCCTGATACCCGTCCACGCCGATATACTCCTCGATATCCTCCGGGTTGATGACGCCGCAGTTGCGCAGCGCCACGCGCAGCTGCGTCTTGTAAAACCCGGTGTCGGACAGCGAGGCGACCTCGTGCTTCTGGTTGCCGGCCGCCGGCTCGTTGTATACCAGCCGGTCGACGACGCGCCCCTTGAGCAGGTGCTCCTCGACGATCTCCGTCACGTCCGCCTCGGTCACGCGGCTGTAGAACGTGCCCTCAGGATAGACGATCATGATCGGACCGAGCGCGCACAGGCCGAAACAGCCGGTCTGCACGACCTTGATCTCGTCGGCGAGGCCGTGCGCCTCCAGCTCCTTCTCCAGATGTGCGCGGATGGCGGGGCTGCCCGACGAGGTGCATCCCGTACCGCCGCAGATCAGTACATGTGAACGAATCATGGTTTACCTCCCCCAACTATTGCTTCTGCGCTTCGCCGATGGTGTATTCGTAGACGGGGGTGCCGCCCTTGATATGCTCTTCCACCACGCGCTTTGCCTTTTCCGGCGTCATCTTTACATAGGTGACCTTGCCCTCCTTGCCGGTCTCGTACACCTCGACGATGGGTTCGAGCCGGCAGATGCCGATGCAACCGGTCTGCGTGACCGTGGCGGTATCGCCAAGGCCCTGCCGGCTGATCTCCTCCACGAGCGTGTTGAGCACCGGCCGCGCGCCCGCCGCGATGCCACAGGTCGCCATGCCGACAACAACGCGGATGGGCTGGACACCCTCGCGCAGGGCGACCCTGTCCTTCATCTTTTCCCGGATTGCCTGCAGTTCAGCCAACGATTTCATGCGTTTGTTCTTTCCTTTCTAATAATCATCATGGGAAACCCCTCTATCCAAGCCGGCGCCATGCCGGTCACAGTTTTCCGGTTCCTGTCCCGCCCCGACGGCAGCCTGCGCCTCGCGCACGCACTCGCCCGCCCAGAGCAACACCTCCGGCGCGTTCAGCGGCACGTCGCCGCCAAGGGCCTGCCGCATCTGCGCCGTGTCGAGCACGAACGGCTCCGCCATGCCGGAGAGCGAGAGGGAAAAGCAAAACTCGATCTCCGGGCTGCCCTGCAGCAGCGTGACGACGGTGGCCGCCAGGTCCCCCAGCGGCACACAGTCGATGTGTTGCGGGTCGAACGTGGCCGTTACGCGCGTACCGTGCGCGCTGCCGGCCGCAAACGTGGTCCCCGCCCGCGCGTCCTGCGCCGTGCGGGACTCGATCGTGAGCGTACCGCCCGTCTGCTCGGCCGCGAGCAGCAGCAACGGCAGTCCGAGCCCGACCGGCCGCGTCGTGCGCGTGGTGGCGAACGGGTCGGTCACGCGGCGCAGCAGCGCCTCGTCCATGCCGCAGCCGTCGTCCGTCACGGTCAGCGCCCGCATCCCGTCCGCCCGGTCGGCGAGCGCGATCTCCACGTGCGCCGCACCCGCGCGGATGGAATTCTGCGCGATGTCGAGGATGTTGAGCGACAGCTCCTTCAACGCGGCTTCCTCCTCTCCCCTACGGCTGCCGCAGCAGTTCGACGAGCGCGGCGCGGATACGCCTTGCGCGCGCATGCGTGCGGGAATCGTCGTTGCCGTCCACGCCGGGCAGGTCGAGCACCGTCATCGCATCGCCAACGGCATGCAGCTGGTGCGCGTCCGACGCGGTAAGCAGGCGCAGGCCCGCCATGTCCGGCCGGTTGTGAAGGGATTCGAGCAGCGCCGCGTCGCGCACCTCCGCCGCCCGGAACCGGGGCGACGCCGGCATGCCGCCGAGGATGGCGAGCACGCCGCCGGACGGGCGTTCCACATGCGCCGGATATGCCGCACCGCCGTGCATTTGCACGAGCGCAGCCGCCTCCTCCAGCGAAAGATCGGTCGCCGGCGGCAGCAGGAACGGCTCCTCCCCGCAGACGCGATCCTCCGCATCCATCAAAATCTGGTTTCCAAAGAACGCCGGCCGGTTGGGCACCCGCATCCGATGCCCCCGCACCGCCGCCCCGAACGCCATCGCCGCTTCCAGCGTGGCGAACAGGCACACAAGGTGGATCTCCTCCGCCGTCGTCAGCTCCATGCCGCCCACCGGCACCACGCCGTACATCTCGCAGGCGGCAAAAAACGCCGGGCAGTTGTCGGTGCTGTTGTGGTCGGTCAGCGCCGCCACATCCGCGCCCGCGAGCAGCGCCATGCCGGCGATGTTGGCGGGGGTCATGTCGTCGTCCGCACAGGGCGACAGGCAGGAGTGGATATGCAGCTCCGCCCGGAACTCGCTCATGCGCCGAGGAGCTTGAGCAGCGCGGCGCCGGTCTCCAGCGTATCGCGCCCGCTCCCGAGCAGGTTCACGCCGCGCGCCCCGGCCAGCTCGGCCACGGTGTCGTCCGGCGGGACGCCCTCGGTCAGGATGACCGCCGCCACGTCCGTGAGCGTGGCCACGGCCACAATGTTGCGGTTTGACATGATCGTAAGCCAGGCGCCGTCCGCCTGCGCGCGCCGCATGACCCAGCTCAGCAGATCTCCGGCATAGGCGCCGCACACCTCGCGCGCCGGGTCCGGCATGGCGAACGCCTGCAGGCCCAACGCCTCGACCAGCTCTAAAACCGTCATTGGCCGCCCTCCTTCCCGTGCCCGGCGCGCAGATACGCCTGCACGCGCTCGCGCATGCGCACGATGCACTCGTCCACCTCGCACTCGCCCCGCACCACGTCCTCCGCAAACGCACGGCACGTCGGGGCGCCGCAAAAGCCGCAGTCGAGCGCCGGCAGCATCTCGCAGATCTGTTCGATGGCCGACATCTTCTCGAGCGCACGGCCCATGTCCTCGTCGAGCTGCGACACGGGGCGGTACTTGAGCGAAGTATTGGTCAGATAATCGTCCGGCACGTACGTCGCATCCGCTCCGTGCGGAATGCGGTTTTCGGACACCGGCAGATAGCGCCGGAGCGACTGGAGCCGCACGCGCGCGATGTACGGGTTCTCAACCGTCGCCGCGCCGCCGACGCAGCCGCCGTTGCAGGCGTTGAGTTCCACAAACTCCAGCATCGGAAAGCTGCCCGTCTCGATCTGGTCGAGTACGCGGATGGCGTTCTCAATGCCGTCCGCCGCCAGATACCGGTCGTTGAGCAGGGCGGAGGCCTCGCCCCCGGTGCTCGCCCAGCTGATGCCGATCATGCCGGAATGGCTTTCCGCTTTCGGCGCCGCCACGCGCCGCATGGCCGGCAGCAGTTTGAAATAGATATCGCTCATGGATACGACGTAGTCCACGCCGTCCTCCCCGGTCTGGAACCCGTTTTTGACAAAGCTCGCCTTGGCCGGGCAGGGGGAGATGAATACGGTGCAGATCTCGTCGTCGCTGAGCTCGGGATGCTGCCGCCGCGCCGCCGCCTTGGCCATGCGGCTGGCGATCTCGATGGGCGGCAGCATGGGGATCACGTGGTCGCACAGATAGGGGAAGCGCAGGCTGATGAGCCGCACGATCACCGGGCAGGCCGAATTGATCACCGGTCGCGGCACATCCATGCGCCGCATGTAGTTGCGGGTGTACTCGGTCACAAGCTCCGCTGCCTGCGCAACCTCGAACACGTCGTCAAAGCCGATGTCGAGCAGTCCCTGCAACACGTAGTCCACGTCGTCGAGGTGGTCGAACTGGCCGTAGAGCGACGGCGCCGGCAGCGCGATGCGCCACTTCTTCTCCGCCGGAATGTCCTCCAGCCGGTCGAACACGGCTTTCTTGGCCTTATACGGGCAGACGCGAATGCATTCGCCGCAGTCGATGCACACGTGCGGGTTGATGACGGCGTGCCCGTCGCGGATACGGATCGCCTGCGTCGGGCAGCGCTTCAGGCAGTTGGTGCAGCCCTTGCACTTCTCGCTGTCCAGCGATACCGAATGTTTGTATTCGGTTGTCGCGCGCCTGTGTTCCATCGGATCTTCCTCGTTCACTTCACAAACACGGTCATGCGGACCGTCGTCCCCTCGCCAACCTTGGAGATGATCTCCATTTCGTCGGTGTACCGCTTCATGTTGGGCAGGCCCATGCCGGCGCCAAACCCCAGCGTGCGGATGTTGTCGGGCGCGGTGGAAAAGCCCTCCTGCATGGCCTGCTCGATGTTTGCAATGCCGGGACCGTGGTCGGTGAGCACGATCTCAATGCGGTCGCGGTATACCGTCACATCCGCCTCGCCGCCGCGGGCGTGAATGACCATGTTGATCTCTCCCTCGTACATGGCGATCGAAACGCAGCGGATGACCTCCGGCGGAAAGCCGAGCATGCGCAGCTTGCGCTTAACCTCCACCGACGCCTCGCCCGCCGAGGTAAAATTCCCGCCATCCACGTCAAAATGGAGCTGCAGCGCGCCCATGCCGTCAGTCCTCCTGGCGGCCGAGCCCGCCGTGATACAGCCGCCCACACGCCTCATACATGCGCAACCGGGAGCTCATGACCACGAGCCCGTTTTCGCCGGCCAGCTCGACCATCTCCGGCGTGGGGCGCTTGCTGCGCACAAACACCACGCAGCGCATGTCCATCATCATCGCCGTGCGCACGACCTGCTGGTTCACCAGCCCCGTGAGCAGCACGGCCTGGTCCTTGACATAGGCAAGGACGTCGCTCATCATGTCGCTGCCGCAGGCGGAGAGCACTTCCTCGTCGAGATGCGCCTCGCCCGTGAGCACCTCGGCGCCAAGCAACGCCGCGATTTGCCGGATTTTCATGCTCTTCTCCCCTTTACGACCGGTTATGCGCGATATTTGGCCAGAATTCCTTTCACGTCCGCCGGCGTCAGCCGCCCGTAGACCTCTTCGCCCACGGTCATCACCGGCGCAAGCCCGCAGCAGCCGAGGCAGCGCGTGGCTTCCAGCGTAAACTGCCCGTCCGGCGTGGTGCCGCCGGCCTTGATGCCCAGCTCCTTCTCCAGCTCGTCCAGGATCATCTGCGAGCCCTTGACGTAGCAGGCGGTGCCGAGGCACACGGCGACCCGGTGCTTGCCGTTCGGATTGAGCGCGAACTGCGAGTAGAACGTGACCACCGCATATACCTCCTCGAGCGAGAGCCCGAGTCCCTCGGCAATCATGATCTGCACCTCGACGGGCAGATAGCCGTACAGCTCCTGCGCTTTTTGCAGCACCGGCATCAGCGCGCCGCGCACGTCCCGGTGCTCGGCAATGATCTGCTTGAGCTTTGCCTCCTGCTCCGGCGTGCCACGAAACGGCACGACGGTCTTTTGCTTTGCCATACCAAACCTCCTGATATTCGTTCTCCCGAAACCTGCGGGTGTTGGGTCGTTCCTATCGTCCGCGCGCCCTATGGCCATACCGCCCCGTCGTGCGGAAAACGCCGGTGTCCCGTTGCAATGCCCTGCTGCAACGCCTGAATTTTCTCTGGGTACTGTTTGCTTTTGTATATAATATCACAGTCCTTTTCCCATTTCAATAAAAAAATAGCGATTTTTTTGCACGGGGTGCAAAGCAGCTTGTAATTTTTTCCGGGACAGGCTATAATCAAGGCAAGAAGATGTCTGGAGGTGCGCCCATGCTCATTCTGGTGACCGGCGGCGCCGGGTATATCGGTTCCCACACCGTGCTCGCCCTGCTTGAAGCCGGCTACGACGTCCTGATCGCGGACAGCTTTGTCAACAGCAAGCCGCAGGCGGTCGACCGCGTGCGGGAGCTGGCGTGCCGGCCGTTCCTGTTTGAACGGTGCGACCTGTGCGACGCCGAGGCGACCGAGCGCCTGTTCGCCGCGCACGGCATCGACGCCGTCATCCACTTTGCCGGGCTCAAGGCGGTGGGCGAATCGGTCGAGCAGCCGCTGCGCTATTACGACAACAACCTGCGCTCTACGCTCAACCTGCTGGCCTCCATGCGCCGCCACGGCGTGAACCGGTTCGTGTTCAGCTCCAGCGCGACCGTGTACGGCGATCCCAAGAGCGTCCCCATCCGGGAGGACTTCCCGCTCACGGCGACGAATCCCTATGGTTGGACCAAGTACATGATCGAACAGATCCTGCGCGACGTGGCGCAGGCGGACAAGGGGTTTGCCGTCACGCTGCTGCGCTACTTCAACCCCATCGGCGCGCACGAGAGCGGCCGCATCGGCGAGGACCCCAACGGCATCCCGAACAACCTGGTGCCGTACATCGCGCAGGTCGCCGCCGGCCGGCTGCCCTATCTGCGCGTCTATGGCGACGACTACCCCACCCACGACGGGACGGGCGTGCGCGACTATATCCATGTGTGCGACCTGGCGGCCGGACATGTGGCGGCGCTCGACGAGCTGGCAAAAAACGGCCCCGGCGTGCGCGCCGTCAACCTCGGCACCGGAACCGGCTATTCCGTGCTGGACGTGCTGCATGCCTATGAAAAGGCGTGCGGCAAGGCGCTGCCCTTCCGCATCGAGGGCCGCCGCAGCGGCGACGTCGCCGCCTGCTACGCCGACCCGACGCACGCAAAGGAGCTGCTCGGCTGGTCCGCGCGCTACGATCTGGACCGCATGTGCGCGGATTCCTGGCGCTGGCAATCGCAAAATCCGAACGGATACGACGACTGATCCCTCGGCGGCGGGCGCGCCCATCCGCCGCGCTCCGCCGCCCGGGCATATCCCCGGCCATACCATCATCCATTATGAGGAGGCATACCACCATGAAAAAACCGGTTCTGGTCGTCATGGCGGCGGGCATGGGCTCGCGCTATGGCGGACTCAAGCAGATCGACCCCGTCGGGCCGCACGGTGAAATCATCATCGACTATTCCCTCCATGACGCGCTCCACGCCGGCTTCGAGCGCGCCGTATTCATCATCAGCCGCCGCATCGAAGCGGACTTCCGCGAGGTCGTCGGCAACCGCGTGGCGAAGCGCATGGATACGGACTACGTGTTTCAGGAGCTGGACGCCAAGCTGCCGGCCGGTTTTTCCATCCCGGAAGGGCGCAGCAAGCCCTGGGGCACCGCGCACGCGATCCTCTGCTGCGCAGAAAAGATCGACGGACCGTTTGCCGTCATCAACGCGGACGACTATTACGGCAAGCACGCATTTTCCCTCCTGTACGACCGCCTGTGCCGCAGCCACGACAGCGACGGCCGGTACGACTTCAGCATGGTCGGCTTCCGGCTGGCCAACACGTTGACCGAACACGGCACCGTGGCGCGCGGCATCTGCGAAACGGACGCGCAGGGCCGCCTTGTCAACGTGGTGGAGCGCACGCGCGTCGCCCTGCGCGACGGCGCGCCCGCCTTCACCGAGGACGGCGAGACCTGGACGCCCGTGCCGGCGGACAACCTCGTTTCCATGAACATGTGGGGCTTCACGCCGGCGCTCTTTGGGGAGCTGGCGGCGCGCTTCCCGCGCTTTCTGGCGGAGGAGGTGCCGGCCAATCCCATCAAATCCGAGATGTACATCCCCATGGAGGTCGGCGCGCTGCTGCGCGAAGGCCGCTGCACCGTGGACGTGCTCTCCTCGCCGGACCGCTGGTACGGCGTGACCTATCGTGAGGATAAGCCCGCCGTAGCCGCGGCCATGCGCGCGCTCACCGAGCAGGGCGTCTATCCCGACCGGGCGCTGTTTTAAGCCGTTTTTCGCCTGCTGCCGCGGGTCAGGGGCGCAGTCTGCGCCCCCGGCGCTGCGGCCGCGGGGGGTTCCCCTCCCATTGCCGCCGGTTCACAGTTCGTTTCAATTTGAATGTTATGTGAAATTTGCCGTTTGGCACCCTTTTCCTCTATGAATCCCGAAAAATATATGGTATGATAAATCAACGTGGGTGGAAGGCGCTTTTGGGTGTCCCTTCTACCCGGGACGGTGTAAAAACGCAGGAGGTTGGAGGTTGCTATGCGAAGACGTGTTCGCCTGACCCCGTTGGGATACTTGGTTGCTGCCATACTGGTCCTGATCATTCTCGGAGGCCTCTATCTGATCCTGCGCGGCATCGGCGGCGGCGACGCCACCCCCACCCCGCCGCTCGCCACGAACGACATTGTCGATCCCTCCACGGGCGGCACGCCCGCGCCCGGCAGTACGACGGGCGAGTTGCCCGGCACGTCGACCAACGACCCCGCCGTTTCCAACACGCTGGTTCCCACGCAGGCGCCCACTCAGGCACCCACGCAGGCGCCCACCCAGGCGCCCACGCAGGCGCCGACCGAGCAGCCCGACACGGTGCGCACGCCCACGCCCAGCGAGGTGGCCGCCGCCAAGGACGGCAAGCTGACGGCCAGCGGCGTCGCCATGCGCGCAGCGCCGAACACAGACGGCAAGATCATCGACAAGTACGTCAAGGGCACCAACCTCAAGGTCTACGGCGAGAGCGGCGACTATTACTACGTGCAGGTCGTCAAGCTGAAGCTCTACGGCTATATCGCCAAGAAGTTTGTGGAAATCGACACCGCCACGCCGGAGCCGATCACCACGACCATCCCGACGGGCGCGGTCGGCGGCGAAGTGCGCGCCTCGCTTGTCGCGCTGCGCAGCGCGCCGGACCTGTCCGACGACGGCAACAAGATCGGCCAGGTGGAGCAGGGCGAGCCGGTTTACATCTACTTCCAGTACACCAACAGCGCCGGCGACAAGTTCTACTATATCGAAGTCGCGCGCACCGGCGTGAAGGCCTACGCCTTTGCCGAGTACATCACCGCGGAGGCGAGCGTGCCCGCCGGCACCCCCGCTCCATAATCGGATCTTAACCCAGCCGGAGGAGGACGCCGTCCTCCTCTTTTTTTGCTTGACATATACCCCATATGGGTATATGCTGTCGCCATAAGGCCGCCGCTGCGCGGCAAAACCGGAAACGAGGAGAGCCCCATGAAACGGACGGAGCAATCGGCACGGGAGGAACGGGCGCGCACGGACGCCCCGGCGCAGGAGAAACGGGCGCGCACAGACGCCCCGGCGCAGGCGGGCGGATGCTGCGGCGCGCGGCGCACATTGCGCACCGAGGAGCAGCGCAGGAAGCTGATCCACCGGCTCAACCGCATCGAAGGGCAGATCCGCGGTATCCGCGGCATGATCGAGCGCGACGCATACTGCAACGACATCCTGATCCAGTCCGCCGCAGTCAACGCGGCGGTGAGCGCGTTCAACCGCAGCCTGCTGGAAAGCCATTTGCACGCCTGCGTGGCCGAGGACATCCGCAACGGGCACGACGAAACGATCGACGAGCTGATGGAGACGCTGTCCCGGCTCATCAAATGAGGAGGCGTACATGAGACGATACGCGGTGAGCGGGATGAGCTGCGCCGCCTGCAGCGCCCGCGTGGAGAAGGCGGTCTCCGCCGTGCCGGGCGTCACGGCCTGCTCGGTGAACCTGTTGACCGGCTCCATGGGCGTGGAGGGCACGGCCTCGAACGAGCAGATCGTCGCCGCCGTCGAGCGCGCCGGATATGGCGCGCGCTGCGAGGGGACGGCCGCCCCGGATGCGGCGACGGCCGACGGGTCCGATGCGCTGCGCGACCGGGAAACGCCCGCGCTTTTCCGGAGGCTGATCGCCTCGCTCGGTTTTTTGCTGCTGCTGATGTACCTCTCCATGGGCCACGGGATGTGGGGCTGGCCGCTGCCGCCGTTTTTCACCGGCAATCCGGTGGCGGTGGCGCTTGCCCAACTGCTGCTGGCGGCGGCGGTGATGGTTGTCAACCAGCGGTTCTTCCTCAACGGGTGTCGCGGGCTGATCCATCGCGCGCCAAACATGGACACGCTGGTGGCGCTCGGCAGCGCCGCAGCCTTCGGATACAGCGCCGTCCTGCTGTTTGCCATGACCGCGCCGGGCGCGGACGCAGACGCGCTGCTGCACGGGCTGTACTTTGAGTCGGCCGCCATGATCCTAGCCCTCATCACGGTGGGCAAACTGCTCGAAGCGCGCGCCAAAGGCCGCACGACCGACGCGCTCCGCAGCCTCATGCGCCTCGCGCCGCAGACGGCGACCATCGTGCGCGACGGCGCGGAGATCCCCGTGCCGGTCGAACAGGTCCGGCGGGGCGACGTCTTTCTCGTGCGGCCGGGCGAGCACATCCCCGTAGACGGCGTGGTGCTCGACGGAACGAGCGCGGTGAACGAAGCGGCGCTCACCGGTGAGAGCCTGCCGGCGGATAAGGCGCCCGGAGCGGCGGTCTCCGCCGCAACGCTCAACCTGTCCGGATTTTTGCGCTGCGAGGCCACGCGCGTGGGGGCGGACACGGCCCTGTCGCAGATCATCCGCATGGTGGAGGACGCGGCGGCGACCAAGGCGCCCATCGCCAAGGTTGCAGACCGCGTATCGGGCGTATTCGTGCCGGCGGTGATCGCCATTGCCCTCGCGACCATCGCGGGATGGCTCCTGGCCGGGCGGGATGTCGGGTACGCGCTCGCGCGCGGGATCTCCGTGCTCGTCATCAGCTGTCCGTGCGCGCTGGGCCTGGCCACGCCCGTAGCGATCATGGTGGGCAGCGGCGTGGGCGCAAAAAACGGCATCCTGTTCAAAACCGCCGTATCCCTTGAAGAGGCAGGGCGCGTGCGCACCGTGGTGCTCGACAAAACCGGCACCGTCACGAGCGGCGAGCCCCGCGTCACGGACGTGTTGCCCGCCCCCGGCGCCGACGGGACGGCGCTGCTTGCGCTTGCGGTTTCGCTGGAGCAGCGCAGCGAACACCCCCTTTCCCGCGCCATCCGGCAGGAGGCGGCCTCCCGTGGCATCGCGGCTGCGGAGGTGACGGCCTTTCAGGCGCTGCCCGGCAGCGGGCTAACCGCCGTGCAGGACGGCCGCACGCTCTTTGGCGGCAACGAGGCGTTCGCCGCGCGCCATGCGCCGGTGCCGGACGCGCTGCGCCTCGCCGCCGCAAGCCTCGCCGGGGAGGGGAAAACGCCGCTGTTCTTCGGCCGCGACGGCGAGCTGCTCGGCATCGTCGCCGTGGCGGACGCGATCAAGCCCGAGAGCGCGCAGGCCGTGCGCGAGCTGCATGGCTTGGGGCTGCGCGTCGTCATGCTCACCGGCGACAATGCGCGCACCGCGCAGGCCGTCGGCCGTCAGGCGGGCGTGGACGAGGTAATCGCCGGCGTGCTGCCCGGCGGCAAGGAACAGGCCGTACGGCACTTGCAGGCGCATGGCAAGGTCGCCATGGTGGGCGACGGCATCAACGACGCGCCCGCGCTCACGCGCGCGGACGTCGGCATCGCCATCGGCGCGGGAACCGACGTGGCCATGGACGCCGCCGACGTGGTGCTCATGAAGAGCCGCCTGACCGACGTGCCCGCCGCCATCCGCCTGAGCCGCGCCACGCTCCGCAACATCCACGAAAACCTGTTCTGGGCGTTCCTGTACAACACCATCGGCATCCCGCTCGCCGCCGGGCTGTTCATCCCGGTGCTGGGATGGCAGCTCAGCCCCATGTTCGGAGCGGCGGCGATGAGCCTGTCGAGCTTCTGCGTCGTGACCAACGCGCTGCGGCTCAACCTGTTGCGCCCGTTCGACCCGCGCCGCGACAGAGCGCCGCGCCGCAGTCGCGGCCGTCAGATCGAAACAGCGAAAGGAGAGGATATCACCATGACAAAAACCATGCAGATCGAGGGCATGATGTGCGGGCATTGTTCCGCGCGCGTACAGAAGGCGCTCGAGGCGCTGCCGGAGGTGGCGGAAGCCGCCGTGCGCCATGAGGACGGCATCGCCGTCGTAACGCTCGTCGCGCCCGTCGCGGACGAGGCGTTGCGGGCCGCCGTCGAGGCGCAGGACTACCGCGTCGTCGCCATCCGCTGACGGGAAAACGCGCCGGCGGTACGGCCGGCCGCGCGGCCATCGGGCGCAACGCGCTTCCAGCCCGCTGTTGCGGCAGGCCGGATCGGGAGAACGCCGTGACGCGGCGTTCTCCCCCTTTTGGGGGGAACGCCGGCCGGCGGGCGTTTCTGCGGTTCCAAACGCCTTGTTTCCGTTGCTTCTTGACAATTCGTGCTGCCGGCAGTTATGATGTCAAAGAAAGCTTTTTCTGATGGGAAACGGAGGAGAAGAGTGAATTATCATGTGCGACGGCACGGCCGGCCGGCGCTTTTGCTGGGCGTGCTGGCCTGTTTTCTGTTTGCCATAGCCTGCGGGGAAACGCCGGCAGCCGCCGGAATCAAGGCAACCGATATGCCCGTTGCGACGCCCGCCGCAACGCAGGAGCCGCCTGCGAAGACCCCTGCGCCGACGCCAACCCCCACGCCCACCCCGATCCCGGTCAGCTATATGGGCGCCGCAGAGGCGGACGCGCTGCTGCTGGAGCAGGAGTCGGTCCTGCTGTGCCGCTTGAGCAGCAACCGCATCCGATTGTACACGGCGCCGGATCCGGAAGCGGAGACGGTGGACGTGCGCAACAGCCGCACGCTCGCATCGCGCAGCGAGCTGATCGTGCTCGACGAGGCGACCGCCGGGGACGGCACGTTGTTCTACCATGTGCGCACGGCGTTCGACGGGACGGAGGGATATGTGCGCGCGGATCAGACGCGCGCGTCCGAGTTGGCGGCGGAGGGCGCGACGGGGTTTGCGCTGATGCAGCGCCCCGGCTGCGCCGTTTACAGCAAGCCGGACACGGCCAGCAAGGTGCTCGCGCGCGAGGACTACCATGCGGTGCGTGTGCTCGGCGCCTACCGCGGGTTCAGCTATGTCGTCACGCAGGACGGCGTATACGGCTATGTCGACCCGGCGCAGCTGAGGATGACCACGCGCGAGGAGATTGCGCGCTATCTTGCCTACGGCACGATCTCGGTCAGCGGGGAACCCTTCTCGCCCGCGGCGTTTGCCGATGCGGCGGAGGCGCTCGCGGGGGAACGCGCCACCTCCACCGAGGCGCTGCTGCTGGACGTGCTGACGCAGGCCGGGCTGTACTTCTCCCCCGGTTACTATCGCCACTTCGTGAAGCCGCTCGGCGACGCCACGCTCTATCCGCAGGGGCTGTATCAGGCGCCGGTATACAACTCCCTGCTGTTCCGGCTTTGGAACAGCGCCGGCAACCTCGTCCTGTGCGACGGGCAGGAGACGGAATGGGCGTATATTGCCGACTATGCGGATGTGCAACGCGGCGACCTGCTGTTCTTCGCCGAATACGACCCGGCGGAGACGGCGGTCATCATGCCCTATGAGGTCGTGCTGCGCGGGCCGGATTCCGGCTATGTGACCGCCTGCGGCGTTGCGCTCGGCGATGACCGGATGCTCACCGTGGAGGATGGTATGGCGGTCATCGTGGAGGACGTGAGCGCATCGGCGCGGATGCCCTATTTCGACTGCGCGCGGCGCATCCATCCCACGGTAACGGACGAGAAAGCGCATCTGATCGAGACGCTCATCGCCGCCATCTACGACCGGCTCGGCACGCCGTACCACAACATCCGCCGGACCGGCGACGGCAGTTACGACTGCTCCGGCATCATCTGCTGGGGCATGCGTACGATGAACATTCGACGGCTCAAGCGCGACGACGGCCTGCAAATGGAGGAAACGACGGCCTCTGGCCTGGCCAACATCGAACGCTATTATCGCGGCGATCAGGTCATCGAGACCGAAAAAATCAACGACGCCCTGCGCGTGTTCGAGGACATCTCCCGCCTGGAGCGCGGCGACCTGGTCTTCCTTTACAGCGAAACGACCTCGCGCATCGGGCATGTGATGGTGTATCTGGGCGACGGGAACGTGATCCACTCGACCACCGTGTCCGAGGAGTACCGGGGCACGCTCGTGGCGGGCTTCCGGCAGGAGCTGCAGGCGCTGTACGCCTGTGCCCGGCGCATCACCTCCATCGCCGATATGTCGTAGCCTTCCGGCCCGCCCTGGGGCCGCTCCTTTCCCCTCTTTTCGCCGCCCGGTACGGGCAAAAGGCCCCGCGGCGGGGCCAAATACAGCGCGATGTTCGTCTCCGGACAACAAAAAAAAGCCCCCCGGTCACGGGGGGCCTGCGCGTTAGTTACGCCGTGTGGCGCGCGCGTACGGCGATCATCTCGGCCGCAATGCTGACGGCGATTTCCTCCGGCGTTTCCGCCCCGATGTCGAGGCCGATGGGGGAATGGATGCGGTCGGCGTCCGCATCGGTAAGCCCCGCTTCCAGCAGGCGCGCGCGCGTGGCGGCGACCTTGTGCCGGCTGCCGATGCAGCCCACGTATGCGGTAGGGAACCGCAGCGCCTGCTCGAGCACCTCGTAGTCCGCCTGATGGCCGGGCGTCATGATGACCACATAGTCCTCCGGCTGTAAGCGCACCTTTGCCCCGATGTCTCGGTAATCGCCCAGGATGACGCGCTCCGCCTGCGGGAACGCTTCCGGCACGGCAAAGGCGGGCCGGTTTTCAAACACGGTCACGCGAAAGCCCACATGCGCAAGCACCGGCACGAGCGCCTTGCCCACGTGCCCGCCGCCGAACACATAGACGCGCCCGGTACGGACGATCGGCTCCACATAATAGGCGGGATCGCCCTTTTGCAACACGGCGCGGCTCCTCAGCAGCGGCCGCAGCGCCTCCTCTCCGATACAGGACGTGTGCGACAGGCCGTTTTCCTCATCGTAAAGGCCCATGTCCGTAAGCGTGCTGCCGGAGAGCCGCATCACAAGCCACGCGTTGACCCGTCCCTCCCTGAGCAGGCGCAGCACATCCCCAATGAGCGCGCGCGCCGCCAGATCCGCCGGGTCGAAGTACTGCAGATAGACCGTAACGTTGCCGCCGCAGATCATGCCGATGTCGGCCACGTCGTTGGGCCGCAGGATGAAGCCCTCCACGGCGCTCCGGCCGGTCCTGAGCGCCTCCTGCGCCAACTGCGCCGCGCGCAGCTCCACGGCGCCGCCGCCAACGGTGCCGAGCGTCGTGCCGTCCGCACGCACGAGCATCTTTGCGCCCGCGCCGCGCGGAGCGGAGCCGGAGCTGGCCAGAATGCTGCAAAGCACCGCCGCTCGCCCGGACTCCAGCTCCGCAAGGAGCGCCTCAAACAGACGGATCATGGAACGATTCCCCCTTTGTTACGATTGTTTGCCGATGGAATTGGCGACAAGCGCCTGATACTGCTCCTCGGTGATATCGCAATGATAGAACAGTTGGAAGTAATTTGCAACCTCCGCGTACAGGTCATACTGCGCCGTTTCGGGATACAGCAACTGCGCCATCCACATCATGCCCAGATACCGCTGCACCGACGGCGGGAAGCCCATCCAGTTGTACGGGCCGAACGGCACCTCATAGTAGCGCCCCTCCTGGATTGCGGTCAGGCCCTGCCACATGGCGTCGTCGCCCACGGCGTCATACACGCTGTCCGGCGCAAAGATGATCACATCCGGATTCCAGGCGAGAATCTGTTCCATGTCGACCTCGTTGCCGGTGCCGCGGGAAGACGGCGAATCGACTACGGCCTGGTTGTCGCTGAGCAGATCGATGACCTCGGAATGGTAGGAGCCCTGCGCGATGACGTTGATGCCCTGGTCGCCAAGGCAGTATAGCAGGCGCACCTTCTGGACGGCGTTGGAGATCTCCACCGTGCGCGCATACACCCCGTCGCAGTAGGCGGCCAGCGTCTCGGCCTCTTCCGGCATGTTCAGCAACTCGCCCAGCTTGCGGTAGGCGTCGCCCATGGTTTCGGTCGTTGCCGAGACGTGCACAAAGGGCAACCCGGTCTGCTCCTGCAGCGCATCCAGATCCTCCACGATGGTATCCTTCGGCTCGCCCACGTCGATGACGACCTGCGCGCCGCTGGCCAGCAGCGTTTCCAGGTTCAGCTCGCCGTTGCCGCCATAGAGCTGGCCGAGCAGGGGCAGGTTGTAATACTTTTCATCAAAGTATTCCGCAGCCGTGGCGTCCCACTCGTTGGCGATACCGACGAGCTTGTCCGGCGCGAGGGCAAACAGTACGATCTGCGCCATCGGGCCCGAAACGGCGATGCGCTCGATGTTGGCCGGCACCTCGACCGTGCGGCCGGTGGAGTCGGTGAACAGAACGGTGGCATCCGGGTCCTCCGTCTCCGGGGCTTCGGTAGCTTCCGGCGCCTCGGTGGCTTCCGGCGCGTCGGTCACGGCAGGCGCCTCGGTCGGGTCGGTCGCAGGCGCGGCCGTGCAGCCCGCCAGCAGCGACAGCGCCATAACGAGCGAAAGCAGAACGGTCAACAAACGTTTCATGTGTCCTTTCCTCCTTGTGGTATGGGTATCTCGGCGGGGATGTCCCCCGTATCGAACGACAGGATGCCAAGCCGCTTTTCCTCCGGCAGATACAGCGGAAACACCGAGTCGTCCCGGCGGACGAGCCGCGGCGCAATATCGGCAAACGTGATCAATTCCGGGTGTTCGTCGCGGCTGTACAGCCGGAAAAAGCGCACCGCATCCGCCTCCGAGCGCAGCGGCTGCCCGAATTCGAGCGCGAGCGTCTCGCTCTCAAACGGTACGCCAAGCCCGGCAAGAAACGCCTCCATCTCCGGCAACGTGCTGTGCTGCAGGGGCTTTTGCGCCAGCGTGAACCGGTGGTTCGCCCAGTTCTTCTTGACGACGACCACCCGCCCGCGGCAGACCCGGCGCGCAAAGCGCAGGATCTCCGCCGTACGCCCGAAAAAGCAGAACACGATCGCGTCGAACGGGCGCTCCGGCACAAAGGTCTCCATATCCGCCCGCACGACCGCCATGTTCGGCGCCCGGCCCGCCAGCTTCCGCGCGACGGCCAGCGCGTTTTCGGAGATATCCAGCGCCGTCACCTGCGCGCACAGCGGCGAGAGCGCCTGCGACAGGTAGCCGAGGCCGCAGCCCGCGTCGCACACGCGCGCCCCGGCCGGCAGGTGCGCGGCAATGCGCGCCGCAAGCAGCGCATGGTAATCGCCGTATTCGGATGCGTCCTGCATGAAGCGCACCATGTCCGGTTCCCAGCGGAACATCATATCGCGCCTCCGCCATCGTCCGGCAGCGGCAGCACGGCCGCGCCGTGCGGCGTTTCCACGAGCCGCACCTCCACGCCGTAGAGCGTGCGGAGCATCCCTTCGGTCAGCACCTCCTGCGGCGTGCCGGCGGCAAGCACCGTGCCGGCGTGCAGCGCAAGGATCGCATCGGCATAGGACAGCGCATGCTGCGGGTTGTGCGTGGACAACACAACCGTATACCCGTCCTCATGCGCCAGGCGGCGCACGCAGCGGAGCACCCGGTGCTGGTTGCCGTAATCCAGGCTGGCGGTGGGCTCGTCCATGAGCAGGACGGGCGACTCCTGCGCCAGCGCGCGCGCGATGAGCACCATCTGCTGCTCTCCGCCGGAAAGGCGCATGTAGCTGCGCTCGGCAAGGTGCAGGATCTCCATGCGGCGCAGCGCCGTCTCCGCCGCCCGCCGCTGCTTTGCGCCGGGCGCGGCAAACGCGCCCATGCTGTGCGTGGTGCCCATGAGCACCATGTCGAATACGGAATAGTTGAACGCCGGATAGTGCGTCTGCGGGATATAGGCGATGCGATGCGCGATCTCCCGCGCGCTCAGGGGACGCGTATCCGTGCCGTCAATGCTGATCGTGCCGCCATAGCCCTCCAGCAGGCCGAGCACGCAGCGGAACAGCGTGCTCTTGCCGACGCCGTTGGGACCGAGTACGGAGAGCAACTGCCCGTCCCGGGCCGAGAACGTCACGTCCCGCAGCACCTCGTGCGCGCCATAGGCAAAGGAAAGGCCTTCCACCTGCAACTTCATGCCGTCCCCTCCTTCCTGAGGATCAGATACAGGAAGAACGGCGCGCCGATAAAGGCGGTCAGGATGCCGATCGGGATCTCCGTGGCGAGCAGGTTGCGCGAGATATTGTCCACCACCAGCAGGAACGAGGCGCCCAGCAGCATCGTCGCGGGCACAAGATAGCGATGGTCGCTGCCGACGAGTTTGCGCGACAGATGCGGAATGACAAGCCCCACCCAACCGATCATGCCGCTGACCGATACGCTCGCCGCCGTCATGAGCGTCGAGCACAGCACCACGATCAGGCGCAGCCGGTTGGCGTGCACGCCCATCGTGCGCGCTTCATCGTCGCCAAGGGTCAGGATGTTCAGCCGCCAGCGCAGCAGCAACAGCGGCACGAGCCCGATCGCCATCGGCAGGATGGCAAACGAAACGTCGTCCATACGCGCGCCGGACAGGCTGCCCATCAGCCAATACGTGATGGCCGGGAGCTGATTGGTCGGGTCGGCCACGAGTTTGATGAACGACGTGCCGGCCGAAAACAGGGAGCTGACCATGATGCCGGCAAGGATCAGGTTCACCACGCGCTTGCCCGGCGCGCGCTGGCCGACCAGATAGACCACCAGCACCGTAACCAGGCCGGAGACGAACGCCGCCAGCATGATGAGCCGCGTGGACAGGCCGCACAGAATCGCCAGCGCCGCGCCAAACGCCGCGCCGGAGCTCGCGCCGAGGATGTCCGGCGCCGCCATCGGGTTCTGAAACACGCTCTGGTAAGCCGCGCCGGCGCCCGACAGGCAGCAGCCCACCAGGCACGCCAGCAGGATGCGCGGCAGACGGATGTTGATGACCACGGTCTCTATCTGCTCCGTCCACGGAACCGTCGCCGGCAGGAGCGATACGGGTTGCCGGAACAGCGCGCTCAACCCGTCCTGTATCAGCTTGAGCAGGCGGTAGCCGAGGATGCGTACCGTATCCCACACCGGCACGCCGTACCGCCCCAACAGGAACGAGCCGAAAAACAGCACGGCCAGCAGCGCGAGCAGGCCCCAGAGCCAGGCGTGCACGCGCCTGCGCCGCTGCAGATCCGGCAATGCCGCGCCGGCCTCCGCCGCGGCTGCGGCCGGTTCCCGTGCGGCTGCGGCCGGTTCCCGATCCATTTTTGCGTTTCGTTTCATGAGTCTGGCAATTCCTTCGCACCGTTATTTTTATAAAAAGATATTGCGTATTCAGTATAACAGGCGCTGCGCCAAAAAACAAGCGGGCCGCAAAAAATTTTTGCCCGTTTGCCGGGCGCGCGTTTTGCCGAAAACCGTTGCCGCCATCGGCAGGGGGTGATACAATAAATATGTTATGGGCATATATGACGAGATTGCGCGCGGGTTTGCGAACCTGCCGCCGTGCGACGTGCAGGCGCTGCCCGCGCTGGCGCTGGCATATGTGGGGGATACGGTGTACGACCTGTTCGTGCGCACGCTGCTGGCGCGCCGCGGGCCGGCGGGCGCGCATGCGCTGCATATGGCCGCGACCACGCTGGTCTGCGCGGCCGGGCAGGCGGCGGCATTCCGGCGGGTGGAACCGCTGCTGACGGAGGACGAGCTGGCGGTATACCGCCGCGGCCGCAACGCGCACAGCGGCACCGTGCCCAAACACGCGACCGTGGCGGATTACCGCGTCGCCACCGGGTTTGAAACGCTGGTCGGCTATCTGTACCTCACCGGCGCGGACGAGCGGCTCTGCGCGCTGATGCGCGCGGCGCTGGAACAGTAGGCGGCGGACAACAACGGCAACGGGAGAAGAGATATGGCAAGGGATACAAAAAAGCCCGGGTCGCCACGGGGCGGCGAAAGCGGCGGAAATTCGGACGAGCGGGACGCCCGTTACGGGCGCGACAACCGAAACGCGGGCGGACGGCGCGACGCGCGCGCGGGCAACGGCCGGCATGCGGACGGCCGCACCGGCGCGGCCGCGGCACGGGAATGCCCCGCCGCAGAACCCGCCTTGCAGCAGGAGGGCGGCGCGGATGAAACGCCGTTCCTCATCATCGGGCGCAATGCGGTGCGCGAGGCGCTCCGCGCCGGGCGCAGCATCGACCGGCTGCTCGTATCGTCCGAACCGGACGGCTCGCTGCGCGAGATCGTGTCGCTGGCGCGGGAGCGCAAACTGGTCATCCGCGAGGTGGAGCGCAAAAAGCTGGACGAGCTGTGCATGCCGTTCGGCCACGGCGGGCGCACGGCAAACCATCAGGGGGTGGTCGCCTACGCGGCGGGCATGGAGTATTGCACGGTGGAGGATATTCTTGCGGCCGCACGCGACCGGGGCGAGCCGCCGTTCGTCATCGTCCTCGACGGCGTGGAGGATCCGCACAACCTCGGGTCCATCATCCGCAGCGCCGAGTGCGCGGGCGCACACGGCGTGATCATCGGCAAACGGCGCAGCGCATCGGTCACGGCGGCGGCGGTAAAGGCGGCGGCGGGAGCGACCGCCTTCATGCGCGTGGCGCGCGTGGTCAATATTCCGGCGGCGTTGTCGCAACTCAAGCAGGCGGGCGTCTGGGTCGCGGGGGCGGACATGAACGGCGCGCCCATGGCCGGGCAGCCGCTTGCCGGGGCGATTGCGCTTGTGGTCGGCGGGGAGGGCGGCGGGCTGTCCCGCCTTGTGCGCGAGCGGTGCGACTTGCTCGTGTCCATCCCGATGCACGGGCGGATCGGCTCGCTCAATGCGGGCGTGGCGGCCGCGGTGCTGATGTTTGAAAAGCGGCGGCAGGATGCGGCGGAGGTGCGCGCATGACCGCCCGTATGCCGCGCACAAAAAAGCCCGATTACGACGCGATGACCGACGAGGCGCTGCTCCAGCGCCTGCGGGAGGGGGACGCGGACGCCGAGGAGACGCTGTACACGCGCTACAAGCAGGTCGTGCGCAGCAAGGCGCGCACGTATTTCCTCGTGGGCGCCGACCGGGAGGATATCATCCAGGAGGGCATGATCGGCCTGTACAAGGCCGTATGCGACTACGGGTTCGACAAGCAGGCGTCGTTTCGGGTGTTTGCGGAGCTGTGCATTACGCGGCAGATCATCACCGCCATCAAGAGCGCCACGCGTAAAAAGCACATCCCGCTCAATACCTACGTGTCGTTGAGCCGCCCCGTATACGACGACGGGGAGAGCGAGCGCACGCTCATCGACGTGCTGGAAACCACGCGCATCAGCGACCCGGAGGAGGCGCTCATCGGCCGCGAAAGCTACGAGGCCGTGGCGCGGGATATCGAAACCATGCTCTCGCCGCTGGAGCGGGATGCGCTCGCGCTGTATCTGCAGGGGCTGTCGTATCAGCAGATTGCAGCGGCGTTACGCCGCTCGACCAAGTGCGTCGACAACGCCATCCAGCGCGTCAAGAAAAAACTGGAGGACCGGCTGCACGACTGACCTGCGTCGCGGCGGCTCCATCAGGGGAGGCAACCGATGAAAGATCCGTTCAAACCGATCGGCGTGATATTCTCCGCCGTGGCGGCGGTTGAACTCGCCGTGCTGCTCGCGCTGGCGACCGCCCTGCGCAGCAAAGAGGCGCTGCTCGTCGTTGCGCTCGTGCTGGGCGTGCAGACGGTCGTGTTCGGCGGCATCGGGCTCGGCTTTCTGCTGGGCGTGCGCAGGCGGCGGCTGCTGCGCGAGCAGCTGGTCGCCGGCGGCCACCGGGAGATGGCGGAGGTGGCCGGCCTCGAATGGCAGACCAACGTGCGCGTCAACGGGCGCTGCCCCTGCCGCGTGATCTGCCGCATCGAGCGCAACGGCGTGCTGCACGAATACCGCAGCCAGGCGCTGCGTTTCGATCCGGGCCTGCTCCCGGGTTCGCGCGTGCCCGTCTATCTCGATCCATACGACGATAAAAGATATTACGTGGACGTTGAAAGCGCGGCGCCGGCCGTCGTGCGGCATTGACGGGGGAACGGCCGTGACGGAGAAGCAGAAACGCGACGCGGGCATGCTGTACAACGCAGCGGACGATGCGGCGCTTTTGCGCGAGCGCGCCGCCTGCAAGGAGCTGTGCGCGGCGATCAACGGCCTGCCGCCTTCCCGGGCGCAGGAACAGGCGGCGCTGCTGCGGCGGCTGCTCGGCCGCACGGGCGCGTTGTTCCGCATCACCGCCCCCTTCTGGTGCGACTACGGGTACAACATCGAGATCGGCGAAAACTTCTATGCCAACCACAACTGCGTCATCCTCGACTGCGCGCGCGTGACCTTCGGGCGCAACGTGCTGGTGGGGCCGGACTGTGGGTTTTATGCGGCGGCGCACCCGATAGACCCGGCTCGCCGGGCGGCGGGGCTGGAATATGCTTTGCCCATCGCCGTCGGAGACGATGTGTGGTTCGGCGGCGGGGTGCGGGTGATGCCGGGCGTGACCATCGGCAGCGGCTCGGTGATCGGCAGCGGCAGCATCGTTACGCGCGATATCCCCCCCGGCGTGGTCGCTGCGGGCAACCCGTGCCGGGTCCTGCGCGCCGTTACGGCCGCAGACGCAGCGCGGCGCTATCCGTCCGCATGACCGCTGTCACCGGCGGGAACGGGGCGGCGACTTTTCGTCCCTGCCCCTCGGGCGCGTGGCGCGCCGGCGTCTGCGGGCGCTGCCATATCCGTTGAAAACGACGAAGAACAAAAAATATCGGCGAATCCGAACGAAATTTGTTGCCGTGGCTTTGCCGCTATGCTATATTTATAATGTATTCTTGTCCGGCCGGCGTGCGCCCGGAGGCACGCCCGCTCCGATGCTGCGGAAGCATTTGCGGGAAAGGGCCGGATGGCGGTTTGTGAAGCGGGCGCAGGAAGGATTTGCGCTTTTGACGGCGGCGCTCACGGCGTGCGCGCTGCCGCCGCTTCCCGCGCTTGCGGAGGCGCCGTGGCGCCGGTGGAAGGGCCTTCGTTCGGGCCGGACCGGAAGCGCGGCGCGACAAACCACCGGCCGGCGTGCGCCTGCGGCGAGAAAAACAGCATCGCCCCGCACGCGAGCGGCAACGGCAGGCGACCAGCCCCGCCGCCGAAATCGGCGGCAAGAAGGCGCGCGCCTGCACGATCTGTGGCCGCGTTCTGAGGACGGAAACCGTCCCGGCGGACGGCATGCCCGCCACGAACGCGAGAGGACGCCCGGCTTCCGGATCGGGGCCATGTTCCTCGCGCCGCCCGGGCCGGGGTTCCCCGGCTTCCCGGCAGGCGTGCCGCAGCAGCAGCGTAAGATAACCGCACCCCCCCGCGGTTGTCTGAAAGGGGCGGGCCATCGCCTTTGGCCGGCCCGCCCCCGTTTCACGTCCTGCGTTACATCCCGCAGGGCGTGTTTTTGTTGCTGCGGATATCGGCATCCGCCTGCCGTCGGCATTGCGGTTGCCCGCCCCCTCAGTAATACTTTGGCCGCCTGTACTTCGTCCAGCCGCTGCGGCCGCGCAGGCGCCTGCTCACAAAGTCATACCCCTGCCGGTCTGCAAGCCGGCTGAGCTGGCAGCCGTAGAGCTGTCCCATCCACTCGACCACATAGCCGCCTCCCGCATACAGCCCGATGTGGCCGTCGCGCCCGACCCAGTCGCCGGGACGCAGCTCCGTTTTGTCGATTGCCGCGCTGTGGCCCGACCCGCACAGGCCGTTGGCCGTCGCGTCGAACCCGCCGCTGACCACGCGCGCATAGCGCATCAGCCCCACCACCCCGCCGGAGCAGTCCGCCCCCGTCGTCGCCGGGTTGGCCGCCACGGCGGCGAGCATCATCTCCTTGCTGCCGCCGCTGTAATACTCCGGCTGGCGGCGCGCCCCGTCCTCGATACGCGCGGCGGTGATCGTGTTCACCGTGTAGTCGCTGTTGTACAGGTTCCCGCCGCGGATGTAGAGGCTGTAGGGGTGCTTGACCGGGACGGCCGGGTCATAGGCGTGGCGCAGCGCCTCGAGCACAAGTTTTTGGCGCGTGGCGTTCACGGTCCCCAGCTGCGCGGCGATGGCCGTCGCCGCCGCCGGGCCGATGTTCGGCGGGATCCGGGCCGTATCCACCGGCTCGGCCGGCTTTGCCTCCCCGTCAAACAGCGCCGCCCACGTGAGCGGGCCGACGATCCCGTCCGCCTCCAGTCCGTTGGCCGCCTGGAACACCCTGACGGCGGCCAGCGTGTCGTCGCCAAACGTGTCGTGCGTCGCCGCGTACAGATAGCCGAGCGCCACAAGCCTATCCTTGACCGCCCGCACGTCCGCCCCGGACATCATGTGTTTCAAAAGTCGCGTATACTCCATACCGTGTCCTCCCTCTATCAAGAATAGCGTCCTTTTGCGGCAATGGTTCCGATAATTTAACCTGCGCATGCAGGCAAGGGCGCGCGCGCAGGACAATCGCGGAAAAACCGCTTGACAGTCCCGCCGCTTCTACATATAATAGTATGGCGTGAGAAACGCAGCGGGTGCCAATGTAGCTCAGCTGGTAGAGCAGCTGATTCGTAATCAGCAGGTCAGCGGTTCGAGTCCGCTCATTGGCTCCAGCAACGTCGAGGTGTAGCGCAGTTTGGTAGCGCGTTTGGTTCGGGACCAAAAGGCCGCTGGTTCAAATCCAGTCACCTCGACCATGACGAGTGTTCGTAACGGATGTTACGAACACTTTTTTATGAAATCCGTTATGAACGTTCGCACCAATGGAAAACCGGGTTTGCAAAAGCAAACCCGGTTTTTTATGCCGCTCCCGAGAGGACGCCGCTGGCGGGCGCACAGCGCGCCGTGCCGTTGGTGTTCCTTGCCCCCCTTATCCTTCCCCAAAAAGGAGGAAAAAGCAGCCGGCGGCGCAGGGGGGATGCGCCGCCGGCAGCGTGGGGGATGCCGCCCCGCCGGTTGCCAAACGGCCTCCCAAAGGGAGATACGGCGGGACGTTTCGAGGAGGTCGGGATGCGGGCGCTCAGCGCGCCGAGAGCCGCTCGTATACGCGGCGGACCGGCGGCAGCAGGGACACCGCCATGCAGATCACGGTGTCCACGCCAATGGAAAGGGCGTTGTAAAGGAACGAGTACGCCCACGGATTGGCAATGCCGTACGCAAGCCCGCCATCGGCAAAGAAGATGGCGCCGGATACGGTGGAGACCAGCATCCGCGCAAAGCCGGCGACGGCCATGCCGAGCGTCAGGTTTTTCGGTACGAGCGAAGCGAGGCCGATGCAGGTAAAGGCCACGAAATAGTCGAGTATGAACTGCGCCCAGTGGACGATCCACGCGCCCTGCACCACCTGCAGCAGCGCATAGCCGAACGCGGCGGCAAACCCGCAGGCCGGCCCAAAGCACGAAGCATACAGGGCCAGCGGCAGCATGCTGCACAGCGTAATGGAACCGCCGTACGGCATGGAAAACAGCTTGCAGTAGGACAGCGCAAACGACAGCGCAAGGCACAGCGCGCCATAGACGAGCGCGCGTGTGGTAAACGGCGCGGCCGGGGCGGCGGGAGCGGCGGCCTGCCGCCTGCGATGCACGATAATGGCGGCAACGAGCGCTGCGACGAGCGCCAGAGCAGCGATGAGCAGGTACAGCTCCAGCCCCTCCAGGCCGCCGAGCTTTTCAAACAGTGCAAATTCCATTGCGGTTCCTCCCGGACAAAAAAGCGTTCACGGCGACGCGAGCCATGAACGACAACATGCAGGGAGCGTATGTATCACTTTCCTACGATGGCATGACCCAACAGGTTCCAAGGGTACTTCTCAGCCCGCTGTAAAACCGGCGCGGGCGCCCCCGTGACGAACGTATCATAGCATTGACGGCCGGTTTTGTCAAGGGCTTGACAGGCGGCCTCCGGGCGCATACCATGAAAAGGAAGACTCGCTGAAAGAGGAGGCGCGCCTATGGAACGAGCCCGCATGCCCGCCTGCTTGTCCGCCCTGCCGGAGGCGTATGCGCCGACGTTTTCGCTCGACCTGCAGCGGGATCGGCGGACCGCGCTGCTGGTGAACGGGCTGGCGCTGCTGCTGGCGGTGCCGCTGTGCCTGATCGGCGCCGCAATCGTGCCGATCTCCGCTCTGTTTTCGGCGGGGTTGCCGGCGCTGCCGGCCCTGCTCGGCGGGTTCGTGCTGTACATGGTGCTGCATGAGCTCATCCATGGCGCGTGCATGAAGGCGTTTGGCGCCGTCCGGGTGCGCTATGGATTCACCGGCCTGTATGCGTACGCCGGCAGCGAGGCGTTTTTCCGCAAGGGCCCGTACATCGTCGTTGCGCTTGCACCCGTCGTGTTGCTTGGCGCCGTGCTGCTCGGGCTCAATTTCGCTGCCGGCCCGACGTGGTTCTGGGTGGTGTATTTCATCCAGGTGTGCAACATCTCCGGCGCGGCGGGCGATCTGTACGTCGTCTGCCGGTTTTCCCGGCTGCCGTCGGATATCCTCGTGCAGGATACCGGCGTGGCCATGACCGTCTATGCCCGGCGCCCCGGCGCGCGGGGATCATCCCAACGCCCGCCCGACGCGGGGGAAAGGAGGGGCCGTGCGGCTCGATAAATATTTGAAGGTCTCGCGCATCATCAAGCGGCGCACCGTGGCCAACGAGGCCGCAGGCGCCGGCCGTGTAACCGTCAACGGCAGGCAGGCCAAGCCGTCCACGGACGTCAAGCCCGGCGACACGCTCGACCTGCTGCTCGGCGGCAAACACTTCGTCGTGCGCGTGGAGAGCGTCGCCGAGCATACGCGCAAGGAGGAGGCCGCCGCCATGTACACCGTGCTTTCGGAGGGCTGAGCCGTGCGGGTCGTTGGCATTCTGCTGTGCGCCGGTACGTCGCAGCGCATGGGCTTTGACAAGCTGACCGCTCCGCTGTGCGGCAGGAGCGCCGTCGAGCGCAGCATGGACGCGCTCGTCCGGGGCGGCGCCGACGCGCTCGTGTGCGCCGTTTCCGCCGCGACGCGCGCCTTTGTGGAGGCGTTGCCCTGCCCCGTCCCCCGCCGCGTCGTCCCCGGCGGGGACGCGCGCCAGGCCTCCGTGCGCGCCGCGCTGGAAGTCGCCGCCGAATGGGCCGGCGGCGAACCGAGTATCGCGCTCATCCACGATGCGGCGCGCTGCCTCGTCACGCCGGCGCTCGTGCGCGCCTGCGCGGAAAGCGCCGCCAGCTTTGGCAGCGGCGTGGCGGCCGTACCCATAGCCGATACCGTCCTCCGCCAGGGGGAGGGTGCCGCCGCCGTGGTGCCGCGCGACGCGCTCTGGCGGATGCAGACGCCGCAGGCCTTCCTGCTTGCGGATATTCTGGCGGCCTATCGCGCCGCTGATGCGCCCGCGACCGACGATATGACGCTGTTCCTGCGCGCCGGGCATACGCCGCGCCTCGTTCCGGGCAGCGAGGACAACTTCAAGCTGACCACGCCGGAAGACTGGGCGCGCGCGCGCCGGTTTCTTTCGCGCTACGGCACCGGGTTTGATACGCACCGGCTCGTAGAGGGGCGGCGGCTCGTTCTGGGCGGCGTGGAGATCCCGTTTGAACGCGGCCTGCTCGGCCATTCGGATGCGGATGTGCTCCTCCATGCGATCATGGATGCGCTGCTCGGCGCCGCCGCCCTGCCGGATATCGGCCACCTGTTCCCCGACACCGATCCCGCTTATCGCGGGGCGGACAGCCTGGCGCTGCTCCGCACCGTCGTTGCACGCCTCGCGCAGGAGCGCCTGCGCCCACAGACGATCGACGCGACGATTATCGCGCAGCGCCCGAAACTTGCCCCGCATCTGCCCGCCATGCGGCGGAACATCGCCGCCGCCTGCGGAATCGACCCGGCGTGCGTCGGGCTCAAGGCCACGACCACCGAGGGCATGAACGACGAGGGGCGCGGCCTCTGCATCTCCGCGCAGGCCATCGCCTCGCTCGCGTGACCACCGCGGGATCGTGTGCGTCTGCGTTGGGGCGCTCTTTTCGGGAAAAAGGGCGGGGCAAGCGAATGCTGATGCCATATAAGGAAATAATTGAAAATACACGAAATACGAATTTATACGGAGTAACTCAGTAAAATGAGTTGCTCCGTATCTTATCTAAAACTTCCTTATGTGGCGTTAGCAAAACCCCGTCCTTACTTTATTCGAATAAATAAAAAACCATAACAAAAAAAGCGGGCAGGCCCGCTCCCGTTTCGTTCGTGGACTCCTCTTTGTTCCTTTTCTCCCCGGGCGGGAACGGGATTTTGATGTTCGCTCCGCAGGCGGGCCGGCCGCCCTCCCGGCCCGGCCGCCAGGCCAACGCGGCGATGCCGGCATTCAGCCATCGCCCAGGCGGCGGTACAGCGCCAGCAGCGCCTGCGGCGACAGCGCCTCCGCCCGCACGTTCGGCGGCAGGCCAAGCGCTGCAAGCGCTCCGGCCGTGCGGCCGGGGGACGGCAGGTTGTTGCACAGCGTCTTGCGCCGCATGGCAAACGCGCGCCGGCAAAACGCAAAGACGTGCGCCGGCGCTTCCGGAGGCGGCGCGGCGCGGCGCTCGAGGCGCACGACCGCAGAGTCCACATCCGGCTGCGGGTAATAGCAGGTGCGCGGCACATCCATGATGGGCGAGGACGAATAATAGAGCTGCGCGAGCACGGTCAGCGGCCCGTAGACGCGCGCGCCCGGCGCGGCGAAAAAACGCTCCGCCGCCTCGCGCTGCACCATGAGCGTGAGCGAGAGCGGCAACAGCGGCAGCAGGCGTTCCACGATGGGGGTGGTGATGTAGTAGGGCAGGTTGCCTGCCACGGCAAACGGCGCGCCGGCCATTGCGGCGGCAACATCAAAGCGCAGGATGTCCGCCGCATACAGCGCGAGCCGGCCCGCCGCCACGTCCGCGGCAAGGCGCGCCCGCAGCACGGCGCAGAGCGCGGCGTCCTTTTCCACCGCCGTCACGCGGGACGCGCGCGCAAGCAGCAGCTCCGTCAGCGCGCCCAGCCCCGGACCGATCTCCAACACCGGCAGCCCGTCCACGCCCGCCGCATCCGCAATGGCGGCAAGGCGCGCGCCGTCGATAAAAAAGTTCTGCCCAAGCGCCCGGTTGGGCGACAGGCCGGCGGCCGCCAGCGCCTGTCTGAGCTGCGCAACGTCCGTGATCGGCATGGGATTATGCGCCCGCGCTGCGGATCACATCGTACACCATCGGCGTGGGCACGCCCTGCGCCGGATCAATGCGAATGGCGTCCTGCAACAGCGCCACGACCTCGGGCACGGCGCGACCGTCGTTGACGTACAGCGTGCAGAGCGCGTCATCCCGCCGCACCCTGCTGCCGCAGCGCACGCGCATGACCAGACCCACCGCCGGGTCGATCGTATCCTCCTTGGTGGCGCGGCCTGCGCCGAGCATCTGCGCCGCCGTACCGATGCGCTCCGCCTGCATGGCGGTGACGAACCCATCCGCCCTCGCCGGCACGTCGATCCGCTCGCGCACGGCGCACAGCTCGTCCATGCGCTCCACGCTGAGATAGCCGCTGTCGCCGCCCAGCTGCGCGACCATCCTGCGCAGTTTGTCGAGCCCGGCGCCGCTTTGGAGCGCGGCGGTGAGGTTCCGGCGCGCTTCCTTCTCATCCGCGGCAAGGCCGCCCATGCAGAGCATCTGCTCGCCGAGCAGCATGCACACCTCGTACAGCGGGTCGCCCGCCGGCACGAGGCCGCTGAGCAGCTCCACCGCCTCGCGCACCTCCAGCGCATTGCCCACGGCCATGCCGAGCGGCTGGTTCATATCCGTGATGATCGCGGCCACGCGGCGGCCGACCAGCGCCCCGATCTCCACCATGCGCTGCGCCAGCTCCCGCGCCGCTTCCGGCGTCTGCATGAAAGCGCCGGAACCGGCCTTCACGTCCAGCACGATCGCGTCCGCGCCGCTGGCGAGCTTTTTGGACATCACGCTCGATGCGATGAGCGGGATGCTGCGCACCGTGGCCGTCACGTCCCGCAGCGCATACATCTTCTTATCAGCGGGCACGAGGTTGCCCGACTGGCCGATGACCGCCACGCCGTTTTCGCGCACCATGCGCTTGAAATCCTCCATGCTCTGTTCCACCCGACAGCCGGGGATCGCCTCCAGCTTGTCAAGCGTACCGCCCGTGTGCCCAAGCCCGCGGCCGGACATCTTGGCCACCGTGCCGCCGCACGCCGCCACGAGCGGCGCGACGACCAGCGTGGTCGTATCGCCCACGCCGCCGGTGCTGTGTTTGTCGAGCTTGACGCCCGGCAGGTCGGACAGGTCGACGACATCGCCGGAGCGCATCATCGCCAGCGTCAGCGCCGCCGTTTCCTCCGCCGTCATGCCGCGCTGCAGGATCGCCATCAGCATGGCCGCCATCTGGTAATCCGGGATTGTGCCGTCCACGAATCCGCCCACCATGGAGCGAATTTCCGCTTCGGTCAACGCGTCCCCCTCCGCTTTCCTTTCGATCAAATCCACAAAACGCATGTCCTGTCCTCCTCCTTCTGCCGCACTGTCGCGGCGTTTCGTCCCTGTTGTGCTGCGCCGCTCCCCTGCGGCAAATGGCAACCGGGGCCGCCCCCCTGAAGCATGTTCGTATGATACCAGATCGCGGCGCCCGGCGCCACCGCCGCCCGCGCGCAGGCGGAAATTTTCTCCTGTTTTCACAAAAGGCACCTTCCGGCCGGGCAGGCGCAGCGTCGCCCGATCGCCGCGCCTACAACGCTTTTTGGGGACAGGCCTTTACGCACGCCATGCAAAGGATGCATTCAGTGCCATTCCTGCGCCGGCGGGAATTGTCGGTCACGTCCACCTCCATGGGGCACACCTGTTTGCACTTGCCGCAGGATACGCATTTTTCCTTGTCGCATGTGATGCGGGAGAGGGAAAAGTAGCTCATGGGTTTGAGAAACACGGTGATGGGACAGAGATACTTGCAAAACGCCCGGTTATCTCGAAACGCAAAGGCCAGCGCTATTCCCGCCGCATAGTACAACGCATTGCCCACGAGAAACGCGATAAACATGATCTCCTGCATCCCCTCTACATGAAACAGGAACAGCGCCGCTACGAAACCAAAGGACGCGGCAAACACGAGGTAACGCAAAAAGCCCAGCCTGCGCCGGGGACCGGCGGGGACTGGATATGGCAAAAAGTCCAGCACCATGGCCGTCCAGCATGCGTAGCCGCACCAGCCCCGGCCAAAGAACAGCGGCCCGACGATCTTGGCCACCACGTAGTGAATGGTCGCCGCTTCGAACACCCCGGTGAAAAGATAGTACCAGAAACCCTCCAGCTGCATGTTTTCCCCGCGAATGAGGCCGAGATAGACCAGCATGTACAACCCCACCAAAAGCTGCACGACCCGCCGGGCATGGGGATAATTGCGGCCGAGCAGGAAAACGCCCGTGGCGATGGACAGGCCGATGTAGCTGAAATTGAACAGGTAGAACGGGTTTTGCCTGGCCAGCCACAGCGCGACCGCCACGGCCTCAAAGCCGAGCAGCAGCAGTGCTGCCGGGAGATATTTTTTCATGCCGCCTCCTTCGATGCGCAGGAGATTTTTTTATTATACCAGCAATCGTCCTCCCGCGCCAACATCTGTGAGCGAAAATTTTGCAAAACCGGCAACAGGGGGAACTGTCGCGCAGTGGGGACGTCCGCTGCAAAGCCGCGCATTCCTTCGCTATTCAACAGCGCCGTTTCCCGCCCGCAGGGTGCGCACCCGTCCGCAACCGCACGGGCGCGCGGAGGAGGCGGGAAAGTCCTTTGACAGCTTTGCCTACGGGAAGGGCAGCAACCGGCACCGCAAAAAGCGCGCGGCGAAAAATAGCCCTTGCATCCTGCACGCCGGTGCGGTACAATATCATATATTATCTTGAAAAGTGGGGTGCGAGTCGTGGACAAGCGCGAGCTTCGCCGGCGCGGACTGGCAGGACGCAGGGGCGTATGCGGCGCGCGCCGCGCCAGTTACGACCATGCGATTGCACAGGCGGTGACGGCGAGCGAGGCGTTTGCCAATGCGTCGGTGGTCATGGCGTATTGCAGCGTGGGCGGCGAAGTGGACGTGGCGGAGACAGCGGCGCTGGCGCGCGCACAGGGCAAGACCGTCGTGTATCCCTACTGTACGAATCGCACGGATATGGAGGCGCTCCTGCCGGAGGCGGCCGACGCCTTTTTAACCGACCGCAACGGCATGCGCGCGCCCGACCCGGCGCACGCGAAGCGCATCGATCCGTCGGAGATCGATCTGGTGCTGCTGCCGTGTACGGCGTTTGACGAAAGCGGCAACCGCATCGGCATGGGCGCCGGCTGTTACGACCGCTTTTTGCCGCGCTGTACGCGCGCCCGCACCATCCTTGTGGCCTATGAGGCGCAGCGCGTCGACCGCATCGACCCGGAGCCGACCGACATCCCCGCCGGGCTGGTCGTGACCGAGCGGACCGCCGCGCCGAATCCGGCAACCCTCTGAACCACACCGCCTGCCGGCCCTTCAACCGCCGCGCAGGCGTTTTTTGTTGGCGTTCACGGGTGTCCGGCCGTGCAAAGGCGGGCAGGGGCAAAGCGCGGGGTGGGCAGGGAAGACGTCCGCGCCAACACAGGGGAGCAAGCAAGGCAAGACGCGGGGCGGGTAGGAGCAGGTGTCCGCGCCAACACAGGGGAGCAAGCAAGGCAAGACGCGGGGCGGGGAAGACGTCCGTCGCGCGCCTTCGTTGTTTTCAGATGGAGCCGACGCCCGGAGAAAAGGGCGAGAGGATGCGGCAAAAGCCTCCTGCCGCGTGCGGGAAGCGCCTGCGCCGGCACGGCCCGCCGTCAGAGTGAGAGAAGGGAGATGGCGTCGGAAATGGTCTTTTCCATCGCCTCTTGGCCGTATTTGTTGACCTCCTCCTTGTTCTTTTCCCCATGGGTAAGGCAGCCCGCGCCGCCGATGCATCCGCCGGTGCAGGCCATGCCCTCGATGAAGTTCCCGCCGAGCACCTTCCGGCCGGCCCTGGCTTTGAGCAGCGCGGTGCGGCAGGCCTCGATGCCGTCGCAGGGCACCGCCTGCAGCGCAAACGACCCGTCCAGACCCTGCTCCCGGAGCGCCTCTGCCACCGCATCGGAAAGGCCGCCGCTGCGCGCAAAGATACGGCCGTAATAGGAGGCGTTGTCGAGCACGCCCTCGCCGAGGGAGGTGATGTCGACGCCCGCGCCGTCAAACAACGCCTGCAGTTCCTCGAACGTGATCACGCTGTCGATGTACGGCCGAACGCTCTCCTTTTGAAACTCCATCTTTTTGGCCGTACACGGCCCGATAAACACGACGTGGGCTTCCGGTTCCGTCTTCTTGATATACTGCGCGATTGTCGCCGCCGGCGAGAGGTTGTGCGAGACATGCTCCACAAGCGAAGGAAACTGTTTTTCGATGTAGGCCACGAACGCAGGGCAGCAGGAACTGGTTAAAAAGCCCTTTTCCGCCAGTTCCGCCGCTTCGGCATAGGCCACCATGTCCGCGCCGAGCGCGGCCTCGACCACGTGGAAAAAGCCGAGCGCCCGAAGCCCCTCGACGACCTGCCCGAGCCTGGCGTATACGAACTGGCTGGAGATCGACGGCGCCACGACCGCGTATACCTTGTACGCTTCGCCGCCCCGGCTGCCGCGCAAAAGCGCGATGACATCCAGCAGGAACGACTTGTCCGCGATCGCGCCGAACGGGCACTGATACACGCAGGCGCCGCAGGAAATACATTTGTCGTTATCGATGTGGGCGCTGCCGTCCTCGCCGCGGGAGATGGCCTTGACCTTGCAGGCGCGCTCGCACGGGCGCGTCTGTTCCTTGATGGCGCCATACGGGCATACGTGCGCGCAGGCGCCGCACTCGACGCATTTGCTCTTATCGATGTGCGCCTTCTGGTGCGCGTCGAACGAAATGGCGCCGCGCTTGCAGACATCCTCGCAGCGGTGCGCGATGCAGCCGCGGCAGGCCTCCGTGACCACGTGGCCGCTGACCGGGCAGTCGTCGCAGGCGATGTCCAGCACCTCGATGACGTTCGGATTGGCGCGGTCGCCGCCCATGGCGAGCTTTACGCGCTCGGCAAGGATGGCGCGCTCCTTGTACACACAGCAGCGCATGGTGGGCGTTTTGCCCGGGATAATGGTTTTGGGAATGTCGATGGCGTGCGTCGACAGCTCGTCCGCATACGCAAGGCGCACCACCTCGCGCAGCACTTTGTATTTGAGATATTGTACCTTGGTGTCAAATTTGCGCATACCCTGCCTCCCCTTCCCGTCCCGCGTGCGCGGGCCCGGCTCAGTAATAGTTGACGACGATGCGCTTGCCCATCTCGCGCAGCGCATTGGCGACGCCCTCGACCAGGTGCATCTTGATGCTGAACCCGATCGGCAGGTCCGGGTTCTGATGCGCCGGGTTGACCGCCCTGCCGACGAAAAAGTTTACGTCGGTCGCCTCCTCAAACAGCAGCCGGGCAATCTGGGAAGCGCCGTCCTTCTTGTAGCTCCAGTCGGTATATCGCTCGTTGTTCTTCAGGTAGTCGGTCGCATACTCGAGCACGCGGCTGAACGTGATTACGCCCTCGGTCACAAGGTCGACGCCTTCGATGCGCGCCGTGGGCGGGATCTCCGGGTCGAGGTAGAGCGGCAGGCTCGTGTCGAGCGGCTTGTGCAGGTATTCGGCTGCGAGGGTGCTCGTGGTGCCGCCGCAGACGATGTGCTTGCCCTCCGTGGTGAAAAACTTTTCCTGCATGGTCTGCAGGTCGGCCGGATTGGACGGCGGTCCGATCATCAGGTTCACGGTGCGGCGGCGGCGGATGCGCACGGCGCAGGCGGTGGTGTCGTCGCCCGGTTTGCCGTCGTAGAGCCGTGTACACTCGCCCACGAGCATGGCCGCGAGCGTCTTGGCCGTGAACGAACCGTCGTACACGGTCTCAAGGAAGGCGGCAATCTCCTCCCGCTGCCAGCCGAAGTTGAGCGCAAGCCCCACGCCGGCATGGATGGCGCCGTCGCTCATGGCCATGAACACATCCCCCTCTTCGAGCGGAACGCGGGATTTGAAGATGCGCTTGCCGTCCACCACCTGTTCCTGCTGCGGGTAATCGACGCTTTTGCCCTCGTGCAGCAGAATGACGCGCGGGTTATCATACTGGATGAGCTCCGCTTCGCGGTTGTCCACGATGCGGATGATGGTGAACGTGGAATAGGCGACCTTGCGCACCTCGCACACCGGCAGCGTCGCCGCCACGGTGCGCACGCTGTCCTCCACGGACAGGCCGCCGGCGATCATCGTCGAGAGGATCTTGGACGTGAGCGTGGACAGGATGTTCGCCTTGACGCCGCTGCCCAGCCCGTCGGCCAGCACGACGGTCACGCCGCTCTCCTGCTCGATCAGTTCCACGTGGTCGCCGCAGAGCTGCTCGCCAAATTTGTTGGCGGAAACGAATCCGATGTCCGTGCAGAGCTCACTCATAGCGCAAAGACTCCTTGAGCCTGGTCAGCGCCACCTTGGTCTCCGCCGTGGTCTCGCCCAGAAGCGACGCAATCTCCTGCACGGTGCGCATCTGCTTTTCAATCACGCGGTCGGTCACCTCGATGGTCGTGCGGCTGAGCGACGTGCGCGCCTCGCGCTGCGCCTCCTCCTCCGTTACGTCGCGCATGATGCAGATGATGAGGCGGCTGCTGCGGTCGAGCACGAGCGTCTGGTCCACGTGCTTCTTATACGCCTCCAGATGGATGCGCTGCTGCTGCAGGGGCCGGCCGCTGCGCTGCATTTCGAGGAAGGGCAGCGGGTCGAGCAGGCGCATGACCGGCTCGCCGATGATGGCGTGCGGATCGTCGACCTGCAGCAGATGGCAGGCGGCGTTGTTGATCTGACGGATCTCCAGCGCCTCGTTGAGCACGAGAATCGCGTTGGGCGTGCTGCGGATGATGCTTTCGGAGAACGACTGCGCTTTTTCCGCCAGGTACGGCAGGCACATCGACAGCTCCGCCTTGCCCTGCAGCACGGCGGCCGCCTTTTCGCGGCAGGTGTTGTAGCCGCAGGAGCCGCAGTTGAGCTCCTGTTCCGGCGTGAACTTGCCCATCTCGTGCAGGATGGCCTCGATGGCGGCGCTGCCGGGCGCCACGCGCCGCACGTCCAGCTCCTCCATGCGCTTTTCGAGCGCCGCCGGCTCCGGCTGCGGCACGGGGAAATCCTCCCGGCCCGCATAGCGGTCCACCGCGCGGAATTCGCTCACCGGCGCGCGCCGGCTGCGATCCATGGCCGGCCCGCCGATGCAGCTTCCCACGCAGGCGCTCATCTCGATGAAGCAATGGTCGATCTTGCCGTCGATCACGTCCTCGAGCACGCGCATGCAGTTCTCCACGCCGTCCACCGCAAGATAGGTATAATCCGGATTGTCCGCCGCCATCGAACGCAGGATGCCCCCCGTCGTCGGGAACAGCCGCGCCCGCCCGGCGGCCGTCCCGTCCGCCGCCGGCGCAACCGTCACGCCGGCCTCGGCCAGCCAGGCGGTCAGCTCCTCGAACGTGAGCGCGCAGTCCACGATGCCGGGGTACCGCTCGGCCTCATCCTTTTTGGAGATGCACGGCCCGATGAACACGGTTTTTGCGCCCGGATGGCGCTGTTTGAGCGACGTGCAGTGCGCCTGCATGGGGGAGAGCACGTGCGCCAGATACGGCAGCGCCTGCGGATAATACTTCTGGATAAGCAGATTGACCGTGTGACAGCAGGAGGAAAGGATGACGCTGTGCGCCCCGTCGTGCGTCATGCGGTCGTACTCGCGCTTGACGACCGTCGCGCCAAGCGCCGTCTCCTCCGCGCCTGCAAAGCCCAGCTTTTGCAGCGCCGCGTCCATCGCCGCAAGCGTTGCGCCCGGGTAGTTGGCCACAAACGACGGCGCAAGGCTGACATAGACCGGCGCGCCGGAGGCGAGCAGCGCCCGGGCGGCCGGCACATCGTTGCGGATCTGCTTGGCGTTTTGCGGGCAGACCACAAAACAGTTGCCGCACAGGATGCATTCGTCGCCGTCGATGTTCGCCTGATGGTTCGAAAACCGGATCGATTTGACCGGACAATGCCGGATGCACTTGTGGCAATCCTTGCAGTTGGCCGATTTGAACTGGATACATTCGCTCATAGGTCCCGCTTCCCCTCCGTTTTTGCCAAAAACCGTTCCGCGTCCACAATCGCCCGCACGTGCTCGGCGCGGCCGATCTCGCCCGCGTCGTCGCACCCCACGATCGAAAACGTCAACAGCCGCCCGTCCATGGCCACCAGCTCGCTCTCGCAGCGCACGTGCATGCCCACGGGCGTGGCCGCCGTGTGCGCGAGCGACAGCCGCACGCCAACCGTCGTGCGCCCCGCCGGAAGGAGGTTGCGCACGCTGTCGGCAGCCGCGCGCTCCATGCACGCCGCAAGCGCGGGCGTGGCGAACACGGGCAGGTCGCCGCTGCCCATGGCCGACGCGGTATTTTGCGCGCAAACGGCGCACGCGGCTTTGCCGCGCACGCCGATGTGCAGTTCCCGTTCCGCCTGCCCGCTCACAGGCGGCTCATGACTTCGTTCTCGAAGAAATCCCTTGCCGTCTCCGGATGGACGGAGAACAGCTCCCCGTCGAGCTTGACGCTCACGCCGTTGACGCAGTTGCCCATGCAGAATGCGCCGGTCAGGTTGATCTGATCTTCGAGCTTGCGCTCGGCGATCTGGCGCTGGATCTCTTCCACGACCTCGCGCGCGCCCTTGAGGTGGCACGAGCTGCCGATGCAGATGGTGATCGTCATGGTCTGTTTCCTCCCGTATATTCCGTGATGTGCCTGTGTGCCGCTTATTGGTACTCGGCCACGTCCGCCCAGCGAAGCAGCAGCTCGCGCTCCTCGGGACGGCCCTTGACCGACTGGGACGCCGCCACGATGGGAATCCACCGCTGCACGTCGGCGCGCTGAACGCCCGCCTTCTTACAATACAGCGAAAGATACCGTTCCGCAAGGTCCGGCTTGTTCTCAAGCGAGAACAGCAGGAAGGTGCGCGCCGCGTCCGCCGCGCCGGTCCCCTGCGTGACGTGCGACCAGTCCAGGATGTAGGCCCGGCCGTCGTCGGTCAGAATGATGTTGCTCGGGTTAAAGTCGCCGTGGCAGACGCTCGCGCGCGCCGGCAGCGTCGAAAGCCGCTTGTGCAGCTCGAACTTCGTCGCGTCCGTCAGCTCGGCCTCGGTGATCTTGCGGTACATCTTGTCGTGCAGCCGGTTCATCAGCGGCGAGCGCTTCCCCTGCACTTCGAGTTGCAGCGAAACGAACCGCTCGAGAAACTCCTCGCGGCGCGCCGGCTCCTCGTCCATGCGCCGCGCCAGCGTCTTGCCCGCGATGAACTGCGTGATGATGGCCCACTTGCCCTCGATCTTGCAGACCTCGAGCAGCGCGGGCACGGGCAGGCCCGTCTCCTCCGCGCGCGCATGGTTGAGCGCCTCGTTGAGAATATCGGATTCCTTGAAGCCATCGCCGAACACCTTCACGGCCCGTTCGCCGTCGCGGTAGATCGTCTTATTGGTGCGAACCGCCAATACCCTTTCAAATTCCATCTGTTCACTCCTCCTTGGCGCCGTAATATGCGTTCAGGTACATCTGCCGGATCTCGCTGATCAGCGGGTAGCGCGGGTTCGCGCCGGTGCACTGGTCGTCGAAGGCCTGCTCGGACATCTCGTCGAGCCGGGCCAGGAATTCGTCTTCGTCTACGCCGTAGTCGCGGATGCACGGCTTGATGCCCACGCGCGCCTTGAGCGCGTCCACGGCGGCGATCAGGCCGTCGAGCTTCTCCTCGTCCGTCGCGCCGGCGATGCCGAGCGCTTCGGCCACCTCCGCATAGCGCCGGAGCGTATGCGGATGGTCGTACTGCGGGAACGTCCCCATCTTGGCGGGCGCTTCCGCCGCGTTGAAGCGGAGCACCTCGTCGATCATCAGCGCGTTGGCAACGCCGTGCGGCAGGTGGAAAAACGCGCCGAGCTTGTGCGCCATGGAGTGGCACACGCCGAGAAACGCATTGGCGAACGCCATGCCCGCCATGGTTGCGGCGTTGGCCATCTTTTCACGCGCCACCGGGTCGTTCGCCCCGTTTTCATAGGCGCGCGGCAGGTAGGCAAAGATCGTCTGCAACGCGCGCAACGCCAGCCCGTCGGTGTAATCCGTCGCCAGCATGGAGGCGTACGCCTCGAGCGCGTGCGTCACCGCGTCGATGCCCGACGCGCTGGTGAGCCCCTTGGGCGCGTTCATCATCATGTCCGCGTCCACGATGGCCATGTCCGGCATCAGCTCGTAATCCGCAAGCGGATACTTCACGCCCGTGCGCTCGTCGGTGATGACGGCGAACGGCGTCACCTCGCTGCCCGTACCGGCGGAGGTGGGCACGGCGATGAAGTACGCCTTTTCGCCCATCTTCGGGAACTTGTACACGCGCTTGCGGATGTCCGAGAAGCGCATGGCCATGTCGAGGAAGTCCGCTTCGGGGTGTTCGTACAGCACCCACATGATCTTGCCGGCGTCCATCGCGGAACCGCCGCCCACGGCGATGATGCAGTCCGGCTCGAACGCGCGCATCTGCTTGGCGCCCTCGCGCGCACAGGCGAGCGTCGGGTCCGGCGCCACGTCGTAGAACGTGGTGTGGACGATGCCCATCTGATCCAGCGCATCGGTGATGGGCTTGGTATATCCGTTATTATACAGGAAAGTATCGGTCACAAGGAAGACCTTTTTGCGATGCAGATCGGTATGCAGCTCCCGCAGCGCCACCGGCAGGCATCCCTTCTTGATGTACACCTTTTCCGGCGCACGGAACCACAGCATGTTCTCTCTCCTTTCGGCCACGGTCTTGATGTTGATGAGGTGCTTGACGCCCACGTTCTCCGACACGGAATTGCCGCCCCACGAGCCGCAGCCGAGCGTGAGCGAGGGCGCGAGCTTGAAGTTGTACAGGTCGCCGATGCCGCCGTGCGACGAAGGCGTGTTGACCAGCACGCGGCACGTCTTCATGCGGGCGGAGAACTGCTCGATCTTGTCCCGCGCGCTCACGGCGTTGACATAGAGCGACGAGGTGTGCCCGAGACCTCCGTCCTCCACAAGCCGCTCCGCCTTGGCCGCCGCATCCTCGAACGAAGCCGCACGGTACATCGCCAGCACCGGGGAGAGCTTCTCATGCGCGAACTCCTCGGCCGGATCGACGCTCTCGACCTCGCCGATGAGGATCTTCGTGCCCGCCGGGACTTCCACGTCCGCCATCGAGGCGATCGTGCAGGCGCTCTGCCCGACGATCCGGGCGTTGAGCGAGCCGTTGATGAGGATGGTCTTGCGCACCCGCTCGATCTCGTCCGGCAGGAGGAAATAGCAGCCGCGCTTTTCAAACTCCGCGCGCACGGCGTCGTACACGTCGTCAACCACGATGACCGACTGCTCGGACGCGCAGATCATGCCGTTGTCAAACGTCTTGGAATGGATGATGGAGCTGACCGCCAGCAGGATATCGGCGCTCGAGTCGATGACCGCAGGCGTATTGCCCGCGCCCACGCCGATGGCCGGCTTGCCGGAGGAATAGGCGGCGCGCACCATGCCGGGACCTCCCGTGGCAAGGATGATATCCGCCTCGTGCATGACGCGGTTGCTGAGCTCCAGCGTCGGCGCATCCACCCAGTCGATGATGCCGTCCGGCGCGCCTGCGGCCACCGCCGCGTCCAGCACGAGCTTTGCCGCCGCAATCGTGGAACCCTTGGCGCGCGGATGCGGGCTGATGATGATGCCGTTGCGCGTCTTGAGCGCGAGCAGCGTTTTGAAGATGGCGGTCGAGGTCGGATTCGTCGTCGGGATTACCGCCGCGATCACGCCGAGCGGCTCGGCAATCTTTCGGATGCCGAAGGCCTTGTCCTCCTCGATCACGCCGCACGTGCGCGTCTCCTTGTACGCGTTGTAGATGTACTCCGCCGCATAGTGGTTTTTGATGACCTTGTCCTCCACCACGCCCATGCCCGTCTCCTCGACGGCCAGCTTGGCCAGCGGAATGCGCGCACGGTTGGCGGCCAACGCCGCCGCACGGAAGATCGCGTCCACCTGTTCCTGCGTGTACGTCGCGTAGGCCCGCTGCGCCGCGCGCACGCGCTCAATGGCGACGGTCAGCGTTTCCATGCTGTCCACGACGGCGGGTCGTTCGATCTGGTTGCTCATGCCTGTTCCTCCTAGGTCCTGTATTACCGTTTGGTTGCTCGCTCACTTTATCGGTATTTTTATATCGATAGCATAATATCAATTTATGCGCTTGTCAAGGCCCTGCGCCTGATTTTTCAAAAATATTTTTCCCCTTCGTGCCGTCGTCTTTTCACGCGCGCCATCG
>OIDJ01000013.1_pt1 | contig 54972 bp, 49 predicted proteins | sample 1581541 | NCBI WGS metagenome assembly OIDJ01 (sample SAMEA3882543, study PRJEB24775) | human gut metagenome | biome: human-associated habitat; feature: intestine environment; material: feces | place: Netherlands | collected 2009/2010
GCGGGAACTTCCGCCGCTGGCGGCGCAGCCCGCGCATCGCGGTCACGTTCTGCCTGACGTTCATCCTGTGCTTCCTGCTCTCGGACAAGGCGGTGCGCTTTGCGCGCGAGTACGACGCGGCCATGCAGCTGGTGGAGGCGTTCGTGTGGACGTTCGGCGACGCAAACTCCATATTGCTCTCGTCGCTGATGCTGCTTCTGCTGTTTGCGGATATGCCCTTCCTCTCCCCCGCCACGCCGTTCTACCTGCTGCGCATCGACCGGCGCACCTGGATCGCCGGGCAGGCGCTCTACGTGGCGGGCGCCACGGGGCTGTACCTGCTGTTCGTGCTCGTGTCCACGTCGCTGGTGTGCATGACGCAGAGCTTTGCCGGCAACATGTGGTCGGAGACGGCGGCCATCCTCGGCTACTCGGGCGCGGGGCAGAGCGTGGCGCTGCCGGCGCTGGTCAAGACGCTGGAGATGAGCACGCCCTACGCGTGCACGGCGGCGATCTTCCTGCTGATGCTGCTCTACGCGCTGCTGCTGGCGTTTTTGATGCTGCTGTGCAACCTGCGCTTCGGGCAGCGCGGCGGCGTGGCGGCGGCGCTGGGCTTCTCGCTCTACGGGTACCTGCTCAACCCGGAGACCATCCGCGCGCTGCTGGACCTGCCGGCGGAGCTGATGTACCGGGCGAACGTGGCCGTGGGCTGGCTCTCGCCGCTCAACCACGCCACGTACCACATGCACAATTTCGGCTACGACCTGCTGCCGCGCCTTGGCGAGACGTACCTGCTGTTCGCCGCGCTCATCGCGCTCATGTACCTGCTGTCGGTGCGGGCGGCGCGCGGCTACGGCTTCAACTTTTCAGGAACGGAGAATGGATAGCGATGGAAGCGGCCGTCCGCATCAAAAACCTGTCCCGCGACTTTGGGCGCGAGCGCGTGCTCCACGGCGTCACGCGCGATTTTGAGGCCGGCAGGATCCACGGGATCGTCGGCAACAACGGCAGCGGCAAGACGGTGCTGATGAAGTGCATCTGCGGCTTTCTGCCGCCCACCGGGGGCGAGGTCATCGTCGGCGGCCTGCGCGTGGGGCGCGACGTGGACTTCCCGCCCGACCTCGGGGCGATCATCGAGACGCCGGGGTTCTTGCCCGCTCTCTCGGGCGTGCGCAACCTGGAGGCGCTGGCCGCGCTGAACCGGCGGGTGGACCTTGCCGGCATCGCGCGCGCCATCCGGCGCGTGGGGCTCGACCCGCTGCTCAAAAAACCCGTGGCCAAGTATTCGCTGGGCATGCGGCAGCGCCTCGGCATCGCGCAGGCGATCATGGAGGAGCCGTCGCTGCTGATCCTCGACGAGCCGTTCAACGGCCTCGACAAGCACGGCGCGGCCGAGATGCGCGCGCTCATCCGGCAGCTGCGCGACGGCGGCAGGACGATCCTGCTGGCCAGCCACAACCAGGTGGACATCGACGAGCTGTGCGACACCGTATGTGAAATGGACGCGGGCAGGATGACCGCGATAAGGGGGTATGACGCATGAACAGAGGGCTGCTCGCGCTGACGGCGCTGACGCTCGCGCTTTTGCTCGCGCCCGCGCCGGCACGCGGCGCGGAGGACACGCCGGAACCGGCGGGCACGGCCACGCCCGTGCCCGTGACGGTCGCCACCGCCACGCCCGCGCCGCCGCCCTCGCCCGCGCCGCAGGCGACGGACGCGCCGCAGACGACGGACGCGCCGGCGGTCGCCGCGCAGCTGCGCATCGACGGCACGGCGCTGTGCGAGGGCATGGACCGCACCTATGAGCAGGGTTATGTGCCGCGCGTGGCGGACGGGCGCGTATCCGTCGTGCTGCCGCTTGTGGGCGATACCTACGACGGCCGCGTGACCGTCACGGCCGACCTTGGCGCGACGGAGGACAGCCCCTTCGTGTTCGGCAACTACGCGCAGACCGCCCTGGAGGCGGACGGGCGCTACCTGTTCACGCTGGAGATCCCGCTCTCGTCCAGCCGCTACAACGGCTCCTACCCGGTCGCGCTGCGCGCGGACTATCTCGACGCGCTGGGCGGCCAGGCGCAGCAGACGTTCACCGTATACGTCACCATCGACGACGGCAGGAACCCGCCCGACCCGAACGCGCAGCCGGGGCGGCAGACGCAGTCGCGCCCGGAGCTGTTCCTCTCGGCGTGCACGGTGGAGCCCGCGGCCGTGGCCGGCGGCGGCACGTTCACCGTGACCGCGACGGTGGAGAACATCGGCGGCATCCGCGCGCGCACGGTGCGCCTCTGCTATGGCAGCGAAACGGCCGGCATCCTGCCGGTGGAGACGAACGCCGCGCTGCACCTGGACGACCTGGCAAGCGGCGCGAGCGCGCAGGTCAGCTTCCGCCTGCGCGCGTCGGAGCAGACGCTCTCGGGCGAGCGGACGTTCTTCATCACCCTCGACTACAGCGACCTCTACGGCGGCGCGTACACCGCCACGCGCACGTTCCCGGTGCGCGTGGAGCAGCCGGCCGAGATGCGCTGCGACGCGGCGGCGCTGCCGCGCGAGGTCGCCGCGGGCGAGACCGTCACGCTGCCGGCCAATGTGTTCAACACCGGGCGCAGCACGCTCTACAACGTCACCGTCTCGCTTTCCGGCGCGGGGCTGTTCCCCACCGGCAGCGTGTTCCTCGGCGACATCGCCCCGGGCGAGGCCGCCTACGGGCAGATGGAGGTGTTCGTCGGGATGCTGTCCATGACGGACGGCTACAGCGAAAGCTATGGAAAGACCTCGGCCGTATACGCCGTCTCCTACGAGGACGAGGCGGGCGAGGCGTTCACCAGCACGCAGGAGCTGTCCACCACCATCCTCGAGCCGGTCGTGGAGGACGCCCTGACCCCGCAGCAACAGCAGGCCGAGCAGGAGCGGCGCGAGGCGGAGGGCCAGTGGTGGGTCAGCGTGCTGGTCGCCTTCGCCATCATCGCCATCGCGGTGGCCATCATCGTCGTGGGGCGCTTTTCGCGCATGATGCAGCTGCGCTGAGCGGCCCTCGACCGCCGCGGCGCGCGGCCGCCCCCCGCCGGAGCGGTTCTCACCCGTCGCGCCGGCCGAGCGTGCGCGCCGGCGCGATCGCGTCCTCGCCAAAGCGCGCGCGGATGCCGTCGAGCGCGCTGTCGAGCCTCTCGCCGCGCAGGTGCGCCTCCGTCCCGTCGCCGATGAGCCGCATCTGCGCCGCGCAGCAGTCCGTCAGCCCCGTGGCCGTCACCGTCAGCATGCGCACCGGCGCGCCGCCGCCGCACTGGCGCAGCACGAGGGCCGCCGCCGCCTCGTACAGCTCGCGCGTCACGCTCGTGGGCGCGGGCAGGCGCTGCTGGCGCGAGACGGTCTTGAAAAACGGGTCGCGGATCTGCACCTGCACGGTCGTGCAGTATAGCTTCCGCATCCTTAGCCGCGTGCCGACCCGGTCGCATAGCGGCAGCAGCCCGGCGCGCACCTCCCGCTCGCCGCGCAGGTCGTGGGCGAACGTCGTGCCGCAGCCGATGCTCTTGGGCGGCTCCGCCTCGTCCGCGCGCCGCACGCGGCTCTCGTCCAGCCCCATCGCATAGGTCCAGAGCGTCTCGCCCGCGCTGCCGAGCACGGCGCGCAGCCTCTCCTTCCCGGCGGCCGCCATGTCGCCGATGGTGCGTATGCCCGCGCCGGCGAGCGCCTCCGCCGCCGCATGGCCGACGAACATCATCGCCTCTGCGGGCAGCGGCCAGAGGATCTGCCGGAAGTTCTCGCGCGTGATGACGGTCGTGGCGTCCGGCTTGCGGTAGTCGGAGCCGAGCTTTGCAAAGATCTTGTTGAACGACACGCCCACCGAGATGGTCACGCCCACCTCCTCGCGCACGCGGCGGCGCAGCTCGTGCGCGATCTGCTCCCCCGTGCCGAACAGGTGCAGGCTGCCGGTCACGTCCAGCCACGACTCGTCGATGCTGAACGGCTCCACCTGGTCGGTATACGCGCCGTAGATGGCGTTGATCAGGCGGCTGACGCGCTCATAGCGCTCCCGGTGCGGCGGCACCAGCGTGAGCTGCGGGCATTTTTTGAGCGCCTGGCCGACCGTCTCCGCCGTGCGCACGCCAAAGCCCTTGGCCAGCTCGTTCTTGGCAAGGATGATGCCGTGGCGGCTCTTCGGGTCGCCGCACACGGCCATGGGCACGGTCCGCAGCTCCGGCCGTTCCAGGCTTTCCACCGAGGCGTAAAAACTGTTGCAGTCGCAATGCAGGATGGTCCGCTCTTCGGGCATGGGCGCTCCCTCCCTCCGCCACCAGTATACCGCGCCGCGCGCGCGCAAACAACCGCCAAAAAGGCGGCGCAGACCGCAAACGGGCGTTTGCATGGCGCGCGGGCGCCGCCCTCCCGCCGGGCCCCGGCCCGCGCCATACATGCTTTGCCGCCCTGCTGCGCAGGATATAGGCATGTTGGTATTGTTTTTGAGAGCCTGCCTGCTCTACCTGCTCGTGTACGCGGTGCTGCGCCTGACGGGCAAGCGCCAGGTGTCCGACCTGCAGCCGTTCGACCTGCTCATCACGCTCATGATCGCGGACCTCGCCTCCTGCGCCATTGCGGATACGAACATCCCGCTCGTGTACAGCGCCGTGCCCATCCTCGCGCTGTTTCTGATGCAGACGTTCATCACCTACGTCTGCCTCAAGCACGCGCGCCTGCGCAACCTGATCTGCGGCCGCCCGGTCGTGCTCGTGGACGGCGGCGTGTTGCAGGAGGGGGTCATGCGCCGCGCCAACTACACGGTCATCGACCTGATGGACCAGCTGCGCGCCAAGGACGTGTTCGACATCGGGGACGTGGCCTACGCCATTTTGGAGACCAACGGCAGCATGAGCGTGCTCCCGCGCGGCGGCTGCCAGACGCCCACCTGCGCCGCGCTGGGCCTGCCGCCGCAGCAGGAACGCCTCTCGCACATGCTCGTGCTCGACGGGCGTCTCTGCCCCGAGACGATCCGCTCGCGCGGCCTGACGGAGGACTGGGTGCGCGGCTGCCTGACCCGCATGGGCGCCGGGGCGGTGGAGAACGTGTTCTACCTCTCCCTCTCGCCCGACGGGCTGCTGCGCGCGCAGACGCGCGCGCGAACCGGCGCGCGCGTGCTCACGCTGCGCACCGGGGCCGCGCAGCCGCAGCCAAGCGAGGAGGGCGGCCATGTTTAACCTGGTCAAGCGCGCCGCCGTCTGCCTCTCGGCGCTGCTGCTGCTTGCGCTGTTCACGCTGCCGGGGCGCTACCTGACGCGCTTTTCCGCCGAGATGGAGGCCGGCTTTGCCGCCGTGGAGGAGGCCGCCGCCGCGGGCGATACGGCCCTGGCGCGCCGCGCGGCGGAATCGCTGCACGCGCGCGCGCCGGAGGCGGCGCGCGTGCTCCGCCTGTTCATCAGCCACGACGTGGTGGACGAGATGGCGCTCTGCGTGCTGCTCGTCGACCCGGATGCGGACGCCGCCTCGCTCGCCGCCGCGCTCACCAGCGCGCGCGCCGCGCTCGCGCACCTGTGCGCCATCGAACTGTTTGAATGGGAAACGCTGCTCTGACCCGGCGCTCAGCGCAGGCCGAGGAGCGAGAGCAGCACATGATCCGCCGCCACCAGCCCGGCCGCGGCCGTGACCGGCGCAAGGCTGCCGATGGCCCCGCCGCCCGTCCGGATGTGCGGCGGCTCGTCCGAGCAGACGACCGGCAGCGCGTCCACGCCGCGCTTTCTCAGCTCGCTGCGCATGCGGCGCGCCAGCGGGCAGCCCGCCGTCGCATAGATGTCCCGCACGGCGAAACGCCCCGCGTCCAGCCGGTTGCCCGCGCCCATGCACGACACGAGCGGGACGCCGCGCGCGCGGCAGGGCGCTTCCGGGCCGCGCAGGCCCGTACACACACCACCGGCCGCCGGTCCAATGGGCCGGCGGCCGGTCTGTTTCGTGCTACACGAAAAGCGAACGCGGAAGGATCAGCCGGACGCGCTTATGCGTCGGCTGCCTTCTGTTCTGCTTCCGCCGCATGATCCTTCTTCTCGCCGATGCTCAGCAGAGCGTTGATGATCATGCCGATGATGGCGGCGCCGGCGATGCACGGCACGTCGATGCCGAACATCGGGATGTTGCCGCCGCAGGCGAACTGGCCGCCGAGGGCGAAGATCATGATGACGGCGATGACGGCGATGTTCTTGCCGCTGAACATGTCGACCTTGGCGTCGATCATGATCGCGATGCCCTGCGCGGCGATGGCGCCGAACAGGTAGATCTCAAGGCCGCCGATGACCGCCAGCGGGATGCCGTAGATGCCCTTGACCAGCGGCGTGAAGCACGCCACGATCATGGCGATGATACCGGCGACGAACATGACCGGCACCGAGAACACGCGGGTGATGGCCATCGTGCTGATGTTCTCACCGTAGTTCGTACCGGCCGGGCCGCCGATGACGCCGGAGATCATGTCGCACAGGCCGTCGCCGATGAGGTTGCGCGGCAGCAGGTTGGCAACCCCCTGGTCACCCTTGCCCTTCTTCTTGGCGATATCGTTGACATAGATGTCAAGCTGGTAGATATGCGCCGTGGACTCGGGAATGGTCGCAATGGCGATTGGCATGATGGCCAGTACCGCCTCCCACGAGACCTTCGGGAACGAGAAGGCGGGTACGGCGAAGATGTTGCCGAGCTTGAACGGGCTGGCCAGCGCCTCGTCGCTGATGCTGCGGAAGAGGCTCCAGTCGCCCGTTGCCGCACAGGCAATGACCGATGCAATTAGGCCGGCAGCCACGCCGAACAGCAGCGGAAGCTGGCTGATGAGGCCCTTGGCATAGCGCGCTATAAGTACCGTGACCAGCAGTGTAATGAGCGATACGGCCCACACCCAGTTCGAACCGGTAATATTGACGCCAGCAGCTGCGGCCTGCGGCATGGCATCGCTGAGCGCGTTGCCCGCCAGGGTAAGACCGATGACCATCGCGATGGAACCGGTAATGGTGGGCGGGAGGAGGGTCTCCACCGCCTTACGGCCAGCATACTTGACGATGAGGCCCGCCGCGATGGACACGAAGCCGGACATGATGATGCCGAACTGTGCGAACTGGATCGCCTCCGTCGGCATGACCGGCGACTCGCCCGCTGCCCAGGCTGTAACCTGCGCCACAGCCTCGGGACTCATTTTGGCCATAATCGCTTCGCTGGTGACGAGGCTCATGACCGCAGTGAGATACGCGAAGCTGGAACCGTAATACATCGGAATTTTTCCACCGGTGATGAACACGAAGGCGACCGTGGCAATACCACTGGCGAAGATGGTCGTCGACACCTGGAAGCCGGTGATCAGAGCAACGGCAATGGTGGCCGGGAACATGACGATGACCTGCTGCAAAGCATAGAGGATCAGCTTTAGCGCAGGCGGCCGCTCGTCAGGCAAGTAGCCGAGAAATTGTTCTCTTTCCATTGATTTACCTCCTACTTGTTTTGTTGGATTCCCTCGATTCCTTACGTCTATGATGAGTGCGTTCGCTCCCGGGGTTGGACAAGGTACGGCTCTCCGGCCGCTGTCTGGATGCAGTTGTTCGTTCTGTTCCTTTGCTAAAAATCCAAATGGAGTCTTCAGGATCGCTGCGGGTGGGTCCCGCAACGGCGGGCCGCAGTTCAAACTTTTTTTCTATTATACACAACCCGTTCACATTTGTCACCAGTTTTTTGAAAAAATTTTTTCCAGCCGCCTGCGGGGGCCCCTTTGCGCCCCGTATCCGGGGCGGCGCACCCCGTTTCGGCCGGGGCGGCGCGGACCCGTGCGCGGGGCGATTCCTTCTTCCCCGCCCGCGGCGGGCGATACGCTGCCGAAGGGGCCGCCGGCGGTCAGCCGGCGCGGCAAAGCAGCGCGCCGCGCCCCGCTTCCCGGGCCGGAACGATCGCCGGGAGGGGGCCGCGCGGCCCCTCCCGGCGGATGGCGTCCGCCGCCGCGTCACTCCTTCTTGGCGGCTTCCTCCTTCTCCTTCTTCTCCCGCAGGGCGCGCAGCACGTCGTCCGGCAGGATGGGCATGCGCGTGAAGCGCACGCCGATGGCGTTGTACACCGCGTTGGCGATGGCCGGCGCGCCGGGCACCATCAGCGGCTCGCCCACGCCGCGTGCGCCGAACGGGCCGGTCGGCTCCGGATGCTCCACGTACTTGACGACCAGCTCCGGCACGTCGTCCGCGGTCGGGATCTTGTAGTCCACGAAGCTCTTGTTGAGCACCTTGCCGTCCTTGAGCTTGAGCTCCTCAAACAGCGCCGTGCCCAGCGCCTGCACCATCGCGCCCTCGGACTGCGCGGAGAACAGCGCCGGGTTGATGACCTTGCCCGCGTCGAAGCAGGAGACCATCTTGAGCACCTTGATGTGGCCCGTCTCGGTATCGACCTCGACCTCCGCGCCGTTGACGCCCATCGTCCAGAACGCGGCCGGGTGGTGCTTGGCCACGCCCGTCTTTTTGTCGGTGTTGATGTTGTTCTCCAGCGTGAACGTACCCACGCCGATGGCCGGGCCGCCATAGCCGGAGCCGTCCGGGAACGAGACGCCCAGCGCGAACTCGCTGATGGGCACGCGGCGCTCGGGGTAGATCTTGTGCACGACGTAGCCGTCCTCAAACTTGAGGTCGCGCTTGACCGCGCCCATCTTGATCTGCGCAAGGTCGAGCACCTTGTCGCGCAGGTCCTCCGCCGCAAGCTTGACCGCGTTGCCCGCGCAGTAGGTCGTGCGGCTGGCGACGGTCTGCCACTCGTAGGGGGTGTGGTCCGTATCGCCAGAGCAGAAGGTGATCTTGCTCGGATCGACCGAGAGCACCTCCGCCGCGATCTGCGGCAGCACCGTGGCCGCGCCCTGGCCGATCTCCATGCCGCTGCTCATGAGGAAGAACGTGCCGTCCTCGTTCATGCGGATGATGGCCGCGCTGCCGGCGTTGGTCGGCATCGAGGGCGATTTCCACCCGCCCGCGATGCCCTTGGCGCGCACCTTGTGCGGGTCCTTGGGCTGCTCGGACGGCTTGTCGAACTCCATCTCCTTGACGACCGTCTCCAGACATTCCTGATAGCCGGCCACGTCCATCTTCTCGCCCATGCCGGTCGAGCCGCCGGGCCGCAGGCCGTTGATGCGGCGGATCTCCACCTCGGAAATGCCCATCTTCTTGGCGATCATGTCGATGTTCTGCTCGATGGCGAAGTGGATCTCGCACATGCCGAAGCCGCGGTACGGGCCGCCGACCGGATTGTTCGTATACACGCAGTAGCTGTCGGTCCACACGTTGTCGATGTCGTACGGGCCGGCCGACGCCCAGCCGCCCGCCTTGGTGATGTTGACGCCGTACTCGGTGTACGCGCCGCCGTCCCAGTAGTACTCGTTCTTCACGCCGAGCATCTTGCCGTCCTTGCGCATGGCGGTCTTGATGCGCGCGAACATGCCCTGGCGCACGTAGGAGTTGACGAACTCGTCCTCGCGGCTGTAGGTCAGCTTGATCGGCCGGCCCGGGCAGTGCCGCGCCAGGCCGATGACGATGCCCTCGAGCGTCGTGCCCGCCTTGGCGCCGAAGCCGCCGCCCACCGCGGGGGAGATGACGCGGATCTTGTTGAGCGGCATGTCGAACGCGACCGAAAGCGTCTGCCGCACCGCGTAGGGGGACTGGCAGCTGGCCCATACGGTCAGCTTGCCGTCCGGGTCGAGCTTGGCGACGGCCACGTGCGGCTCGAGCGGCACGTGCTGCACGTGCGGGATGTAGAACTCGTGCTCGAACACCGCGTCCGCCTCTTCAAAGGCCTTGTCGCAGTCGCCCTTGCGCAGCACATAGTGGTGCGAGATGTTCGTGCCCGGCTTGGGGTAGAAGATCGGGGCGACCTTGTAGCTGCCCAGCTCCGGATGGATGATGGGCGCGTCCGGCTTGATGCCGTCGAGCGCGCTGGCCACCACCGGCAGCGGCTCGTACTCGACCTTGATCAGCTCGCACGCCTGGCGGGCGATCTCCGGCGTTTCGGCCGCGACGGCCGCAATCGGGTCGCCCATGTACTTGGCCGTGTCGCCCGGCTTGATCATGAAGAAGCGATCTTCGAGATACAGTCCCACGCGCTTTTGATAGTCGGTACCGTCGATGACTACCTTGACGCCCGGCAGTTTTTTCGCCTCTGACAGATCGACGGAGAGCACCTTTGCGTGCGCATATGGGCTGCGCACCACATCTGCATACAGCATGCGGCCCATGCGCAGGTCGTCCACGTATTCCGCCGCGCCGGTGACCTTCTTCACGCCGTCGCTGCGTTCATAGGCTACGCCGACATGCTTGAATTCCTGTTCCATCAGTTGGCACCTCCCTGCTTGGCATACTGGGCGGCCACGTCTTCAATGGCCTCGATGATGCGGACATAGCCGGTGCAGCGGCACAGATTGCCGGAGATCGCGCGCACGATCTCCTCGCGCGTGGGCTGCGGGTTCTCCATCAGCAGCGCCGTGGCGGACATGACAAACCCCGGCGTGCAGAAGCCGCATTGCAGCGCGGCGTGCTCCACGAACGCCTTCTGCACGGGCGAGAGCTCGCCGTCCTTGGCCAGCCCCTCCACGGTGGTGATGTGCATGCCGTCCATCTCCGGCGCGAGCACCAGGCACGCGTTGACCGGCAGGCCGTCCACAATCACGGTGCACGCGCCGCACTCGCCCGCGCCGCAGCCCTCTTTGGTGCCGGTATAGCACAGCTCGTCGCGCAGCACGTTCAGCATGGTCTTGTTCGCGTCTACGTACAGTTCCATCGGCTCATCGTTCAAAAAGAAATTGACCTTGTACTTCATCGCTCCGTCCCCCTTACGCCAGTTGTTCGAGGCTTCTTCTGGCGATGACGCCGACCACTTCCAGCCGGTATTCCTTGGACGCGCGCACATCGTCGATGGGCGAGACCTCGGTGCGGGCCAGCTCCGCCGCCTCTTCGATCAGTTCCGGCGTAAGCTGTTTGCCCTCCAGCAGCGCCTCCGTTTTGGGCAGGCGCACCGGCGTGGGTGCCACGGCGCCGAACGCCAGCCGGTAGCTGTCGCCCACGCGGGCGACCGTGCCGCAGATGGTGGACAGGTCCACCTCGCGCCGCCGCGCAACCTTGGTGAAGATGCCGCGCAGGCCCTCCACATACGGCACCCGGATGCCCGTGACGATCTCGTCCGGGCGCAGCACCGTGCGCCGCACAAAGGTGATGAACTCGCGGATGGGCACCTCGCGCGCGCCGTCCCTGCCGGTGATGCACACCACCGCGTCCGCCGCGTACAGCGGCGTGCCGGTGTCGCACAGGGGCGAGGCGTTGACGATGTTGCCGATGCAGGTGGCGCGGTTGCGCACCTGCTTGCTGCCCACCGAAAGCGCCGCCTCCGCCAGGTACGGGTAATGCGCCTTGACGTGCTCGTTGCCGCCGATCTCGTTCATCGTGGCGCACGCGCCGATGAACAGGCCGGCTTCCTTGCTGAACGTGATCTCCCTGAGGCCCTCGATGCGCTTGATGTCGATCACGTAATCCGGTTTGATCAGCCTGTCGCGCAGCTGGATGACCACGTCCGTGCCGCCGTTGAGGAGCACGGAGCAGCCCTCGTGTTCGCAGCGCATGGAGATCGCTTCGGCGATCGAACCGGGCCGCAGATAGACGAACTCTCTCATAGTTGCAATCCTCCAAGTTTCCTGCCGTTTGTACTGTATGTCGCCTGGGTTTTTGCCCTGCTGTGCGCGGCCCCCGCCGCGCGGGCGTTTCGGGTCTGTTCGTGTGTTCGGTTGTCGGTCGGGATCCTTCCCTGCGTGCGCGGCGCCCGCCGCGCGGGGCTGTGAAGCGGGCGGGCGGATGGGTCCGTGTGCGTTTGCCTCGACCTGGAATAACGTCTAAAGATGACAAGAGCCCGCGTCCGCGGGCGGTTCGTTCAGTGTTTCGGGAACGTCTCCCGGCAGGCCGGCGAAACGACCGGCTCGAGCAGGTCCGCGCGCACGCGCGCCTGGTCGTGCAAAAAGAGGTGGAAGCGCTCCAGCCCCTTCGGCGTGAATTCGACGGTCTGGTAGTCCCTGATCAGCGTGAGGGCGTCGTTGAGCAGGATGAAGGCGCGGCTCAGCTGCGGGATGATCCGTTTGCCCAGCAGGTTCAGCCCGGAGAGGCGCTTGTTCACCTGGCCGTGCTGTTCGAACATGGCGCGCAGCAGCTCGATGGTGCGCTCGTCCACGCCCTTTTCCAGCAGCGCGCGCATCGGCTCGCTCTGCTCTTCAAGCGGCGCGGCGCGCAGGTTCCCGTCCTCCGTCTCCACCGCCGCCAGGCGGACGTCCCGGTAGGCGTCCTCATCATCGCCCAGCACATGCGCCACCGTCTCGCAGTACGTCTGTGCGAAGCGGTCCACATAGGGCTGCGCCCTGCGCTTGTGCAGATAGGAGATGCCGATGAGCGCGCCGGCCACCGCCAGCACGAACAGAATCCCAATCCAGCTTTCTCCCATCCCTTCCCCTCCTTCCATTTGGCCCGGGCCGCCGCAGATGCGGCGGTCCAGGCAGAAACAAAAGCGCGCGGCCGTATGGCCGCGCGCCGTTTGTCATACGTCGTCGAACCCGTCGAACGCCACGATGCGGGAGATGCAGCTCTCGCCCTCGACCAGCTTCCACGGGAAGCAGCCGATCACGACGCGCTTGTTGGACAGCTCGTCGATCTGTCCGCCCAGGCACTCGGCATGGATCGCCTCATACGGCTGGCAGAACAGCTCGATGTGCATGGCCTGATAGTGATCCGGCCACGGATAGATCTCGTTGAGCGTCTTGCCGTACTTCTTCTGGAACTTTTCGTCGCACTTGGCGGCCTCCATCGGCTCCCAGTCGCGGATCTTCGTGTTCATCGGGTGGTCGGCGCTGCCGCAGTCGACGCCGATCCAGCGAATTTCCTTCTCGCGGACCCACTGCACAAAGTCGAGCGACGGGCCGGGGTGGCGCAGCATGTAGCGGCGCTCGTCCGCGGTGCCCTTCACATCCCAGCCGTACTTGTGGTAACCGGTGTTGATGATGAGGATATCGCCCTTCTTCACCTCGACACGCTTCTCAATGTCGGCGGCGGTATAGATGCCCCAGTCGTCCTCGCCAAATTCGTCGGACAGGTCGACGACAACGCCGGGATGGCAGAGCTTGGTCAGCTCGAGGGAAGCCATGTCGCGGCCGGCGGTATCAAAATGCAGCGGGCCGTCCAGATGGGTGCCGACATGGTTGGAGTGCGTCATCAGCTGGCCGTTTGCGCCGTTGGGGGCGAGGCGCTTGAAGAACTTCATCTGAAGCGGCTCGTATGTCGGCCACGGCGGCGTGTTGATGCCGATCGGGATGGACAGATCATACATCTTGATGTCAGACCATTTGCTCATGAAAGTAACCTCCTTCATTGATGTGTAGAGAGTGGTGTTATGTAAGAGGCGATATACCGGTCCGTGCGGACAGTATACCACTTTTTACCGATGCCGTAAAGTCCGGGGCGGGCGCGCCGCAAAAGCGGCGTGCCCGCGCACCGACGTGCCGTTTTTCTATGCCCAGGCCTCCGCACAGGCGGCAAGCGCCTTCTTGAAGCACTCCTCCGGCGGATGCACGAGGCCGGCGCCAACCTGGCCGACGCCCGGGTCCTTGTGCGCGATGCCCGTATTGATGATCGGGCGGATGCCGGTCTCCACGACCTTGAGCAGGTCGATGCCGGTCGCGCTGCCGCGGAAGTTGAGCGCCGGGATTTTGTACGCCTGGCCTTCGCCCACGGTGATCTCGTACATCTGGGTCGAGTAGTTGATCGCATCGGACACCTGGCCGCCGACAAACTGCACGATGGCCGGCGCCGCCGCCATGCAGAAGCCGCCGATGCCGGTCGTCTCCGTGATGCAGGAGTCGCCAAGGTCCGGCGCCGCGTCGCTCTCGTCGAAGCCGGGGAAGTACAGGCCCTTGACCATCTCCGCCGGGCCGGTGAACCACTTGTCCGGGCCCAGCCCCGCGATGCGGATGCCGAAGTCCGTGCCGTTGCGGCACATCGTGGCCACGACCGTGCAGTACGGAATGTCGAAAATCGGGTCCATCGTGCACTTGCAGGCCGGCATGGAGATGTTCAGGAACGTATGGTTGTTGCCGTTGAGGAAGTTGTAGGCCGCGATCTTCTTCTCCTCCGGGATGTCCAGCGCCATGATGGGCGCCACCAGCTCCCGGATCAGCAGCGACGTGCCGGCCTCGTTGCGGTTGTGCGCCTCATCGCCCATCTGCAACAGCTTGGCGATCATGACCTTGATGTCGATCTCGCCCTTGAGCTTCATCGCGTCGCGCAGCACGGGATAGAGCTCCTTCTCCAGCCAGCGCAGGCGCGTGAGCACCTCGTCGTCGCAGGCGCCAAAGCGCAGCACCTTGCCAAGGCCCTCGTTAAACGTACAGTAGGCACGGTTGCCAAAGGTCTTGTTCTCCATGATCCACACCGGCATGGAAGCGGTCACCACGCCGGCCATCGGGCCGACGGCGCTGTGCATGTGGCACGGGTCGAACTTGATCTCGCCGGAGGCGGCCAGCGCTTCTGCCTCCTTCAGATCCCTGGCAAGTCCTTCGTAGATGAGGCCGCCCATGACGGCGCCCTTCTGCGGGCCGGACATGCGCTCCCACGTCACCGGCGGGCCGGCATGCAGCACGGTCTTCTTGTCCATGCCCGGAATGACCTCGCCCGCGATGCCCACGCCCACGAGCGTCGGCTGCGCGGCGAGGATGCGGCGCAGCGCCTCCTGGTTGGCCGCGTTGATCTTTTCCAGCAGTTCGGGCTTTTTCAGCTTGCGCAGATTTGCGGCAGCGACCTTGTCGCCGCCCGCGACGGGCTTCCAGTCCACATGCACGGCGGGCTGCTTCTGGCTCACGAGATCCTGATAGAAGGACTCGATGCCGAAGTTGACCACGTGCAGCTCCTTGGCAAATAACTCGTTCAGCTTGCTCATTGTCGCTTCCTCCTTACTTCAGGTTGGCGAGGATGCGCTCCACAAAGCGCGTCGCCTGCGCATTGGACGGCAGCACGACCGCGCCGGCGTCCGACAGCTGCTTCTGCGTCTTGGACAGGCACTGCGGGTCGCCCTCGGTGCCGCACACCGCGCACACGCAGCACAGGTAACGCCCGGCCGCCTCGGCCTCCGCCTTGGCGGTGCGGATGGCCTCCGAAAGGTCCTCCGCCGGATTGGGATGCGAGCCGTAGCCGATGACGCAGTCGCACATGATGACCGCGGTCTCCGGGTCGCGGCCGTCCACGACGACGCGCTCGGCGCGCAGGCTCGGGTCGATCATCGGGTGCGGACGGCCGACGGTGAACTCGTCGTCGCCAAAGTCGAGGAACGTGTGCTCCCGGCTCTTGCCGCCGCGCGCATCCTCCAGCTTATCCTCCGGATGCAGCGGGATGTTGCTGTAGATGTGGCCAAGGTTGCCGATCATCAGCTTCATGGCCTCGTCGCACAGCGTGCCGCCGGTGTAGAAGCCGCGCACATACTTCTGCGAAGGGGCCATCTTCCCGGCGATCTCCCGGGCCAGCGCCTCCGCCTTCTCGGCGCCCATGGTGAACTCCACAAAGTCCCTGACCGGCTCGCCCTTGAGCAAGGCCACCGCCTTGTGCGCCGCATCCTCGAGCGAAACCGCGGCGACGAGTCCCTTCGCCTCGATCTCTTTCGGGTCGCCGCCGATGAAGCAAACGACGACGGGCTTGCCCGCGTTCCTGGCGATGTCGAGGATCTCGGAGGCGATTTCCTTGGCCGGCGGCTTTGAAACGAGCGTGATGACCTCGGTGTTCGGATCGTGGATGAGCGCGTCAAGCCCGAGCTTCATCATCAACCCGCCGATCTCCTTCTTCAGGTCGCGCCCGCCCGTGCCGATGACCTGCGACACGCCGCAGCCCAGCTGCGCGATGATCGAGCTGACCTCCTGCGTGCCCGTACCGGACGCGCAGACCATGCCGATCTTTCCCTTCGGAACGACATTGGCGAACGCCAGCGGCACGTTGTTGATGATTGCGGTGCCGCAATCGGGGCCCATGACGAGCAGCCCCTTCTCATATGCACACTCCTTGAGCGCCTTCTCCTCTTCGATGGTCACGTTGTCGGAGAAGAGCATGACGTTGATATCATGGTCCAGACAGCTCTGCGCCACATCCGCGGCGAATTTGCCGGGCACCGAGATCACGGCCATGTTCAGGTCGGGGTCCACCTTGAGCGCGCCCTCGAGCGTCGGCGGATAGTAGGTGGCCTCCTTGGCCTCCGTCTTCTTGTTGAGCAGTTCCTCTACCTTCTTCTGCGCCGTCTCAAAGACCTCGTCGCTGTCGCATTCCACCGCCACGAAAAAGTCGTTTGCGGTGACGTTTGCGTCAAATTCCGGGGTTGCAAGGCCGATGTTGTGGGCGATCTCGATGTTCAAATCGGTGCCCATGCCCACGAGCGCTTCCTTCACGCCGTCGAGCTTTTTCAGATCCTTGGAGATGAGCATGAGGGTAACGGAATCAAAGTAAGCATTCTTTCTGATTTCCAGTTTGACCACTGTTTTTCCCTCCATCGTGATGAATGATTGCCAATACGATACCGGTGAGTATGTCGCTCCCGGAGGTGGAGCCGAAGGATGCGACGCGCGATGCGGCGCCGTAGACCAGCCGTTCGTCCGCGCCGGAACACAGGAGCTGTAACAGATCGAGCACGTCCGCGGAGACGTACCCCGCTCCGCTCTGCAACAGAAATGCGCCGCTGATGCGGTTGGTGCGTTGCGCCGCGCTTGCCGCGATCGCCTGCGTAACAGGGGCAACGTCCCCCAAAACGCCAACGGCGGACAGCGCGTGCAGCATGGCCATGTAGCCCGTCAACAGATCGTCCGAAGACGGCGTCAGCCCGACGCCGCAACCGGCGATCCGCGCCGCCGCCTCGCCCGCCTGCGCCGCGTCGCCCGCCTCCACCGCATCAAACAGACGCGGCAGCCGCGGCTCCAGAAACGCGGCGTATACATTGGGTTCGCCCCCCGTCACGAGTGTGGAAAGCCCGCACTCGTCCCCGCCCGGCGCCAGCGCCAGAAGCAGCGGCGCCGGATCGGGGATTGGGCGATGTCCTGTGGTGGTGACCGTGGCGGCAGGCCCGCGCGCGAACGCATGCGCGACGGAAAGATCCGTCTCCGCCGCGCCGTCAAGCGCAATCCCGGCGCCGCCCACGGCGACGGCCCGCTCCGTCAGATGCGCCCGGTCGCCGGGCGCGATGCCGGCAAACGCCGGCACGCCGCCGATTACGACGGAATAGGGCTGAAGGCAGCGCGCCCCGGTGAGCAGACTCACCAGTCCGACCGGCGTATCCACGTTGACCGCATGGTCAAACGCCGACAGCACGGTACCCTCCAGCGCGCCGCCGCGGAGCAGCCGCAGCAGCCGCGAGCAGATCGCCCTCGCCTGCATGGCCGTCGGACCGCCTCGTTACGCCTTCTGGAAGATGAAGCCGTACTGCGGTTCGACGACGGTCTCCTTGTACTTGATGACCTTTTCCTTCACGACCCCGACGGTGGACACCAGCTCCATGCCGGTTTCAATGCCGTCGTCAAAGCCGATCTGGCCGGTCGCGCGCACGCCGTTCTCAAACTCCACGATGCCGAAGTTGAGCCACGGGCACATATAGCCCTCGGGAAGGTTGTACACGCGGGTCCAGGTCAACAGTTTGCACTTGCCCTCGAGCGGGATCTTCTCAAACTCACGGCCGTCGCAATCGGGGTTCTGACACACGATGTAACGGGGATGATGGAGCTTGCCGCACTTGGTGCACTTGTATGCATACATCTGTTCCATTCTCGTACCCTCCTTATTTCGTGGTCAGGATGGTGGCCACGACGTTGTTGCCGAAACCGCCGAAGTTGATTGCCAGCGCGGTCTTGGCGCCCTCGACCTGCCGTTCCCCGGCCTCGCCGCGGAGCTGCTTGACCAGCTCGACGATCTGGGATACGCCCGTTGCGCCGAGCGGATGGCCCTTGGCCTTCAGACCGCCGGAGGTGTTGATCGGCATTTCGCCGTGGATCTCGGTCTTGCCCTCGCGCGCCGCAAGATGCCCGGTTCCGCGCGGGAACAGGCCGACTTCCTCGGATTCCGCAATCTCCAGAATCTGGAATGCGTCGTGCAGCTCGGCCACGTCGATGTCCTCGGGACCGACGCCCGCCATCTTGTACGCCATCTGGGCGCTCAGGCGGACGGCCAGCAGATCCGTCGGGACCTCGCGGTTGGCGACCACATGCGTATCGGTCGCGGAGCCAACGCCGGCGATCTTGACGAACTTCTTGCCGCCAAAGCCCAGCTCTTCCTGTTTATCCTTCGCAACGAGCAGCACGGCTGCCGCGCCGTCGGAAACCGGGCACATGTCGTACTGGCGCAGCGGATCGGCCACGAGCGGGTTGGTCGCGTTGATAATGCGCTCGTCCGTGATGCGCTCCAGCTTGACGACCGCCTTGATGTGGGCGTTCGGATTCAGGCACGCATTCGCATGGTTCTTCACCGACACGATGGACAGGTCGCGGCTCGTAACGCCGTACTTATCCATGCACAGCCGCGTGAACAGACCCGCAAACGACGGCAGCGTGATGCCGTACTTGTACTCGGCCTCGGGATGGAGCATCGTGGCGACAAAGTCCGTGCCCTCCCAGCCGGTCACGGCGCGCATGCCCTCGGCGCCGACCACGAGCACGCAGTCGCACACGCCGGAGGCAATCGCCATAAAGCCGAGCTTGACGGCGGAAGCGCCGGAGGCCGGGCCGTTCTCAATGGTCTCCGCCATCGCGGGACGGAGGTTGAGCGTATCGACGACGGCGGAGGCGAGGCCGCTGATGCGCTGCACCATGCCTGCGGCCATCGTGCCGATGAACACCTGGTCGATCACGTTCTTCCTGCCGGTCTTTGCGCCCGCGTCATCCATCGCCTGCAGCGCCGCTTCGCAGGCCATGTCGATGAACGGAACGGGCGACTTGCCGAACTTGGTATGGCCAACGCCAATGATACCTACTTCGCGCATGATTTACGTCCTTTCTGTCCGTAATCGGAACGGTCGTGTAGCCGGCGGTCAGACGTTCAGCTTGGCCGGCATGTGGAGAACCTTGTTCGCCTCGATGACCTCGGGGAAGAGCTCGGCTGCCGGACGGATGCCGACGTTCTTGTTGGCCTTATGCTTCTCCCAGAGCGCGCGGGTCAGAACAAAGGTGGGCACGCCGCCCAGCTCATGCGGGCACTCGAAGCGGTCTTCGAGCTCATACTCGATCATCCAGCGCTTGAAGCCGTTGGGCGACTCCGCCACGATCCAGACCTCGTCCTGATTCATGAAGTCGAAGTGATACTCCATCTTCGCCGCAAACAGCTGCGCGCCGACGCGTGCGCCGCGCTTGAGCGTCATGGTGTGGTAGGACATGCCGACCTTTTCGTTGACCAGACGGCCGTTGACGATGCCGGCGATCTCGCCGTCCACCGCTCCCACAAAGAAGTACTCGTCCTGCACGCGCTTGCGGAGCATGCCGAGACCTTCTGCAATGATGCGGGCGGACACGATATCATAGAAATCTTTCGGGTGGTCGAGCAGCGGGCGGATGCCCTCAATGATCATCTCGATCTCTTCGTCGGTCGCTTCGCGCACAAGCATGTCCTCGCCGGTGGTCAGCGGGATGACTTTCGGTTCATAGGGCTTCAGGCCGATCGTCGGTGGACGGAGTTTGGCCTCCATTTCGTCAACAATGATGTCGTACTTACCCATGTGTGTGCCTCCTTCAAAGAAATGCTGTTTTAGATGAGACCGCCCAGATTGCGGCTTCGATACTATTGTAACGCGAAAATGAATCGTTGTCCATAGTCTTCTTGCAAAAAAATGATCTTTTCCAATAAATTTTTCTGTGTTCACAATCATGCCCCATTTGGTACAACTCTTCCCGGCTTTGCCGCATTTTGGGGGCGCTCCGCACAAAAAACACGCGGTTTTCCCGCGGTTTATCTGAAAATAATATATTTTCCCGGAACCTCCCGCCGGCAGGCGCCATCCACAACCTCCGATAAAAGCCCGGTCATTTTTTCTTGGTTTTTCCCTTTTTCTAAAAAATTTTTTGCAATAAATATATTTGTTTCCTGCATTTTAGCGCATGTTTTTATAGGCGACACGTCAAAATTGCAGCCCAAGCTGCACCCCGGTTTGTGCGAGGAGGCGGCACGGGACGCTTCCGCCGGCGGCGATTGCGCGCAGAAACCCAGGCGGCGGGCGGTCCGGAGGCGGCGTCCGCCGCCGCCAAAAGGCGGCCTGCCGGCGGGCCGGATTTGCGCTTTGGCCGTATCCATAGTATAATGCAGGCGTAACGGGGCCGGGACACGGTTCCCGTCGCTCAGCAGAATTCAGGGAGGGAGGCTTCGCAACATGGAACGCAAGCTCAAACGAATCGGCATCCTCACCAGCGGCGGCGATGCGCCCGGCATGAACGCGGCCATCCGCGCTGCGGCGCGCACGTGCGTCGTCCACGACATCACCCCCATCGGCATCCACCGCGGCTACAACGGCCTCATCCATTCGGACGTGGTCGAGCTCGACGCCCGCGCGGTCAACGGCCTGACCGCCCGCGGCGGTACCATCCTGTACACCGCGCGCTGCGAGGAGTTCAAAACGCCGGAAGGCGTACAGAAGGCAGCAAACGCCTGCCGGTATCTCGGGCTGGACGGCATCGTCGCCATCGGCGGCGACGGCACGTTCCGCGGCGCGCTGGAGCTGTCCCGGGCAGGGATCAACACCGTCGGCATCCCCGGGACCATCGACAATGATATCGGCTGCACGCACTATTCCATCGGCTTCGACACCGCGGCCAACACCGCCATTGAAGCCATCGACAAACTCTCCGACACCATGCAGTCCCACGAGCGCACGAGCGTGGTGGAGGTCATGGGGCGGCATGCGGGGCATCTGGCCGTCTACGTCGGTCTGTCCGTCGGCGCGACCGCCATCCTCCTGCCCGAAAAGCCGTTTGACTTTGACCGCGACGTGGCCGAGCACATCCGCGAGGGCAAGTACCGGGGCAAGCACCACCACCTCATCATCGTGGCGGAGGGCGTGGGGGACACGCTCGGCATCGCGCGCCGGATCGAGGAGGAGCTGGGGCTCGACACGCGCGTGACCATCATCGGCCATATCCAGCGCGGCGGCAGCCCGACCGCCCGCGACCGCGTGATGGCCTCCCGCATGGGACATTTTGCCATCGAACAGTTCGTGGCGGGCGCCGTCAACCGGATCGTCTGCTATCGGGATTCCAAGCTCGTCAGCACGCCGATCGAAGAGGCGTTGCAGATGAAGAAGGAACTGGACGGCTACATGTACCGCGTCTCGCAGGACATCTGCATCTGACGCAGCCGCTTCAAAACGATAGGGCGGCGCGCCCCTGGGCGCGCCGCCCTCTGCTTTTTTCAGATCGTCTTCAGGCCGTGCGGGCTGCCTTGCGCGACGCCCATACGCCATACAGATGGAAGCACAGCACCATACAGATCTCGCCCGCCATGCTGATAAAGAAGATCAGATCAAAATTCCCCGTCGCAGGTCCCAGGGCAGAGAATGCGAACATGAGGAAGCCGGAAAGAAACAGGGTCGGCGTCCTGTCACGAATCCAGACGGCCACGCCGCACACGATCAGCGGCACCACCGTGCCATAGGAGAGCAGCGAGCCGACCGTTTCCGCCCACGCGGGCGTGGTTTCCGCCGATACATACCTGGTAATCCCGCCCACCCTGGACAGTTCCAGAACGGTGGCAAAACCCTCCGCCACGCCGGCAGCCATGACCAGTGCGGTAAAGATCCAGACACCCGTCAGCACCGGCTTTCCGGCCCGCAACCCGTAAGCGCAGATGGGAAACAGCAGCGGGATAAGCCCGCCATGGCTCACAAAGCGCATCCGGCTCAGCGCCGCAAGCAGCGGCCCTTCCAGCACGCCGCCGAGCGAAATAACCAGCGCATCGTAGAACAGTCCCAGGGCGATGAGCCCCATGCAGAGCAGGATTGGGCTGCGCTCCCCTGTATAACGCCGCAGGAGCAGCACGGTGAACGCGAGGTTGATCGCCGCCATGACCCAGACCAGAGCGGCACAGGATTCCAGGATGAACGCACGCATAATGACAGGCCCTCCCTCACCCGAATGTGGTTGTTCCCCCCATAGACCGATAAACGTCTCAATGCTTCCTCCGCGCGCCATGCGCCCCTCCATGCGCGCGGAAAGCGCGAAAGGCAAGCCCTTCAGCGCGGTCGCAAATCATCCCGCGTCCCATGCGCACGGAAGGTGCCGGCGCGGGAAGGCCGCCGGAGGGCGCGCTACGCCCCGCTCTTCCCGTCCGGTTCGTCCGGCTTCGGCCTGTCGGCGGCGCTTTCCCGGTGCGCAAACAGGCGCGAACGCGCAAAGCCCTGCGTGCTCGACGGCAGCAGCAACGCCCGCGCAGTGAGCAGCATGAGCTGTAGGTCAAGCAGGATGGAGCAGTTTTCGATATACAGCAGGTCCATCTTGAGCTTGTCCTCATAGGAAGTGTTATACCGCCCGAAGATCTGCGCATAGCCGGTCAGCCCCGCCTTGACCTTCATGCGGTAGCGAAACTCCGGCAGGCAGCTGCAATAGTAATCGACGTTCTCCGTGCGCTCCGCCCGCGGGCCCACGAGGGACATTTCGCCGCGCAGGACGTTGAAAAACTGCGGCAGCTCATCGATCCGGGTGCGCCGGAGCACGCGCCCCACCGGCGTGATCCGAGGGTCGTTCTCCACGGTGAGCTGCGCGCCGTCCGGCTCCGCATCCACGATCATGGAACGGAACTTGATGAGCGTAAACCGCTCGCAGTTGCGCGTATATCGCACCTGCCGGAAGAGCACCGGCCCGCCGTCGTGCGCCTTGATGGCGATGGCCGCCGCCAGCATGAGCGGGCTTGTGACGACGATGCCCAGCGCCGACAGGAAGATATCCATGAGCCGCTTGACCGCCATCTGCTCGACGCTCATGGAGCGGTTGCGGCAGAGGTATACGAGCGAATCGCCCACGAACGTTTCTTGCGCGCTGTGGAACAGGATGTCCTGCACCGTGGGGATCACGAACAGCCGCTTGTTGTGTTCAAAGCAATACCCCATCAGCCGCAGCCGCAGCTCCTGCCCGACGCCGCCGACGATGACCGTCGTAAACGGTTCAAGCCGGCCGAGCAGCGCCTCCGCATCCCCGTCGGTATGCAGCACCGTGGAAATGCGGTATCGCTCGCGCACCGCCTCGAACCGGCGGAGTTCCTGCTCGCCATCGCTCTCGCCGCCGATGACGAGCGCCGCATCGCGCACCGTGCGCAGTCGAAAATACAGCCGGTTGCCCAGCAACAGCAGCCCCGTCCCCAAACACCACTGCACCAGCTGCATCAGCAGCAGCGGCAGCGGGGGCAGCATGGCCTTTGCCGTGAGCGAGAGCACCAGATAGATGATGCAGTTGGTCAAAAAGGTGGCGATGAAAAACGAGGCGACGTTTTCCCGCAGGCGCACGATGCCGATCAGAAAACAGCGGTACAGCGAAGCGAGCAGCAAGAACACCGCCAGGTACAGCACGCCGAACACCACAAATCCCCAAAAGTGGAAATCCGTTTGCGGGTAGTACCGCACCGTCGTATACAGGAACGACGCGAGCAGGATGGCCGTGATCGCCGCCTTGACCAGAAAGATCACGCCGTGCTTGAATTTTCGGATCGACCAGTGCTCCAATTCCGCTCCCCCCGGCCCGCGCGGACAGAACGCCGCGCCGGGCGATCGCATTACAGCAAAATTCGATTTTTATTGTAACACGTGCCGGGCATCTTGGCAACCGCCGTCCCGTACAGGAGCGTTTCCCAAAGATGGGTTGTTTGGCAGATCGCCGGCTGCGTTCGGGCTTGCCCTTGCGGCGCCGGGATGGTATGCTGCCGGTGCGGGTTGCCTGCCGGTGCGGGCGGGAGCAACGCTCTGCGCGCGCCGGGCTGCGGCGGCCGGCGTTCCGGCTTGCCTTTGCGGCGCCGGAAGGGTATGCTACCGGTGCGGGTTGCCTGCCGGCGCGGGCGGGAGCAACGCTCTGCGCGCGCCGGGCTGCGACCTGTGGCATGGCCCGCGCCGGTGCGGGCGGGAGGGGGGATCGCATGAAGGAAGATGTAAAACGGATGCTTGCGGCGCTCGGGCTGAACCCGGAGCGGCGCGCATGCGAGCAGCTCGCCGACCTGCTGGAACGGTTGCTGCCGCTGTGGGGCGCGCCCAGCCTCGCGGACGCCTACCGCCAGACCGGCGCGCGCTTCGGCGTGCGCGCCGTACAGGTGGAGCGCAACGTGCGCGCGCTCATCCTGGGCCTGTCCGATTCGCCCGGCGGCAGGGCCGCGCTGCGCGGCCTGCTGCCGTGGCACGCCGGCGAGGAGGCGCCGGGGAACCGCGCGTTCCTCCTGGCGCTTGCCGCGCGCCTGCGCATCGAACGCGCTGCGGGCGGCGGCCGGTCCGCGCCGGACAGTCCCGTCTCGTGACGGCGGCCGCGCATTCCGGATCGGACGCGCGCCTGCGCATCGGACGCGCTGCGGGCCTTTGATCGAAATGTGGAGCGGATGCAAACTTGTTGTTGCGCGCATGAAACAAGTTATGATCATAGCGTAAACATCTCCGCCGCACCGTTGACCGGCCCCGGTCGCCGGGCTACGATGGAGGCATGGAACGACGGGTCACGACAAGAAAACGGCCTTTGCGCAGCCTGCTGTTCGTGTTCGCGGCGCTGCTGCTGCTTGGCGCCGGCGCGATGGCCGCCATCAATCTGCACATGATCGCCTCCGTGCGCGACCGCATCCTCACGTCGGAGCAGGCGGCCGCGCTCGACGTGGACTGCATCCTCGTGCTGGGCGCCGGCCTCAGGGGCGACGGCAGCCCGAGCACGATTCTCGCCGACCGCCTGGACTATGCGATCGCGCTGTATGAGGGCGGCGTCTCCGACCGGTTGCTCATGAGCGGCGACCACAGCAGCGCGGATTACGACGAAGTGGGCGCCATGCGAGATTATGTCGTCGAACGCGGCGTGGACGCGGATCACGTGTTTCTCGATCACGCCGGGTTTTCCACCTATGAAAGCATCTACCGCGCCGGGCAAATCTTCGGCGCGGAAACCGTCGTCATCGTCACGCAGAGCTACCACCTGTATCGCGCGCTGTATCTGGCCGGGCAGCTTGGGTTGACCGCCTATGGCGTGGCCTCGGACGCGCGCGCCTATGCACGCCAGCCGCTGTACACCGCGCGCGAGATCATGGCGCGCTGCAAGGATTACCTGTTTGCCCTGTGCCGTCCGGAGCCGACGTATCTGGGCACCGCCATCCCGCTTACCGGCAGCGGCCGCGTCACTCACCGTCTGCCCGCCATGCCGCTCGCCTGAGCTGGCGGCAGGCGCGGATTGCCCGCCGGTCCGTCGCGTGCTATAATGGGAGCGCAACCGGCGGCCGGTTTCTCCGTGCCGCCGCAATCGGCGTCAAGGAGGCTCCCATGATCCGTATTTATCCGCTCAACGGTCTGCTCATGCAAACGGAAAAAGACCTGCGCGCGCAGTTGTGCGAACGGCTTGCGCTGTCCCCCCTGCCGGACGGCGACTGGCAGGCGGCGCTCGCCGCCCAGCTTACCGGGCGCGACGACGGCGGGCTGATCCTGCTGGAGTTTGCGCGGCGTATGCCAAACGAGCTGCTGCTGCCGCTGGTCGGCGCGTTCACAGAGCTCTCGCGCGAGGACGCGCGCTGGTCGTTCTCCCTCTGCTCCGGCCGCCAGACCTGCCACGGGGAAAACGCATGAAACGGCTGGTTGCCTTTGATTTCGACGGGGTGATCGTCAACAGCGAGCCGCACCACATCGCCGCCTGTGAAGAGATCGTGCGCGACCTCTCCGGCGGGCGATACGGCGCCGCCGCCGTACACAGCGTGGGCGGCTCCACGGAGTCGCTGTACCGGCGCGCGCTTGAGACCTGCGGCGTCGCGGGCGATGCGGCGGCGCTTACGCGGCGGCACTTCGCGCTGGCGCTTGCGCGCATAGAACGCCTCCTCCCCGCGCCGGAGCCCGATCTGCTCGCGCTGCTGGACGCGCTCGACGCGCGCGGCATACCGGCCGCCGTCGCCACCTCGTCGCCGGCGTATTTCGTAGATCCCATCCTGCGGCTCTATGGGCTGGAAGAGCGGTTCCGGGCGGTCGTTACCGGCGATCAGGTGGCGCATCTCAAGCCGGCGCCCGACACGTATCTGACGGCGCTCGCGCGCTGCGGCGTGCCGGCGGGCGACGCCGCCGCCATCGAGGACAGCCGTGCCGGCACGCTGGCGGCCAGGGCTGCCGGCCTTTTCTGCTTTGGATATGTCAACCCCGATTCCGGCCGCGAGGACCTTTCCGCCGCAGACCGCCTCATCCACCGGCTCACGGAGGTCGCCGGCGCGCTGTAACGCGCCCCGCAGAGGGGGCCTGTATCCGCAAAGGCAGGGCATCTCCCTCCGCCTGCGCGCGTCCGGCCGGGATGGCCGTCGTCTTCCATCCGTCTCCAACCCATTCGGGCCTGCGGCGAAATGCGCTTCGCCGCAGGCCCGTTGCGTTCGGTTCATGCCCGGTCCATCGGGCGAGACCGGTTATGCCTTCGGGAATTCGTCCTCCTGCTTGGGTTCCGTTTCCGTCGCTGCGGGCACGGCCGGCGCCTGCCGCGCCGCCCGCCGCTGTGCGCGGCGTGCCGCACGCGTCCCGTTGCGCTTCCCGCCGCGGCGCACGAGCAACACAATCACCACCGTCGCGCCGCCGAGGATGGCCACCCACACGACGATGGCCGGCAGGTTCCCCAGGAACCAGGCGCCAAACGACCGGAAGCCGTCGCCCACATCGGCAAGGCTCTCGGAAAACCGGCGGCCGACCTCCTGCCAGAACGTCTCCTCCGCCACGGGCGTTTCGCGCTCCACCTCGCGGATGTTCATGGTTACGGTGCTGAGGGCGATCTGATCGTCATAGGTGCGCAACGTGGCCTCATAGGATTCGATCTCATACTGCACGTCGCTCAGCCGGCTTTGCACGCTGATCAGATCCTCGACGGTCTCCGCCGCAGCCAGAATCTCGAGCAGCGCGTCGCGCTCGGTGCGCAGCGCCGTCAGGTGGGCCTCGGTATCGGCATAGGGCGCCGTCACGTCGCGCAGGGAGATCCGCCGGTCGACCACGTTCCCGAGGTCGCCCACGCCGGCGAGAAAATCATCGAGCCGCTCGGCCGGAACGCGCGCCTCAACCTCCGCCCAGCGCAGGCTCGAGCCGTAATAGCCGTTGCCGCTGGTATAGGAGCTGGAAACATAGCCGCCGACCTGCGCAATCGCGGCTTCAAGCGCGGTCAGAAAGTCGTCAAACGCCAACGTTTGGATATCCAGGCTCGCATCGCGGATGATCTTGCGCGAAGCGAGCACGTCGCCTTCCGCCGTCTCGGCTTTATCCGCGTCGGGCGCCGGCGCGGCAGGCGCCTCTTCCGGCGTGGTGACATAGTCCAGAATCCCGTCTGCGGCGGACGACTGATCCCGGTTCGTTCCGTTGGAATACGACACGCCATATCCGCTGTCCCCGCTGTCCTGCCCCTTTGCGGCGCAACCGGCGGCCAGCAGGGCGAGCGCCAGCGCCAGCGCGATGATCTGCAAACTGCGTTTCATTCCCCGTCCTCCTTAAATGTTTTGTTGGGCACTTCTATCCATAACACCGCGCAGGCGGGCGTTTGGTTGCGCGCCGTCATCAAATTTCCCGAAATGCCGCCTCGATCGCCGCCGTCTCCGCCGCAACCGCAACGAACGCTTCGGCAAGCGAGAACACCCGCACCGCGCCGCAGATGCCGCCGTCGGTTTCCACGCCGCCATCGTCCGCGACCGTGAGCGACGCCATGCCGCCGGCAATTCCCTCGCCCGTGCGCTTCAGGTGCGCCTCCTTGGCCACCCAGCGTTCCAGCAGAAACGCGCCCTGCCGCGCCGGCGGCAACGCCGAAAACCGCCCGGCTTCCGCCGCCGAAAGGATGCGACGCGCCAGCGCCGGTGGTACGGCCCGTTGGCGCGCCTCCACGTCCACGCCGACCGGCGCGTCCGCCACCGCGCATACGATCAGCCCGCGCGTGTGCGAAAGGCTCATGTGCGGCGGATGGGGGTCCGCCTGCGACGGCGCCACGAACGGTTTGCCGCCCGGTTCGCTTGCCAGCCGGGCAAAGCGCGCCCTGCCCAGCGCATCGGCGAGAAACGCATCGCGCGCCGCACGCCCGGCATCCGCGGGCAGCGCCCGCCAATAGACCGTGACCCGCATGGCAATCTCCTTTCCGCACCAGCGTCCTGCCGGCCGCCGTCCGCCTCCGGCGCGCCGCGCAAAAGAAAAGGGGCCGCCCGCGGCGCGCCCCGCACATTCACCGTTCTTCGCGTTTGCGATACAGCACAAAACGCCTTCCGATACACTGGATGACCTCGGCGCCGGTTGCGACGCTGAGCGCCTCGGCCGCGTCGCGCGCGGTGAGGCCGGAGGTCTCCAGTACCGCAAGCTTGATGAGCTCGCGCTTTTGCAGCGCCGCGTCGATGGCGTCGATCATCGCGTCGCCGATGTCGCCCTTGCCGATTTGGAAGATCGGCTCGAGCGTATTTGCCTGCTTGCGAAATGCCGCGCGTTCCCTGCCCGTCATGCGTCCACCTCCGTTCAGATCTTGGTCTTCCAGAGCCCGTGCCGGTTGCAATACGCATAGACGGCCACGGGCGCGTCCGTCACCTTGAATTCCGCCTCCGCCGCCGCATCCTTGCCCGGGTCGAGCCGCTTGCGCTGGCCGCCGCCGACGGTCTGCAGATACACCCAGGCGATGTGGTGCTCCTCCACCATCTCGTGCGGTTCAATGCCCACGTGTACCGTAACCGCGTCCCCATCCATCTCCACAAAGGGGAGATGCCGGTTGCCCGCGGCCTCCACGGCGTTCGGCACGAGCCGCTGCATCGGCTCCCCGCAGCAGAATAGGGGTCCGCCGTGATCCTCGATCAGTCCCACGAGGTTGCCACAACGCGAGCAACGGAAAAACTTGGGTTCGTACATGGATGAACTACGCCTCCTGACGGATTCTATTCCATTGGATCAGTCGATGAAGTCAAACTCCCACCCGCCCATGCGGACGGTATCGCCCTCGGCCGCCCCCATCTCGCGCAGCGCGGCAATAACGCCGTTTTTGATGAGGTGCTGCTGGAAGCGGCGCATGGAGGTCTCGTCGTCCGGGTCGGTGGTGTCGAGCAGGCGGTCCACATCGCCGCCGCTGATGACGAACACGCCCGCCTCGTCCCGTTCGATATGAAAGCCGCGCTCGTACTGCGGGACGGGCTCAAGCTCCTGCTCGGCATACGTGCGCACGGGCGGAAGCGTATCCAGCACGCGCAGCACATGATCGAGCAAGGCGTCGAATCCCTGCGCCGTGGCCGCCGACACCGGAAACACGCGCACACCGCGCTTCTCCAGCGCCTCGGCGAGGCGCTTCGCCCCGTCCTGCGCATCCGGCAGATCCATCTTGTTGGCCGCCACCACCTGCGGCAGCGCCGCAAGCTGTTCGCTAAAACGCGCCAGCTCCGCGTTGATCTTTTCAAAATCGTCCAGTGGGTCGCGTCCCTCGCTGCCCGCCGCATCGATCACATGCACAAGCATGCGCGTGCGCTCGATGTGGCGCAGAAAGTCATGGCCGAGCCCTGCGCCCTCCGCTGCGCCCTCGATCAGCCCGGGGATGTCCGCCAGCACGAACGAACGTCCATGCCGCGACGCGACGCCCAGGTTCGGCGTGAGCGTGGTGAAGTGGTAAGCGGCGATCTTCGGCCGTGCGGACGTCAGGACGGACAGGATGGTGGACTTCCCCACCGACGGCAGCCCGACCAGCCCCACATCCGCAATGGTCTTGAGCTCCAGCTCCACCTCGCGTTCGGCCGTGCGGACGCCGTTTTGCGCAAAGCGCGGCGATTGCCGCGTGGGCGTGGCAAAATGCGGATTGCCCTTGCCGCCGCGCCCGCCGCGCAGCACGACGCGCGTCTTGCCGTCCTCGTTCATGTCCGCCAGCACCGCGCCGGTCTCCACATCGCGCACGAGCGTGCCCACCGGCACGCGTACGTACAGCGGCGCGCCGTCGCGCCCGGTCCTGCGTTCCGGCTGGCCGTTGCCGCCGTTCTCCGCCCGGTAAAACCGCTGAAAGCGGAATTCCAGCAGCGTGGAGAGCTGCGCATCCGCCTGGAACACCACGTCGCCGCCGCGCCCGCCGTCGCCGCCGGACGGGCCGCCGCGCGGCACGTACTTCTCGCGGTGGAAAGCGGCGCAGCCGTCGCCGCCGTCGCCGGCTTTGATGACGATGCGCGTGCGGTCGATAAACTGCATGGGAAACGTCCTTTCGTCAGCCGCGGTGCAGCGCGTCGCACACGGCGGCCACGCAGCAGCCCTCGCAGCGGGGTTTCTTCGCGCCGCACACCTGCCGGCCGTGATAGATCAGCCAGTGGTGTGCGGCGGACCAGTCCTTCTCGGGGATGTGCGCCATGAGCTGCTCCTCGGTTTTTTCGACCGTCCTGGCATCCGCAAGGCCGATCCGGTTGCTGACGCGGAACACATGCGTATCCACGGCGATGGCCGGCGTGCCGAACGCATTGGACACCACGACGTTGGCCGTCTTGCGGCCCACGCCCGGCAGCCCGGTCAGCACGTCCCGCTCGCGCGGGACCTGCCCGCCGTATCGCTCCACAAGCAGGCGCGACATGGCAAGGATGTTCTTCCCCTTGGTGTGGAAGAATCCACAGCTCTTGATGTACGGCTCCAGCTCCGCCTCCGTGAGCGCCGCGAACTGCTCGGGCGTGTTGTACCTGGCGTACAGCACGCGCGTGCACTTGTTGACCTGGCGGTCGGTGCACTGCGCCGCCAGCATGGTCGAAACGAGCAGCTCAAACGGCGTGCGGTATTCAAGCGCGGGCTTTGCGTCCGGATACGCGGCCGCCAGCCGTTCGAGCGCCAGCGCATAGGATTCCTGCGGCAGCAACATGTCCCCTTCTCCTCCGTGCGCCCTGCGGCGCTTCAGGTCCTGATCTTTCCGTCGTATTTCTCAACGAGGATGTGCGCCAGCGAAAGCGCAAGGTCGAGAATCTCCTTCTCGTCCTTCCCCTCGAGCATGATGCGGATGAGCGGCTCCGTACCGGATGCGCGCACGAGTACGCGGCCGTTTTCGCCGAGCTGTTTCTCCACCTCCGCCTTGCGCCTGAGGAGCGTCTCGTCCTCCATGGCGGCCGCCTTGCCGTCGTTGCGCACGGCCACGTTGACCAGCACCTGCGGGAACTGCGGGATGTCGCCGGCCAGCTCCGAGAGGCGCCTGCCGCTCTCCGCCACGGCATTGAGCAGCGCAATGGCGCTCATCATGCCGTCGCCCGTGGTGTTCTGCTCCAGCAGGATGATGTGGCCGGACTGCTCGCCGCCGATCGAATACCCGTTGGCAAGCATATGTTCCAGCACATACCGGTCGCCCACCTTCGTTTCGGCCACGTGGATGCCCGCCTGCTGCATCCGCTTTTTGAGGCCGAGGTTCGACATGACCGTGATCACAAGCGTATCCTTCTTCAGCGTGCCCTTCTTCTGCATGGACAGCGCCAGTATGCCCATGGCCTGGTCGCCGTCGACGATGTTGCCGTGCTCGTCGCAGGAGATCAACCGGTCCGCGTCGCCATCGAAGGCAAAGCCGATGTCCGCCCCGTTGGCGACCACAAGCTGTTGCAGCCGCGCCGGATGCAGCGCGCCGCAGTCGTCGTTGATGTTCATGCCGTCCGGCCAGCAGAACGAGGCGATCACCGTGGCCCCGAGCCGCTCGAACACCTCGCGGCCCAGCGCGGAAGTCGCCCCGTTGGCGCAGTCCAGCACGACCTTGACGCCCTCGAACCGGCAGGCGGATTTGCTGACCAGATAGTCACAGTAATCCTGCCGGGCCCGCGGCGCCTCGATCACGGTCCCCACGTCGCGCCCCTCCGGGTGCGGCAGTTCGCCGCCGTCGCGGATGAGCGCCTCGATGCGGTCCTCCAGCGCGTCGGAAAGTTTGAAGCCGTTGCCGTCAAACCATTTGATGCCGTTGTACTCCATCGGATTGTGCGACGCGGAGATCATCACCGCCGCATCCGCCTCGTACAGGCGCGCCAGATACGCCATCGCCGGGGTTGGCAGCACGCCCACATCCAGCACGTTGCCGCCGACCGAGCAGATGCCCGCCATCAGCGCGGCCGCCAGCATCGGGCCGGATAGCCGCGTATCCCTGCCGATCAGGATGCGGGGCGAATGGACCTCGTTGGCCAGCACATATGCGCCCGCCGCGCCGATCTTGAACGCCAGCTCGCAGTCAAGGTCGCGGTTTGCAACGCCGCGTACGCCGTCGGTTCCAAACAGTCTTGCCATGTAATCATTATCCCCCTGTTCGTTCGGTTTGATTGGTTGGTCCGGGTTTGCCGTTGGCCGCGCAATATTCGAGCGCGCGCGTCGCCGCCAGCGCGCCGTCGGCGCAGGCCGTGACGATCTGCCTGAGCGGCGTGGTGCGCACGTCGCCGGCGGCGAACACGCCCGGTACGTCCGTCTCCATAAATTCGTTGGTGATGATGCGGCCGTCCTCCGCGCACGCCACCTGCCCGCGCGCCAGCTCCGACTGCGGCAGGATGCCCACCGCCGCGAATACGCCGGCCACCGCAAGCGTGGTCAGCGCGCCGGTGCGCACATCCCGCACGGTCAGGCCCTCGACGCTCGTCTCGCCGACGAACGCCTCCGCCACCGCGTTCCAGACAAAGGCGATCTTCCCCTCGGCAAAAGCCGCCTCCTGCAAGGTCCGCGCTGCGCGCAACCGATCGCGCCGGTGCACGACATATACCTTTTCGGCAAAGCGGGCCAGGTACAGCGCGTCGGCAATCGCCGTATCGCCGCCGCCAACCACCGCCACGGGGCGCCCCTTGAAAAACGCGCCGTCGCACGTGGCGCAGTAGGACACGCCGCTGCCGATGAGCGCCTCCTCCCGCGGCAGGCCGAGCGGTCGCGGCCTGGCGCCCATGGCGAGGATGACCGTGCGCGCCTCCACCGTGCGGCCGTCCACGGTCAACCGTTTGACCGGTCCGGCCAGCTCCGCCGCCTCCACGGAGGCATACTCCGTGCGCAGGCCGAACCGCGCCGCCTGCTGCTCCAGCTCCACGCCGAGCTGGTAGCCCTCGATGCCGTTGGGAAAGCCGGGATAGTTGTCGATCTGATGCGTCCGGGTCGCCTGCCCGCCCGCAAACAGGGCTTCGAAGAGCACGGCGTCCGCGCCGCCGCGCATGGCATACAGCCCCGCCGTCAGCCCGGCCGGCCCGCCGCCGATGATCGCAATGTCCAGCACTCTCTGCTTCCGCTCCTTCATAGATAGCCTTTGCTGCTGTATTATATCGTTTTTTTCCCGGGATTGCAACAAAATAGACGCGCGCCGGCCCGTTCCCGGCGCACGCGCGGCGGCGGGGCAGCCGGAACGTCCCGAATGCCGCGCCCGGGCAAACGCAGGCGACCCCGCGCAAAACCGCCCCCGGCCGGCCGTTGCCCCACCGGGCGGCTCCCGCCACGGGGTGCAAAAACGCCGCCTGCGCACAGTGCGCGCCGCTGCCCGCCTGCGCGACCGGCTCCCGCAATCCGCCGCACAGCATTGGATCGATTTCCGGGGGCAATGGCTTGTGCGCCATGCCCGCAGGCCGCCTGCACACCGGGGGAGGCTCTGCCCCGGCATGTTCCTCATGACGGGCGCTCCCCTTCAGCGGGACACGCGGCCGCCGTCAACCAGCGACGGAGGGCGGCGCGCGGCACGGCCGGCGCAAATTGCAACGATCTGATCGGTTTTTTCTTGACACGGGCGCGGAAGTCCTCTATAATAGACGAGCGCGTAGACGTTTAGCGCAGAATCCGGCGGCGTAACTCAGCTGGCTAGAGTAGTCGGTTCATACCCGGCCTGTCATCCGTTCGAGTCGGATCGCCGCTACCAAACAGGCACGCCACCCAATCGGGTGGCGTGCCTGTTTGGTTCTGTCCGATCTACCGGCGCTGCGAGCGCCCAAATGCCCGGAGGCGCATCTGGCGCGTCCCCCTGCGCAGCACGGAGGACAAGCGGCATCGACCTGCACGGCGTGTCCAACCGGCGCGCCAACGTCAAGCCCGCACAGGCCGATGGCCCGCCCGCCGAGCGTTTGCAGCAGGCGCACAAGGCTCTTGGTTGCCTTCCGTAATCGCCGCAATGTGGCGGCCGCCCCAAAGCCCGCGGGCTTTTGTCTCCCCCGGCAATCTTGCGAGCGGCGTTTCCCCCGCTCCATTTTGCAACTTCTCCTCCAACTTCTCCAGCAAAACGGGCCGCTCCGGAATCCGCTTCGCAGGCATGGGCAGCGATACCGGGGGATCGGCAGCCACGCCGAAAGGGGACGACCTCGCCCTCGTGGTCTCTTCTCTGGCGGAGCAGCGGGTCCCATGCCTTTTCTGGGCGTATTCCACCCGCTTTCACGGAGGCGGATTTGGGTGGCCGGCCGCTCTTCCGCCCGGCGCCGTTCCCTGCGCCCGGCAACATCCCCGGCGGCACGGCCGGGCCGCCGGGCGCTCTACTCCAGCTCAAACGCGCCGGTATAGAGCCGGTAGTACATGCCGTGTTGCGCGATCAGGCTGTCGTGGCTGCCCCGCTCCACGATCCGGCCATGATCCATGACCAGGATGACGTCGGCATTTTTCACGGTGGAGAGGCGGTGCGCGATGACGAACACCGTCCTGCCCTGCATCAGCTTATCCATGCCGTCCTGCACGAGCGCCTCGGTGCGCGTATCGATGGACGAGGTCGCCTCATCCAGGATCATGACCGGCGGATTGGACACGGCGGCGCGGGCGATCGACAGCAGCTGCCGCTGCCCCTGCGAGAGCCCGCTGCCGTCGCCCCGCAGAACCGTCTGATATCCCTGCGGCAGCATCCGGATAAAGCCGTCGGCGTTGGCGAGCCGGGCGGCGGCGATGCACGCCTCGTCGCTCGCATCGAGGTCGCCGTAGCGCAGGTTTTCCATCACGGTGCCGGTGAACAGATGCACATCCTGCAGCACCACGCCCAGCGACCGGCGCAGATCCGCCTTTCTGATCTTGTTGATGTTGATGCCGTCGTATCGGATCTTCCCGTCCGCAATGTCATAAAACCGGTTGAGCAGGTTGGTAATGGTCGTCTTGCCGGCGCCGGTCGCGCCGACAAGGGCGATCTTCTGCCCCGGCTCGGCATACAGCGAGATGTCGTGCAGCACGGGCTTGTCGGGCTCGTAGGCAAAGTCCACCCGGTCGAATACGACGCGGCCCTCGAGGCGGGTATAGGTGGTTGTGCCGTCGTGGTGCGGATGTTTCCACGCCCACACGCCGGTGCGCCTGTCCGTCTCGCGCAGTTCGCCGTCCGCATCCGTAACGTTGACGAGGGTCACATAGCCGTCGTCCGTCTCCGCCGGTTCGTCCATGAACGCGAAGATGCGCGAGGCGCCGGCCAGCGCCGTTACGATGGCGTTGAGCTGGTTGGAGATCTGCGCCACCGGGTTGGTAAAGCTGCGCGAGAGGGTCAGGAACGAAGCGATCATGCCGAGCGTCAGCGTACCGCCGCCCATCAGGCCGAGGTTGGGCACGCCCGCAAGCGCCATATATGCGCCCAGGATGGCGATGATCACGTACTGCGCATAGCCCAGCGCGTTCATCATCGGCATCACGGCGTTGGCCCGCCCGTTGGCGCTCGTCGCAGCAGCCGCCCACGCCCCGTTCCGCTCGCGCAGCGTCGCCTTCGCCTGCTCTTCGTGGCAGAACACCTTGACCACCTTCTGCCCGTTCACCATTTCCTCCACATAGCCGTTGAGCTCGGCCAGCGTCCGCTGCTGTTCCATGAAATAGGTCCCAACCCGGCCGGTGACGGCCCGCACGACCCGCAGGATGAGGCAGATCGAGACGACGGCCACCAGCGTCAGATAGACGCTCACATACAGCATCCCGAAAAACACGGCGGCGATCGTAAACACCGAGGCGACCAACTGCGCCATCGACTGTGCGATCAGCTGCCGCAGGGTGTCGGTATCGTTGGTGTACAGGCTCATGATATCGCCGTGCGTGCGGGTGTCGAACGCACGGATCGGAAGGCGCTGCATCCTCTCAAACATATCGTCCCGGATGGCCTTGAGCGTCCCCTGCGCGACGGTGACCATCAGCCGGTTGTACAGCAGGGTCACCGCCACGCCGGCCAGATATATGACCGCCATGCCCGCAAGCGCCCGCAGCAGCCCCGTGAACACGGGGTCCGGCGAGACGAGCAGCGCCGCAATATGTTCGTCGATCAAAGCCTGCAAAAACAGCGAGCCCGCCGCCCCCGCCACCGCGCTGATCAGGATGCACACGACCACCAGCAACAAGCGCCCGCGGTACGCCTTCATATAGGAGAACAGGCGGGCGATGGTCTTCCGATCATAGGCCGGGCCGCCGGACGACGTGTTACGCCTCGTTTTCCGCATCTTCGCTTCCCCCTTTCTGCTGCGATTCATAGACCTCCCGATAGATGGCGCAGGTCTGGAGCAGCTCCTCGTGCCGCCCTACCGCCACGATTCGCCCGCCGTCCATGACGACGATCCGGTCGGCATGCTGTACCGACGCAACGCGCTGGGCGATGATGAACTTCGTCGTTTCGGGCAGATATTCGGCCAGCGACGCCCGGATGGCGGCGTCGGTCGCGGTATCGACGGCGCTGGTGGAATCGTCGAGGATCAGCACCTTCGGGTTTTTCAGCAGGGCGCGCGCGATGCACAGGCGCTGCTTCTGCCCGCCCGAGAAGTTGGCGCCGCCCTGTTCAACATGGGTGTCGTACCCGTCCGGCAACGAACGGATGAACTCGTCCGCACAGGCGAGGCGGCACGCCTGCGCAAGCGCCTCGTCGCTCGCTTGCGCATTGCCCCAGCGCAGGTTCTCCCGGATGGTGCCGGAGAACAGCTCGTTCTTCTGCAGCACCATGGCCACCGCGTCGCGCAACACGCCGAGATCGTAGCGCCGCACGTCCACACCGCCGAGGGTGAGCGAGCCGGCGGTCACATCGTAGAGCCGCGGGATGAGCTGCACAAGGCTCGACTTGGACGAGCCCGTGCCGCCGACGATCCCGATGGTCTCGCCGGAGCGGACGCACAGATCGATATCGCGCAGCACCTTTTCCCCGGTTCCCGCTGCATAGGCAAAGTCCACATGGGAAAAGCACACGGAACCGTCCGCTACCTCCATGACCGGCTCCGCCGGCGACGTAATGACCGCCCGCTCATCGAGCAGTTCCGCAATGCGCCGGGCCGAGGCGACGGAAATGGTGATCATCGCAAACACCATCGAGAGCATCATGAGGCTGACGAGGATCTGCATCGCGTAGGAAAACAGCGCCGTAAGATCGCCCGTCGTCAGGCCGAGCGCCGCGTTGTTCCCGGAGGCCACGATTGCGCGCGCCCCGAACCAGGAGATGAACAGCATGCAGGCGTACATGAAAAACTGCATGATCGGCGCGTTGAAGGCCAACAGGCGCTCGCCCTTTGCAAAGTCCTGGTAGATCCGCCCGGAGATCGTGCGGAATTTGTCGATCTCGTGCGTCTCCCGGCAGAAGGACTTCACCACCCGGACGCCCCGCACGTTCTCCTGCACCACGTTGTTGAGCGCGTCGTACGTGTGAAACACGCGTTCAAACACCGGGTTCACCGCCCGCACGATCAGCCCGAGCAGCAGCGCCATGACCGGGATCACCGCAAGGAACATCCAGGCAATCCCCCGGTGGATGCGGAACGACACGGCCATGGAGACGACCAGCATCACCGGCCCCCGCACCGCCATGCGCAGGAGCATCTGGTAGGCGTTCTGGATGTTCGTCACATCCGTGGTGAGCCGGGTGACGATGGATGCGGTCGAAAACCGGTCGATGTTGGAAAAGGCGAACGTCTGTACATGGTCGAACATGTCCTGTCGCAGGTTCCGGCAGAATCCGGCGGACACCCGCGCCGCCGTATGCGCGCCCAGTATGCCGGTGGCGAGCTGAAAGCACGCCAGCAGCAACAGCAAAAGGCCGTAACGCCATACGGCGCTCCGATCGCCCAGATCGATCCCCTCGTCGATCACCCGCGCCATGCACAGCGGGATCAGAATTTCAAACCCCGCTTCGAGGATCGACAGCAAAACCGTAAACAGCGAACCGCGTCGATACTCCCGCAGGCTCGAAAGCAGCGTCTTCACCAATTCGTATCACCTCCAATATGTAGCATGCTACACTATTGACCCAAAGGGCGAGCCGGGCTGGCCCGGCCCGTCCCCAAATGTCCGGCTATTCGAGATTCCGGTTGATGACCGTCAGCATCTGCCAGAGCCGCTCCACATCCTCGGCCGAGAGAGAGCGCAGCATGCGCGCCTCGTTGCTCCGGATGTTGCGCCCCATGTCCGCTCCCACCGCATCGGCCCGTGCAGTCGTCGCCACGATCTTGTTGCGGCGGTCCGTCCCGTCGGTCCAGGTGGCGACATAGCCGTTCTGCTCAAGCCGCGACACGAGGCCGACCACCGTGGGATGCGCCACCTGCAAAAACCGCTCGATCTCCTTCTGCGTGGTCTGTCCGCCGCGCTCGGCCAGATAGGCGAGCACCCGCCCCTGCGCCAGCGTAAGCCGGTAGCGCCTGAGCTGCGCGTCCGCCCGCGCTTTCATCCGGTCGTTGATGTTCTTGAGCAGATAGCCGATGTCCCTGTCGGGCATGGGTCTCCTCCCCCCCTTTCGTTATGTAGCACGCTACATATTGTAGGGCCTGCGCCCCGCATTGTCAAGGATGTTCACATTTGTTTACAATCCTGCTGCACGCGGTTGTACAGGCGTCCGCAGACGGCGGGACTGCTCCGGCACGGCCCACGGGCGCGGGGGTTCCGGTCTTACAACGCGGGCAGGCGGCAGCGGGGCCACCGGGGCGGGCCGGCCGGGCAGACGGGCAGACGGATTAGCCCGGCCGGGGAGAGCGGATGAACCGGGCGCGTCCCGGCACGGCCGCACGGGCGCGGGGGTTCCGGCCTTACAACGCGGGCAGGCCGAGCAGACGGGGCCGCCGGGGCGGGCGCATCCCCGCGCAGGTATAGCGCAGCAAACGGTTGTCCATACTCACCGCGAGGTGATGGATATGTTACAGACCCTTCCCAAAAGGTTTTTCCCGCTGTTGCTGGCGTCGCTTGTGCTGCTGGGGGCGCTTTCCTGCGCGCCGGCGGCGCAGTCTGCCGCAACGGACGCGGCGGGTACGATGGACGTCATCGAGACCCCCGACGGCATTCTGCGCCTGCATGTCATCGCCAACAGCGACTCCGAGGCGGATCAGGCCGTCAAACTGCAGGTGCGCGATGCGATCCTTGCCTGCATGGAGCCCGGCGACAGCGCCAAGGAGGCGGAGGCGTTCGTGCGCGACCACGGCGCCGAGCTGCTGCAGGCCGCCGAGGACGTGCTGCGCGAACGCGGCTTTTCCTATTCGGCGCAGCTCATGCTCGGCGACTATGCCTTCCCCGACCGCATCTACGGCGATACGCTGTACCCGGCCGGCACCTACCGTGCGCTGCGCGTCGTGCTCGGCGAGGGAGCGGGACAGAACTGGTGGTGCGTGCTGTTCCCGCCGCTGTGTATTGTAACCGGAGACGCGCAGGAGCTTCCGGCGCTGGAGGAAATCTCGTTCCACAGCAGCCTGCTCGACTGGCTGCGGGAATGGGGGGTGATCGCATGAAGCGTCCGCTGCGCCACTTCCTGACGCTGCTGCTTGCGGCGACGGTGTTGCTGTGCGCGCTCGTACCGGCGGCCCATGCCGATTCCCTCCGCCGGGGCAGCGAGGGCGACCTGGTGATCACGCTGCAAAAAAAGCTGAAGAACTGGGGCTATTACTTCGGCAGCGTGGACGGCATCTTTGGCAGCCAGACCGAGGAGGCGGTCCGCTACTTCCAGCGCAAAAACGGACTTGCGGTGGATGGCGTCGTCGGCCCGGATACGGCGCGCGCGCTCGGCATGTCGCTCACGGGCGGCAGCACTTCCTCCTCCGGCAGCTCGTCCGGCACGAGCAGCTCGAGCGGGGACATCTATCTGCTGGCGCGCTGCGTGTACGGCGAGGCGCGCGGCGAGCCGTACAAGGGGCAGGTGGCCGTCGCCGCGGTCATCCTGAACCGCACAAAGAACAGCGGCTTTCCGAACTCCATCGCGGGCGTGATCTATCAGCCGGGCGCATTCTCGGTCGTGGCGGACGGGCAGATCAACCTGAGCCCGGATGAGACGGCGCTTCGCGCGGCGCGCGACGCGATGAACGGCTGGGACCCGACCGGCGGCTGCCTGTACTACTACAACCCGGACAAGACGAGCAACGCATGGATGCTGTCGCGCCCGATCGCGCTGCGCATCGGCGACCACGTGTTCTGCCGCTGACGCGCCGGGGGAAAGGAGCTAAGGCTGATGGAAAAGGAACTGGAGAAGCGGCGGCGCGCCCGGCGAATCGGACGCATCGCCTCTGCGGCGGCGATGGCCGTGCTCGCGGCGGCACTCGTGGGCGTGTGCATCTGGGGAGCCGAGCAGGGCGCGCGGGCCGACACGCTGGAGGAGGGCATGCGCGCCGTCTACCGGCAGGCGTTTTTACAGATGAACGACAACGTGCACGACATGCAGGTATCGCTGAAAAAGCTGATGGTGGTATCGAGTCCCAAGCAGCACGTGCTGCTGCTCGACGACGTATGGCGGCTTTCGGGCGCTGCGGCGGAAAACCTCGCCTGTCTGCCCGTGTCGCACCCGGACGCGGAGGCGTTCAACCGGTTTGTGGTGCAGGCGGGGGACTACGCGCGCACGCTCGCCACGCGCATCCTCTCCGGCGAGATCCTGCAACAGGAGGACCGGGAACAGCTCGCCGCCCTGTACGAGGCAAGCGTGCAGACCGCGGCCGAACTGGAGCGCCGCCTGCAGGAGGAGGACTATCCGCTTGAAAGCCTGACCGGCGACGGGTTTTATGCCCCGGCGGCGGGCGTGGACGGCGCCGGCGGCGCCGAAGCGTCGCCATCCCCGCCGGCCGGCGGCACGGACGGCGGCGAGGGCGCAGGCGGCGATGGCGGAGAAGAGGCGGAAGAGGAGGGCATCGCCAACTATCCGACGCTGATCTACGACGGGCCGTTCTCCGAAAGCACGGAGAAGGCGGAACCGCGGGGCCTGCCGGAGGGCGAGGCGGACGCGGCGCAGGCGCTCGCGGCGGCGGCCTCGTACGTGGGCGGGTCGTTGCAGGTGACCGGCGAAACGGCCGGGCGCATCCCGGCTTTTGAAATCGCCGGCACGGACGCGGACGGGCGCAGCGTGGAGCTGGCCGTCACGCGGCAGGGCGCGCAGGTCCTCTGGATGATGGCCGAATCGCAGGGCGGCGCAGAGGGCGTGCCGGAGGCGGCCGAAAGCGCGCGCATGCGCGACGCGGCCAAGGCCTACCTCGATGCGCGCGGTTACGAGGGGATGGAGGCCACCTATGCGCAATTCTATGCGGGCGTGGCGGTGTACAATTTTGCGTCCGTACAGGGCGACGTCATCCTCTACGCCGACCTGGTCAAGGTCTACGTGGAGCGGCAGAGCGGCAAGATCGTGGGCGTGGACGCCTACAACTATCTGTTCAACCACGCCGAGCGGGAGCTGCCCGTCCCCGCCGTCACGGAGGAAGAAGCGCGCGCATGCGTGAGCGACGCGCTGTCGGTCGCCTCCGTGCGGCTCGCGCTGATCCCGAAAACCGCCGTCACCGAAACGCTGTGTTACGAGTTTAAGGGCACGTGCAACGATGCGGATTTCATCGTATACATCAACGCCGTGACCGGCGATGAAGAGGAGGTCTTCGAGATCATCAACGGCGACGAGGGCCAGCTCGTCGTATAAGCCGCGGCGGTGCATTTGCCCGGCGGGCAAAAAGCGGGCGCGGGGATTCCCCCGCGCCCGCAGCGCAGATTGGATCGATTTACCGGGCGGACAGCTCGGCGTGGATGGCGGCCGCCGCCTTCTTGCCTGCGCCCATCGCCAATATGACGGTGGCCGCGCCGGTGACCGCGTCGCCGCCCGCGTACACGAACGGTTTGGACGTTTTGCCGGTCTGCTCGTCGGCGATGATGCCGCCCCACTTCTCGGTATCGAGACCGGGGGTCGTGTTCTTGATGAGCGGGTTCGGGCTGTTGCCGATGGCGATGACGACCGTCTGCACCTCCACCAGGTGCTCGCTGCCCGGCTTGACCACCGGACGGCGGCGGCCGGAAGCGTCCGGCTCGCCCAGTTCCATCTCCACGCACGTCATGCCGCATACGTGCCCGTTCTCATCGCCCAGGATCTCGGTCGGGTTGGTGAGCATCTTGAACACGATACCCTCCTCCCTGGCGTGATGCACCTCCTCGACGCGGGCGGGCATCTCCGCCTCGCTGCGGCGGTAGACGATGTACACCGTCTCCGCCCCGAGGCGCTTGGCGCAGCGCGCCGCATCCATCGCCACGTTGCCGCCGCCGACGACCGCGACCGCCCGCCCCACCTGCACGGGCGTGTCCGCCTTTGGAAAGCAGTACGCCTTCATGAGGTTGATGCGCGTGAGGAACTCGTTGGCCGAATACACGCCGTTGAGGTTCTCGCCCGGAATGCCCTGGAAGCGCGGCAGCCCCGCGCCGGTGCCGACAAATATGGCGTCGTACCCCTCGTCGCTGAGCAGCTCGTCGAGCGAAATGCACCGGCCGATGACCATGTTCGTCTCAATTTTGACGCCCATATCCTCAAGCGTGCGGATCTCGCGCCGCACGAGGCTCTTGGGCAGACGGAACTCCGGTATGCCGTACACGAGCACGCCGCCGGGCGTGTGCAGCGCCTCGAACACCGTCACATCGTATCCCAGTTTTCTGAGGTCGCCCGCGCAGGTCAGTCCGGCAGGGCCGCTGCCGATGACGGCGACGCGCCTGCCGTTTGGCGCCGCCTGCGCCGCGGGCGCGACGCCATGCGCCATGGCATAGTCCGCCACGAACCGCTCGAGACGGCCGATGCCGACCGGCTCGCCCTTGATGCCGCGCACGCATTTGGACTCGCACTGCGTTTCCTGCGGGCAGACGCGGCCACAGATGGCGGGCAGAGCGTTGGTGGAGCGCACGACCTCATACGCTTCGAGGAACCTGCCCTCCTTCACGAGCGCCAGAAACTCCGGAATGCGCACATTGACCGGGCAGCCGGACACGCAGGGGCGGTGTTTGCAGTTCAGGCACCGCTGCGCCTCCTCGACGGCCATCGCCTCGTCATACCCCTGGGAAACCTCGTCAAAATTTTTATTGCGGACGTCCGGCGCCTGCTCGCGCGCCGGCAGCTTTTTCGGGTTCATGTTGGGCATCAGTCGGCACCTCCCCGCTGCTTTTGCAGCTCAATATTGTGCAGGTTGCAGGCATGAGCGCCATGCTCCATGCTCTCCTGTTCCTCCTTCTTATACATACGGCTGCGGGCAATGGCCTCGTCCCAGTCGACAAGCTGGCCGTCAAAGTCCGGCCCGTCCACACAGGCAAACTTCATCTGCCCCCCTACGGTCACGCGGCAGCAGCCGCACATGCCCGTGCCGTCGATCATGATCGGGTTCATGGACACGACGGTGGGGATGTTCAGCGGCTTTGTCAGGCTGCACACGGCGCGCATCATCACGAGCGGCCCGATCGCAATCACATGATCATAGGCGACGCCCGCGTCCAGCCGCTCCTTCAGCGCGTCGGTCACAAAGCCCTTGTGCCCGTTCGACCCGTCGTCGGTCATGACATACAGGTTTGTACAGGCGGCCCGCAGCTCGTCCTGCAGGATCATGAGACCGGTGTTGCGAAAGCCCACGATCACATCCACCTCCGCGCCCATCTCGTGCAACGCCCTGGCCTGCGGATACGCGATGGCCACGCCCAACCCGCCGCCGACGACCGCCACGCGATGCATGCCCTCCAGTTCGCTGGCCGTGCCGAGCGGGCCCACGAAGTCGAGCAGCGCGTCGCCCTCGCCGAGCAGGTCGAGGCGCCTGGTCGTATAGCCGACCTTCTGGAAAATGATGGTGATGGTGCCGCGCACACGGTCGCTCCCCGCGATGGTCAGCGGGATGCGCTCGCCCGCCTCGTCGATGCGCAGGATGATGAACTGACCCGGGCGCGCCTTGCGCGCAACGGCGGGTGCGTGCACCTCCATGAGCGTCACGGTCTCGTGCAGCGCACGCTTTTTGACGATTTCGTACATGGGCTCTCCTTTCGTGTATGCTGAAATTTTGCCGTATCCAGTATATCGAAACGCGCCCCTTTTTTCAAGGCGTTTTTGCGCCGGGCGCGGGGAGCTGTGCGCCGGAAGCGGTTGACCGCCGCCGCCGGAGGGCGTATACTCTATGGGTACGACAACGTTCGACACAAAGGAGCGCCTATGCCCATCATCGACATCTCGCGGGAGCTGACCGCCACCGCGCCATACGCGGGCGATCCGCCGCCGCGCATGCATGCGCTTGCCACGCATGAGCAGGACGGCTACCAGTTGCAGGCCGTGGTCATGAGCCTGCACGCGGCCACCCATGCCGACGCGCCGCTGCACTTCCTTCCCGGCGGCAGCGACGTAGCGGCGCTCCCGCTCGACGCGTTCGTCGGCCCCTGCACCGTGCTGACCGCGCCCGCCGGGGCGCTCGACGCGGCGTTCTTCCTGCGCAGCGCGTTCGGCGCCGCCGCACCCGCGCCGCACGGGGAGCGCCTGCTGCTGCGCGGACCCGGCTACCTGCTCAAAAGCGCCATCGGCTACCTCTATACCCGCGGCGTCAGGCTCGTCGGCACCGACCAGCCCTCCGTCGGCCGGCCGGAGGACGAGCGCACCGCCCACCGCGCGCTGCTCTCCTACGGCATCGCGGTGCTCGAAAACCTCGACCTGTCCCACGCGCCGGACGGGCGCTACCGGCTCTTTGCCGCGCCGCTCAAGATCGCCGGGGGCGAGGCCGCACCCTGCCGCGCGCTGCTGCTGACGGAATAGCGGCGGGTAAGCCGCCGCCTGACGGGAAAACGGGCGAAACCGCCGCCGTCGGGCGGTGGACGGCCGCGCCACGTCGCGCTATACTGGTGAAAACGGCGCGCAGGATGCGCACCGCGGAGCCCGCCCGTCCGGCGGGGGAAGGGAGCGTTTGTGATGAGCCTTGGAAACAGCCTGCATGAGGCGCGCAGAAAGAGCGGCCTCTCGCAGGAGGCCGTGGCCGAAAAGCTGGGGATCAGTCGCCAGACCGTCTCCAAATGGGAGCTGGACGAGACGCTGCCGGACATCCGGCAGTCCAAACGGCTCGCCACGCTTTACGGCATGACGCTCGACGAGCTGATCGATTTTGACGCGGAGCAGGAGCAGATCGAGCGCCTGATCGAGCGCACGAGCGAGCAGACGCAGGAGAAGATCGACTGGAACCGCGTCTGGAGCAAGAAATACCCCGTGCTGGCCACCTACCGGCAGCGGGTGCGCGTGGAGGACTACGCGCCCGCCATCGCGGCGCTGCTCGACCGGCTCGAAGCCGAGTACGGCTACAACCGGCTGGATGCCTGCCTCGTGCTCAAGGACATTCTGGCAAACGTGTGGAAGCAGCGCGGCCGATAACGGCGCAGCCGGGGCGGATGAAAAACGGGGCCGGCAGGCAGAGGCCGCGAGATGCCGGCGCTCTTTCCTCCTGTCCGGGGAAAGGGCCTGGCCAAACCCAAAGAATAAAAAAGGAGCGGGCGCCAACGCCCGCTCTTCCCTTTCCTGCGTTTCCGTTCTCTTCCCCTGCGCTTTGGGGAACAGGCCCCGGGGCGAAAGGCGGAGCGCCATAAAACAGTTACAGTCCCGGCAGGTGTTTCTGCCGGGGCTATTCTTGTATATGTTTCAGTTATGTGAAGAATCTGCTAAACAGTTCGCAAAATCAAGCTACAGTATTGAAAATGGGCGCAAAAGTTACCACATTATATTGCAGGTTAAAAAATTGGTGGTATAATTAAAGAGAATTGGAAACAAAAGGGGACACACCACATGAAGCGCAGAACTGTACTTGTGATTTCTATCCTTATGCTCTGTGTGATCTGCTGCGCTTGTTCCGGCGCAGACACACCAACCGACTCCGAAGCCCTACCGGTCGCCACCGGTGAACCGGCTCCTGCACCCACCAGCGAGCCGGATATGGCCGTTGCGCTTCTGGACGATGTGCACACACAGGCGGAACAGCGCAAGCAGGAGATCCTCTCCTGCGATACGGAGATCGTAAAATCGGACACTTTTATAAAGGGCGAAACCTATACCGGCACCGCCTACTATATTTCCAACAGCGGCAGCGATGAAAACGACGGTCTCTCCCCGGAAACTGCCTTTGCAACCCCTGCTGCGCTGAAAAATGTCGGTCTCCAATCTGGCGATGCGGTGTTTTTTGAGCGGGGCGGCATTTGGCGCGCCACGGAGCTGCCCACTTCTGCGTGCTGGGTCGACGGCATCACCTTCTCTGCCTACGGTCAGGGAGATATGCCGCAGATTTATGGCTCGGAAGAAAACGGAACCGGCGGGGAGAAGTGGATCCTCTACCACGAAGGGGATGATGGCCGGAAAATCTGGGTCTATTATCGGGATATGTCCGAGGTGGGGGCCATTGCCCTCAACGGCTCCATTCCTGTCCGCCGTGACATCGCCTATTGGGACGAGGGCAGCTATACCCTGCTGGATTCGGGCGAGCATCGGTATGAGCTGACAGAGCAGACCTATTCTGTAGAAGAGCATCTCCCCGATATGTACTGCTTCCCGGCGCTGGACTATTCACAGGTAAAGGCCGAAAACTGGAACGATGATATTTTTGTTTCCCGGAACTGGTCAACCGGCGAAAGCTATCGGCCCACGGGCAAGCTGTATTTCCGCTGCGACGCAGGCAATCCCGGGGAGCTGTATGACAGCATAGAATTTCTGCAGCCCTATTGCTTTACCGCCTATGCAGGCGGCCGGGATACCGTGCTGGACAGCCTCTGCTTTGCCTATACAGCCCATACCATCGGCACAGGGAACACCGGCTGGGTCATTCAAAACTGTGAGTTCGGCTGGTGCGGCGGCGCGGTGAGCAATTATCAGTCTGTTCTGGAAAAAGAGTACGGGGATGCCGCCCTCGGCTTGAATTACATCCTCTTTGGTCGCCGGGGCGGGGCCCTGTCCATCAACAATCCCCAGACGACAGCGGAGAACAACTATGTCCACCACGCGTTTCAGGAGGGTATTTCCGTTGAGATTTTTGAAGGGGACGAGGGTGCCGCGGACATCCGCATTGCCGGCAATCTGGTGGAAAAATGCAATCAGCCGCTGATGCTCTGCAACTGGGATAAGGAAATCGACCCTAATCACAACTTTAAAAACCTGGTGGTGGAGAACAATATCGTTCTGGATACCGCCGTGGATTCTCTCTATAACACAGACTGGGAAGACAACGGAAGCGCAGCTTTCACCATTCAGGGAGGGCCCAACCCTCATGACGGCACGGTGTATGTTCGCAACAACATCTTCGCCGTTTCTCAAGGCCCCCTTATTGTGCTCCCTCAATGCAATGATTACATGAAGGTCTTTTCCGACAACACCTATATCCAAAGTGCGGACGGCACGGGGATTTTTGTGAACTGGCAGGATACTTATCCTTTGGAAGAAAACATTGCCAAGCTCCTTGGAGATGAGACCGGCACACTTGTACTGCTGAAATGAGATCATAAAAGCCTATACTTTTCAAAAACCGCATTCTTACAGTGGTTATTCCCAAGGGCTTTAACCTCTAAGAAGGACGCACTTCTATACACTGTTCGGTGTAGTGCATAAGGTGCGGTTTTGCACCGTACCCAAGCCGTCCTCATCAGATGGAGCCTTAGATGCTGCTGCATTGAAACATTAAGCAAAATCCTCCCTTTGAGATTTCTCACAGGGAGGATTAACTGTTTTATGAGCACCCGCCAAACCCCGCGGGCCCTTTTTTCTCTGCGGCGCTCAGGTGAGCAGCGCGCGGTCGCTCGTAAACTCGTCGCCCGCAGCCTCGGCGAAGCGCTCGAGCAGCGCCTCGACGGTGAGTTTGCGCTTCTGCTCGCCGCTGATGTCGAGGATGATCGTCCCCTCGTGCATCATGATGAGGCGGTTGCCGTGGGCAATGGCGTCGCGCATGTTGTGCGTGACCATCATCGCGGTGAGCCCGTTCTCCTCGATGAGCTGGTCGGACAGGGCGAGCACCTTCTCCGCCGTGCGCGGATCGAGCGCGGCGGTATGCTCGTCCAGCAAAAGCAGCTGCGGCTTGCGCAGCGTGGCCATCAGGAGCGTGAGCGCCTGCCGCTGCCCGCCCGAAAGCAGCCCGACCTTCGTATTGAGCCGCCCCTCGAGGCCGAGGTCGAGCGTGCCAAGCGCCTCGCGGTAGCGCGCGCGCTCCGCCGCGCTGATGCCCCACCTGAGCCCGCGGCGGCTGCCGCGGCGGTAGGCCATGGCGAGGTTCTCCTCGATGCCCATACCCGCAGCCGTGCCCATCATCGGGTCCTGGAACACGCGGCCGAGCATGCTCGCCCGCCGGTGCTCCGGCAGACGCGTCAGCTCCACGCCGTCAAGCTCGATCGAGCCGGAGTCCGCCGGATAGGTGCCGGCGATGAGGTTGAGCAGCGTGCTCTTGCCCGCGCCGTTGCCGCCGATGACGGTGACGTAATCGCCCGTCTCAAACGTGATATTGATGTCGCGCAGGGCGACCTTCTCGTTGACCGTCCCCTTGTGGAACGTCTTGCCCACGTTGCGGATCGTTAACATGGCCGCTCACCTGCCCTTCCCGGCCGCGCCGCCGCGCAGCCCCAGCTTCCGCCGCAGCGCCAGCTTCTGCCGCAGCGACGGGATGGCCAGCGCGATGGCGACGACGAGCGCGCTGAACAGCTTGAGATCCGTCGTGCTCAGCCCCAACTGCAACACGAACGAAATGATGACATAATACACGATCGACCCGACGATGATCGAGGCCATGCGCACGGCAAAGTTGGCGCGCTTGCCGATGAGCACCTCGCCGATGATGACGCTTGCAAGGCCGATGACGATCGCGCCACGGCCGGACTGCACGTCCGAATAGCCCTGGTATTGTGCAAGCAGCGCGCCCGCCAGGCCGACCATACCGTTGGAGATGGTCAGTCCCAGCACCTTCATCGTGTCCGTGTTCACGCCCATTGCGCGCGCCATGTTCTCGTTGTCGCCCGTGGCGCGCACCGCGCAGCCGATCTCCGTGCCGAAAAACCAGTACAGCACGCCAATCATCACCACCGCGACCAGCGCCCCGATGAGAATGGCGTGCGGGATGTCCAGCAGCGTGATCATCGTCGGCTGGCCGAGCAGGCTGACGTTGGCGCGGCCCATGATGCGCAGATTGACCGAATAGAGCGCCAGCTGCGTCAGGATGCCCGACAGGATGGCCGGGATTTCCAGCTTGGTATGCAGCAGGCCCGTCACCGCGCCGGCAAGCATGCCGGCAATCATGGCAAACAGGAGCGTAAGCACCGGGTGCATGCCGAGCCCGATGAGCATGGCGCTGACCGCGCCGCCGGTGCACAGGCTGCTGTCCACGGTCAGGTCCGCATAGTCGAGGACCTTGAACGTGATGAACACGCCGACGCCCATGATCCCCCAGATGATGCCCTGGGACACCGCACCCGGACAGGCGTTGAGGAACGACAGAATACTATCCATACGTGATCGGGTTCCTTTGCTTTGATGCGTGCGGCGCGCCCGCCCGCGCGGGCGGACGCGCCGCCGTCAGCGGTTATTGCAGTTCTTCCGGCACGGTCAGGCCCAGCTGCGCCATGGCCTCCTCGTTGACGACCAGCTCCAGCTCCGCGCTGTAGTACTCGATGGGCATGGCCGAAACGTCCGCGCCCTCGCTCAGGATGCGGATGGCCTGCGCGGCCGTCTGCTCGCCGAGGCGGTAGTAATCGATGCCGTAGGTGGCCGTGCCGCCGCCGTCGACCATGTTCGCCTCGCCGCAGATGATCGGAACGCCCGCCGGCGTGCAGACCATCGAGATGGTGGCGATGGTATCGGCCATGAGGTTATCGGTGGGCAGGTAGAGCGCATCCACCTTGCTCACGGCGCTCTGCGCCACGGCCTGCACCTCGGTGCCGTCGGCGCAGGTGAAGACCTCCACCGTCAGCCCCAGCGCCTCGAGCGCCTGCTGCGCCATCTCGGCCTGGAGGATGGAATTGTCCTCGGAGGAGTGGTACATGATGCCGACGGTCTTGGCGTCCGGCACGAGCTGGGTCAGCAGCCGCGCCTGCTCCTCAACGGGGTTCATGTCGCTCGTGCCGGAGACGTTGCCCCCCGGCGCGTCGTTGCTCGCGACCAGGCCGGAGGCGGCCGGGTCCGTCACCGCCGTGACGAGGATGGGGATGTCGCGCGTGGCCTGCGCCGCGGCCTGCGCCGCCGGCGTGGCGATGGCAAGGATCAGATCCACCTCGTCGTTGACGAACTTCGTGGCGATGGTGGCGCACACCGTCTGCTCGCCCTGGGCGTTCTGCGTCTCGATCTTGATGTTCAGCCCGGATTCGTTCAGCGCGTCCACAAAGCCCTCGCGCGCCGCGTCAAGCGCCGCATGCTCGGTGAGCTGGATGATGCCCACGCGGTATGCCGCTTCGCCGTCGGCATCCGCCTCCGGCTCGTCGGTCGTCTCGGGCGCGTCGGTCGCGTCGGCGACGGGCTCGCTGGTCGCGTCCACAGCATCCTGCTCCGGCTGCGTCTGCGTGCAGGCACAACAGAAAGCGAGCGCCGCAATCAGCAGCAATGCAATCCATTTCTTCATAATCAAGTTCCTCCTTATGATCCGCGGGGGATCGATTTTTTCCGCCCGGCTCGCCGGGCATTGAACACGGCAGGCAATTCCGCCGAACCAGAAACGGCCCCGCCGGGTCCGGCAGGGCCGCTGAACAACGATACAACCGTTCAGCACTCCCGACCGGCCCGGCTACGCAACCCCGGCGAGCCGGCCATAGCGGAGAAAGCGGTAGACAGAATGATACGCCATAAACATCAGCACGTCAAAAGCGCAGACGGGTAGAACGAAAGAACGGGCATTGCGCGCCGCATGCACAGCGGGACCGGTCAGCCGATTGTTCCCTGTCCGACACATACGCAGCGCCCCTCCCTTCGATGTATGGCAGGATTATATATGATATATGTAATCTTGTCAACCCGTCATCCGATTTTTTCTCGATCGCCGCACTTCCACGTCCGGCCCCTGCCGGGCAGCATGGCCCTTGCCACCGGCCGGGCGGACAAGGCCTGTCGGTCGGCGGGCGCGGCGGCACGACCCGCAGGGGACGTCGGTTGTTCCTGCATTTCGACAGGCCGAAGCCGCCACGCCGCAGGCAGGGGCAGCAGAGCAGGAGCGGCCCTGCAACGTCGCCCGGACAACCACGAAAGGCCGCAACGCTCGCCGGAATCTTCGTACGGAAACCGGGCGCCGAAAGTGCAAAAACAAAAAAACCGCTTGCAGGAACGGCCATACCCTGCTAATATATCATATATGAAATGGCGGCGCAATGCCGCCGGGAAGGGAACGAACTGCCGTATGGAGATCCGCATCACAAGGAATGTCGCGCCGGCGCCCAAGCCGCCCATCGAAGCGCTCGGGTTTGGCCAGATATTCACCGACCATATGTTTTTGATGGAATATGACGCGCCGCAGGGCTGGCACGATGCGCGCATCGTGCCCTACGCGCCGCTTGCGTTGCCGCCCGCCGCCGCCGTCTTTCACTACGGCGCCGAGGTGTTCGAGGGGCTTAAGGCATACCGTGCCGAAGACGGGCGGGTGCAGCTCTTCCGCCCGGCCGACAACATCCGCCGCATGCAGGATTCCGCCGAACGGCTCGGCCTGCCGCAGTTCGACGCGGACGACGCGCTGCGCGCGCTGCTCACGCTGGTCGATCTCGAACGCGACTGGGTGCCTGCGGCCAACGGCACGTCGCTCTATCTGCGCCCGTTCCTCATCGCCGTGGATCCGTGCCTCGGCATCCATACGATTGAGCACGCCCTGTTCTGCATCATCGCTTCGCCCTCGGGCAGTTACTATAAGGAAGGCGTCAATCCCGTCCGCATCATGATCGAGACGTCGGACGTGCGCGCCGTTCGCGGCGGCACGGGATATGCCAAATGCGGCGGCAATTATGCCGCGGCAAATCGTGCCGGCGCGCGCGCCGAGCAGCTCGGCTATTCCCAGGTGCTCTGGCTCGACGGCGTGGAGCGCCGCTATATCGAAGAGGTGGGCAGCATGAACGTCATGTTCTGCATCGACGGCACGGTCGTCACGCCGGCGCTCACCGGATCGGTGCTGCCGGGCATCACGCGCCGCAGTTGCATCGAGCTGCTCCGCGATTGGGGCGTGCCCGTTGAGGAGCGGCTGCTGCCGGTCGATGAGTTGATGGACGCGGCGCATGCCGGAAAACTGGACGAGGCGTTCGGTTGCGGCACGGCGGCGGTCATCTCGCCCATCGGCGAGCTGCGTTATGGCGACGTGTGCCTGACGCTCAGCGACGGAAAAATCGGCCCGCTGGCCCAGCGCCTCTATGACGAGTTGACCGACATCCAGTACGGCCGCCGGAAGGACCCGCACGGCTGGATCGTCCCGGTCTGATCAGACGGGCGGAGCCTCCGCCCCCACACAGGAAATCCGCGCGCCCGGGCAGCCGCTTCCCGCCGGGAAGCGGCCCGGAACCGGGCGCGTTGCGAATACGGTTATGCGATATACATCCCCCATATATATCGCAGAGCGCGGACTGCGATGCCGCCTCAGTCGGAAGCCCCCCCTTCCCGATTGTGCGCGGCGTCCGCGTTTTTGGGGGATGCGTCCGTACCCCTCTTTGCCCATCCCGGCAGCAGCCAGGCCGTAAGCTCCCGCACCTCCCTGCGCGCAAACAGCAGCAACAGCAGCGCATAGAACAGCGCGCACAGCCCGATGGAGCACCAGCTCCAAAGCGTCCCGCCGCCAAGCCGCTGCAACAGCAACACCAGCCCCGCCATCATCGCCGTACAGATCGTGGGCTTCCAGAGCGTCCGGAACAGATCGGCGATGCGGAACCCGCACCGCAGGCGCATCGCCGCCCAGAGCACCACCGGCAACGAGAAGCGCATGACGACGCACGCGCAGACCGCCGCAAAGAAGCCGTGCGGAATGGCCCACAGGCAGGCGGCGACCGACAGGACGAGCTTTATCATCTGGCAGAACAGGGATACGCGCGGCAAGCCCCGCGCACGCAGCACCTCGCTGCACGGGGAGGAGACGACGGACATGATCGCGGAGGAAAGCGCCCAGAGGCCCACGATCGGCACCGCCTCCGTCCACTGGCTGCCGAGCAGCACGTCCGTCGCCAGCCCCCGATACAGGAACAGGCCCACGCCCATCGGAAAGACGATGAATGCGAGCGACTGCAGCGTGGTATAGAACAGCCGCGCAAAAGCGCCGGCGTCCTCCTGCAGGCGCGACAGGCCGGAGAACAGCACCGTATAGATCGGCGTCGTCACCAGCGCGATAAGCGCCCCCGCATTGTTGACGGAATTGCGGTACAGGCCGAGATAATACTCCGAAAACGCGTTCCCAATCAGAAAGATATCAAACCAGCTGCACGCCCAGATCGAAACGGCCTCCAGCATCGTCCAGAACGAAAACGACAGCATGTCCCGCAGCACGCCCAACCGGAAGAACAGCCGCGGCCGCCACGGGGCGCTCAACAGCAGCACGGCCGCATTGACCACATGCCCCGCAAGCGTGCCCAGCACCAGCGCCCAGTGCGACAGGCCGAGCAGGGCAAGCGGCACCGTGACGAACAGGGGGACGGCGCTTTGCGCCATCCGCAAAAAGAACAGCCGCCGGAAGTCCAGCGCCCGCCGCAAAAGCGCCATGCCGATCGACGTAAACGCCGTAAACGGGAGCTGCGCGCAGGCCACCGCCACCACGGCGCCATAGCCCGGGCTTCCCGCAAAGGCTGCGATGGGATCGCGCAACAGGCAGATCACGCCCCACAGTGCGAACGAAAACAGCAGGTTCGTCCAGAACGCGACGCTCGCCGCATCGGCGCGCGACGCATCGTCGGCGAACTCGTGCTGGATGAGATATTTCTGAAACCCCGCATCCGTAAACAGGTCGGCAAAGCTCGTGACCATCATGGCCGTCGCCAGCACGCCGTATGCCGCAGGCGCGACAAGGCGCGCCAACAGCATGTTGACGCCCAGGCTGACGAGCTTTGCGGCGACCTCGGCCGCAACGGACCACCGGGCCGCTCCCGCGACGCGGCGTTGCAGATTCCCCTCCATGGCGCTATCGCCCGTTTCCTTTCGCGTTGTCCGCCGCCTCCTCTGGCAGGAGCGGCCTGGCGGAAGGTCCTTCGCCGTCCCCCGCCGGAGCGGACGGCGCCGGTTCCCCTTTCCGTCCATCGTCCGCGCCGCGTCGAAACAGCCTTCGCGGCTCCTTCAGGCAACGCAGCAGCGCCAACCCATCGTCCTTCTCCGCGCCGCGCAAGGCAAGCCGCGAAACCCCCAGCAACAGTGCAATCGGCAGGAGTTCCTGGCGCAGATAGTAGCTCACCGTCAGGGGTTCTACGAGCAGCCGTCCGAGCATGACCGTCGTCACGAGCCGCACGACGTTCTGCCGCCCGACACGCCGCACCGTCCGCACGAGCACGATCAGCAGCGGCGTATAGTACAGCAGCAGCGCGGGAATGCCGCCGGAGACGAGCAGTTCGATATGGTTGCTGTGCGAATAGGTCTCCCTCGTCACCCCGTTGAAGCGGAAGCAGTCCAGCCCCCAGCCCGTGAGCGGACGCTCCAGGAACATCGCCCAGCCCTGCCGCATAAAGCCGATGCGGGCGTCCGTTTCAAAAATCGTACCGGAGGCTATCTGCTCATACAGCCTCAAAAACCGGGAACCGAGGACGCGGTACAACGGCGGGACGAGC
>OIDJ01000033.1_pt1 | contig 32985 bp, 29 predicted proteins | sample 1581541 | NCBI WGS metagenome assembly OIDJ01 (sample SAMEA3882543, study PRJEB24775) | human gut metagenome | biome: human-associated habitat; feature: intestine environment; material: feces | place: Netherlands | collected 2009/2010
TTCCTGCGAAATCACCTCAAATACACCCTACTATATCTGAATTTGCCGAGTGGGAGTAACTGCAAGAAACCCGGAAAGCCTTATGCTATAAGGCTTTCCGGGTTTTTGTTTTGCATGAGCGCAGAGCTCTTTCCTGTGTACGCCAGACGCTTTGGAATATAATATGTTTGCAATCAGTGGATAAGGTAGAATAAGTTTCGCAAATTGAAAAGAGGATAAAAAGAGACATGGTTGGCAGATCTCTGGTAGAACGAAGTAGCGACACCACTATTCTGAAAGGAGACAGCAAACCATGTCCGAGAAGATTGTACAGCTAAACGAGGAAGTAATCAAGGGTCAGATCAAGGAGCTGGTGCGAGGCAGCGTAGAGGGAACCCTCAACGAGCTGCTGGAGGCCGAGGCTGAGAAACTGACCCAGGCGGCCCGGTACGAGCGCAATGCGCAGCGCCAGGGCTACCGCAGCGGCCACTACAGCCGCAACCTCACCACCACTTCCGGGGATGTCACCCTCAAGGTACCCAAGCTCAAAGGGATCTCCTTTGAGACCGCCATCATTGAGCGGTACCGCCGGCGGGAGAGCAGTGTGGAAGAGGCCCTCATTGAGATGTACCTGGCAGGGGTATCCGTGCGGCGTGTAGAGGACATCACCGAGGCACTGTGGGGTAGCAAGGTCTCTCCCTCCACCATCAGCGAGCTGAACAAGAAGGCATATGTCCACATTGAGGATTGGCGTAACCGTCCTCTGCAAGGCGGGCGGTATCCGTATGTCTATGTGGACGGGATCTATCTGCGCCGCAACTGGGGCGGAGAGTTTGAAAATGTAGCTATTCTTGTGGCGATTGCGGTCAATGAGGATGGATATCGTGAGGTTTTGGGTGCCGCTGAGGGCATGAAAGAGGACAAGGCCAGCTGGGTCAGTTTCTTCCAATGGCTGCGTGGCCGTGGCCTGGACGGCGTGAAACTCATTGTTGGAGACAAATGCCCTGGTATGCTGGAGGCCGTGGGTGAAGGTTTCCTGAGGCCAAATATCAGCGGTATACCGTCCACTTCTACCGCAATGTATTCTCAGTCACGCCTCGCTCCAAAGCGAAGCTGGTGGCTAAGATGCTCAAGGCGATCCACGCCCAGGAGAGCAAGAAAGCCGCCCGGGAAAAGGCCAGGGCGGTGGTGGAGGCGCTGCGCTCCATGAAGCTGAAAGAGGCCGCCAAGAAGGTGGAGGATGGTATTGAGGAAACGCTGACCTATTGCGATTTTCCCAGTGAGCACTGGACCCGTATCCGTACCAATAACGCCATTGAGCGATTGAACCGGGAGATCCGCCGCCGCACCCGTGTGGTAGACCGCTTCCCGGACGGTAACTCTACCCTAATGCTGGTCTGTGCCTGGCTGTGCCATGTGGCCGGTACCCAGTGGGGCAACAAGAAGTATATGAACATGAAGCACCTGGAGGCAGCCGTTGAGGGTGCCTCCATCGCTGGCTGACTTCATTTATGCCAGAGGCTGCAAACCAATTTGCGAAAAACTATTGACACTACCCAGAACGGAATACTGGGCTCCTGGGCGGGGGTGCTCGCCTATGCGTTCCAGATCTATTTTGACTTTTCCGGCTATTCCGACATGGCGTGCGGCCTGGGCGAGATGCTCGGGTTCGCGTTTGTGCGGAATTTCCGCTATCCGTACCTGGCCACCAGCATCACGGACTTCTGGCGGCGCTGGCACATCTCGCTTTCCACGTGGTTCCGGGAATACGTCTACATCCCGCTCGGGGGCAACCGCAAGGGGCTATTGCGGCAGATTCGCAACATCTTTCTCGTCTGGCTGCTGACGGGGCTCTGGCATGGCGCAAGCTGGAATTTTGTGCTGTGGGGATTGTACTTTGGCGTCCTGCTCACCGCAGAAAAGCTGTTTCTGCTGCGGGCATTCGAGCGGACGCCTGTAGTGGTGCGGCGGCTGTACGCGCTGTTTTGCGTCGCATTGGGCTGGGGCATCTTTGCCTTTACGGATTTTGCGCAGATGGGGACGTTCTTGCGCTCGCTGTTCGTGCCCGGAGCGGCTGGGCTCATTTCGGCGGAGGCGCTGGCCTGGACGGCAGGATTCGCGCCCTGGCTGTGCGTGTGCGCGCTGGCATCCATGCCGCTCGGCGCGCGCGTGGCGGCGCGCCTGGAGGGGCGGCGTTGGTTTGGCGCGCTCTCCGTGGCTGTGCCGGTGGCGCTGTTCGTGTTGTGCGCGGCTGCGCTGGCGTCGCAGAGCTACAATCCCTTCATCTACTTCCGCTTTTGAGGTGCGCATATGAAACGGAAAGTCACGGCAAACCTCATACTGGTTGTCCTGTTTGCGGCGGCGATTGCGGCGGTGCCGCTCTGGTGGCTGCTGACGCCGGACCGAACGTTTTCGGTGGCCGAGCGGCGCAACCTCGCGCAGGCCCCGGCCCTGTCGATGGGCGCGCTCGACGAATGGGACTTCGACAACGAGGTGGAGACGTATTTGGCCGACCAGATGGTGCTGCGCGAGGCGCTGGTTGGGATCTATGCCTATGAACAGCTGTGGACGGGGCGACAGGTGGCGACGGACGTCTATCGGGACCAGGAGGGCTATCTGGTCGAGGCCCCGCTGCAGGCGGAGCCGGAGGAGCTGGAGCGTCGCCTTGGCCGCATCGCGGCGCTCGGGGAGACGGTCGGGCTGCCTGCGCGACTGCTCGTGCCGCCGTCGACCGGCTACGTGCGCCGGGACAGCCTGCCGTCCGTGCTCGCGGCACTCTACAAGGACGACGAGCTGTTGCAGTGCATCGACGATTTTGCGGGCGTGGAGCTGGTGCCGCTCGACGATTTTGTGACGAATGGACAGACTTGGTTCTACCGTACAGACCACCATTGGAACGCCGACGGTGTCTATGCGGCGTATTGCGACTATGCCGCCTGTTTGGGCAGGACGGCGCTGCCGCGCGACGCGTTTTACTCCCATACGGTCGACGGGTATGTGGGCTCCACACGGTCGCGCTCGGCGCTGTGGCTGACGCCGGGGGAGCGCATGACGCTGTTTGAGCCCATGTGCCGCGTGCGCGTCACCTTCTCCGACCGGGAGGGGACGTTCGACTCGCTCCTGTTTTGGGAGAACCTGTCGAGCTACGACTGGTACCCGGTCTTTGTTGACGGCAATCACCCGGTCACGGTGATCGAGAACCTCGACGCGCAGGGGGACGACGTGCTGCTGCTCGTGAAGGACTCGTTCGCCAACAGTCTTGTGCCGCTGCTGACACCCTCGTACCGCAAGCTCGTCATGGTGGACCCGCGGTACTATCGCGGCAGCGTGTCCGAACTGTGCGCCGCGCACGGGGCCACGGAACTGCTGTTCTGTTACTCGCTCGAGCGCATTGCCACGGATACGAACCTGTTGCTGCTCAAATAGGGGAGCGCGCTGGTGGGGCTGGCGCTGGCGCCGATATGGTGGATAGCGAACAAACGCATACGGCGGCCGGCAATGCCCGCCACCGTATGGCTGTCGTTTGGGCGACATGGAACTCAGGCCTCGAGCGCGCAGAGCGCCTTGGCGATCCGGACCGCCCTCTACGAGTTTTGAACGCCAGGCGTACGTACGTTGGCTTCTAACGAGGAGCTACTCGTCAGATCTCTGATGCGTGCGAGCAGGAACGCGTGATGTTCTTGCCGCGCACGCCCTCCGCCGCGGCGACGAGCGCCTCTTCGACGATACCCTCGCGAAGGCGTTGCCCGTGCCGTATTTTTCCGGAATCATGATGGCCGAGTGGGCGGAGATCCCTTGATAAAACTGGGTGACAGGAAAAGGGTGGATTGTGATATGCCTTTTAAATTCTTCTATTATTTGTTTGAAATGATACGGATAAAAGAGCGAGGATGGGGGAAATAGGTTGGATTATATTAGGACTTTTGGGGTTTGCTGTGGTTATTGGGATTCGTTGTGTCATACAGCTGAAGTCTCTGCAACGGTGTTTGTGAGTGCAGAAAATATTGAAGGCGAAGGGGCTGCGCTTTGCAAAGCCTGACGTCCCTTGCAATCACCCATTATCTGTGATACTATTTTATACAAAAATTGGGCGCCACCACACAGCAGGGAAAAGTTGACCTATTTGGGAAGGCTTGCACTGCAAAATCACCTCAATACACGCTATATCTGAATTTGCAGGGTGGATAGGATAAGGTGGTCTACGAGCGGGCCCAAGATGGGGGTTCCTGCAAAGGTGTGTTCTGAATGTGCTGGGCCATATGGGTATGCTGGAGCGCATCATCATTGAAACGAGGAGTATCAGCAACGGGAACAAGCGAATCAGGAGAACACGAAGCAGCAGGGAGCAGTATGGACTTGTGCTGTTTTAGGAAAAACTCTGGTGCTGGTACCGCGCCAGCGGCGTCGGGCGATGTGAATTGTACGTATGGCCAGGAGGGGATTTAAACGCATGAAAAAAGTTTTATTGATTTCCTCTTCGGGAGGACACTTGGAACAATTAAAGTGTTTAGAGCCACTAAACAAAAAATATGATTGTTGTTTGGTGACGGAAAAAACAAAAGTGAAAGATGAAGCAGATCATTACATTATACAAACAGGACATAGAGATAAGTATGTCATTCTGAAAATGATGCTTATGTGCATACAAGAACTATACATATTTGTAAAAGAAAATCCGGACGTGGTCATTACTACAGGGACTATAGTTGCACTCCCGATTGCCTATTTGTGCAAATTTTTCCATAGAAAATTTATCTATATAGAATCATTTGCAAAACGGACAGATCCAACAAAATCCGGATGGTTTATTTACAAAAATAAATTAGCTGATTTGTTTATCATACAGTGGGAATCGCTGAAGGAAGTGTATCCTGATGCTGTTTATGGGGGGTGTATCTATTGATCCTTGTTTGTTTGGGAAGTCAACAATATCCGTTCGACAGACTATTAAAAGAATTGGACCAGTTAAAAAATTCTGGGGAAATTAGAGAAGATATTTTTGCACAAATAGGTTCCTCTCATTATGTCCCCCAATTCTACTATTGGGAACGTTTTATCACGCAAGAGGTTTATGAAAAGAAACTGGACGAGGCTTCCTTGGTAATTTCTCATGGTGGAACCGGAGCGATAGTCAAAGCGCTAAAAAAAGGTAAAAAAGTAATTGCGGTACCAAGGCAAGCAAAATTTGGTGAGCATGTAGATGATCATCAATTTCAAATTGTTGACTTTTTGTATGAAAACGGGTATGTCTACAAAGTTGTAGAGATGAGTGAGTTGAAGAAAGCGATAGAGGAAGCCATGGGCAGCGCCCACCTAAAGGCGTTTACAAGTACGGGACACATAATCGATATTATCGAAGATTTTATAAATCACAGCTGAGTGAATCGACGATGCGCCCTTTTGTATTCTTCTTAGATTTTTTTGTTCTGTAACACATTTCATTCGACCACTCATACCGTTTTAGCGGACGACCTGCTGCATTTTCGTTGTTTCCCGCCATCTTTCCGGTCTGGCCTATCATTTGTTTCAATGACAAAATTGATTCACCGTCTTTCGCCGTTGATGGTATCTTACCCATTTAATCTTCACAAGGGAGCCTAAGGATGTCGGCAGGACATCAACGATGACGATATGCCATGCGATAATACTGTCATAAAGGAAAACTCCATGTGAATTTCGGACAGATGTTAGGCCCGTGTGCCGCTTGCGCGGCAAACGCTTATCCGGTAGCGCGAAATTATTTGAAAGAGGCAGGTCGTGCTTGTAAGCGACTGGGAAATATATTATAATATTTCGGAATATGGCGTGGATGGGAGGTGTGGTTTGATGCAGGGAGCATCTGTCAGAAAGCTGACGTGCGGCGCGGTGCTCGTCGCCATGCAGATCGTGCTGGCACGGTTTTGCGGCATTCAGGTCAACGAGGGACTACGCCTGAGCTTTGAAGGAATACCCATTCTTCTGGCCGGCATTTGGCTTGGGCCGCTCTGGGGGATGATCGTGGGCTGCGTTGCGGATGTGTTGGGCACGATTATCAGCGGCTATGGCGTGTATTTCCCCTTGCTCACGGTTGGCCCCATGCTGCTCGGTGGGCTTGGCGGTTATGGCGCTCGACTCCTTTCCGCAAAAGGCGGGGGTGGCTGGCGCGGCACATTCGGATTGATTGCCGCCATCGTCGTTGCAGAGGCCGTCAACAGCCTGTTGTACGGCACTTGGGCGTTGACACTGTACTATTCCATCATCTTGGGACAGGAGATGCCTTTTCACGTGCTGTTTTTGGCCCGCATCTCCACAAAGCCGATCTCAATCGTAGCGGAAACGCTTGCGGTCTGGAGCATCCACCGCCTGGCCAGTCGGCCGTTGGCGGCTTTGCTCGCGCGCACCGGTGTATCGGCGCGTTCCACCATGCGCCTGCGCCAGGGGAGTAAACACCATGAATTATGACGAAGCGCTGGCCTATATCCATACCACCACCTGGCGGGGCAGCATTCCCGGCCTTTCCCGCACGCAGGAGCTGCTGCGACGCCTCGGCAACCCCGAGCGGTCGCTTCGCTTCATCCATGTCGGCGGCACAAACGGCAAGGGCAGCACCTCCGCCATGACTGCAGCCATTCTGCATGCGGCCGGCTATCGTGTTGGCCTGTACATTTCGCCATTCATCGACCGCTTCAACGAACGGATGCAGGTTGACGGCAGGCCTATTCCAGACGACATGCTTGCCGCCTTGACAGCGGAGGTCCAGCCGCACGCCGAGGCAATGGACGCGCATCCCACGGAGTTTGAACTCATCACCTCGATTGCGCTGCTATACTTTGCGCGCAGCCGGTGCGATGTGGTTGTGCTGGAGGTTGGCATGGGCGGCGCGCTTGATTCCACAAACGTGATCGACACGCCGGAACTTGCCATCATCACGGCGATGGGCATGGACCACATGCGATATTTGGGAAGTACCCTGACGGAAATATCCGAGCAGAAGGCCGGCATCATCAAACAGGACGGGGACGTTGTGATCTATGGCCGTTGCCCGGTGGCGGAGCGCGTATTTGAGCGTCGCTGCGAAAAGATGCACGCACGCCTGTACCGGCCGGATTATGCGCTGTTGGCGACAGGCGCTTTTGATCTGGAGGGACAGAGCTTTTCCTATGGAGATTACCGGGATCTTTGGATTCCGCTTTTGGGCGCATACCAACCGTATAACGCGGCTGTCGTGCTTACCGGCGTGGATGTGCTCCGCCGCAAGGGATGGCATATCCCGCAGTCCGCGGTACGGGAGGGCCTTCGTAAGGCCGTATGGCCGGCAAGGTTCGAGGTGTTGCGGCATGCCGCCCCGGTCTTTATCGTGGACGGCGGCCACAATCCGCACGGCGTGAACGGTACGGCGGAAAGCCTGAAACGGCTGTTCCCGCACCAGCGTGTCGTCTTTGTCATCGGCATTCTGGAGGACAAGGATCTCGATGGCGTGCTCGATATCCTATTGCCGTTAGCGGCGCACTGCTTCACCGTACGGCCGGACAGTCCGCGCGCGCTGGAACCGGAAGCGATTGCCCGGCAGATCACGGCCCGTGGCACAGGAGCGACTCCCTGCGCGACGATTGCAGAGGGTATTCAGAAGGCGATGCGTTTTGCCGGGAAGGACGGCGTGGTCTGCGCGGTCGGGTCGCTGTATATGGCGGGTGAAATCCGCGCGCTATTTCACAAGGAGGATAGTGGGGTAGAAGAGAATGGGACAGCCGAGTGACATTCAAATTGCGCAGGAAGCGCATCTGTTGCCGATCACGGAAATTGCGGCGCAGGCCGGCATCGAGGAGAACTATCTGGAGCCGTATGGCCGCTACAAGGCCAAGATTGACACCGCGTTGCTGCGCGAAACAGCCGGGCGGGAGGGGAAACTCATCCTGGTTACGGCCATGACGCCGACGCCGGCAGGGGAGGGTAAGACAACCACCACCATTGCGCTGGCGGATGGCCTTCGCCGCATTGGGAAACGCGTCATGGTCGCGCTGCGCGAGCCGTCGCTTGGGCCGGTGTTCGGCATCAAGGGCGGCGCAACCGGCGGCGGATATTCCCAGGTTGTGCCGATGGAGGACATCAATCTTCACTTCACCGGAGACTTCCACGCGGTTGGCGCGGCAAACAATCTGCTGGCCGCATTGCTGGACAACCATATTCATCAGGGCAATTCGCTTGGCATCGACGCACGCCGCATTGTATGGCGTCGCTGCTTGGATATGAACGACCGCCAGCTCCGCAATGTTGTGGACGGGTTGGGCGGACGAGCGAACGGAACGCCGCGCGAGGACGGCTTTGATATCACCGTTGCCTCCGAAGTCATGGCGGTTTTATGCCTTGCACAGGATCTTAACGACCTGAAGGCGCGTCTGTCGCGCATCATTGTCGCCTATGCCTTTGACGGCCGGCCGGTGACCGCCGGTGACTTGAAAGCGGCCGGCGCAATGGCGGCGTTGATGCGCGATGCGATCAAGCCGAACCTTGTGCAGACGCTTGAACATACACCGGTGCTCGTACATGGCGGCCCTTTTGCGAACATTGCGCACGGCTGCAACTCCGTTTCCGCCACGCGCATGGCGCTGCATCTTGCAGACTATGCCGTTACGGAGGCGGGTTTTGGCGCGGATCTGGGCGCTGAGAAATTCTTTGATATCAAATGCCGCATGGCCGGATTGCAGCCATCAGCCGCCGTCGTGGTGGCCACGGTACGCGCGCTCAAGATGCACGGCGGCAAACCCAAGGCCGACCTGCAACAGGAGGATCTGGCAGCTCTACGCCGCGGGTTGCCGAACCTGATGCGGCATGTGGACAACCTTGTTACCGTATTTGGCGTGCCTTGCGTGGTTGCTATCAACCGGTTTCCGTCCGACACGGAGGCGGAGCTTGATATGGTGGAGGCGGCCTGCCGCGAACGCGGCGTGGCGGCTGCCCGCTCGGAGGCGTGGGCAAACGGCGGCGCCGGTGCGGAAATGTTGGCGCGCGAGGTCGTTCGCCTTTCCAACGAGCCTTCGTCGTTCCGGTTCTGTTATGACCTGACCGGCAGCGTGGAATCACGCATCGAGACAATCGTGCAGCGGGTATACCGCGGCGCAGCCGTTCTCTTTACCCCATCGGCTCGCAAGCAGATTGTGCAGCTGACCGAAAACGGGTTTGGCGCGTTGCCGGTCTGTATGGCCAAAACGCAGTACAGCTTTTCTGACGATCCGAAGCTGCTCGGTGCGCCGGACGGATTTTCCGTGACCGTCCGCAGCGTCAGACCCAGCGCTGGCGCAGGCTTTTTGGTGGCCCTGACCGGCGATATCATGACCATGCCGGGCCTTCCCAAATGCCCGGCTGCCGAGCAGATCGACGTGGACGGCGAAGGCCGGATTACCGGCCTGTTCTAAGGGAAATATTGTAAGAGGAGGCGCACAGTGATATGGAAGAAAATCGTGCACAAACCCAGGGACTGGAGTCGTTTTTGACCGCCCTGGCGTCCAGCGCGCCCACGCCAGGCGGCGGTGGCGCCTGTGCGCTTGCCGGTGCGCTTGGCGCGGCGCTTGGCGACATGGTCGGTGCGCTTACCGTGGGGAAACGGCGCTATGCGGCAGTGGAAGCGGACGTCCAGCGGCTTATGCAGCAGGCGGGCGAACTGCGGCAACGGTTGCTTGATCTGATCGATGCGGATGCGGAGGCGTTTTTACCGCTCTCGCGCGCGTATGGTCTGCCCCGCGACACATCGGCGCAGCGTGCAGCGCGCGAGACCGTCATGGAGGCGGCGCTTGCACGCGCTGCGGAGCCGCCGATCGGGATTATGACGGCTTGCTGCGCTGTGGTTGATTTACATGCGGAACTGCTTGAAAAGGGGTCTTCTCTTGCGGTTTCAGATGTGGGCGTGGGCGTCGCGCTTGCGCGCGCTGCGCTCGTCGGCGCAAGCCTCAATGTGTTCATCAACACGCGGCTCATGCGCGATCGGGAAAAGGCGGAGGCGCTCAACGCACGCGCGCAGGGCATGCTAACAAGCCACGTGCCGCTGGCAGACCGCGTATCCGCCGCAGTACAGCTGCGGTTGACAACACCGCGGGAGGGCTGACGCATGGCGATCCTTTGGAAAGGCGCGCCGGTCGCAACGGCGATAAACGAGCGGACGGCGGCGGAAGTGGCCGAGCTCGCTGCAAACGGCGTTCAACCATCGCTGGCCATTGTCCGCGTTGGCGAACGGGACGATGATTTGGCCTATGAGCGCATGGCGATACGCCGGGCGGAGGCGGTCGGCATTCGTATTGTACGGCACGTCGCTCCGCCGGACACGAGCACGGAGGAGATGCGGAAGCTGATGGCATGCCTGAATGCGGACGCATCCGTACACGGCATCCTGCTGCTGCGCCCGCTGCCACCGCAGATCGACGAGGCTTGTATTTGCAACGCCATTGCGCCGCAAAAGGATGTGGACGGCGTGACGAGCAGTTCCCTTGCGAGCGTGTTCACCGGCGCGGGAGATGGTTTCGCGCCTTGCACAGCGGCCGCCTGTATGGCGCTTTTGTCGCACTATGGCGTTGACCCGGCCGGGAGGCGCGCGGTGGTTGTCGGCAGGAGCCTCGTGGTCGGCCGCCCGCTGGCCATGCTGCTGTTGCAGGCGAACGCAACCGTCACGATTTGCCATACCCGCACGCGCGATCTGGAGGGGATTTGCCGGCAGGCGGATATCGTCGTTGCCGCGGCTGGCAAGCCGCGCATGATCGGCGCTAAACACCTTTCTGCCGGGCAGGTGGTGCTCGATGTGGGCATTCACGATTGTGGGGACGGGACGCTTTGCGGCGACGTTATGGTTGCGGAAGCAGAGCCGCTGGTGTCCGCTCTGACGCCTGTCCCGGGCGGCGTTGGGTCGGTGACGACCGCCGTGCTCTTGCAGCACGTTGCGCAGGCAACTCGGCGACAGGCCATTGTTTAGCGGGGGTGCAACCGTGCCGCATATTCTGCTCGTAGAGGACGATTCCGATATCGCGTCGAGTCTGGCAGCCTATCTGGGTTCGGAGGGCATTTCCGTCACGCTTGCCTCGACGCAGGCCCAGGCAATGGCGGCGCTCAACGGCGACGATCATTTCGATCTGCTTCTGCTTGATATCTCGCTTCCGGACGGGAGCGGCTTTGCCGTCTGTGCGGCGGCCAAAACGCTTGGGGATTTGCCGGTGATTTTTTTAACCGCCATGGACGAGGAGTACAGTGCGGTCGCTGGTTTGGACATGGGGGCTGACGACTATATCCGCAAACCCTTTCGCCCACGGGAGCTGCTTTCCCGAATTCGAAGCGTATTGCGTCGTTCCGGCCGGTTGCAGACACAGCTCGTCTGCGGTTCCGTCCGGCTGGACACGACTCGGGGAATCGTGACAAAAAACGGCGTGGAGGTGGCGCTCTCTGCGCTCGAATACCGTTTGCTGCTCGCGCTGTTTGCCAATCGCGGCGTGACGCTTACGCGTGAGCGGTTGCTCGGCGAGATCTGGGATGCAGCGGGAGAGTTTGTAAACGATAATACGCTCACCGTCTATATCAAGCGCCTTCGAGAAAAGTTGGAGGACGACCCGCAGTATCCGTCCATCATCCGTACGGTACGTGGCGTGGGGTATCGCATGGAACCATAGCGCGCCATACTGGAGGGCAGCGATGATCGGCTTTTTACGCAATCCCGAGGTCAGGAACGCACTTCTGTATGCTGTTGTGGTCACGGTTGTCGGATCACTGGCGGGTATGCTTGTCTCACCGATAAGCGCGCTTATCGTGCTTTTGACCGGCCTGTTGCTTGGCGTGCCTTTTTTTCTCTGGACGCGGCGGCGTTACCGGCAAATGGCATCGTTGGCATCGGTGATCGACGCCATCCTGCACGGAGCCGATGAGATGGATCTTTCCGCCTATTCCGAAGGGGAGTTTGGTGTGCTGCGCGATGAACTGTACAAGATGACCGTTCGGCTGCGCGAGCAGGCGGATTGCCTGCGGGCCGACCGGGCGCGTCTCGCCGATGCGATGACGGATATTTCCCATCAACTCCGGACACCGTTGACCGCCATTCGTCTGAACCTGTCGTTGCTGCGGGATGGCACGGCGACCGCCTCACAGCGGCTGACCCTATTGCAGGAAACCCTGTCGTTGCTCGACCGTTTTGACTGGCTTCTGGATGCGATGCTCAAACTTTCGCGCATCGATGCCGGCGTGGTTTCCTTTCAGCGGGAGATGACCGGCGCGCTTGCCCTTGTCCATCGGGCCGCCCAGCCGCTACAAATCCCCATGGAAATCCATGGACAGTCGCTTTTGATCGATATTCCGGCCGATCTGATGCTGTTTTGCGATCCGCCGTGGACGGCGGAGGCATTGGGGAACATCCTGAAAAATTGCATGGAGCATATGCAGGCAGGCGGCACGCTGCTCGTACGCGCTACCGGCAATGCGCTGTACGCCGAGGTGATCGTGGAGGATGACGGCAGCGGGATCGATCCCGACGATTTGCCGCATCTTTTTGAACGGTTTTATCGTGGGAAAGATGCCCCCATCCAGAGCGCCGGCGTCGGGCTTGCCCTCACCAGAACCATTCTCGCTGCGCAGGACGGCAGCGTTCGCGCGGAAAACAGGCCGGCGGGTGGCGCCCGATTTACCATTCGATTGTATTATCCGCTTTCTTAAGCAAATCTTAAGGGAAAAGTGACGAAACTCTTATCGAACGGTCACGGAATTGTCATATCTGTTTGATACAATTTTTGTGGACAACGAACAGGAGGTTTTGTCGTATGGAGATCCTGCGGGTCGAGGGCCTTAAAAAGGTGTATGGAAGCGGGGAAAATGAGGTACACGCGCTTGACGGCGTGACCTTTTCGGTAGAAAAGGGAGAGTTTCTCGCCATCATAGGTCCGTCCGGTTCCGGCAAGAGCACATTGCTGCACATTCTGGGCGGCGTGGACCGGCCGACGGGCGGGAAGGTGTTCATGGACGGCGTGGATGTATACGCACAGACGGAGGATCAGCTTGCGATCTTCCGCCGCCGCCAGGTGGGCCTGATCTATCAATTCTATAACCTCATTCCCGTATTGAACGTAACGGAGAACATTACCCTGCCAGTCCTCATGGATGGGCGTGTGGTCAACCGCGAACGCTTGCAGGAACTGATCGCTACGCTGCGCCTGACAGGGCGGGAAAAGCATTTGCCGAACCAGTTATCCGGCGGCCAGCAGCAGCGCGTGTCCATTGGTCGCGCTTTGATGAATGCGCCGGCCGTCGTACTGGCCGACGAGCCGACCGGCAATCTCGATTCCCGTAACAGCCGGGAGATCGTAGAGCTGCTCAAGCTTTCCAACCGCAAATACCTGCAAACGCTGATCGTCATTACACATGACGAAAACATCGCACTGCAGGCGGATCGCATCCTTGCGCTCGAAGACGGGCGCATCGTGCGCGACGAGGTGCTGCGCAAATGAACGTTTTTCATCGTATTACGCGGCAGACGCTGCTCAAAAATCGTGCGCGCACCGTGGTGACGATCATTGGTATCATCCTCTCCACCGCGATGTTTACCGCGGTCACCACGTTTATTTCCACCTTACAGAACCATCTGCTGCTTTCGAGCATTGCAGTCAACGGCGACTGGTATGGCAGCGTGCGTGCAGCCGACACCGCGCTGGTGGAACAAATCGTCGCCGACAATCGCGTCACACACGTTGCAAAGGCACAGGTGCTGGGTTACAGCCAGCTTGCGGAGGAGAATTGTGAGGGCACGCCATACCTGTATGTGCTGGGCGCGGATGACGCGTTTCTTTCCACCATGCCGGTCAACGTGAAGGAGGGGCGCCTGCCGGCTAACGATCTGGAGCTGGCCGTATCGGAGCGTCTTTCGCTCGTTGGCAGGATTGATTTATCGATTGGAGATGTGATCACCATCCCTCTGTCCTACAGGGTACAGGATGGCGCATTCGTATTTCAGCGCACCCCCTATGCGGAAGGGGAGACGCTATCGTTTCGTGAGGAACGCACTTATACCGTGGTAGGGATTCTGCAGGATTCCAACCTGGAGTATTTGAGCGACCCCGGCTATCTCGCCCTGACACGGTTTGCGACGGACGTGCCGGCAGGAACCGTTTCGGACTGCTATTTCAAGTTGGCGAAGGCGGGGGACACGCAGATGTTTTTGGATGCGCTTGATGTCGAGGGGACCAGCGTCAATCGAGATGTGCTCATGTATATGGGCATTTCCGGCTATGCTTCGTTTATGGCCAGCTTTTTTGGCCTTGCTGCGATCCTGATCGGGCTGATCGTCTTTGGGTCCGTTTCGCTCATCTACAATGCATTCTCCATATCCGTTTCTGAAAGGACTCGTCAGTTCGGGCTGCTCGTTTCCATCGGCGCTACGAAAAAACAACTGCGCAGCAGCGTCTTTTTTGAGGCGTTTCTGCTCTCCAGCATTGGCATCCCAGTCGGCGTGCTGTGCGGGATGCTTGGCCTTGGCGTCACGCTGCGCTTGCTTTCCGGCATGGAATTCCTTGAGAACATGCGCCTGTACGCCTCGCCAATCGCCATCCTACTGGCCGCTGTTATTGCGCTCGTCACGGTGCTGATCTCTGCCTATGTCCCGGCAAAACGCGCCATGCATGTGAGCGCCATTGATGCGATTCGCCAGACGGCAGACGTGCAGGCATGTGCGGTGCGCGAGCCGTCGTATCGCCTGACGCTTCGTTTGTTCGGGTTGCCCGGCATGCTTGCGGCAAAGCATTTTCGCCGGAGCAGGCGCCGTTATCGCGCCACAATCGTATCGCTGTTCCTGAGCATCGTGCTGTTCATCTCCGCAAGCGCGTTCAGCCATTATCTGACCATCGGCGTGACGGGTGCCTTTGATACGAGCGACCGGGATCTGCTTATTCAGTATACGCAGAACGATCCACAGGAGCGTTCAGCGGCCGACGCATTTGATCTGATCGAATCAGATCCGGATGCGACCGCTGTTACGGGTGTTTTTCTGTCCCAGTACGGTACGCTGTACGTAACAGAGGACTGCCTGCGACCGGACGCAGCAGAGGCTTTGACATGGCATTTGGAAGACGATGCGGTTGGAGCGAATTGTTGCGCAATGGACTTTTTACTGCTGGTTGTGGATGATGCGTCATTTTGCGCCTGCCTTGCCAGCCAGGGGCTGGAGGCTGCACCATTCTTTGCAAAGGGAAATCTGCGTGCGCTGATTGGGCGCATCGTTTATGAGATCGACTATGAGGAAGGACGAATTCTGCAATACGAACCGTTTTTGGAAACGCCCGAGGGAATGCGTGCCGAGCTGCTCGACGAAACCGCCTATGCCGCTCTATCCCGCGAGGAGCTGGAGCAGACCAGCAGCCGGGATTATATGTATGATGTTTTCCTCGGCGGCGGAACGATCGTGGATACGCTGCCGTATGGCCTGAATGGAAGGGATGGCAATACCGGCGCTGTCACGCTGGTCTATCCGATTAGCAACGCGCCAGCCGCACTCCGCATGGACGACGACACGGTGACCTGTTATCTGCAGGCGGGGGATGCGCACGAGGCGGTTGCGGAACGCTATTGGGACGATGCGCTGCAGCAGGACGGATACGCATCGTTCATGATTGTGGACTATGTCGGAATGAGCGAGGACAATCGGGACCTCGTGCTTGCAATGAACGTGTTTGCCTATGGCTTTATTGTGCTGATCTCGCTCATTGCCGTGGCAAATGTGTTCAATACGATCTCCACCAACGTGCAGCTTCGCCGCCGGGAGTTCGCCATGCTCAAGTCCGTCGGCATGACGCGACGGGGATTTCGGCGCATGATGAATTACGAGTGCCTGCTATACGGTTGTAAGGCGCTGCTGTTCGGGCTCCCGGTGTCGTTTGGGATTGCCTGGCTCACCTACCGGGCGATTAACAGGTCGTTTGCGACCGTGTTCCGCCCGCCGCTGCTGCCGTTTGCCATAGCGATTGGCAGCGTGTTCCTCGTCGTGTTTGTTACGATGCTCTATGCCATGCACCGCGTGGAACGGGAGAATCTGATCGACGCGCTCAAGAGCGAAAACCAGTAGGAGCGTCGGGGAAGGATGCTCGGGCGCTGTCCGTCGGCGCGTATTGATTGCGTTTGCGACGAATGCGCCGCAAAATGCCGCCGCAGGGGACTGACACCGCCTGCGGCGGCTGATGTTAAAAGTTTTGACCGTGGATGGTGTGGAGGCGGCTGCACAATTCAGACGCCCCAATAGGGAACGATCGTGATGCGTATGATGCTTTGGCTGCAGCCCTCAAGGCGGTCATGCATCTGCTGATCGAACGGCAGTGATTCGGGGGAAGTCTTCGCTTGTGAGCCGGCGCATCGAACCGTTGTAACGTTCGAGCGGAGTGATGAATGCGCCGCGCTTTGAAGCTCCATGAAGGGATTGGGCCGTCTCCGCCAAGTTCCCGGATGAAATTTTCTTGGCCCAGCCGCATCAGGCGGCGCAAGGCCGTTTGGCAGCGAAGACCCGCAAGGGGAAGGGGATCGACTTGCGTGCGCCACCTCTACGCCGGCGGAGATACAGGCCGTTGTTGGCAGAAAACCGGGCGGCTCAGCAAAACAGATGCGATACAGATAGTTCACTTGATCCTAAAAATCGGAGCAAGCAACCAAAGCTTGCTCCGACATGGCGTGGTTAAGCAATCCAAACCGGCTGCGTCGACGTCGCGGCCTCCAAAGCCTCTCCGTGCCAGGAAGGGACGTTGCCACCATGCGCGCCTTGCGGCGCCATGATGTTTCAGATAATACCCATTGCCTTTGCTTCCGTTTCACTCAGGTCGTTCAATTCCTGTAACAAGCCGCTGCTCCGGTACTGTGCCAGCCGCTCGTTAATATAATCGCACAACTCGGTATTGCCTTTCATAAGGACAAAGCCGACACCCTGGATCTCGGGGTTGACGATCTCATATTCGCACTGGCAGATGCGCGAGTCGAGGATGGCCTCGACAAGGATGTCGGCAAATGCCTTGTCATACGTCGTAAACACCGCTGCATCTGCTTCGCCGGCCAACAGCGCCTCCAGCACGGCAGCGTTGTCGGCACAGGTAAGGACCTTTGCTTCAGGATATTGGATATGGATGTTGTCTACCTGAACCGTTCCTTTCACCGCAGCGATGCGCGCTACAGACAGTGCGGCCTCGCTGTCGATCAGCGGGCGGGTGGGCTGTTCCGGATCGGCGAGGAGAAAGACCTCGTCGCCCTCAATGTCTGTGACGAGGATGTTGTCGGTCATGGTGAAACGTTCCAGCCGGTCGTCAGTGATGCTCCATACGTTGGCGGAAAAGTCAACATCACCGGCTTCGGCGGACAAGAGCTGTTCCTCCGCTACATCGTAGAGCACGAATTCCAACTTCACGCCCAAATCCTCGGCAAGCTGTTGACAAAGAAAGGGCACATAGCCGGATGGCTGACCGGCACGATCAGCATATTCCGGAATATCTTCGGGCACCCAGTAAGACATCTTGCTGTTTTCGCTCTGTAGCGCCACGAACAGCGTCCCACGTGCCTGTATTTCCTCCAAGGAATGATACGCAAGCGTTGTCTTCGGGTCCTGCGTGGGTTCGGGCTCAGTCGCAGACGGGGAGGGGGACGGGAAAGGCGAAGGAGAGGGAGAGGGGGTAGAATCCGCTTCCGTACCTTCCTGCGACACGCCGCATCCGCACAGCGATACAACAATCGCCAAGCCGATCATCCGCAAAATTAGCTTCTTGAATTTCATGTTTTCCTCCGTAGAATAGATCGTATTGATGTCGGTCGTACCCTCAATATTAGTATCATACATTGGAATCACGGCTTTTTGTAGTTCCCATGCGTGCCATTCTTTCAACAAACGGGGGTTCTCATGTGCGCCATTTTATAAAATAAATATAAAACGGCCCTTTTATTGGGGCAGAGGCTTATCCCTTCGCTTTTTTATAAGCGTGCAACATCATCCCGTGATAGCGCTTTTGATCCGCCTGACAGACGCTCTTGCGCGGGCTGCGCCCCTTTGTCGATGGGGGTGGGCGAACGATCCCCGTCCCTGCCGCCGATGGCGCACAGGCTGTAACAACCTGTCGGACATGGAAGCAAAGGAAGTGTTCCATGCTTTGCTTGGCGAAGGCCTTGCAGAAACAGAACTTGCGGTGTGCCGAAGAAGTTCAAATTGAAGCCCCGGCAACGCGGGGTCAACTGGAGGGAGGGACAGCGGCGTGCGTGTGCTAGGGTTGTTGCAAAAAAATCGGAGCAAGCTCTCAATCGCTTGCTCCGACGTGGTGCGGGAAACAGGACTTGAACCTGCATGGGTGTGACCCCACACGGACCTGAACCGTGCGCGTCTGCCAATTCCGCCATTCCCGCAAATTCTGGTGGATGGGGATGGATTCGAACCATCGTAGGCTGTGCCAACGGATTTACAGTCCGCTCCCTTTGGCCGCTCGGGAACCCATCCACGTTGATGAAATATGCAATATATAGTTGTCAATGGAGCTGGTGATGGGACTCGAACCCGCAACCTGCTGATTACAAATCAGCTGCTCTGCCAATTGAGCTACACCAGCATGGCTGGTGCCTCAGAGTGGAGTCGAACCACCGACACAGGGATTTTCAGTCCCTTGCTCTACCAGCTGAGCTACCGAGGCAGACGTGGCGACCCGGAGGGGGCTCGAACCCCTGACCTCCAGCGTGACAGGCTGGCATTCTAACCAACTGAACTACCGGGCCATACGCAAGCACTTCGGCAAAGTCGTGTGGTGGGCCTTCAGGGACTCGAACCCCGGACCAATCGGTTATGAGCCGACCGCTCTGACCAACTGAGCTAAAGGCCCATATCACTCATGGATGGTGACCCCGAGGAGAATCGAACTCCTGTTACCGCCGTGAAAGGGCGGTGTCTTGACCGCTTGACCACGGGGCCACACACTGGTCGGGGTGAAGGGATTTGAACCCCCGGCCCCATGCTCCCAAAGCACGTGCGCTACCGGACTGCGCTACACCCCGAACATAGCGTCACTCGCTTTCCGCGACCCTATTACTATACAATAGCAACCCCAAAAAGTCAACACGGAATTTCGAATTTTCTGTTTGTCGTTTTGGCGCGCATGTTTTATAATAAGGACAAAAGTGACTGGGGAATTTGCGTATGAACGAGAGGGGCCGGAGCGCTATACGGCCGCGCACCTACCATATTGAAACCTATGGATGCCAGATGAACGTGCGCGACAGCGAGACGATCGCCGGCATTTTGGAATCGCGGGGCATGCACCGGGCATCGTCCATGCAGGAGGCCGACTTCATTCTGTTTAACACGTGCTGCGTGCGCGATCATGCGGAGCGCCGCGTATTCGGCAATGTTGGGTTTGCACGGCTGATCAAGGAGGAACGGCCGGACGTCGTGATTGCCGTGTGCGGTTGCATGATGCAGCAGCGCGACGTGGCGGCCAAAGTGTTCCGCCGCTTCCCGTTTGTCAATCTGGTGTTTGGCACGCACGTGTTGCACCGCCTGCCGGATATGCTCGATCGGGTGTGCGGCGGCGAGCGGCTTTGCATCACGGAGGATGACGACCTGACGATTGTCGAGGGCCTGCCGGCCAGCCGCGCGCCGGGGCAGTCGGCGTTTGTCAACGTGATGTTTGGGTGTAATAATTTCTGCACCTACTGTATCGTGCCCTATGTGCGCGGGCGTGAACGCTCCCGCACGCCGGAGGCGATTGAGGCTGAGGTGCGCGCCCTTGCGCAGGCCGGGTACACGGAGATTACCCTGCTGGGCCAAAATGTGAACTCATACGGGCATGGCCTTGCGCCTGCAGTGGATTTTCCGGCGTTGCTGCGCCGGCTCAACGGAATCGAGGGCATCCGGCGTATCCGGTTTATGACCTCACATCCGAAGGACCTTTCGGACGGACTGATCGAGGCGATGGCTACGCTCGACAAGGTGTGCCCGCACATCCATCTGCCGTTGCAGTCCGGTTCCGATGCGATCCTGCAGGCGATGAATCGGCGCTATACGCGGGACCGGTATGCCGAAACCGTGGCAAGACTGCGCGCAGCGGTGCGCGATGTGGAGCTGACGACGGATATCATCGTGGGCTTCCCGGGCGAGACGGAGAAGGATTTTCTCGATACAATGGACATGATGCGGCGCATTGGGTTTGCAGCTGCCTATACGTTCCAGTATTCCCCACGCGCCGGCACGAAGGCGGCAACCATGCAGAACCAGGTGCCGCAGGCGGTGAAGCGTGAGCGCCTGCATCGGCTCAACGCTTTGCAAATGGAGATGACGGAACGCAACAACCGTGGCTATATCGGCCGCAACGGGGAGGTCCTGGTTGAGGGCGCAGGGATGCGCGACGGCGCGCCGGTCGCCTTCGGGAAGCTCCCAAACTTTAAAATGGTCTATTTCCCGGGGAAGGCGTCGCTGATCGGCAGCTATCTGCCGGTGCGCATTCGCTCGGTCAAGAGCAACTCCCTGTTCGGAGAAAGAGAGGAGGAGAGCACATGACAACGATGGATAAAGCGCGGGAGCTGGGCATGGCCCTGGCAAATTCGCCGGAATATATCCGCATGACAAAGGCGCGCGAAAGCGTCGATTCCAACAAGGCCGTGTCCGAACTTTTGCGGGAGTTTCAGGACAAAGAACGCCAGATTGTCACGATGTTGGAGCAGGATGATGTGGACCGTGAGGGCGCCGTCATGCTCACGGGAGATATCGAGCGGATTAAGGCGCAACTGCTGTCGAACGACTTGTTTTCCGAACTGATGGATTCCCAACAGGCATTTTCCGATCTGCTCGGCGCCGTCAATCGGGAGATCAATGCCTGCATCGGCATTGTGGACCCGCAGGAGGATGTGATCACGGCGAGCTGTAACGGCGTCTGCGAAAACTGCAAGGGTTGCGCGCACTGACAAGGGGAGATATGGCACAGAATTTGACGCCGATGATGCGGCAATACCTCGAATTAAAGGAAAAATACAGCGACTGCCTGCTGTTCTTCCGCCTCGGCGACTTTTACGAGATGTTCTTTGAGGATGCCAAGACGGCGTCCCGCGAGCTGGAGCTTGTGTTGACCGGGCGCGATTGTGGGCTGGAAGAGCGTGCGCCTATGTGCGGCGTGCCCTATCATTCCGTCGATACCTATATCAACAGATTGATTGAGAAAGGCTACAAGGTTGCCATCTGCGAGCAGTTGGAAGACCCGGCGCTGGCCAAGGGACTTGTCGAGCGTGACGTAATTCGCATTATCACACCAGGAACGGTCATTGAAGAGCGGATGCTCGACGAGGGGCGCAACAACTACATCGTTTCCATCCAGATGGAGGGAAACAGGATTGGATTTGCCTATGCCGACGTTTCCACGGGCGGCTTCTTCGCCTGCGAATTGACGGGCGATCGGGCGATTATCCAGCTGACGGATGAGCTTGCGCGCCTGCAACCGACGCAGATCATCGCCGGGGAAGGCTTGTTCCTGCAACCGCTGCTGGCAAAGCGTCTCTCCGGACAATATTACCTCGAACGCTATCAGGACAAGGCCTTCCATCTCTCTTCTGCGCGTGCGCGACTGATCCGTCACTTCCGCGTAACGTCGTTGCAGGGATTCGGCTGTGAAGAGATGCCTGCCGCCATATCGGCCGCCGGTGCGCTGATGCAGTATCTGGAGGAAACGCAGAAAAACACGCTCTCCCATATCCACACCTTGCGCGTGCTGAACCGGTCTACCTACATGAATCTGGATGCTGCTGCCCGACGCAACCTTGAGTTGACGCAGCCGCTGCAGCACGGCGGCAACAAGAAGAACACGTTGCTCTACCTGCTGGACAAGACCAGGACGGCGATGGGAAGCCGGATGCTGCGCGACTGGATCGACCGACCGCTCCAGAACAGAGAGGACATCGAGCGGCGGCTGGAAGCGGTAGCGGCTCTTGCGGAGGATATACCCGTCCGTATGGCGCTGCAGGATCAGCTTGCGGCGGTGTACGATATAGAACGCCTCTGCAGCCGTATCGTCTATGGCAGCATCAATGGCAGAGACTGCATTGCCTTGCGCAATTCGCTCAAAACCATTCCCCGGATCCGGCAAACGCTGCAGGGGATCTCCGTGGAGAGGCTGAGGGCCATTGCCGACTCGCTGGACCCGATGGAGGAGATTGCAGCCCTGCTCGCCTCCGCCATTACGGAGGAACCGCCGACGACCGTTAAGGAAGGAGGCGTGATCCGGGATGGGTACCACCAGGAGGTGGATGAACTGCGCGCCATCCAGCACGGAAGCAAACAGTGGCTTGCCGATTTTGAGGCCGGCGAACGCGAGCGCACCGGTATTCGCAATTTGCGCGTCGGGTTCAATCGCGTTTTTGGCTATTATATCGAGATCACCAAATCCAATCTCTCGCAAGCGCCCTATGATTACGAGCGGAAGCAAACGCTCGCCAATGCGGAGCGATTTATCACGCCGGAACTCAAGGCGATGGAGGAAAAGATCCTTGGGGCAGGCGAACGGTTGATTGCACTGGAGTACGAGTTGTTTCAGGCTGTACGGGAGTCGCTTTTGGCGGTTACGGAACGTTTGCAACAAAACGCCGCTTTGCTTGCCGAATTGGACGTTTATCAGTCCTTTGCGGAGGTCGCCGTCTGCAACCGCTATTGCCGGCCTTCCATGCGCGAGGATGGCGTCATACGCATCGTCAATGGCCGACACCCGGTAGTGGAGCGCACCATACAGGAGGACTTTGTCCCAAACGACGTGCTGCTCGACGACGGGGAAAACCGGCTGCTCATCATTACCGGGCCGAATATGGCCGGGAAGAGCACCTATATGCGCCAGGTTGCGCTGATCGTGCTGATGGCGCACATCGGCGCATTTGTACCGGCAAGCGAGGCGGAGATTTCGCTCGTCGATCGTATCTTCACGCGTGTGGGGGCGAGCGACGATCTTTCCGCCGGACAGAGCACGTTCATGGTGGAGATGAGCGAGGTGGCGAACATTTTGAACAATGCGACCGACCGGAGCCTGCTCATTCTCGACGAGATCGGCCGCGGCACCAGCACGTTCGACGGCCTGAGCATTGCCTGGGCGGTTCTCGAACATATCGCACAGCCGGAGCTTTGCGGAGCAAAGACGCTGTTTGCCACTCACTATCATGAGTTGACGGAGCTGGAGGGCAAGCTGCCGGGCGTCAAGAACTATCGCATCTCCGTCAAGGAAATCGGCGACGACATTCTGTTTTTGCGCAAGATCGTGCGCGGCGGGGGCGACCGCAGCTTTGGCATTCAGGTAGCACGGCTGGCGGGGCTGCCGCCGGCGGTGCTGGAGCGTGCCAAGGAGATTTTGTTGAGCCTGGAAAGCGCCGACATCGCGCGCACAAAGCCCGAGCCGCCAAAGGAGAGCGCCGTGCAGGCGACGCTGTTTGAAGCCTCTGCAGAGGAAACCGCGTTGCGCATGTTGAGAGAACTTGACATCGACCATCTGACGCCGCTCGAGGCGCTCAACAGGCTTTACACACTGCACGCCATGCTGCGTCAACAATCGTAAGGGGGAAAACCAATGCCCAGGATCCACGTCCTTTCACCGCATATCGCCAATCAGATCGCCGCAGGAGAGGTCGTCGAGCGCCCAGCGTCCGTGGTCAAGGAACTGATCGAAAATGCGCTCGATGCCGGCGCGACCGATATCGTCGTTGAAATTGAAAACGGTGGAACGGATCTTATCCGCGTTTCGGACAACGGGCACGGGATTCCGCATGAAGACTGCCGCACTGCCTTTTTACGGCATGCCACAAGCAAGATCGCTACATCGGAGGATCTTTCCCACATCCTGACGCTTGGGTTCCGCGGTGAAGCGCTTGCCTCCATCGCCGCCGTATCCGAGGTGTTGCTGCGCACCAGAACCGATGCGGAGGAACAGGGGACGCTGCTGCGGGTGGAAGCGGGACAGGTGCGGGAGGAGGCCGCCTGTGCCTGCGCGCGGGGAACCACCGTAGAGGTGCGCAACCTGTTTGCAAATGTGCCTGCTCGGCTCAAATTTCTCAAATCTGTTCGCACGGAATCGGGTTATGTGAGTGATTACGTGTCGCGCATGATCATGGCGGTGCCGGGCGTGTCCTTTCATTTGACGAACAATGGTAAGACCGTTTATCGAAGTTTTGGAGATGGACAGTTGAAAAATGCAATCCTTTGCGTGTACGGCTCGTCCATACTGCCTAACCTGCGCTGGGTTGCTTTTGACGACGGCTATCTTGCAATCTCCGGCTTTATCGGCACGGAGGCGCTTTCCCGCCCGAACCGGTTGCAGCAGTCCTTCTTTCTCAACGGACGGTATATCCGCTCTTTTTCCCTTTCCGCAGCGCTGCAGCGCGCTTTTGACACGAAGCTGATGTCCGGCCGCTTTCCGTTTGCGGTGCTTTGCATGCGCATTGCCGGGGGCGAGGTGGACGTGAATGTTCATCCGACGAAACTGGAGGTTCGATTTGTGGATGAACAGCGCGTTGTCCGCTCCGTAACGGCCGCCTGCCATCGAGCGTTGTTGGATGAAGTGACAGGAGGCCAGGCGGATCGCTGCACAAATGAGGCGAACGCCGATGCCCGGGCGGAGCCTGCCCGAACGATGGCGCCCGCAGATACGCCTGCCCGCCGCCTACCCCCAGTGCCTGAACTTCGCAGGCCAATGCGAGCAGCGGCACTTCCCATCCGGGAATCGTACGGCGCTGACACATATTCGTCGCGCTCTTTTCGGACGGCGATGCCGACGGTGGATGCCCGCATGAACGGTACTGCAAAACAACCTGAAGTTACACGCGCGAAGAGTGCGAGCGCGCAGCTGCTCCTGCCAGACGAGCCGTTTACCGTGGTGGGCGTCGCTTTTCTGACATACTGGCTTGTGCAACAGGGGGAGAACCTGTTTTTGATCGATCAGCATGCCGCCCACGAACGGCGGCTCTATGAGATGTTCATGCGCCGTCAGCTCCAGTCGGTCGCACAGCCGCTGCTTGCGCCGCAGCCCACCGTGATGTCTCCGCTGGAGTTGGAAACGCTCGAACTGAACCGGGAAGCACTCGAGGAACTCGGGTTTGCGTTTGATTTTCGAAGCGACGGCGTACTTTTGCTGACGAGCGTGCCACAGGTGCTCGGCGAACCGCTGACGGAACGCTTTTTGCACGACGCGCTGGAGCAGCTTTCCGCCGTTGGCAGGACATCCGCCGCCGAGCTTCGACGCGAGCGCATCATCCAGTCCGCCTGTAAACATGCGGTCAAAGCTGGGGAACCGATCACCGAGGAGGAAATTTCCGCGCTTCTTTTGGATTTTGCACGCGAGGGCATACCCATGACCTGCCCGCATGGCCGCCCAGTCATGATTCGGCTGACAAAGCGGGAGATCGAAAAACTCTTCAAGCGGGTATTATAGACGAATGGAACGATCTGCAGCGAAGCCTCGAGCCGTTTTTATCGTTGGGCCGACCGCCTGCGGGAAAACGACGCTTTCGATTGACATAGCCAAACGTTTCGATGGGGAAATTGTATCCGCCGACTCCGTACAGGTGTATCGCGGGTTTAATATCGGGGCGGCAAAGCCGACTCTGGAGGAAAGGCGGGGCGTACCGCATCACCTGCTGGATTGTGTCGCGCCCGATTGCCCCGATTATTCCGTTTCCGCATACCGCGAGCAGGCGCTTGCGGCGATAGCGGATATCACAGCGCGCGGCCGTCTGCCGTTCGTGGTCGGCGGCAGCGGATTGTATGTCAATGCACTGGTCTATCCGCTCAACTTTGCCGTTCCCTCCGACCCGACCATCCGTGCCCGGCTGGAGAGGACGTTCCCGGCGCAGGAAACCTTGCTGGCTTGGAAACGCCTGCAGGAGCTCGATCCCATAACTGCCGACCGGCTGCACCCAAACGATCGCAAACGGATTATTCGTGCGCTTGAGGTCTGTGCGGCGAGCGGCAGACCGCTTTCCGCATTTGGCAATGACTTTGCGAATGCCGCCGGGAAGGAGGCGCCGCTGCACGCGCTGCTGATTGGTCTGACGATGGATCGCGCCTTGCTGTATGAGCGGATCAACGCTCGCGTGGATGCGATGCTGGACGCCGGTCTGCTCGACGAGGTGCGCGCGCTTGCCAACCGCAACCTATCGCGCAAGCTTCCGGCCATGCAGTCCATCGGTTACCGCCAGCTGCTTGCCTATCTCGACGGAGAAATCTCGTTCGAGGAGGCGGTGGAAGCGATCAAGCGGGAGACCAGACGCTTTGCAAAGCGGCAGATCGCATGGTTCAAGCGGGATGCACGTATCAGGTGGCACGACGTAGGGGCCGCCTCTCCTGCTGAATTGTTGAATGATGTAACGTTGGAGATCAAAAATTGGTTGGAACAGGAGGCTGCGCATGGAGATCACTGATCGCGCCAGAGAACTGATTTGGGAGGCGGAACGGGGCCTTTCTGATGTTTTCCGCAGAATTGATGCGGTGGAGGCCGTCGTACAGATGCGCGTGTTGGAGGCGTTTCAGCGCCATCGGGTTGCGGGAAGGCACTTTGCGCCCAGCACGGGGTATGGATACGACGACATCGGGCGGGATACGCTCGACCTGCTGTTTGCCGACGCCTTTGAGGCCGAGGCTGCGCTCGTCCGCCCGCAGATAGTCAATGGAACGCATGCCATCTACCTTGCGCTGTCCGGCGTCGTTGAGCCGGGCGATCACATATTATCGATAACGGGCCGCCCATATGATACGCTGGAGCAAGCCATCGGCATCCGTGGCGATGCGCCTCACTCGCTCAAAACCATCGGCGTTTCTTTTGATCATGTAGACCTTCAGACCGATGGCGAACTGGACATGCCCGCCATTCGGAAAGCAATTAGGGTGGGGCGGACTCCCCGGGTGCTGTTTGTTCAGCGTTCCAGAGGATACAGTTGGCGTCCGTCTCTGCATCCGCGCCGGATGCAGGAAGCATTCTCCGCCCTTCGGGATGTGGCACCCGGCGCTGTCATTGTGGTCGATAACTGCTATGGCGAGTTCACCTGCCCGCAGGAGCCGACAAGCGTCGGCGCGGATGTGGCGGCGGGATCGCTCATTAAAAATCCGGGCGGCGGACTTGCGCCGACAGGCGGATACATTGTGGGGCGCGCAGAGTTGATTGAGCGGGTCGCACAGCGACTGACGCTGCCCGGCATGGGGCGCGAGGTCGGTTCCTATGCGGGGGATTACCGCCCGTTTTATCAGGGGTTGTTCATGGCGCCGCATACGGTTGCGCAGTGTATGAAAAGCGCGGCCCTCTTTGCGCGCGCCTTGGAACTGCTGGGGTTGGAAACATTGCCCGGCAGCGCGGCGGAACGGTCGGACATCATCCAGTCCGTCCGGTTTGCGGATGCGGATGCGCTCGTGCGCTTTTGTCAGAGCATCCAGCGTGCGGCGCCGGTCGACAGTTTTGTAGATCCGCAACCCTGGGATATGCCCGGTTATGCGCACCAGGTCGTCATGGCCGCCGGAACATTCGTACAGGGCGCGACGACGGAACTCAGCGCTGACGGCCCGATCTGTCCGCCTTATACGGCCTATCTACAGGGATCGTTGACCTATGCGCACGGGCGAATTGCGGCCATGTTGGCCGTGGACGCGCTGCTGCGCGCCTGACAACTGCCGCCGGAGAATTGCTATATGCGGCGCATCAATCCCGTGACTTTCCCGACGACCTCGACCTCCGCTGCCGGCAGATAGATGGGGGAGTACAGCTCGTTTTCCGGCTGCAGGCGGACGGTATCGCCTTCTGGATAGATGCGCTTGACCGTCGCCGTTTCCTCTGCAGTGCGCACGACGACGATATCGCCGCTGACGTAACCGAGTTCAGGATCTACCACGATGTAGTCGCCGTCGTTGATACCGGCATCGATCATGCTGTCCCCTTCGACGCGCAGCAGAAAAACGCCATCATGCCGGTTGCCGTGTGTCAACAATTCCGGAATCGGGAAGGTACCCTCCACGTTTTCCGCGGCAAGGATCGGCATGCCTGCGGCGACGCGACCGACCAGCGGCACCCGACTGTCCGGAGTGGCGGTTGTATGCTCCTGTTCCTGTGGTATAATATAAATGGAACGCCGCTTGCTGTGGTCGCGCCGAATGAGTCCGGCGGCCTCCATGTTCTTCAGGTGCGTGTGCACGGTAGCGGGTGAAAACAGCCCGACGGCGTCACAGATTTCCCGGACGGAGGGGGGATAGGCGTTTTCCCTGGAATAGCGCAGAATGAAGTCGTAGATCTGCTGCTGGGGATTGTTGAGTTTTTTCACAGCGGCCACCGCCCCTTTGTTCGTTTGATACGAACATTATAGCATGAGATTGGCGGTATATGCAAACAAATGTTCGTAAAAGTTCGGTGAAAAAGATGAAGAAATGTGTCTTGGACCCTCATAAGCTGTGCGACAACTGCAACCAGTGCAACCGTTGCGACCTCGATCCTTCCAAGCTATGCGATAACTGCTTTCGTTGCTTGGACATGGGGGAGGAGGATTACGCCAAAATATCCATTTCCCGCATCGTGCTGGACGAGGATGACGTCGTTCCGTTTGGCCAGATGGACGAAGAAACCATGGTGGTGATTACGCCCCATGTCCTCTGCACAACGCTGTATGGCGCACGCGGGCGGAAGCGGAGGGGATAGGGACGGATCAGTCGTCCTCCCGCAGTCGAATCCGCTTTGCGGCGATGCGCGCATGCTCTTCCGATTGTGCCGCATAGTGTTTTCGCGTGGTGTTGACGTCTTTATGCCCGAGCACATCAGCAACGAGATAGATGTCCCGAGTTTCATGATAAAGCATGGTGCCGTAGGTGCTGCGCAACTTGTGCGGCGTGATCTTCTTGAGCGGCGTGGTGACGGCGGCATATTTTTTGACCAGGTTTTCCACAGCGCGCGCCGTAATTCTACGCCGTTGCAGCGATAGGAAGAATGCCTGCTCATGTCCTTCCTGCGCGACGATGTCGTTTCGCTGCTCCCAGTATGCGTGGAGCGCCTCCCAAACCTCTTCGCCAAAAGCGAGGATACTCTGCTTGCCGCCCTTTCGTGTTACGAGAAATGTGCTGTCCTCAAAGTTGATATCGTCCAGATCTATGCCGACCAGCTCGCTGATGCGGATGCCCGTCCCCAGGAACAGCGTCAGAATGGCGACATCGCGTATGCGCGTTGCCTCATGAAAGCGGCGCTGTCGGGCGGTTAAGCCATCGCCGCTTTCCGCGCGGTCAAGCAGGTTTGCGACCTCGTTGGGCTCCAGGCGCAGAATTGCCTGCTCGTGAAGTTTAGGCGTTTCTACCAGAGATGCAACGTTGGACGAGATCATCTCATGTTGGAAGCAATACTTGAAAAAGGCACGCAGGGTGGACAGCTTACGCGCCTTTGCGCGCTCACGATTCGTCACTTCGCGGTCGTTTTTCAAATACAGAGAGGCCTGCTCCAGATACAGTTCGATGTGGTAGGCGCGTATGAGCTCCAGATCCTGCGCTGTAAGCGATCGAATCTCTCGGTCGTGCAAAATATCCGATTCCTTCACTAAAAACTGAAAGAACCCCCGCAAGTCCACTGCGTAGGCATATCGCGTCAACACGGAGGTATAGTTTTCAATACCGCGAAAAAAAGAGCCGGCAAAGAGCGGGAGTTCTTTTTGCAGATCCCGGACCTTTTTGGTATAGATCTTTTCCTTTTCCACCTGATATGTATTCATGGTTCTTCTCCGTACATTTTTCGGCGGTTTGTGTCACAAAACCACAAATTGTTACAAAATTGGCTTTTGCCGAAAATCATTCGCCTCGTTTTACAAGCGGGGGAGAACAGGACTGCGTTCGTTTCCTTTCTTAAAGGCATACGCTGCAAGAATTGGCAGACCGGCGGCCTGATTGCGGGCAAGGGTTCGCAAAGAATCGCATGTCGAACAGGTCTTTTGCGGATGAAAATACCTGGGATGCGACCGAAGGCCTGTGAAGGGTCCGGCATATCTTGGCTTCCGCAATTTCGTGCGACAGTAAAAAAACGGCGTGTTGGAACGAAAGAAGCTTTACAATTCCCATACTCGTCTCCCATGTGAGACAAAACTTCGGTATTACTCTTTGAAGGTGCAGGGAAGGCAAGGTAACCGGCTTTCGAGCCTTCTATGCTTTGAGCAATCATATCACAACTCTTCGTTAAACGCAAGTTTAACGAAGAGTTGTTTATAAAGTATTCAATATTCCTTACTTATCTACCCGGAGCCGCTTGAATGGCCTTGCGAGCCAGCTCATCACAACGGTTGTTGTGCGCATTATCGGCGTGGCCTTTAACCTTGTGAAAAGCAACGCAATGCTGTCTCGTCAACTGCAATAAACGTTCCCAAAGGTCACGGTTCTCCACAGGTTTTTTTGCGGAAGTTTTCCAGCCGTTTCTCAACCAGGCGTCTATCCAATGCTGCCTAAATGCGTTACAAACATATGCGCTGTCCGTATACACGTCCACAGCGCAAGCTTCCGTCAACGCCTCCAGAGCCGAAATTACCGCCATCAGTTCCATGCGGTTGTTTGTTGTTTCGGGCGAAAAGCCGGACAATTCGCGCTGGTTCTCCCGGTATATAAGAATTGCACCCCACCCGCCCGGTCCCGGGTTACCGGAACAAGCGCCATCTGTGTAGATCGTAACATGCTTCATAGATAATATATTATATTATTTTGACATCGCACGGGACTTGTCAGCGCAGGCCTTGACGCCCGCCAGAACGGCAGCGCGCAAGCCATGTTCCTCCAAGGCGGCGACTGCTTCAATCGTGGTACCGCCGGGAGAGCAGACGTTGTCCTTAAGCTTTCCGGGATGCAGGCCGGTTTCCAGAACCATCTTTGCGCTGCCGAGAGCGGTCTGTGCTGCGAGCTCATATGCCTGTGCACGCGGCAAACCCTCTCGAACGCCGCCGTCAGCCAGTGCTTCGATAAAAAGATAGACATAGGCGGGACCGCTGCCACTGACGGCCGTCACAGCATCCATCAGATGGGATTCCACCTCGGCCACACGTCCAATGGATGAAAAGAGCTTGACGGCAAAGGCCCTCTCCCCCGCCTCCAGGGTATCGCCCCGTTCGAATACGCTCATACCGTCGCCGACAAGCGCCGGCGTGTTCGGCATTACGCGAAGAATACGCGTGGACGCTGGCAAGGCATCTGCAAGGCGTTTCTGCGACCAACCAGCGGCAATAGAAATCAACGCTTTGTTGGAAAAGGCCGTCGCATTTTCCGCAAATACTTCGGCGCAAATATGGGGTTTTACGGCTAAAAGGATGATATCCGCCTTTGTAATGAGCACTTCCGTACTTCCGCAGATTGCTACGCCAAGTTCCTTTTGAAGTGCCTGCAATTTGGGGGCATACACATCAAAAGCTAAAATCTCGTCAGCCTGCACCACGCCGCCGCGCAACGCGCCGCGCAGTATCGCTTCCCCCATGTTTCCGACGCCAATAAAACCAATTCTCATTGCAAAAATCCTCTCGTTTATGCTGCCTGTAGCATACCATAAACGAGAGGAATGCGCAACCTGACTGCGTCATTGCGAGCAAACGTTATGACGACTTTTGTGGCTTTCTAAGCAACAGGCTCGCAATAAGCGCCAGCGCAATCAATGCAAGCAACAATGTCCAGGCCAGTGAATAATCACCCATCAGGTCTTTACAAGCGCCCATGGCGGTTGGGGCAACCGCATTGATTAATGCCGCAAATGAGTATGCCGCACCATAAATGAGTCCAAAGTTCGCCGTACCATAAAAGTCAGCGACCAATGGACTTAATGATGCATATGCCAAGCCGTATCCGACACCGGTTATAATAGCGAATGCATACCCAACGGGAATGGCGGTCGTGTATTTGAGCAAAACGATGCCTAAAAACAACCCGCAGTAACCAATGGTCAAAACCTTTTTACAGCTGATTCGATCACACAAGAACCCGGACAGCAGGCGGCTTGGAATACTGCATAAAGAAAAAGTCCCAACTACCGTCGCAGCAATCGTTGTTTTAAAACCTATATTCTCCAAATGCGGGATGGCATGGGTATTGATTGAAGTCTGCGTAAAACTACATATCCCGATTGCAAAAGCAATCAAGTAAAAGGTAAGTGTTCTTCGTACGTCATTTATCGTCCAACTAATTTGCAAATCGCCTTTGTCCAACGCTTCAGCAGAAGTATTTGATTCTGCCGCCATATTGGAATTGGGCCGAACGGGTAAGCCATCCGGTTGAAGATTCATATCTGATGGATGGTTTTTGACCAATAGTGCGGTAATCGCCAGAGAAAACAAAGCAAATATGGCGATGCAAAGATAGATATTGCGCCAATTATTAGTCTTCTCCAGTATGTTTGCCATAATCGGGTTGATAACAAACCCGGCAACACCAGCGCCACAGGAAACGATTGCAAGGGCAATTCCTCTGCTCTTTTGAAACCACTGCGAAATAATCGTGTTGATCGGCAGTATTGTTCCTATTGTCAGACCAGAACTAAAAAATCCGATATAACAAAGATACAGTACGACGGTGCTGTTGCAAAAAAAGTACATCACAAAACCGCACATGGCAACAAGAACGGACCCCAAAAGAATTGCCTGCTTGTTGCCAATTTTTTTTGCAAACATGCCGGCTGCAACAGCGCACAACCCGCTTAATAATGACATTATGGAATACGCTAACGAGGCGGTGGTTGCATTGATTTGCAGCGCTTCCGTCATGGGGGTCAAAACTACGCCAAACGTCAGCAATACCGGCATCATCAGCAGCATATATACCAGCAACAAAACCCCAACGTTTATCCAACCATAAAAAACCTTCATCTTCTCAGATCCTCAAAAGCACGATGACATGCGACATAATGGTTTTTGCCTGCCTCCCTCAGCTCCGGCATACAGTGCTTACAATCATCGCAGGCAACACGACAAACGGTGTCCTTGCTATAGAGAATGGCAAGTATGTTGTCAAAGCTTCCAATTACAATTTACTGAATTCATTGTGGTGTATTACGATTACGGAGCAAGGTCAAG
>OIDJ01000045.1_pt1 | contig 26354 bp, 20 predicted proteins | sample 1581541 | NCBI WGS metagenome assembly OIDJ01 (sample SAMEA3882543, study PRJEB24775) | human gut metagenome | biome: human-associated habitat; feature: intestine environment; material: feces | place: Netherlands | collected 2009/2010
GTGAGGTGATCCGCAGCTACTTCCTGAACGACTTCTATGCCGACCATCTGAAAACCTATCAGAAGCGCCCGATCTACTGGCTCTTTGACAGCGGAAAAAAGAACGGCTTCAAGGCTCTGATCTATATGCACCGCTATCAGAGCGACCTTCTTGCCCGGATGCGAACCGACTATGTTCACGAGCAGCAGGAGCGTTATCGCACCCAGCTTACCCACCTCACGGATGCCATTGAACACGCTGGGGCTGCGGAGCGCGTGAAGCTGACCAAGCAGCAGAAGAAGCTCCAAGAACAGGCACTTGAGATTCAGAAGTACGAAGAGAAAATTCATCATCTTGCCGATCAGAACATCCAGATCGACCTCGATGACGGCGTGAAGCACAACTACGAGCTGTTTGCCGATGTGCTGGCGAAGATAAAATGACGGAAGGAGTGTAACTGTGGGAACAACTAAAAAGCAGCATTATGTGCCTCGTGTTTACCTCAAAGCGTGGGAAACATCAGTCACAACAGATCAAGAACCAAACAAGCAGATACAAGGCGTTTACAGGTTTGACCACGATGAGAAACGTGGACATGGAACGCCAATAACTGCTGTACTTTGGGAATCCAGACTATATACTGTTGACTTCGCCCTCAGCTACATCACACACTCTTGCCCAAAGATACTGGCTGATTTTGTTGAGCAGATATATGAGATCCTGCGAATAAAGCGCACACCTCCTGTTTATGGAAAACTTGGTTATAGTGTAATTAAAACAAAATCAAGCATTCGCAAGCATCTCCCGGAGATTGACCAGTGGGATTTCTTCTATGACACAGGAGATCGCGCCCGAAAGAACGCCATCCTGAATGATATTCATGCCATCAACTCTTATTTGATTGAAGATGGTCTGGATTCGCATTTTGAAACGCATTGGCAATCTCTATTGGAGCAGTTCATCACTGAAATGAACTCAGATGAATCGGGAATTGATGGGAAAAGCGAGAGGCACATTTCTATGGAAACAGCAAAGGATATGCTTGCGTTTTTCTTTATGATGCTTTGTCGAAATCCCCGGTTTGATGGGACAGGTATATATAGCTGGATTCGAGACGATATACTCGTTCCAGCTTTTCGCGGAGAACCTGATACACAGTCTGGCGAGAGCAACGGGAACGAAATTGAAGGATGGGCTGATGACTTTATAGATGGCTTATGGTATGCAGAACTATACCGAATGCTATATAAAAACAAAGGCGGTCATTTCCATACATTCTTGGATATTGGAAGTCAGCGGCTCCAAATGATTCTATTTGAGGCTTACAGCGATGCCGGAGACTTTATCACTTCGGATAATCCAGCGTTTCAATATCATAGCGTTCCAGAATCGAAGAACATGAACGGCTATATCTTCCCATTGTCTCCCAAGTATCTGTTGTTCATAGGCTCTGGCAATCTTCCGATCAATATTGTCGATATGCGATATGCTGATCGCAACACAGTTGCCTATTTCAATCAAGCCATCAGCCGAAACAAAGTTCAAACGGTCATTTCGCGTTACAGGGACTTATCGTAATGGCTGTCATTCGCAATTAAGGAGAAAGAAAAATGTCCGAAGAACGCATACAATTTGATCTAATAGAACGTTTTGCCGCCCCTCTGCCTGAGTTCTATCAAAGGCGGATCATCTTCTGGCAGGACGAGGACCGGGAGTTCGAGTCTATGCTTGATGAGCTTTCCATCCCTGATGTAACAATCATCAAGCTCACCGGGACGAACAACTTTGCCGTGAAAAAGCTGCTTCTGCACGATGACCTCTCAGGGAACTACCTGATTTATAATCCCTTCTCTTATGCTGATCCAAAGGATAATTGGCTGCTGGATATTGAGAAGTTCAGTGAAGAATATCGCTCCGACCTTATCTCTACGCGCATGAATGAGCTGAATATCGAGGCAAGTCCGGCGATGCGCAAGACGGTAAAAATGTACGCAAAATTCTTTGACAGCAAAGAGCGGATTGAAAGGCTGAAAAGAATTGGGCGAGAATACCATACACCGTTGCAGCTTCATATTGACATTATGGCTGTGCTGGCAGGACTAAACGGCGGCTCTGCGCAGGATGTATTTATTGCTGTCCTTTCTGCAGGACAGGATGAGGAAAACAACGCCGTTCTCAGCAATATCAAGAAGTTCGGTAACATTGACGCCTTCTGGCAGCTTGTCCGCAAGTACACGGGCTATATCCATGAGGACGGAAAAACGCTTAACCTGTTCTCCGCTCATGTGCTGCTGACTGCCCTTGCGCAGACGATGAATCCCAGCGTTCTCAAAGGCTTGGAGCGTTTCATCTCTGATTCCAACAAGGCGTATTGTTACAGTATTGTCCACGAATGGCGCAACCGCGAGGACAACGGTGCGCTTTGGGAGCTGTGTCGCAGCGTGGAGCAGGAGTTGCATCTTGCTTCCCGCTTTGAAAAGCAGGATATTGAAACGCTGCTGACAGCAGACATTTTCCCGTCCATTCACGAGGTCATTCTGAGCCGTTTCTTCTCTGAAATCGCAGATCATGTGGTAAAGACCGAGCTGATGCTGAAAACTGCGGAAAACCGCCGCACTTCCGGATGGATTGAGCGGTTCGAGAACTATTATGACTGTCTCTACTATGTTGCAAAGATGCAGAACTTTTATCAGGAGAATGCAGCAGGCTTCCATATCGTAGAACCGAAAGCAATCTGGAAGCTCTATACGGAGAAGGCGTATGAGATGGATAGCTTCTATCGGCACTTCCACTATGCCTTCGGCTGCACTCTCAAGAACAGCAATGTGCTTCTGGAAGATAAGCTGAAACACGCGGCAGATTACGTTGAGGGGCTGTATCAGAACTGGTTCCTCAAGGAGTTGACCGGCTGCTGGACAAAAGCAATTTCTGACAACCTTGCCGCATTGGGTTATGTGTCCGAGATCGGCAAACAAAGAGACTTCTACTCTCACTATGTTAAGCCGCTTGCGGGGAAAAACTCCCGCGCTTTCGTGATTATATCCGACGCTCTGAGATACGAAGTTGCTGCGGAGCTATGCGATACCATCACCCGGACAACCAAGGGAACAGCGAAGCTCGATGCTGTTCAAGCAGTTTTTCCCTCAATCACAAAGTTCGGTATGGCGGCTCTTCTTCCGGGGCGAAAGCTGTCTGTCAATGACGGCATGGATGTTCTCGTGGATGAAATGCCCACCCGTTCTACTGATGAGCGTGGCAAGATACTCTGTGCTGCTAACATGAACAGCGTGGCAGTTCAATACACGGACGTTCTGAACATGAAACGCGCCGAGCGGCGAGAGCTTGTAAGCGGGAAAGAAGTCGTATATATCTATCACAACACGATTGACGCTATTGGTGACAAAGCTCCAACCGAGAAAAAGGTGTTTGAGGCTTGCGAAGACGCTATGCAGGAGCTTTCCAATATTCTTCGTATTGTCATCAACGATATGCAGGGAACAGACATTTTCATCACCGCAGATCACGGTTTCCTCTACACATACAGTCCTTTGACCGAAGGCGATAAACTGGGCAAGAATGCGATCAGCGGCAAGGTCTATGAAAGTGGACGGCGCTATGTGCTGGCAGAACCCTCCGCAGCAGCAGAGTACCTTGTGCCGGTTCAGCTTGACGGTGAGATCGTCGGTACTCCGGTCAAGGGCTACACGCCTTTTGATTCCACACGCATACGGATTTCTGGTGGCGGTGAGAATTATGTTCACGGCGGTATCAGCTTGCAGGAGATTGTTGTGCCTGTTATCAGCTTCAAGAATCTGCGCTCCACGAGCAAGAAGTATGTGGAGGTTTCCAACGCAGAATTGAAGCTGTTGAGCGAAAGCCGCAAGGTGTCCAACCTGCTATTCTCTCTGGATTTCTACCAGCGTCAGCCGGTCGGAGAAAAGATTCAGCCCTGCACCTACTACATCTATATGACGGATGATGAGGGCGTGGTCATCAGTGACCGTCAGACTGTCATTGCAGACCGCACAAGCACAAATGCTTCCGAGCGCGTCTTCCGTGTGCGCCTCAATTTGAAAGCCGGTGCCTATGACAAAAACAAGATTTACCGCCTTGTTATCGCCAATGATACAGATGTCCCGGAAGAGGCTGAGTTCCATATTGACATTGCCTTTGCGGATGACTTCGGATTTGACCTGTGAGGGAGAAACAGAAAATGAGCGAGTATATTGAAACGGTATCAACAGAGGATGCAAACGCTGTAATCGACAGCAAACTGCGCAAGGTATTCGACGGCAGGATTGTCCGCAAAGACCTCACAAAGAAAATCAAGGAAGGGGCAAATGTCCCCGTTTATGTCCTTGAGTTTCTTCTTGGACAGTATTGCAGTTCCGATGACGAGGATGTCATTGAAACCGGCGTTGCAAACGTCAAGCGGATTCTGGCTGAAAACTACGTCCGCCCCGACGAGGCGCAGAAGATCCTTTCTGTCCTCCGTCAGCGAGGCAGCTATACCGTGATTGACAAGATCACGGTTAATCTCAACATTAAGACGGACAGCTATGAGGCGGAGTTTTCCAATCTCGGAATCAAAGCAATTCCTATCTCTGAGGATTACCCAACTAAGTATGATCGGCTTCTCTGCGGCGGTATCTGGTGCATTGTCCAGCTTGAATATGAATATGTGGAAGAGGATAAACGCAGATCCCCAATACTCATTCATAAGCTCACGCCTATTCAAATGCCCCATGTTGACATCGAGGAACTAAGGCAGGGTCGTAAGGCGTTTACGCAAGAAGAATGGATCAAGATTCTTCTACGCTCTATTGGTATGGAGCCGGATAAGCTGAATGACCGCGAACGCTGGCTTCTGCTTGCCCGTATGCTGCCGCTTGTCGAGAACAATTTCAACCTCTGTGAGTTGGGTCCGCGAAGCACCGGTAAATCCCATATCTACAAGGAAATCTCCCCGAACAGCATCCTTGTTTCCGGCGGTCAGACCACCGTCGCGAACCTGTTTTACAACATGGGCAGAAAAACCGTGGGCTTGGTTGGCTTGTGGGACTGCGTAGCGTTTGACGAGGTTGCCGGTATCAACTTTAAGGACAAAGACGGCATCCAGATCATGAAGGACTATATGGCGTCCGGCTCCTTTGCCCGTGGCAAGGAAGAAAAAGCCGCAACCGCTTCTATGGTCTTCGTCGGCAACATCAATCAGAGCGTGGATGTGCTGCTGAAAACGTCCAGCCTCTTTGACCCATTCCCTCCCGAAATGGGAACGGACACGGCATTTCTCGACCGTATGCACTGCTACATCCCCGGCTGGGAGATACCGAAGTTCCGCCCGGAGCATTTCACCAACGACTATGGCTTCATCACCGACTATCTGGCAGAGTTTATCCGGGAGCTTCGCAAGGAGCAGTACGGCGATGCGCTGGACAAGTATTTCCGCCTTGGCAAGAACCTCAACCAGCGCGACACCATTGCCGTCCGCAAGATGGTCGGCGGAATGATCAAGTTGCTCTATCCGGACGGGGAGTTCACGAAAGAACAGCTTGAAGAAATCCTCAAGTTTGCGCTCGAAATGCGCCGCCGCGTCAAGGAACAGCTCAAGAAACTGGGCGGCATGGAGTTCTACGATGTCAATTTCTCGTACATTGACAATGATACCTTTGAGGAACATTTTGTCTCCGTCCCGGAGCAGGGCGGCGGAAAATTGATCCCCGAAGGAATGTGCAATCCCGGTCAGGTCTATACGGTTTCTCAGGGAAAGAGCGGCATGATCGGCGTCTTCCGTCTGGAATCGCAGATGCTTCCCGGCAACGGCAAGTTTGAGCGGACGGGACTGAACTCTGACGGAAAGTGCAAGGAAGCGGCAAATACCGCATTCAACTATCTGAAAGCGAACGGCAACCGCATCAGCGGCGCGATTAGCACAACAACAAAGGACTATATCATCAACTATCAGGATTTGCAGGGCATCGGCATGACCGAGAAACTTGCGCTTCCCACACTGATTGCACTCTGCTCGATTGCGCTTGGGAAACCGACCCTCAGCAGTCTGGCGGTGCTGGGTGAGATCAGCATCGCGGGAACGATGCTCAAGGTGGACGAGCTTGCAAATGCCCTCCAGGTCTGCCTCGATAGCGGTGCAAAGAAGGTGCTTCTTCCCATTACCTCTGCGGCTGACCTCGGAACAGCTCCCGCCGATCTAATCGGCTGCTTCAACCTGATTTTCTATCAGAGTGCGGAAGACGCAGTTTATAAAGCATTAGGCGTTGAGTGACGCCAAAGCCCTGATTGGAAGGAGGCGTACCCATGTCCAAGAAAAAACGGTCAAAAAAACGTGAGCGCATTCCCGTAATAGATACCTTGATTGATCTTGCCGGAGCAATGACCTTAGATTATCTTGCAGCAAAACGTAGGCAGAAAAATGGGACAAAACGCAGCAAGAAAATTGATCCATACGCTGCAACCGATGCTGCAATGGGCATGGGGCTAATTAAGGACACCGATGACATCATCAAGTTTGGCGGTGTCCTTGGCGCAATGGGAGCTTTTGATTCTGATGATGATTTACCAATTAGCACAGCCGCATACATGGCTCCCTGTGATAATCGCTATGCTTGGCGTTTGAATTGTGAAGATGGCAGCGCATACGGTATTGAACCAAACAATTATGAGACAAGAGAAGAATATAATGAGGCTCTAAGCAGGGAAAAACACAGATGGCGTGATTACTGTGAAGATGACTCAGACTACGGGATTTCACCAGAAGACTACGAGACTGAGGAAGAATATAATGCAGCAATAGATGCAGCGGAGTCCAATAGCTTTAATAAAAACGAGGATAATGAAAAGATCATCCCAGATGATTCCTCCGAGAATGTTGGGGGTGAGACATCTCCCCAATGCACGTCAAAAAGCGGAAGTGACCCGATTGGAAAACATGATCCGTATGCGGCAGATGATTTCCATGTATATGTTTACTGCCTTGTAAAGCTGGATGAAACAAACACGAAAAAGTTCTACCGAACGGAGGATCGTACCTTGAAACGAGGTGAGGCGGTTTTCGTTCCAGACGAAAGCTCAGGCAGCAACTTGAGAGGAACAATATGTTCTATTGAGCATCACATGAGTTTTTCTGTTCCAAAGCCCGTGGAGGAAACTCCTGAAATTATTGGAAGGGCGTGATTGATGAATGGATTGGGACTCCTATTATGAGAAATTCTACGACTGGGCAACCAGCACGCAGATTAAAAAGATGTCCTCATTGACCTCGTTTGGTGCATCCGCCGAAGTCTCCGAGGTCGCGCAGGAGTATATGGATGAAAAGGCAGCATCACGGCTTATAAAAAAAGCGGTTGCCTATGGTGTCCAGTTCACGCCAGATGAAATCTTTGACCTTTCCGGCTGCTGCGATATATCAGCCATGAATGAACTACTGAAATCTGCAAAATGCACCTTTACGCAGGAGCAGTTGGAAGACCTTTGGGGTTCCGCAGACGATGATGTTCTTGAGCTTGTAGCAAGGCGCAATCATGTGACTGTGTTTGCAGATGACGAGAATGAAGATACTTCCGTAGAAGATGAGATCGATTTTGACGAACCGAAGCAAAAAGAGCCAAAGCTCGGATTCTTCTCAAAGCTCGGGGTGGCATTTGCGGTTGGAAGTCTTTTGGATAAGAAAAGCCAGTCTCACCACGGACATTGTACTGGTGACTGCGCAAATTGCCCTCCGCATTATGGGTATCGCTATGGAAGGTGGTATTATGGGCATGATCATACACACGGCTGTGAGTTTGGCGGAAATAAAGGCGGAGGCGGACTGTAAGCACAGGATGAAAACAAACGCACTGCTTTTCGACTGAATGTGATAGGAGGCACACATGGATAACCCTTCTTTCAATCAGAATGGTATCGAATACAACGGAGAACAGATTGCCTACAAAGACAGCACCTACGAGCTTGTATCGAAGGTTGCCTACCTGATCGGCGTCCCGCTCCGTATTTTTCAAAATGAACACGAGCCGCCGAAGATAGAGATATACAACCGGCTTGAGCAGGATAAAAATGCCCGCATTATCCGAAATCTATGTATCATCCGCACCGCCATTGAGCGCAACTACCGGAAAATAAATGACATCATGCGGATGGAATACCGTGGGCTTCTTTCGATGCCTGAGATCCTTCCAATGTCCAGTATGCAGCAGCTTTCAAATGACGGAATCAGCTTTATCAAAAAGTCGAGTACAAAGCTCTGCCACCACATTATCGAGATCAACCGGCTGATTTCAGACCGCATTAACAACTGCAAAAGCCTCTTTCCAATCTGGATTAACTGGGCGTACATAAAAGAGCTGTTCATTATGCCAAACGGCTTGACAGAGGACGGAACGAAAGATGCTGCGGACATCTATTACGCAAGTCTCTCCTACTACCCCTATCAAATGTACATCAACTGGGTACCGATGGACGAGGGCAATGTCCTCTATAATGATAAGAAGTTTGCTACCCTGCTTTATCAATGGCATTGCGACGCCTTCACGGAATACAGTAAAGTCTCCGATGCAGGGGCTTTTGTAAAAAACAATATCTACGACTTCATAGATGACAGTGAGAAGACCGTATTGGTAGTGGACTGCGAAAACTCTGACCCGTACAAGCTGTGCGCCACGCTCAAAAACCTTGATTATGAGGTCATGCAGAAAATTACGGCGATCATTCTCTTTGATGACGTACACACCGCTACGGCATGGCGGATTCTTGAAAACTACACCCGCATCCCCGTTGAACATATCATGATTGAGCGGATCAAGCAGAACAAATCACTGGTAGACATCAAGCTCACCGCAAGAGCCTGTCAGGAACACTACCAAAAGCAAGTGGATTCCTTCGTCATCGTCTCAAGCGATTCCGACTACTGGGGGCTGATTTCTTCCTTACCGGACGCCAGATTCCTTGTCATGATTGAGCGGGAAAAATGCGGACCGGATATGAAAGCGGCACTTGCAGAATCCGGGATATTCTACTGCTATCTGGATGACTTCTACTCCGGCAACAGCGAGGACATCAAGAAAAACGCACTGTTCAAGGAGATGTACCGCTGGATTGACAACTCCGTTCACCTGAACGTCAACGATATGTTTGATGCAGCTCTGCGAAACACGAGGATCGAAATGTCTCCCGCAGAGCGGCGGCAGTTCTATGAGAAGCACATCAGACACATGACGCTGACCATCGACGAGAACGGAAACGTCAGCATTGAACTGAAACGCGGATAGCATAGGTTTCTATTCCGGGAGGAATGTGGATGGACAACAGATTCTATTTTGGATTCAATACATCGGAGGAACGGAAAAAGCGCAGAAAAGCAGAGCTGTACTCCATGAGTGAGCAAGTCAGCACCTTCTTTTGGGATGAAGCCCCGCAGCATGGTTTGGAAATGCGTGAGGGACAGCAGGATATGTCCTTTGAGATTGTGGACGCCCTCATAAACGATCAGCATTTTGCGATTGAAGCTGGCGTGGGCATTGGAAAGTCCTTTGGCTATCTTGTGCCGGTGCTGCTGTACAGCAAACGCATGAACAAGCCGGTTATCATCGCAACCTCGACCATTGCGCTTCAAGAACAGCTCTGGCGCGATGTCCACGCGGTAATGCCCCTTCTTGGGCTGAACAGAGATGTCATCCTCGCAAAAGGACAGACCCATTATCTCTGCAACAAACGCGCAGATGAGTATATGTGTGACCCGAAGGCTGACCCACCGGACGCGCTCAAAGAAGGAATCCAGCAGGGGTATGAGGAACGCAAGGATTTCCCGGAGGTTTTGCCGCAAGGCATCTGGGACAAGGTAAATGTGCAGCGGTTCAGCATGAAGAATTGCGGCTCCTGTGAAAAGAAGTGCAAGTATTACAAAGTCCGCGCAGCATTAAAGTTTACGGATGGAGTGGTACTGTGCAATCAGGATTTTCTAACCCAGCATCTGATGAAACTCCGGCGCGGTCAGGAAGGGCTGATTAACGCCGCCGCTGATCTGCTTGTCGTGGATGAAGCACACAACTTGGATGATAAGGTGCGGAGTGCCACAACGGAGCGTTTCGGGCAAGGTATGCTCTTTGGAATGATTAAGAGCGCATTCTATGAGCTGCGATCCTTTGACCAGAGCAGTGTGTCAGGTGAAAAGCGAGAGGCAGAGAGCGCAATCATCGCCTTCTATAACTGCCTGAAAGCACAAGTCCAAAAGCAGATCAACGAGGCAGAGCAGGATATGCGCTACGCTGACCGCTTTTTCTTCGACAACAATGGCAGTGCGATTGAACTGCTTACCGAGATGAACGCCGCCATACACAACCTTTCGTCCAGCATTCAGATTTATTCCAGCATGGATTTCAGAAACAACCGTTCCTTTGCTGCCTCTGATGATCTGGATGCCGTCAGCGAGTCCCTTTCAGAGCTTCTTGACCGGATAGATGATATGCTGATCTGGATTGAGCAGCACGGCAGCAACACGGAACTCGTCTATTGCCCTAAAAACACAAAAGAAATTGTGAGCCGCCTATACTTCAATGGTGATGAAAGAACCATCTTGACCTCTGCCACGCTGACGAACGCCACGAGCGGGTCTCTGGAAGAACAGTATTCTTACTTTATCAGCAATACCGGCTTTCCCGCTGGTGACCGCGGCTGCTTATCCGAGCCAAAGCCTTCCCCATATCCATACGATGAACACGCCATGATCTACTATTGCGACGATCTCCCGCACCCGACCAGAGAACATGAAGCCTTCATTGAAAAGGGTGTGGAGCGACTGCTTGAGATCCTGAGCATTTCCAACGGAAAGGCACTCGTGCTGTTTACGGCAAAGACCGACATGGAAGAGGTCTACTCCATTCTCAGTGAGAAAAATCTTCCGTACAAAATCTTGATGCAGCAGCCGGGATCGTCGCAGGACAAGGTGCTGGATGAGTTTAAGGAAGATACGAACTCCGTGCTTCTGGGGACGGGTGCATATTGGGAAGGTATCAGCATTGAAGGAAAAAGCCTTTCCAATGTCATCATTTTCCGGCTTCCGTTCCCTGTCCCCGATCCAATTATCGAGTATAAGTGTTCCGTCGCAAAGGATGCTCTGATGGATGTCCGCGTTCCCGAAATGATTATCAAGCTCAAGCAAGGTATCGGGCGATTGATCCGCAATTTCACAGACACCGGCATTGTCTGCATTATCGACCGAAGACTGCGGGACGAGCCGCCGGAACGCTATCATGACATTACATGGGACTCCCTGCCTATCAAAAATCGGACAAGCAGTTTGGACGAACTTAGGAAGTTTTACGAAGGTCTGCCCTCAGCCAAGGAATGATGATACAAACGGCAGTCTCTTCGGAAACATAGAGCAGCCCCCCAAAAAACGACAATCAGAAAACGGAGGTGTATCATGTTGTACAATGAAAATCTGCACGAAGAAGAACAACATCTGATCCAGCAGATTGCCGAGCAAACAGAGAGAGGAAAAATCGACTGGGAACTAACAGAGTACAATCCGCTGTCCTTTCTGAATGAGGACAAGATAGACAAGAACCCAGCAGTAATCTGTCAGTCCTTCTCCTTTGAGGCGATCATCGGCGGCTCCCGTTACGAGCTTGATGTCATGGAGAATATTGATGTGCCGTCCGGTATGGGAGACTACACCATAACCTTGACGCGGGATGAAACCGAAAATTATCTTAAAATTGAGGATGCGCTTTCCTTTGACTGTGACCGCTATGAATGCACACCGGAGGAAGTCGCAGAGCGATTTGCGGACAGCCCCATTGTCCGTCTCTGCAACGCCATCATTCCTGCCACGCTTGGGCAGGAGGATTTAGAAGAGGTCTTCACATGGGCAAGGTTTTTCAACGAGACTGGCATTTCTGCAAAGCTGATGAATCATCCGCTGACCAAGCTCTGTGAAAAGCTGTTCGACGAACACCGTCTGATGGACTTCCATCGCTGCGTCTTGGATGTGGACTATCGAAAGCTGCTCCTAAATGAACTGGCTCATAACTAAGACACGGAAAAACGCCCCCGACACTGTGCCAGACGCACAGTGCCGGGGGCGTTCCCGTTTCCAGCGATTTATTTTTCTCTCGGCAAGGGACTGTTCATAAGGTGACACTTTCCGTTTTACGAAGCCGTGAAAATTCGATGTGTTCCGTGGAGATGTTCACTGGGCAGCATACGCCGTACACGTTTCCAATAATCACCGAGTAGTGCAATGTGTATTCACTATCGGGAAATACTTCACGGTTTTCGCAACGCTTGATTCAGGAGTGGGATTTTTGCCTTATTCCCGCGTGACATCAAGGGAAACCGGATTGATAACGATGATAGATTTGCCCTTTTTGTGGGCATATCTCACGGTGTTCCCGGTACCGCTGGGGCATCCATTCCATACTGCGAGAATATAATCGGCGTGATCGACCATGTACCGATTTCTCTTGTCCATGCAGTCCGGCGTGTACTCCCGTTGCAGCATGGTCTCCTTGTCACACTTTGCCGCGATATTATAATACCGTTCCCGTGAAGCCACAGACCATTTGATCGCTTGTGTCTCACAAGGGATTGCACTTTCCAGAGTAATGTGAGGGTATTTTGATTTCAAATCGAGTACAATTTCCGCAGCGTACATATCGACGCCAAGAGCCATGCCGGTAATAAAATGCGTGACGCCCTCGTTCTCGATGAGTGCTACAATCTGATCCCGCATAACAGATTTCAAAGAAGTACAACGCTTATCGGATTCATCAAAGCCGAACGGAAGACTCTGCGGTCTATGACCGGTAAACGCACAAGTCTTGCCTTGAACGGATTGCTTTTCAGCTTTTTGAGCAGACTTTCTAAACTCAATAATGCGCGACATGACACCCCTTCTTTCACTCTTTTGGTAGGTAACTCCATTCTATCACCCTCATCACGGACAGTCAACGCATTGTCGTTAGTAAAATCAACGACGGCGTACCGTGGATAATGACACCGCCGTTAGGTACACTAAATGCAAAGGTGGTGAGGCTATGCGAGAGAAGAAGGACATCAATATTGAAATCGGCGGCAATATTCAAGTGGCAAGAGAACAGGCGGGCTATACGCAGGACACGCTCTCAGAAATGCTTGGCATGACGCCGAATCACCTGAGCGCTATTGAGCGTGGTGCTTCCGGTATTTCTCTTGAAGCCTTGCAGCGTCTTTGCCGTTTGCTGGGCGTCAGTGCGGACCGAATTATCTTTGGGACCGATGAGCCAGAAGCGGAAGCCCTTGCGCTTGCCAGACGTATTTCGGATATAAAGCCGGAATACCGGCAACAGGTTCAAGAGCTGCTGTCCGCTATTTTGAATATGTCGTAAAAAAAGAGCCTCTGCCGATACCCAAAACGGGCATCGACAGAGGCTCTTGGTTCGTTTTCCGGGCATTCAAACAAGTGCCGAAATCGACACTTATTTCCGCGCTAAAGAAGAAACTGCGCAGGGAATACAATCACTTAGGCTGGTCAATTTGCGCCGCTCTGAGGCTTGCAATCACAGGCTTTTTCGACCTCTAACTGTCTACACCTCGATGCCTTGCGGGAGAAGTGCGGACAGGCGATGAGATCCGCACGGAAGCTCTGCTTGCAGCTATGGACGCAGCGGACGCAGAAGCGGTTATACTTCCGGCGTCCGCTGTCCCCGATGAAGAACGACCACTCCTGCCGCCATTTCTGACTTCTGCTCACAGCTCAATCTCTCCTTTGTGCTTTTTGGGAGGGCAGCATTCCTTCTGCTTTTCAGCCTTTGCAGACTTGAGCCTGTCCATGATGGAGGACTTTTCGCCCCTTTCGGGGGCTTTGACCTCTGCGGTCTTGTCCTCCTTCGGACCGTTGTTGATGATCCCATCAATCATGCCGTAGTCATCCTCCATCGACATCTCCGCCGCCTTGAGGTAGTTTTCCTTCTCAAGAGCTGCCATCCAGCTTTCCTTGCTGATACCGAGCATTCCGCCCTTTGCCGCATGATCGGCAATCTCCTTGGCATCTACGCACAAGCCTTCGGTGTTATCGGAATAGAGGCGGTAAACCTCGCACCCCTTCTCCAAAGCCTTCTCAGCCGCCTCCTGACCGGCGGGAAGAACGCCAGCCCATGCGTAGCCGTAGTCCTTCATATCCTGAACGGAGAGCGCGGGATCGGGCATTTCCGGCACTTCCTTGACCTCAAGGTCGAGAAGGCGGAGCGTGTCATCGTCAAAGCCGTTGTAGACATCATCAAGGACGAGCTTGCCGCGCTCATCGACAATGATACAGGCAGCTTCATCGCCGTAGGTGTCATGCTCCATCAGATAAAAGCTGTGACCGCCGACTTCGTGCTGGTCAATGGTGTGCCACGTCCCGATGTGACCGGCAACCGTCAGACCGGAGGTGTCGGCATTCATCTCAAAGTCCTTCTGCTCGGTAGCTTCCTGCTTCTGCTGCTCCTTCGAGATCATGGGGATCGCAACAATCTTATCGCCCAACTTAACAAACTGCTCCGGAACTTTGAAGAGGTCGGAGAACTTCTGCATCTGCTCTACGGTCAGAGAACCGAAGCTGTCATCCGTCAAGCCGACTACCATGAATGTTCCGGCAACAACGTCGTAGATGTCACCGTCCTCATCACGCAGAGCGCGGTTCAGGGGCAAACCTTCCAGCTTGCCTTCCTCGTTGCAGACTAAGGCAACCGGGTCTTCGTAGGGATAAATTGCCTCGATGCAGCCTCCGACCTCATGCTGCAAGGACTCCAGACCGGAGTCAATCTCCTTCACATAAGGCTCCTTTCCCGGCTCAACGACGAGAACGGCGATGGTGCTGTCACGCTCGGCGGCTTCCCCTGAGCCGGTAATCCGGTATTCATCGGGAATATCATCAAGCTCCCCGTTAAACTGCCTGTCCCAGCGTTCGCTTGCGACACGGACATAGCCCTCATCGGTGAAGCGTCCCTGCTCATCCATCGCAATGTCGCGCCCATAGCGTTCATAGTCGATGTAATTTGCCAGAGGACCGAGATCCTTTTCGGAGTAGATACCGGCTTCGTGGGCGTAATAATAGCCGAGATCGGATTCGTCGTTGATACCGGGCATGATGTCGTAGCAGTCCAGATTGAACGTCAGGTTGATGAGATCGTCGATGTCGCTGACCTCATCGCAGCCAGCCTCCATAATGGCAACGAGCTTTTCCTGATCGCTCAGGGAAAGCTCGTCAATCAAAGCGGCAAGGTAGTTGAGCTTATCAAGGCTCTCGTACTCGCCAAGCATCTTCTGGACGCCGTAGATCGGGCATTCGTAGTCGGTGATAAACCACTCTTCATAGGGCTGACCGAACTCGTCCTGCTTGCCGATCCCGATGCGCTCAAAGACCTTCTGCATCTCTTCCTCGGTGGTGGGCAGCTTCACCCACTCACCGACCAGCATACCCTCGTTGTACTTGCCAAGGTTCGTGACGAAGGCTTCAAAATTACCGTCTAATACGGGCATAGGCATCCTCCTTTCAGTCATCCACCATGCCGTCCGGCATGATATACAGTTCTTCAAACTCCGCGTCGGTCATGGCTTCGAGCTTCCGGACGGTCTTATACATCAGCTCTGCGATCTCACCGTCCATGTCGTTCAGGGTGACGCTCTTCATATCGTCGATCAGCCGCTTCCGGCTGGACGTGTTGAAGCAGCACATCAGGTTGATTTCTTCCACGGTAAAGTTTTTCATATCAGAGTTCCATATCCTTTCCTTTCAATTTCTGCGGCTTCGGTGTGTGAGGCGGCTGTGCCTTCTGTGCGGATTTCAGCTTGTCGCGGATGGATTCACGGGCAGCGGGCTTCTTCGGGATGGTGTCGTAGATGGCAGTTCCGGCATCCTCCACATAGGAGCGGATATACTGGATGCTCTCAGAAAAGCGGATGGGGCGGTTCTTGTCCTCGATGTTGGTCAGCCGGACTTCATCAGCGGCAAAATCAACCGCGTCGATTCTGCACTTGATCCCGTCCACATTCAGCGTCGCGCCGACAGGAATGTAATCTGCGGCTTTGAGTTCCTTGAAGGTCTCGCCGTCCTTGCTGAGAAAGACATCTGCGCCGGACTTCCAGAGCTTGTGAGAACCGGCTACCCACGCGGCTTCACGGAAGCCGGTCACCGGCATGGAGGGCTTGCCGCGTACCTTCTTCTCAAGGAGCTTTGTGCCGAGCAAGGGTGCAGCTTTTTCCGCGTCCTTGCCGTACAGCTCAAAATAGCCGTTCTGGGCAAAGCAGACCAGCGCGTCCGGATGTGCCTTTTTGACTGCCTCGTATTTGCGGAGTTCTGCGACGGGGAGCGGCGAAAGCACCTCTGTCCTATCTGCCTCCGGCAGTCTGTCACGGCGGCTTTTCTGCTTGGACAGCACTTCCGCCAGAGCATCCGCGTCCTTCGGGAGCGTCTGGTGGGTCTTGACGCCGCCATGCTCACCGATCAGAGCCATTGCTGCATCGAAGCTGCTGCGGCAGGGGGCTTCCAGCACAAAGCCGTCTGCAAAGGTCAGCCGGTCATGATCCGGCGCAACCGAGTTCTGCGCCACATTTGCCGCCTGTTCCCGGTAGTTGATCTCAAAGACATCTCCGAAGACCTTGCCGCGCTTGACGGCTTTCGGGACAATGACGCGGGCAACGCACTCGTCGTAGGTCTGTTCCGCGTAAAAGCGGAATGTGTTGTGATCCCGCGTCCCCTGAATAAAGACCTGATTTTCGTTGAGACAGTGCGTTCCATGCGGACGGCAGAACCACATCAGCGTTTTGTCTTCGGGATTCCGGCTTTCGGCGGCGCGGCGGATGATGCGCTTGTCGATGTCGAAGTCTTCCTTGTAGCTGTCTACATGACTGTCCACGAGCTTCTGCAGCTCCGCAACGATGTCAACGTCTGTGTATTTCTTCATGCGTCTCCTTTCTCACAACTCCATGTCGTGCGTTTTGGATTTGACCGGAGATTTCTTCTCCGGCTGCTGTTTTGCGGCAGTCCTGAGCTGATCGCGGATAGAGGGCTTTTCCTGCTTCTGCTCCTGCCTGACGTATTCCAGCGTCGGCATCAGCTCACGGTAACAGCCCTGTGTTTTCCGCGCCGCATGACGGCGATGGATTTTGAACAGCGGCTCACCGTTCTGCGTGACCGTGTTGCCCTCAATCCTGACGCCGTTCCGTGCCAGCAGATTGAAGGAGTGGTTAGAGGCGCGGTAGGAAGCCCGCATTCCGTCGTTGTTATAGGCAATCTGCCCCTTGAGCGTGTCCATGACGGCGGCTTTGATTTCCTTCTCTTCCGCAGTCAGGCGGTGCGCCTTCGATGCTTTTGCCGCTTCCTCCGGCAAGGGGGCAAAGGGAGACTTGACCTCCACGGTTTTTACCTCAATAGAGGTAATCTCATCATTCTCCCATGCAACAACCTCCGGGTCTCTTTCCTCTGTTTTTTCAGGCATGACTTCCTTCTGGGGTTCGGTCTGCTGACGGAACGCATCGACGAAAAGGGCGGTCAGTCCGGGATTGGGTTTATCCACAAGGAAGCGGGAGGCATTCTCAGGGCAGACTTCAACGCTCTTTGCCCACTCCTTGAGAGACTGCGGAATGCGCCCGTCGAAGTCTTTCTGCTGAATGGTGTTTGCGAGGACGTACCGGACGCGCTCCGGAGAGAATTGCTCAAGGACGCTTTTTACGGCAGCATCCGCATCCAGCCGGTTATCTGCGTAGTTAGAGCTGATCGCCGCTTCAATCGCACTGCGGCATTCCTCGTTTGCAGCAAGGGAGGCACGGTATGCTTCCATCTCACCGGCTTCATAAGCATAATTCGCCGTCTCGCGGTAAACGGGGACTTCCGGCATCGGCTCTGCGGGGGCTTCGGTATCTTTCTCTGCGGACTGCGCTTTCTCTGCCAGCAGTACCTTGAGCTTGGCGTCAATGCCCTCAATCATCTCAGCCGCCGTCTTGCGGATGGTGTCCAGAGAGCTTTTCAGCTCCTTGGTTTCCTTGCCGGAAGACCAACCGGCGATGTAGCCGAAGGAGTAGTCCGAGGTTTCAATGCCGTATCGCTGGCAGACGGTGTAGGCAACGCTTTCCGCTTCAACCTCCTTGGTGTGCCGATCCTTCTTATCTTCTGGCGCGGCTTTCTCATCCGGCTTGACGGCGTGGAGCTTTGCATGAGCAATCTCGTGAATGGCGGTCTTGACCGTCTGGATTTCGCTCATGCCCTCCTGAATGGCAATGCGGCTTTCAACCGGCGAGAAGAATCCCTTTGCACCGCCCGGAATGTCCTCAAAGGAAATAGGGACGGGAGATTCCTGCTTGAGCGCATCGAAGAACGCCTCGTAGTTTTCGACGGTGCCTTTCAGCTCATCGACGATAATGTCCGGAAGCTCCTTGCCGTCCGTCTGGGAAACATCAAAGACACTTACCACCTTGAAGGCAGGACGCAGGACCTCAACCGTTTCCGTGACAGCCTTCCCATCTGCGCCGATCACCGGCTTCTGCGTCAAAGGATCAATCTTCTCACGCTCTTCCTGCGCCTTGTACGGCGCGGGTGCAAGAATCTTGATGCCCTTTTCGCCCTTCATGACCTGACGGTCAAAGTTGCGCTGCCACGAGGTATAACCGGCAACATAGGTTGCCTCCGGCTTCTGCATCGCAATGAGCAGCGTGTTGTTGAAGGAATAGTTGTAGAACTTGGACATCGTGCGGAGATATTCCTTGAACCGCTCGGATTCAAAAAGCTCCTTGATGCCCTGTTCCAGCTTGTCCGTGATTTCGCGGACTTGCTGTGCATTTTTGTTTTCAGCCATCTCAAACCTCCATTTCTTATTTGCTTTTGGGCGAAGAAAACCCCGTCTGGGATTTGCTCAGTAAACGAGCCTTTACCTCAGACGGGGTTTCTCTGCGCGTCATCCGACGATGGAAGATGTTATCCTCGTTCTCCCATTCAATCAGCCGGTCAAACATATCCGGGTGCTTTGTGACCATGTGCAGCAGCTCCGAGTCGCTTGCGTTGGGACAGAACCAGCAGCCGTTTCTCCGGCAGTGAGTGTAGATTGGGGAAAGCAGCCCGTGTTCCTGACAGAGCTTGTAGGCGTCCGCTTCGGTCATGCCATACTTGGCAAGCAGACTGACCTTCTTCACGCCGTCCAGACGCACAAGGCGTTTTGGCTCATCCCCCGCAATGCCGACATAGCTCACGGTGTCCGGAGAAAGCGCGGCATTGTACTTGCGGACGGGCGGGATTTTGCAGTCCCGATTGACCGCGCACATCCCGGCCCACGCAAAACCGCGAACCTCGCCCTTGTGCGGTCCGCGGGTGATGACATGATGGAACACGTCATCGTAGGTCTTGTCCGCGTGGAGAATGGTGAACTTGATGCCCAGCTCCTTTTCGCAGAAGGGCTTGAGCCGGTCATAAATGAAGTCCCGGTGTTCCGGGACTTCGCCGCTTGTGTCCTTATCAAACATGACCTCGCTGAAAACCGCCTCGTCCAGCGGCTCATTGTGCTGTGCAGCCAGCAGGAGCGTCGCTACGCTGTCTTTGCCTCCGCTGCATGAAGCAACATACTTTGGGCGGGTCATCGATCAAACTCCATCTTGAAGCTGACGTATTTGCCGCCGCTGTCATCCAGACGGATCACCGCATCGTAGAGCTGAGGCTTCTTCGGCGTGTAAAGCCCGGTCACGCGGCACCAGCCCTTGTCCAGCAGCTCCTTTGCAATCTTCTTGGTCAGCTTCTTTTTCTTGCTGGAAAAGAACTTGTTGTCTTCCCACAGGCAGAAGGAGCATTCCTTGTTCGAGCAGTAGAAGTTGCCCTTGCCGACATAGACCGGAGAGCCGCAGCGGGGGCATTTGCCGATTTCCTCTTTCCCCGTGCCGAAACGCTGGGCTTCGGCATCGGAGAGGAACGGATAGGCTTTCACGAGATCGCCGGTCATCCGGACAATGCCGCTGAGGAAGGCGTCCGCATCTGCCTTGCCGCGTTCAATCTCCATGAGCGTGTTTTCCCATTCCGCCGTCATTGCGGGAGAGGTGATCTGTTCCGGCAGGACGCAGACGAGGTTGCAGCCGTCCTTTGTGGGAATGAGGGATTTGCCCTTGCGTTCAGCAAAGCCGGACTTTACCAGCTTTTCAATGATACCGGCGCGGGTTGCGGGAGTGCCGAGACCTTTCTTCTCGGTGTCATCGTCGAACTGATCGTTTCCGGCAGTCTCCATCGCAGACAGGAGCGTGTCTTCCGTGTACTGCTTCGGGGGTGTCGTGAAGTGTTCGGTGACGCTGGCGGACACACCATCCAGAACATCGCCCTCATGGACTTCGGGCAGGGACTTCATGGGATCGTCCTTTTCCTTCGTCTTGAGGGAAGCCTTGAACAGCTCTTCGATGGCTTTCCATCCGTTTTGAACGACGGTCTTCCCCTTGGTTTTGAACTCGTAGCCCTCGCAGGAGAGCGTGATCTGCGTTTCTGCGTAGGTGTGCTTCTCGCCGGTCGCACACAGAAGGCGCATCCCGACAAGATTGAGGATTTTCTGCTCCGACTGAGGAAGCGCCGAAACATCCTGCTTTTCAAGCTGGACGGTCGGGAGAATGGCATGGTGATCTGTGACCTTGCTGTTGTCGGTTACGCGGGCAATGTCCGGAGTGATTGAAACGCCGGAGAAAAGCGGAAGCTGGCGGCAGACGATGGAAATGACCTGACGGGCAGTGTCCTCCATATCATCCGTGATGAACTGACTGTCCGTGCGCGGATAGGTCAGTAGCTTCTTTTCGTAAAGTGTCTGAACGAGATCGAGCGTCTGCTGGGCAGTGAAGCCGTAGTATCGGTTTGCCTCGCGCTGCAAGGTGGTCAGATCATAGAGCTTCGGAGGATTGACGGTTTTCGTCTCCCGCTTGAGAGAAGAAACGACGGCTTGCTTTTTCTCGCAAGCCGCCGCAATTCTTTTTGCTTCCTCTTCGGTTTTGACCTTTTCCAGATCGGCAGTCAGATCGCCCTTGCCGATGTGAATGTTGAAATACTTTTCCTTCTGGAACGTGGAGATTTTCCCGTCGCGCTCCACCAGCATTGCAAGGGTCGGCGTCTGGACGCGCCCGACCACCAGCTTCTTGTGATAGAGCGTGGTGAACAGGCGGGTGCCGTTGATACCGACAATCCAGTCTGCCTTCGAGCGGCTGAGTGCCGCTTCATAGAGACGGTCATATTCCTTGCCGTCCCGGAGATGATTGAAGCCTTCGCGGATGGCGGAGTCCTCCAACGAGCTGATCCACAGACGCTTGAAGGGCTTGGTGCATCCGGCTTTGTTGTAGACCAGCCGGAAGATCAGCTCACCCTCGCGCCCTGCATCGGTTGCGCAGACCAGCTCGGTGACGCGCTTGTCCTTCATAAGAGAGGACAGCACCTTGAACTGCTGGGCTTTGTCCTTCGTGACCTCAAACATCCAGCTTTCCGGAACAATGGGCAGATCGTCATACCGCCACTTGGCATACCGCTCATCGTAGGAGCTGGCGTCTGCCAGCTCCACCAGATGACCGAAGCACCACGAAACGATGTAATTGCCGCCCTCCATGTAGCCGTCCTTTCGGGACGTTGCGCCCAGAACCTTTGCGATGGACTGGGCAACGCTGGGCTTTTCAGCAATGACTAAGATCAATCTTCATCACCATCCGTTTCAGCATCCTCCGCAATCTGCGGCTCATCATCCTCGTTGATGTACGGCTCTTCCTCGTAGCCTTCATCATCAAAGAAGTCCATATCTTCATCCTTGGGCTTTCTGCCCTTGACGAACTTGATGTAGTAATAAGCTGCACCCGCAGCACCGGCAAGAACGAAGATGACGAGGATCATGCCGATGTTGGATTTCTTTTCGGGTTTAGGGGCGGGAGCATCGGTTTCTGCATCCTTATCCGGCTCAGGTGTAACGGGGGCTGTGCCGGTGCATTCGCTCATGTTGGTCTTGCAGACCGGGCAGTCGGTGTTGACCTGACCGGCAGCGCACTTTTCCTTGCAGTTACAGGTGGTCAGAGCCGCCGCAGTGTCATCATCCAGCAGCGCAAGCAGATCGCTTTCATCGACCATGTTCAGGAAGTACGTCTGATACTGTTCCTCATCCTCGTTGATGGGCGCATCGTAGTCGATGACAATGAAGAAGGTGTTGCCGTTCTTCGTCTGGACAGTGATGAACTGCTTGTTGGTTGCCTTGTCATAGAGCAAGTCGCGGGTGTAGGCGTTGCCCTCATCGTCAATCGGCTCACCCTTCGGCTTTTCCGGCGTGGGAGTGACTGCGGGCTGCTGTTCGGGCTGAGTTGCCTCCGTAACGGGAAGGTTCTGCTCGGTATCATCGGCGTAGGCAAACGCCGTCACCGAGAAGCAGGACAGAACCATGACGCAGACCGCAAGGACGGTCAGAAAACGAAACTTCTTACGCATTGTCGATTACCTCCGTATTTTCAGCGGGCTTGGTGCCGCCCTTCATGGAAGACAGGAACGCCATGATCTGATCCTTGTCCATCACCATAGAGCGCACGGTATTGATGATTTCAAGGTTTTCCAGCTCTGTCTTCTTGTCGTACAGCTCCTTGAGCTGTCCTTCGATTTCGGACTTCTTCTTTTCAGCCTTCTCAATGTCGGAGAGGACTTTCTGATACTTGGGATTCATGCAAAACTCCTTTCTTTTAATAGGCGGGTCTTCCGAAGGCGTAGAAATGCTGCTGCCAGTAGGAAGAGTTGATGGATGTGTACTGAATGGGGTCGCCGCAGTGGATCATGACCCCATCACCAACGTAGATGCCGACGTGAGACACACCGGGGGTGTCATACGTCCCGACGAAGAAGATGAGATCACCGGGCTGTGCATTTGCCTTTGAAACCGGCGCACAGACGTTGTAAAGTCCTTGTGCGCCCAGCCGCCCGGTATTCACAAGACCGCTGTTCGTGAGAACATAGCTGACAAAGCCGGAGCAGTCAAATGACGTGTCGGGATTGGAGCCGCCCCACACATACGGATAACCGAGATACTTTTCCGCCTCGGTAATCAGCGTTGCAAACTTCTCGTCGTTCAGGTATTCCGGGTTGACATCGTAGTCAGCGGGCGGATTTGTGATGTACTTGTCCACATAGGGAGAGTCACCGAACAGATCCTCGCGGTTGCCCAGCACCGACATATACGTTGCGTACATGGAAAGCTGTTCCTGAGACATGATGTAGACCGGGACATGGGAGAGATTGAAGTTTTCGAGCTTCACGTTGCAGATGTAGTAGTCATACGGGACGCGATAGGTTTCCGTGTGCGTGTTGCCGTCTGCGTCCGTCCATGTGTCGGTTTCCGTGCGGTATCTGGTTTCGACGATAACCTCTTCGGTGAGGATGTACTGCTTTTCAAACAGCATTTGGAGCGTACCCTGCACCTCATCCAGCGTGAACTCGCCCTCATGGAGAGCCGAGAGGATGGAGATCAGCACATAGGGGTCATGCTCAATATCATCCAGATCAAAGTGATACTCGTCATAGTCATGGTTACTTTCATAGTTATCCAGATAGTTTTGCAGCTCTTGCTCCATCCGGCAATACTGCGCCTCCGCGCCCAGCATCGCGTCATCCTCGCTGAGATAAGAGGAAGCGATAACCGACGAGCCGGTAGAGGTGAGCATCGAACACGAGCTGATTCCGGCACCGAGCAAAACGAGAAGGGCAATTCCGACGCCGATCCAGATGAAGACCTTCTTGTTCTTCTCAAAGAACTCCTTGATCTTGTCGGACGCCTTCTCACCGAGCTTCTTGCCGGTATTCTTTGTGGCAGTCCCGGCAGTCTGAGAACCGGCATTTCGAGCGGCGGCATATTCCTTCTTGATGTTCTGCTTCTGGTAGTGCTTGTTCATGTTCTGCTTCTTCATCTCAGGATGCTCCTGCTGATTTCTCTCATATTGGAGCTTCGCATCAGCAGCATCCGCCTTGTGTTCCAGCTTGGAGACCTTCTCATAAGGCTTGTTGACGCTGCTTTCCCGATGATGGCTGAAATGCCGAGCGGCAGTCTCAGCGGCGATCTCCGTTTTATGCGCCGCCTCAACCGCCGAGTTTTCCTGCTCGACCTCATGGATTTTGCCGTGAATGCCGGAAGCGAGGGTGTCACCGACCTTGCGGACGGTTTTGTCCGCCTCAAATTGCAGTTTCCCTTTGCCCTTGGGCTTTTTCAGCTCATCCTCAAAATGAAGGCGGGTTTTGCCCTTGCCGGTTTCCTCATCAAAGACACGCTCTTTCTTGAGAACCTTGTGCGTGGGCAGCTTTTCACGGGCGGCATCCAGACGCTCATGCGCCTTCTCGGACTTCCTTTCGAGCTTCTGCATCCGCTTCGTGGGCGGGACGGCATCGTCGATGATCGGCTTTGCGGAGGCAGTCTCCGCCGCTTGGGAGAGAACAGCATCCGCGTCAACGGCTTCAACCGCAGAGGTCTTGCGCAGCTTGTGCGTGACAACCGTTTCGGCAATCACCGTGCCGGTGTGAGAAGAAACGCCGTGCTGCTCCAAAACAGGGGGCTTGAACGGCGTTTCCGAGGGCAGCGGTTCAGGTGCATTCTGGGGTGGATTTTCTGCCCTTTTCTCTTCTGTGACGGACGTTTCCGAGGGCGGCTGTGTGTCGTTATCTTCGGCGTGTTCCGTCTGAAACTGACGCTGCTGACGGCGCATCTGCACCTTTTTCTGTTCCTCCGCAGAAAGAGCTTCGGAAGGCGCGACTGTCTCACCGGGCTTCACCAGCTCCGCATCTTCCAGCCGCTTTGACACACGCTGCTCGGTGCCAGCCGTCAGGTTTTCCTCAACCGCGCCCTCCCGCTTCATCCGCAGAACAACCTTGTCGCGGGCTTTGAGTTCCGGTTCCTTGGACATCAGATTTCACCTCCAATCCGCTTGTAGGCAAGCTCGGTGTATTCAGGGTTCAGCTCTATGCCCACGAAATGACGCCCCATCTGCGCGGCAACCATGCCGGTTGTGCCGCTTCCCATGAACGGGTCAAGCACAATGCCGCCTTCTGGACAACCGGCGAGAAGACAGGTTTCAACCAGCTTCGGAGGGTAGGCGGCATAGTGACCGCCCTTGAAGGGGACGGTGTTGATCTTCCAGACATCGCGCTTGTTGCGGAGCGGATTGATGTCACAATCCTTGATCTCGCCATGCTCACGGGGGCGGTTGATGGACTGCGGCTGAGGCTGACCGGGAACGGGCTTGCCGTATTTGTTGCCGCCCTTCATGCCGCGCTTGAGGCGTTCTGCCGTTGCAGGGGCAATCGGCTCGGAGATCGCCTTGTAGTCGAAGAAATACTTCTTGGACTTTGAGAACAGGAAAATATGCTCATAGCAGCGGGCGCAGCGGTCTTTCACGCTCTCCGGCATGGGGTTATCCTTCATCCAGATGATGTCGTTGCGCAGATACCAGCCGGTATCGCGGAGGGCAAACGCCAGCATCCACGGAATGCCGATCATGTCCTTTGGCTTGCAGCCCTCAACCTTGTTGTTGAGAGCCACAGCCTGACCGTTTCTGCCGTTGGGGTTCTTCGGGTCAATGAAATCGCCCTGATTGCCTTTTCCGGCGTAGGTGTCCGAGATGTTCAGCCAGAGCGTTCCATCCGGACGCAAAACGCGCCTGACTTCGGTAAACACTTCCGTCAGGCGCGAGATGTATTCCTTCGGCGTTGTCTCTCTGCCGATCTGAGCCTCCATACCGTAATCACGGAGCGCGTAATACGGAGGGGACGTCACACAGCAATGAACGCTGTCATCGGGCAGAGTTTTCAGGATTTCAAGGCAATCGCCGGTATGAATGATGTCAAGTTGTATGGTGGTGTACCTCCTGTTCTGTTGGATTTGTGTTTCCATTGAAATGTTGGCTGTGAAACCCGACAACATTTCAATGGGCATCAGTCGGAGTAATACTCGTCCGGCTCGTAGTCCTCATCTTCCATGAAGTCCTCGTCGAGATCGTCAATCTCGTCTGCCCAACGGTCGAAGATTTCCTCGGCTTCCTTCGCCGCCTCACGATAGAGGCTCAGGCGGTTCTTCTCAAAGGCGGCAAAGGCGGGGACGAACTTGCCGAACTCGCGGATTGCCTTCACATCCTGCGTGCGCATATCTGCGACGCACTGAATGATTTCGGACATCGTGAGCAGATCGTCGATCATCAGCTCATACTTGTCCTTGGGGATAGATACGGCTTCATCATCCGCCGCGTCAGCGAAAGGGGTATTCTCATCGCTGTTGCTGCACTTGGGAACATCAACCTTGAAGTAGAAACCGATCATATCCACAGATACCTTGGTCATAATCTGACGTGCCTCCTTGACCTTTTCGTCGATGTCCTCCCTCACATGGAGGTAG
>OIDJ01000052.1_pt1 | contig 19125 bp, 13 predicted proteins | sample 1581541 | NCBI WGS metagenome assembly OIDJ01 (sample SAMEA3882543, study PRJEB24775) | human gut metagenome | biome: human-associated habitat; feature: intestine environment; material: feces | place: Netherlands | collected 2009/2010
GCTCGCTGACCGGTACCGTCGGCGTCAAGCCGACCTACGGCGGCGTCTCCCGTTTCGGCGCGATCGCCATGGCCTCCTCGCTCGACCAGATCGGCCCGTGCTCCCGTACGGTGCTCGACTCGGCCCTGCTGCAGGAAGTGATCGGCGGACACGACAAGCGCGATTCCACCTCCATTCCGGAAGGCCCGCGTCCGATGGTCGCCGCAGCCCGCGAAGGCATGAAGCGCGATCTGAAGGGCCTCAAGGTCGGCCTGATCAAGGAGCTCGGCGGCGAAGGCTTCCAGCCGGGCGTCATGGCCCGCTTCAACGAAGGCGTCAAGAAGCTTGAGGAAATGGGCGCGGAGGTCATCGAAGTGTCCCTGCCGCACCTGCCGTACTCCCTCGGCGCCTACTACATCATCATGCCGTCCGAGGTCAGCTCCAACCTGGCCCGTTACGATGGCATGCGCTACGGCCTGCGCGTCATGCCGCCGGCAGGCGTTCCGCAGACCGCCGCCAACATGATGGCCTACACCCGTGAGGCCGGCTTCGGCGACGAAGTCAAGCGTCGTATCATCCTCGGCACCTACGCCCTGTCCGCCGGCTACTACGATGCCTGGTACGGCTCCGCGCAGAAAGTCCGCACCCTGATCATCGACGACTTCAAGAAGGCCTTCGAAAAGGTCGACGTGCTCGTCGGCCCGACCAGCCCGGTCACCGCCTTCAAGTTCGGCGAGAAGACCGAGGACCCGATGGCCATGTACGCCATCGACATCACCACCATTCCGGCCAACCTCGCCGGCGTGCCGGCAATGAGCATCCCGGCCGGCCTGAGCGACGACGGCCTGCCGGTCGGCTTCCAGTTCCTCGCCCCGCAGCAGCGCGACGAGGTCATGTACAAGCCCGCCGCCGCTCTCGAAGCGGCCCTCGAGGAAAGCTGGAACGGCCCGATCTGGCAGTCCCTGAAGACCCCGTGGCTCGACGGACTGGACAAGTAGGAAGCATCGGAGGAAAGAAAACAAAATGGCTGAAAAGTTGATGAAGTACGCCGATGCCGTCAAGAAGTTCGACCCGGTCATCGGTCTGGAAACCCACGTGGAGCTGTCCACCACCACGAAGCTGTTCTGCCCGGCCGAAGTCCACTTCGGCGGCGAGCCGAACACCCAGCTCACCCCGGTGAGCCTCGGCCTGCCGGGCTCCCTGCCGGTGGTCAACAAGACCGCCGTCGATTACGCGATCAAGCTGGGTCTCGCCCTGCACTGCGAAATCGCCGAATGGAGCCAGTTCGCCCGTAAGAACTACTTCTACCCGGACATGCCGCGCGATTACCAGATCTCGCAGTATGACAAGCCGACCAACGGCAACGGCTACCTCGACGTGGAGCTTGAGGACGGCACCATCTTCCGTGTGCCGATCGAGCGCGCCCACATCGAAGACGACGCCGGCAAGAACACCCACGTCGGTGGCGCTGACGGCCGTATCGAAGGCGCCGACCACTCGCTGGTCGACTACAACCGCGCCGGCGTGCCGCTGATCGAAATCGTGACCAAGCCGATCGAAGGCGCAGGAGACCGCGCCCCCGAAATCGCAGGCGCCTACATGCGCGCCATCCGCGACATCGTGCGTGCGCTGAACATCTCCCATGCCCGCATGGAGCAGGGCAACATGCGCGCCGACGTGAACGTGTCGCTGCGCAACAGCCCGTCCGATCCGTTCGGCACCCGTTCCGAAACCAAGAACGTGAACTCGTTCCGTGGCATCGAGAAGACTATCCAGTACGAGATCCGCCGCCAGGCCGCCATCCTTTCCGAAGGCGGCGAGATTCTGCAGGAGACCCGTCACTGGGACGAGGCCTCGCAGACCACCGCCGGCGGCCGCGTGAAGTCCGACGCCGACGACTACCGCTACTTCCCGGATCCGGATCTGGTGATGCTGCACATCACCAAGGAGCACATCGAGGAGATGAAGGCCCAGATGCCGGAAATGCCTCGTGAGCGCCGCAACCGCCTGAAGGGCGAGTGGGGCTTCAACGATCTGGAGATGCGCGACGTGCTCAACGCCGACGCTCTGGACCTGCTCGAGGACACCGTCAAGGCCGGCGCTTCCGCCGCAGGCGCCAAGAAGTGGTGGCTGGGCGAGCTGTCCCGCGAAGCCAACAACAAGGGCGTGAGCCTTGAAGAGCTGCCGATCACCCCGGCCGACGTCGCCGAGGTCGAGAAGCTCATCGCCGACGGCAAGCTCAACGACAAGCTCGCCAAGCAGACCGTCGCAGGCGTGCTCGCCGGCGAAGGCACTCCGGACGAGGTCGTCAAGAAGCACGGCTTCCAGGTCGTTTCCGACGACGGCGCGCTCGAAAAGGCCGTCGACGAGGCACTCGCGGCCAACCCGGACATCGTCGAGAAGCTCAAGAGCGGCAACATGAAGCCGATGGGCGCGATTATCGGCGCCGTCATGCGCGCCACCCGCGGCCAGGCCGACGCGAAGGCCGTTACCAAGATCGTGATGGGCAAGATCAAGTGACATTCCGGCGATTGCCGAACGTTGCCTGATTGATGGCATCGAAAGGCGTGCGTTTTTGCGATGAGAGGAATCGTAAAAACGCACGCCTTTCTGCATTTTGTTGCTTTTTATCTGCTTTTACATGCCTTTTCATACGATTCACGCGTCGGCTGGGGAGGTTTCACAGGGATTTTGCCTAACAAAACTCCCAGCTGGCGTTCAGTCGGGTACAATACCGTCGGTATGGGTGCGGCGAGGGACCGCGCCGAGAAACATAGGGAACGATAATCATGTCAGAGTACGCTGAAACCACAGCGAAGGAACAGACGACGGACCAGCGGGCGAGGGAGCTGCCGGAACGTATCGTCATTCCGCCCATCAAGGGCGAGATGGTGCACTTGCGCCCCGCCACCATCGACGACATCGCACGCATGGAGGTCATTGAGGCGTACGTCGGCGCATCCGGCATCACCGGCAAGGACCGCGTGGCCGAACGTGGCGCTGTGAACGCGTGGGTGCGTCGTTCCGTGGCATGGTCCAATGGCGAAAAATCGAACGAATCCGGCGTGGGGGATCCGGAATCTCGTCGTACCATCGCATGGTCCATCGTCACCGAAGCCGACCATGACGGCGACGGCGAGCTTGACGCGGCCTCTTCCGACAACGTGATCGGCATGATCTTCCTCATCGACATCGACGGCTGGGCACGTTCCGCCCGCATCCAAGTGGTGCTCGGCAAGGACTACCGCGGCCGCGGCTACTCGCGAGACATCATGCCCCGCGTGATGACGTACGGCTTCGCGCCGGAACCGGCGGGCCTCGGCATGCACCGCATTTGGGTGGCCGTGCCGGAACAGAACACGCGTTCCGTATCCGTCTACCAGTCACTCGGCTTCGTGCCGTCCGGCCGTTCGCGCGATGCCCTGTGGAACGCGTCGGAGAACCGTTACCAGGACCTCATCGTCATGGACACGCTCGTCGACGAATTCGACCCGATCCGCTCGCTCGACGCGTTCGGCATGCACGTGATCGAAGACAATCCGGGCGTCAAGGAGGCGTTGAGCGCCCGCGAACACTCGATCGCCATCCAACTCAACTCCGTACATAAGGGCGATGCGGACGATGCCGCAGCGGCAGGCCAGAGTGGAGACACGGCGCAGACCTCCGCCGACGAGACGTCTGCCGCGCCATCGCAGGAATCGCAGCCGAACGAAGCATCCGGAACGGCGAAGACGGACCAGAAGGCCGGCGATGCCGACAACAACTGGCCGTACAGCTCGGATGAGCGCAAAACCTCGAAGGATGCTTGGTGGCGCACGCTTGGACGTGGCCGCAAGCGCGACACGGAAGGCAGACGATGAGCGCCGAGGACCTCGACAACTACGAAACCGACGCCGAGCTGTCCCTATACAAGGAATACCGCGACGTCATCAAACTGTTCACCTACGTTGTGGAGACCGAGCGCCGCTTCTATCTGGCCAACAAGGTCGATTTCAACGTGCGTTCCGCCGGCCAGGACGTCTACTTCGACGTGCGGCTGACCGACGCGTGGGTGTGGGACGTCTACCGTTCCAGCCGTTTCGTCAAAAACGTGCGCATCGTCACGTTCAAGGACGTGAACGTCGAGGAAGTGCAGAAAACCGACATCGACATTCCCGACAGCATGTAGCGGACCTACGGAAAACCAGTCTTCGGCGGAAGCCGTACGGCTGGTTTTCCTTCTATCAGGGCGATTGCTGTCGGACTTGGCGGTGATTTTGTGTGCATGCGCACAGGTGCGCTGTGCGTTTCCCTACCTTCGGGTAGAATATCTTCGATTTTGTTTGTAAGGAGACTTCAAAGTGACGCAAAAGCAATCCGTGGTCATCATCGGTGGCGGCCCTGCCGGCCTGACTGCCGCTTGGGAGCTCGTCAAGGACGGTGGCTCCGAACAGTACGACGTGACCGTGCTGGAAGCCACCCGCGAATTCGGCGGCATCTCCCGCACCGTCAAGCATGACGGCAATCGTATGGATATCGGCGGCCACCGCTTCTTCTCGAAGGACGACCGCATCATGGACTGGTGGAAGGACGTTCTGCCGCTGCAGGGCGCACCCAGCTATGATGACAAGAAGCTCCACCGCGAGCATGATATGGAGCCGGGCGGCCCGGATCCGGAAATCGAAGACAAGGTGATGCTCAAGCGCCACCGCGTGTCCCGCATCTACTGGAACCGCCACTTCCTCGACTACCCGATTTCCCTGAGCGCCAACACCCTGAAGGCCATGGGCTTCAAGCTCACCATGGTCGCCGGCTTCAGCTACCTGAAGTCCATGGTGCACAAGCTGCCGGAAACCAATCTGGAGAACTTCTACATCAACCGTTTCGGCCGTAAGCTCTACTCCATGTTCTTCGAGGGCTACACCGAGAAGCTGTGGGGCCGTCACCCGTCCGAAATCTCCGCCGACTGGGGCGCACAGCGCGTCAAGGGCCTGAGCATCATGGGCGTGCTGAAGAACGCCTTCCAGAAGCTCCTGCCGAAGAAGCGCGACAACTCCGAAGTCGAAACCTCCCTCATCGAGGAATTCTGGTATCCGAAGCTCGGCCCGGGCCAGCTGTGGGAAACCGTCGAATCCAACTGCGAAGACGCCGGCGTGAAGGTCATCACCGACGCCAATGTGGTGGAAATTCGCCAGAAGGACGGCAAGATCGCATCCGTCGTGTACGAGGATTCCGAAGGCAACCGCACCGAAATGGCCGCGGACGACTTCATTTCCTCCATGCCGGTCAAGGACCTTGTCAACGCCGTGGACGCCTCCGACCAGCCGGCTCCGAAGGACATGACCGAAATCGCCAACGGCCTGCCGTACCGCGACTTCGTCACCGTCGGCCTGCTCGTCAAGCACCTGCGCCTGACCAACACCACCGACATTCCGACCCTCGGCAACCCGCCGATCGTGCCGGATTGCTGGATTTACGTGCAGGATCCGGGCTACAAGGTCGGCCGTCTGCAGATCTTCAACAACTGGAGCCCGTACCTGGTCAAGGACGTCGACAACACCGTGTGGATCGGCCTCGAATACTTCTGCGAGGAAGGCGACTCCTTCTGGAACATGACCGACGAGGAAGCCACCAAGTTCGCCATCCAGGAGCTCACCCGCATGCAGGTCATCAACGGCCCGCAGGACGTGCTCGACTCCCACCGCGAACGCGTCAAGAAGGCTTACCCGGCCTACTTCGACACCTACGACCGCATGCCCGAACTCGTCGACTACCTCGACTCCTTCGGCAACCTGTACTGCGTTGGCCGTAACGGACAGCACCGTTACAACAACATGGACCACTCCATGGCCACCGCCATCGAAGCCGTCAAGGACATCAAGAGCGGCGAAACGTCGAAAGACAACGTGTGGTCGGTCAACACTGACAAGTCCTACCACGAAGAAAAGTAGAAAAATAAATAACGCGTGCGCATACGCCCTTTCTCCGGCGCTCGACGTACCTTTGTACGCCTTCGGCCTCAGACGGGCGTCTTCGCACGCGTTATTTATTTTTCGCAGCGTAACTTTGATCAAGCCCATGCTTTTTGGCATGGGCTTTTTCATTGCGATTTTCATTGCGATTGCGCGGTGCGCGGACCGCACGGGCGGACCGCGCGTGCCCGCTTCGCGTTGGTCTGGGTTGCGTTGTATGGTTAGGACAGTTCAAAAACCGCGATGTTTCGCGGCGGACTTTTTCATTCGACGGAAATTTTCCGCAATTCTTTTTTACAGCTGTCGCGGGCGCATGCCTGTGGAAGCCAAGGAAAGGCAACTACCAGTGGCAACAAGCCCTAATCTCGATGATATGAAACTGCCCGAGCTCAAGGAGCTCGCCAAGCAGATGGGACTTCGTGGTGTCTCCACCATGCGCAAGACCGAACTGATCGCAACACTTCAAGCCGCCCGTTCCGGCGGCCAGGCTCCGGCCGGCGTCACCGTGCGCGCGCCAAAGTCCGCTCCCGCCGCAGACGCTGAGGTCAAATCGGCAAAGGACAAGAAGGCCGATGAAGCCAAGCAGGAGGAACGCCCCGTCCGTGCCAAGCAGGCCAAGTCCGCGGAATCCTCCGAAGTCGCGGATGCCGTGGCAGCGGTGGACGCGTTGAAGCCGAACGATGAAGCGCCGAAGCGTCGTCGCCATCGTGACGCCGAAGCCGGCGCCGACCTGCTCGCCGAACTGGGCCTTGACGATGCCGCTCCGAAGCAGGATGACCGCCGTCGCCGTCGTGATGACGACCGTAGGGACGATTTCGAGCCGCGTCGCCGCCGTCGCGTGGCGGACGGGCCGAAGAGCGAAGACGTCGTGCGCGACCTTGATGACATCCTCGCCACGCTGCCGTCGCAGGAAGACGCCGACGATGATAAGCGTCGCGACGAGACCGAAGACAACGAATACCGTCACAGCCGTGGACGCAACGATCGCCGTGGCCGCCGTATGCGTGGCCGTGACCGCGATTACGACGAGCGTGACGAGCGTCGCGGCAGGGGCGATCGCAATGATCGCAACGACCGTAACGATCGCGCCGACCGCATGGACCGCAACGCCGACCGCGACCAGCGCAACGATCGTATGGATCGCGCCGACCGCGACCAGCATCGCGACGAGCCGAAGGAAGACCTCGTGCCGGTCGCCGGCATCGTCGACGTGCTCGACTCCTACGCGTTCGTGCGTACGTCCGGCTACCTGCCGGGACCGAACGACGTGTATGTCTCCATGGGCCAGGTCAAGAAGTACGGCCTGCGCAAGGGCGACGCCGTGCACGGCTCCATCCGCGCCCCGCGTGAAGGCGAACGTCGCAACCAGCGTCAGAAGTTCGTGCCGCTGCAGTCCATCGACTCCATCAACGGCATGAGCGTCGAGGAAGCGCAGCATCGTCCGCAGTTCAGCAAGCTCACCCCGCTGTATCCGCAGGAACGCCTGAAGCAGGAGACCACGCCGAACAAGCTCACCGGCCGCCTCATCGACATCGTGGCGCCGATCGGCAAGGGCCAGCGTGGCCTGATCGTGTCCCCGCCGAAGGCCGGCAAGACCATCACCCTGCAGAACATCGCCAACGCGATCGCCACCAACAATCCGGAAGTCCACCTGATGGTCGTCCTCGTGGACGAACGTCCGGAGGAAGTCACCGACATGGAACGCACGGTGCAGGGCGAGGTCATCTCCTCCACCTTCGACCGTCCGGCCTCCGACCACACCACCGTCGCCGAACTGGCCATCGAACGCGCCAAGCGTCTCGTGGAGCTCGGCCAGGACGTGGTGGTGCTGCTCGACTCCATGACCCGTCTGGCCCGCGCCTACAACATCGCCGCGCCGGCCTCCGGCCGCATCCTGTCCGGTGGTGTGGACGCGCAGGCGCTGTACCCGCCGAAGAAGTTCTTCGGCGCCGCCCGCAACATCGAAAACGGCGGCTCCCTGACCATCATCTCCTCCGCGCTGGTGGAAACCGGTTCCAAGATGGACGAGGTGATCTTCGAGGAATTCAAGGGCACCGGCAACATGGAACTGCGCCTGAGCCGTGAGCTCGCCGACAAGCGCCTGTTCCCGGCCATCGACGTGAACGCCTCCGGCACCCGCCGCGAGGAGCTCATCACCGATCCGCAGGAACTGCCGATCATCTACCGTCTGCGTCGCCTGCTGGGCGGCCTCGAGCCGGAACAGGCCTACCAGACGCTCGTGCCACGCCTGAAGAAGACAGCGACCAACCGCGATTTCATGGCGTCGCTCATCCAGCAGAGCGGCAACGCCACCAACGGCAACTGAGTCGTCGGCTGCAAGCGAATCTGAAGGTTTGAGGGGCTGCATGGCAATCGCCGTGTAGCCCCTTTCCTATGCGTACGTTTCGACGAATTTCGTGGAATTGGCCACTTTTTGGACAACGTTGTCAATTAAAAAATAGGTAAAAATACGACGAGAAAAGATAAATGGGAAAAATATATATGGTCGATATGGGGGTATGAGCTAAATAAAACAAAGATATTTCATGACAGCGTTGCGCCGTCCGGATAAACTGCGGCGATTCCGCGACGGTATGTGCGCGGTAGTGGGTATGGTAAGGAAGAAAAAGAACATGGAACTGCAGTGGGGACGGTCGATTGCGGCCGGTGCAGTGGATTGTTGGAAAAGGGGTATGAATGACCAACAGTGACAATGGTCCGGTAGACCGATGGCGTAATCCTCGACATGCTTGAAAAGGATGGCCGAGCCACGCTGTCCCACCTTTCCGAGGCGACAGGCCTGTCCGTGTCCGCCGTGCAGTCGCGCGTGCAGAAGCTTGAGCGTCGCGGCGTGATCCGCGGCTACAAGGCGGTTATCGACGACGAGCGCCGCGGCCTTGCGGTGAACGCCTACATCGCGGTCACGCCCATCGATTACTCCCAGGAAGCCGAGATTCCAGACAAGCTCAAAAACATCGACGGCATCATGTCCTGCGATTCCGTCGCCGGTTCGCCCAGCTTCATGCTCACCGTTCGCGTCGAATCGCCCAGCAAGCTCGAAGAGCTGTTGAACCTCATCCATCGCACGGTGTCGGTCAGCACCGAAACCACCATCGTGCTGCAGCGTTACTTCGCGAAGTGACCGCTGTTCGGCAGATGTCGCGGTAGGGTGCGCGGTAGGCTTATACCCATGAGCGACAGCGAACATGACTGGCTTCGGCCAGAAGAAGAAACCGAATCCGAAACCATCATCGACGCGCGCACCGCGCAGAACAACCCCGAAGTGGCCGATGTGGTGGCTAAAATCGCCTCGCTGCGCCAATCGATAGACAACGTCGACACCGCCATCGTCTCGCTGCTGGCGGAACGGTTCAAATACACGTCGCAGGTGGGTGTGCTCAAGGCGCGTGCGGGCTTCGCGCCGGCCGATTACCAGCGTGAACATGCCCAGATCGAGCGTCTGCATCGCATTGCCGACGAAGCCGGACTGGATCCGGAAATCGCCGAAATGTACCGCGAATTCGTGGTGACCGAGGCCAAGCGCCGCCACAAGCGCATCGCCGAAAACGGGGGAGACCCGGGCGTACTCGACGTTTTCGCCTGAGCCGTCCGTTTTCCGCGCGCCCCGCGCGAACGTCCATTGCCGACGGGCATGCCGGGCACTACATTAAATGCCTTGGGAAGTTGTTTCGATTGCGATTGAGAGGTCCGGCATGCGCCACGCCACCGCGAACCGTCCATCCGGTGCCCGACGCCCGCTTGCCGCGGCGATCGCGGTCGCCGTCATCACCGCCGCTCCCGTCGCGGCAGTCGGCGTGAACGACGCGATATCGGCCTTGCAACAGAATGGGCAGTACGCGGCCGATGCATCGCATGATGACGTGATGAGCGCCTACACCTCCATCGACAAACCAGGCCGCCTTTTCCTGACCAACAGCGGATCCTCCACGTCGAAACGCGTTCCCAAAGGCGTTGTCGCATTGCCGTGGAAAATATCCGCCTCCTTCACCCTCAACGGGCCCGACGTAAGCGTTTCCGACGTTTCCGGCGCTTCCGGCATGATCGGCATACGCATCGCCCTGCATGCCACGAAACCCGACGTGACCGCCAATCTGACGCCAATCGTCGCCTTCACCATTCCCGGACGCGTCGGCAGTGACGTGACCGCCGATGACGGCGTGCTCGTCTCATCCGACAACACCTCGACCCTGGTGGCTGCGGTCGGCAAACGGGGCGAGGACCTGACCTTCAACGCCTACGTGACGGCGAAGCACTTCACCATGAGCTCACTGTCCATCGCCGCGGTGGAAGGCAACGTTCAGCAATCACTGCCTGACCTGACCAAGCGCGCAACCACCTTGGTGGACGGTCTGACCAACGTCGGCTCGCAACGCAACCGCAAGCTCATCGCCCAACTGGAACAGCTCAGAGACAACGAGAAAGCGCTTGCCAAACAGACCATCGCCGTACGTTCCAAAGCGCACGATCAGGCGTTCGACGGCTACATCGACGCGTACGTGGGCTCATACACCACGCATCTGTCCGGTTCGATCGGCAACGCCACACAGCTTCCCGCCATTCTCGGCACCGCGTCCGAACTGAACGGCGATACCTCCGTAGCTAAATCCGTGGCAGACCTGGCCAACGCCGTCAACGACGTGAGCGCCGCATACCGGCATATCGGCGCGGCCGACGCCGTCGACGAGGTGATTCGCACCATCGAACAGCGTGGCACATCCGGCTTGGTGAACGAGCTCACCAAGCGCGCCGGTGAGGAACAACAGCGCGGCTCCAAAGACTACAGTGCCGGCCAATCGCAGCTGTCCGCGGCCATGATCCCGTATTCGATGGATTTCACCGACGCATACACGGCTCGGCTTAAGGAACTGGGCGCCACCGCAGGCACGGCTGGCAGCTACGAAACCCAGGCGATCGCCGACGTGCGTGCCGGCATCAAAGACAATGAGAAGCTCAAAACCGCGTCCGACAAGGTGTCCGCGGCGATGACCGCGTTGGCGGACGCCAGCGAGCACACCGGACAGGCCAGCGCATTCCACCAGATCGTGCTGCGATTCGCCGACCAGCTGGATTCGGATGACGGCACGTCCGAATCGGGCGCTGCCGATGACGCTTCTGTGCTGGACACGTTGCGTTCCGCCTCCGCCAGCCAATCGTTGTGCGCGAAAGCCGAGAAACGGCGGTCCCGTGCGCAACGCAAGGCCGAACGCGCGCAGGCGAAGAACAACACCGCCGATTCGACCAGCTTGGTCGATGACAAGAACGCCATCAGCATGGATGATGTGATGAGCTACGCGGGCGGACTACGCCCGTCGTTCGGCGCCGCAGCGGACACCACGTCGAAGAATGTGGCGAAAGTCGGGGGAGTGGACGGCTCTTCGAAGAACAGCGGTGGCGATTCGTCCGACGGTTCGGCGGATTCGTCCGCCAGCTCGCTACCAATTACCGGCTATGGCTTGGCGAAAACCGGTTTCACGCCGGATAATGGCGATTTGATTGACGAGACGGTCGAATTGGCCGCCGCTGCGGAAGTTTTCGACGATGCGCTGCAGGCTGGATTGGGTGGGAACGGTTCCGGAAATTCGTCCGCTGGCCCGCAGTACCTCCTGTCCGTTCCGGTGCTGTAGAGCACGCGGTTTGTGCGATGCGCTAAATCCGATAGTGCTCCGTCGCTTACGTGGTACGTTTCGGGGTTTTTGATTGCGATTTCCGCCTCCGCTTGTGCATTCGTTGAGATTACGCCCATAAAAACCATTTTTCGCGTACGGGTTTGTGCGCAGGGGCAGGAATGTACGCTGAGAACAGCCGAGAACGGGATAAGGACGGTTCTATGCGCGCACGTCTTGCGATTTAGGGCGATTCTGCACGGACGTGAGCAAAAGGGGATATGATTTCGACCGTTTTGCCTGCGATTTATACCCCTTTTCGCTCACGAAAGCATTTTTCCCGCGATTTTGACTGAATATGAGCAAAAGGGGGCACGGTTAGTTGCAGACAGTGACGGGATATACGAGGGGCCTCTCCTTCATGCAAAGGAAAGGCCCCTCGTATGTGGGTGAAGTGAGCGGCTGCGCTACAAAAGCCGCTGGCGGCTCACCTCAGAGACTCACTTCTTCGGTTTCTTGGCCGGCGGTTCGCCTAGCTCGCTTTCGGCGACCGTCACATCGGCGGCCTCGTCCTCACCCTCGGCGGCAGCCGGTGCGGTGAAGGCGATCGGTCCGGTCACGCGACCAGCTTCGGCGATATCGCCCAGCGCGGCCTCGATGGACCCGCGCACATCGTCGGCAACGGCAAGCGTCACAGACAAGATCGGGGTCTTCATCGAAACCTTGGCCTTCGACTTGATGCCACGCAGCGCGGCCAGAGCCTCACCGGCATGAGCAAGCAGATCGGCGGATGCGTCGCCGGCGGCGGCCGCGTACACGTCGGCCACAGGCCATGCTGCGCGGTGCACGGAGCCCTCGCCCTCATGCATCCAGCTCCACACTTCTTCGGTGGCATACGGCAGGTACGGGGCCAGCAGGCGCGCGAACGCATCAAGACCCAGGCCCAGCGTGGTGCGTGCGGACTTCACCGCGGCCTCGCTCGGCACGTTGCCGGTGGAATCGGCGGTGCCGTAGGCGCGGTTCTTGACCAGCTCGATGTAGTCGTCGCAGAACTGCCAGAAGTAGTTCTCGATGACTTCCAGAGCCTTGGAATGCTCGTAGTTGTTGAGATCGTCGGTGGCTTCGCGGACCACGGCGGCCATCTTGGACATCGCGGAACGGTCGATCGGCTCGGTCACGTCGGCCGGGTTCCATGCGGCGACTGCCGGAGCGCCCACGTGATGGTTCTCGTCCTCACGGCCGATGGCCAGCGCGAACTTGGTGGCGTTGAGCAGCTTGATGGCAAGACGACGGCCGATCTTCATCTGGCCTTCGTCGTACGTGGCGTCCAGGCCCAGACGTGCGGCGGCGGCCCAGTAACGCACCGCGTCGGCGCCGAACTGCTTGATCGGCTTGTCCGGCACGACCACGTTGCCCTTGGACTTCGACATCTTCTTGTGGTCCGGATCGAGGATCCAGCCCGACAGCGTGGTGTTGGCCCACGGCAGGCACTTGTTCTCGAGATGCGCGCGATCCATGGTGGAGAACAGCCAAGTGCGGATGATGTCCTGGCCCTGCGGACGCAGATCCATCGGGAAGGTGGCATTGAAGATCGCCTGGTTCTCCTCGCCCGGCTCCTCCCAGCGGGTCACGATCTGCGGGGTGAGCGACGAGGTGGCCCAGGTGTCCATGATGTCCGGCTCGGCGGTGAAGCCGCCCGGCACGTCACGCTGGTCCTCGGTGTAGCCTTCCGGCACATCGTCGGTCGGATCGATCGGCAGACGGTCCTCGCTCGGGGTGATCGGATGGTCGTAATCGGCGGTGCCATCCTCCTTCACCGGGTACCACAGCGGGAACGGAACGCCGAAGAAGCGCTGACGGGAGATTAGCCAATCGCCGTTCAGGCCATGCACCCAGTTCTCGTAGCGCACGCGCATGAAATCGGGATGGAAGTTCAGTTCCTTGCCGCGTGCGATGAGCTCGGCGTTCAGCTTCTCGTCGGTGCCGCCGTTCTTCAGGTACCACTGGCGGGAGGTGACGATTTCGAGCGGCTTGTCGCCCTTCTCGTAGAAGTTCGTCATACGCTTGGTCGGGGTCGGCTCGCCGTCCAGATCGCCGGCAGCGCGCAGCTCGTCGACGATGACCTTACGTGCGGAGAACGTGGTCTTGCCCGCGGTCTCCTGGAAGATACGCTTGCCTTCCTCGGATTCGATCCAATCCGGGGTGTCCATGACGATGCGGCCGTTGCGCTGGATGATGGAACGCAGCGGCAGGTTCAGATCGCGCCACCATTCGACGTCGGTCACGTCGCCGAACGTACAGCACATGGCGATGCCGGCGCCCTTGTCCATTTCCGCCGCCTTATGCGCCAGAATCGGCACCTTCACGTGGAACAGCGGGGAGTAGACGTACTGGCCGAAATACTGCTTGTAACGCTCGTCGTCCGGGTGCGCGATCAGCGCGCCGCAGGCGGCCAGCAGTTCCGGACGGGTGGTCTCGATATAGATCGGGGTGCCGTCTTCGAAACGGAACGCCACCTTGTGGTAGAAGCCCGGATATTCGCGCGATTCCAGTTCGGCCTGGGCCACTGCGGTCTGGAACGTCACGTCCCACAGGCCCGGGGCGTCCTTCTGATACGCTTCGCCACGGGCCAGGTTGCGCAGGAACGCCTTCTGGGCCACGCGCTGCGGATGCTCGCCGATGGTGTGGTAGGTCTGCGACCAGTCGATGGACAGGCCGAGGGAGCGCCACAGCGCCTCGAACTGCTTCTCGTCCTGGGCGGTGAGCTTCTCGCACAGCTCGATGAAGTTCTTACGGGAGATCGGCACCTGGTCCTTGGCGTCGATCTTCTTGCCGTCCGTACCCTCGAACGGCGGCACGAAATTCGGATCGTACTTCAGGGACGTATCCACGCGCACGCCGTAATAGTTCTGCACACGGCGTTCGGTCGGCAGGCCGTTGTCGTCCCAGCCCATCGGGTAGAACACGTCGTAGCCGTTCATGCGCTTGAAACGTGCGATCACATCGGTGTGCGTGTAGGAGAACACGTGGCCGACGTGCAGGTGGCCCGAAACGGTGGGCGGCGGGGTATCGATGGAATAAACGGCCTTACGGTCGCGGGTGCCCTGGAACTTGTAGACTCCGCTCTCGTCCCAGACTCCGCGCCACTTGTCTTCGAGACCGTCCACGCCGACCTTGTCGGGCAGCGGCGTGAGGTTCGCGTTGATGGTGTTATCTTGGCTTTCAGTCATAGTCGCTAGTCTAGAAAGCGAATGTGACAACTGCCGTCGTATCAGCGCCTATCGAACCGAATGCCGGAATCGCAGGCAAATCGCGGAAAATCCACATAAAAAACCGTGGAAAAATCAGTGCAGCGTCAATCTGTTCAACGGCAGCAGACGGTCGGTCAGATTCTTCGGATACCCCTGCAGCCCATCGGAAACGGCAAGGAAGTTCTTGCGCGTGTACAGCCAGTCGCTGGCCGCGTTCTCGCTGACGGCGCGCGCGTAATCGCGCATGCGGGCCTGATAATCGTTGTCGTTGGTCGCGGCCATGGCATTGGCGTAAGCCTGCTGCGCGTCGCCGTTCTCGAAATGGAACACGGACTGGCCGTTGTCGAAGACGCTTGCGTCACCTTCGTCGCTCATGGTGGTCAGCGCGATGTTATAGGTGCCGGCGTTCATGCGTTCCGTCACGTCCGCGGCGGAATCGAGCACTTCCAGATTGGTGTTGATATTGAGGTTTTCGATGGCGGTTTTCACGTCGTTGCCGATGCTTTCGTATTCCTTCGGCACCAGAATGTCGATTGGCGCGATGTAGTTCACTCCGAAATACGTGCGCATCCGTTGCCCCTGTTCGAGGTTGTAGGGGTACAGTCCGCTCAGGTCCTCATACCCGTCTTCCAGCGGGCTGATCGGCCCTCCCAGCGGCGCGTACGCGTCGGGCGCGTTCTTGGCGATGGTCTTCGCATCGATGGCGTATCGCGTCATCTTGCGGATCTGCTCGTCGGAGAAGGGGCTGTTGTTGTCGTTGTTGAACGCGAGCATCACCTTGTCGAAGCTGATGCCGCTGTCCGCGGTAATACCGTTGGTTTTGCCCAGTTCCGAGGCGGTTGAAGCGCTCAGCGGCAGCGTCATGCTGATTTTGCCGGCTTTCATGGCATCGGCCATGGATTCCTCGTTGGCGTAGTAGTAGAGCGTCACTTGCGATGATGCGGCTTTTTTGCCCCAATACGAGTCGTTGCGTTGCAGCACGATTTGCGATTGGTCCGCGGTTGACACGGTGAATGGTCCCGATCCGACCGCCGATTTCGCATAGTTGGTTTTGCTTTCCGCGTCGTACACGACGCCTGCACGGCCGGCCAGCGCGCGCAACAGCCGCGGATTCGGCTTGGCGAGCGTGATGACCACCGTATTCGCATTGGGATTGGTGATTTCCTTCAGATCACCAAGCTGGTCGGCTCCCACGTAATGGTTGTTGACGGCGTTCTGCAGCGACCAGACCACGTCGGACGAGTCGAGTTTGTGCCCATTGGCGAACGTCATGCCGCCGTTCAACGTGAACGTGTACGTGAGACCGTCGTCGGAAGCCTGCCAGGAGCTGGCGATTCCCGGCTGCAGCTTGTTGGTTTCGCTACGTGACACCAGCGTTTCGTATACGTTGCCGAGCAGCGCTTGCTCCACGGCGGTGCCTTGTTCGGTGCGGATGTCAAGCGATTTCGGCGCATTGCCTTCGATGCCGACGGTCACCGACGAGTCGGAGACGAGCGTGCCGAAGGATGTGATGGGATTCTTGCGGCCTGTCAGCGACAGTCCCAGCCACAGCAGCACACTGAGCACGATCGCGACGCCGAAGAAGATCAGCCAGCGCGTCGCCTCGGCTTTCAGATTACGTTTCCGCCCGTTTTCATCCATGCACCCGAGTCTAGTTGACGCGTGCTACACGCCCGATGGCCGGGTGCGATTCGACGGAGTGCCGGCGCGGCGGCTGGCATGCGTCGGAATCACGCGGCGAACGCGCCCGGACACGTGTCGTTGAGGGGGCAGTCGGCGCAATCCGGTTTTCGCGCATGGCAGATGGCACGGCCATGCAATATCAAACGGTGAGACAGATCGGTCCATTCTTCGGGAGGGAAGCAGGCGGTGACCTCACGTTCGATGGCCACCGGGTCAGGGGAGGGGCTCGCCCAGTCGGACCGCCACCGCAATCGCCCAGTCACACGAATCACATGCGTGTCCACAGGAAAACCGGGCACGCCGAACGCGTTGCCCAACACCACGTTCGCGGTTTTGCGGCCCACGCCCGGCAGGCTGACCAGCGAAGCCATATCGGCTGGCACCTCGCCCCCGAATCGCACGCACAACTCATGCGACAGCCCGATGATATTGCGCGCTTTCGTACGGAAGAAGCCGATGGTGCGGATGATGTCCTCGACGTGCTCGGGATTCGCGGCGGCAAGCTCCGCCGGACCGGGATATTCGCCGAACAGTTCCGGCGTGACCATGTTCACGCGCTTGTCGGTGGTCTGCGCGCTCAACACCGTAGCCACCAGCAGTTCGAAAGGAGAATTGAAGTTCAACGCGCATTTCGGATCGGGAATCTCCACGCACAACTGCTCGTATTCCTGATGCATGCGCGCGATCCGCGCCTTCTTCGATTCCCGAGGCATGCCTCCCAGCCTACCCCTCGCATGCGGACGAACGCGGGAAACCTGCGGAAACGTCGCAATCGGCAAAAACAGCGAAAATCCATCGAAAAAACGACAGAAAATCAGCAAAAAACAACAGGAAATCAGCGAAAGGCCAACGAAAACAAACGGAACCCGTCGAACATCAACGGAATGATCGCAAGAAAAAGTCAGCTTTCACCGGACTCGTCGTGAGCCGCATCCTTGGCCGCGGCCTCATGCTCATCCTCTTCCGGCGGATCGAAACGATAGCCGACGTTGCGCACGGTGCCGATGAGATGCTCGTACTCGCCGCCCAGCTTGGCGCGCAGACGACGGATATGCACGTCCACAGTGCGGGTGCCGCCGTAATAGTCGTAGCCCCATACCTCCTGCAGCAGCTGCGCGCGCGTGAACACGCGGCCCGGATGCTGCACCAGATACTTGAGCAGCTCGAACTCCTTGTACGCCAAGTCGATCGGATGGCCGTGCAGACTGGCCGTATAGCCATTCGTATCCACCACCAAATCGCCGGAACGGATCAGACCATCCTCGTTCTGCACGCCCTGCTCGCCCGAACCGGACGCCGCGTTGACCGGCGCGTTGCCACGTTCGGAAACCAGGCGCAAACGCCCCTCCACCTCGGCGGGGGAAGCGGAGGCCACCACCACATCGGCGATGCCCCACTGCGAATTCACCACGGTGAAACCACCCTCGGTGAGAATCAGCACAATCGGCGTGGACAGTCCCGACGCGTGAATCAGACGGCACAGCGTTTTCGCGGTGGCCAAATCGTCACGCGCATCAAGAAACAGAATGGTGTTCTCCGGCATCTTCACCAGGCTGGCCGCATCCATCGGCAACACGCGCACGCGGTGGGAAAGCAGCGCCAACGAGGGGAGAACGGTAGCTGGATCGCTAGCGAACGTCATAAGCGTAAGATCCGTCACGTCAGCTCCCTTTTGTTCTAAACTGATGCCGCGATTGTACACTCGGTATGTGTTATCGGCGTTTCCTCGATTGTAACCGAAGTATGTGGACACATACGGCTACATTTATTCATATTGCATACGTATTGACCACAATATGAAAAGGGGGTCCGAGATGACCGCTGAGAAGGCCACCGCCCAGGAAGCCACGCGGAAAGTCGCTTTTGCCAAGGTCCTGGCGATTCAGATCATCGCATACGTGGTGCTGGTGGCGCTCGCATTGGTTCCCGGCATGATGTACGGCGACGCCGCCAAACCGGCCGCGGTTCCGTTCACGATCATCGCCTCGCTGGCGATGGTCGTGCTGCTGGTGGTGTTCAGTCCGTTCCGCGACGGCGTCGCCGGCCATGTGATCGCCGCGATCGCAGGCCTGCTGTCGGCGATCTGCGCCACGACCGTGATGCTGGGCAATGTGATCTTCCCCGCCGGCCTGGATGGCGGCAAAAGCTTCTCCATGGAGGAAGCGTGGATCGCCGGCGTGGGCGGACTGCTGATCGTGCTGATCATCGTATCCTTCGGCCGCTTCCTGCCGGTGCTCCTGCCGACAACGCATTCCAGGGCCGCCGCCATGTCCGCTGCCTCCGGAGCCACGGTGGACATGTTCAGCAACGTGACCACGACATGGGTCGTCGCCGCGATCGTGACGGTATTGGTGGCCGTGGCGCTCACCGTGTGCTCGTACTTCTGGCACCGCGACGCCGCCCCCGAGCCGGATGCGCGTTCGCCGTGGATCGGCCTCGCACTGCTGCCGGTCATGCTGACCGGTCTCGCAGTCGGTCTGGCGGCGCTCGCCATCGTCGTGCTGTAAACGGCTGTTCTAATGACAAAGCCCGTAATCGCAATGATTACGGGCTTTTATTATGTTGGATTGGCAGTCAACCGAGGAATCCGAGATGCTCGAACAGCACCTTCACGCCGATGAGGATCAGCACGACGCC
>OIDJ01000053.1_pt1 | contig 18425 bp, 14 predicted proteins | sample 1581541 | NCBI WGS metagenome assembly OIDJ01 (sample SAMEA3882543, study PRJEB24775) | human gut metagenome | biome: human-associated habitat; feature: intestine environment; material: feces | place: Netherlands | collected 2009/2010
GACCTACAAGCTGAACAGTGATATGGACTTCCGCGCCCTGATTACCAATATGCACGACTGGGAGACGGACGCCAAGGAGGCCCAGGGCCTGATCAAGGTCACCATCCCCGAGGGCTACACCGTCCGGGAGATCATCGATCTGCTGGCGGAGAAGGGCGTGGCCACCAAGGAGGATCTGGAGGATGCCTGCGCCAACTTTGCGTATGAGGACTACGATTTCCTGGATGACGACAAGCTGGGCAGCATCGATCGCATGGAGGGCTTCCTGTTCCCCAGCACCTATGAATTCGACAAGAACCGGTCCGCGGTGTATACGGTGGAGACGATGCTGGTGTACTTCAAAAACAGCATCAGCCAGCAGATGCTGGCGGACATCAAGGCGTCTCCGTACTCCCTTCAGGAGATCATCACCATGGCATCCCTGATCGAGAAGGAGTCCATCGGCGACGACACCGAGCGCAAGAACATCAGCTCCGTTATCCACAACCGTCTGGAGAACCCGAGCAGTGAGAAGGGCGGAAGAGCGCTGCAGCTGTGCTCTACCATCAACTATATCATGAAGCACGACGGGGTCAAGACCTTCGATACAGAGATCGACAGTCCCTACAACACCTATATCAACCCCGGCCTGACTCCGGGACCCATCTGCAATCCCGGCCTGTCCGCCATTGAGGCGGCCATCTACCCGGCGGACACCGATTATTACTTCTTCGCCCTGGGTAAGGACGGCAAAAGCCACTTCTTTACCGACTATAACGAGCACCTGAAGTTCATTAACAGCGGTGAATACCAGCCCATCTACTCCTGACGCCATGGGAAAGAAGCCTGAATTGCTGTCCCCGGCCGGGGACTGGGAAAAGCTGCAGATGGCGGTTCTGTACGGCGCGGACGCGGTGTATCTGGCCGGCACATCCTTCGGGATGCGTTCCTTTGCCGGGAACTTTGACGACGAGGCGCTGCCGAAGGCAGTGCGGTTTGCCCACGACCACGGCGTAAAGGTACACGCCACGGTGAACACCATGCCCCGCTGGAATGAGGCGGAGGCCCTGCCCGCCCATCTGGAAAAGCTGGACGCGGCGGGGGTGGACGCCCTGATTCTGGCGGACCTTGGCGCGTTCACCCTGGCGGGGAAGTACGCGCCCCACTGCCAGCGTCATATCAGCACCCAGCAGTCCATTGCCAATCACGTCTGCGCCCAGGCCTGGTACGATCTGGGTGCCAGCCGCGTGGTGCTGGCCCGGGAGCTGGACCGGGACGAGGTACGGGAGATCTGCGCCGGCTGCGGCGCGGAGATCGAGGTGTTCGGCCACGGGGCGCTGTGTATGTGCTACTCCGGCCAGTGCGAGATGAGCGCCGTGCTGGGACAGCGCAGCGGCAACCGGGGCGCCTGCGCCCAGCCCTGCCGTCTGCCCTACGGCGTGAACGGCCCCTGCCGGGACGCGCATCCCCTGAGCCTGAAGGACGCCAACCTGTCCGCCTATCTGCGGGATATGGCGTCTATGGGCGTGGACTGCCTGAAGCTGGAGGGACGGCTGAAGCGGCCGGAATACGTGGCCGTGGTAACGGGCATCTACCGCCGCCTGCTGGACGAAAGGCGGCTGCCCACGGCGGAGGAGTCCCGGGCGCTGGAGCAAGCCTTCTCCCGCAGCGGCTTCACCGACGGCTACTGGCTTGGTAAAAAGGGCAAGGCCATGTTCGGCACCCGGCCGGAGAACGTACCGGAGCCGAAGGCGCTGTTCGCCGCGGCCCGTGAGACCTATGAAAACGGAAAAGAAAACCGGAAAATACCGGTGAACCTCCGTCTGACGGTGCGCCGGGGCGAACCGGTGCGGCTGGGCGGCGCGTGCGCCGTCCCGGGCGGCGTCACCATAGTCATGGCCACGGGCGATATGCCGGAGGAGGCGCGAAACCGCGCCGTGACGGAGGAGGAACTGCGGCAGCGGCTGACCAAGACCGGCGGCACGGTGTTCGCGGCGGATCAGATCGAAATAGAGCTGGACGAGGGGCTGATGGTGTCCGCCAGCGCGGTGAACGCGCTGCGGCGGGAGCTGCTGGACGAGCTGGCGGATCGGCGGATGGACACTCCGAAGCGCCGTGAACTGCCCGCCTCTCCCCTGCCGGAGGCCCCGGCGGGCGCGGCGGAGCTGGACTTTACCGTGTCCATCAGCAGGCCCGATCAGCTGACGGCCGAGCTGCTGGCGGAACGGCCCGCCATCGTGTATATCCCGGCGGAGCTGCTGGATAAGATGGACCTGATGCCCTATACCGGGCAGGCGGAGTTCTGCGCGGTGCTGCCCCGGATATTCCGCACGGCGGACGAACCGGTGTTCCGGGATATTCTGCAGCGGCACCCGGAGGTCGCCTCCGCGGCCATCGGCAACCTGGGCCATCTGGCCATCGTGAAGGGACTGGGCAAAACGCTCCGCGGCGACTTCGGCCTGAACGTGTACAACAGCCGGGCGGTGCGCTTCTGGCAGGAGCAGGGGCTGTCGTCCGTGACGGCCAGCTTTGAGCTGCGGTGGCAGCAGGTGCGGGACCTGGGAAAATATGTGGACTGCGAGGCCCTTGTCTATGGCCGCCTGCCGCTGATGATCACCGAAAACTGCGTGACGAAGAACAGCGTGGGCTGCGCCCATGGGATGGGCAGCGTGCTGACCGACCGGCGGGGCGAGCAGTTCCCGGTGCTGTGCGCCTACGGGTGCCGGTGCGAGATCGAGAACGGAAAGACGCTGGTGCTGGCGGACAAGCCGGAGGTGTTCCGGTGCGGCCTGCGGTACGGACGCCTGCGGTTTACCACAGAGACGGCGGCGGAGTGCGCGGCGCTTCTCCGCGCCCACAGGGCCGGGACCGTCACCGCCGACGACAACAGCACACGCGGGCTGTTCTACCGGGGCGTAGAGTAAAACAAATGGTATAACACTCGTTATAATTTACAAACCGTATTCAATTTCAGGAGAAAAAGGTGTTACTATGGAGCTGAAGATCAAAGCCCTGTCCCCCAAGATCGGGACGGAGATACCCCTCCCCCGCTTTGCCACCGCCGGCGCGGCCTGCATGGACCTGTGTGCCTGCATCGACGAGGCGGTGACGCTGGCAGCCGGGGAACGGCGGCTGGTGCCCACCGGCATCGCCATCGCCCTGCCGTCGGCGGACTACGCGGCGCTGGTGTTCGCCCGCAGCGGGCTGGGCATCAAGAAGGGCGTGTGCCTTTCCAACGGCGTGGGCGTCATCGACAGCGACTACCGGGGCGAGATCGGCGTGGGGCTGGTAAACCTGGGAGGCGAACCGTACACGGTGCAGCCCGGGGACCGGATCGCCCAGCTGATGGTGGTGCCGGTGGTGCAGCCCACGGTGACGGTGGCGGAGGACCTGGACGAGACGGACCGGGGCGCCGGCGGCTTCGGCTCCACAGGCAGGTGACGTATATGGCAAAGATCGTGCTGGCCTCCGGGTCCCCCCGGCGGCAGGAGCTTTTGCGTCGGATGGGCATCACCGACTTTACCGTCCGGGTGCCGGAGGTGGAGGAATACTTCCCCGCCGGGCTGACGCCGGAGGAGACGGTGTGCTACATCTCCCGGGAGAAATCCCAGGCGGTGGCGTCCGACGCGGGCGAGATCGTCATCACGGCGGATACGATGGTGTTTCTGGACGACAGGAAGCTGGGCAAGCCAGCCGACGAGGCGGAGGCCCTGCAAATGCTGACGGCCCTGCAGGGTCGGCGCCACACCGTCTGTACCGGTGTGACGGTGCGGCAGGGGGAGAAAGCCCTGACCCGCGCCCAGCACACGGACGTGTATTTCCGTCCGGCCACACAGCGGGAGCTGATGGCCTACATCGCCGGGGGTGAACCCATGGACAAGGCCGGGGCCTACGGCGTACAGGGGCAGGGCGCGCTGCTGGTAGAGCGCATCGACGGCGACTTTTTCAACGTGATGGGGCTGCCGGTGGTGCTGCTGGCGGAGATGCTGGGCGAATTCGGGATACAGCTGCTGGGATAATGCCCCTTTCGCTCCCTCTGAGAGGGTGCGCTGCCGCCTCCCCTGCCGGGGGAGACTTCAGAGAGGAACAAACGACACATGAAGCGATTTTTTACGAAAACGGGAATATGGCTGCTGGCCGCGGCGGCCACCATCGCGGTGGTGCTGTGCGTGGTGTCGGCCCTGAGCTCCGGAACGGGGCTGCTGCACAACGCCCTGGGCGTGATCGCCTCGCCCTTCCGGGCGGCGGGTTCCGCCGTGGCGGGCTGGGTCGGCGGCATTAGCCAGCGGTTTGAGGACGTGGAGACCCTGCAGCAGGAGAACGACGAGCTGCGGCAGCAGATCGCGGAGCTGGAGGAGCAGCTGCGGCAGATGGAGCCGGCGGCGACCGAAAATAAAGAGCTGCGCCAGCTGCTGGGCCTGCGGCAGCAGCGCAGCGACCTGGTGTTCGAGGCGGCCCGCGTCACCCAGCGCGACGTGTCCAACTGGGCCAGCACGCTGGTGCTGGACCGGGGCAGTCAGCACGGTGTGGCCATAGGCGACTGCGCGGTGGACAGCGCCGGGAACCTGGTGGGTGTGGTCACAGACGTGGGCCTGAACTGGTGCCGGCTGTCCACGGTGTTGGACACGGACTCCCAGTTCGGCGCGCGGGTATTCCGCACCGGCGAGACGGCGGTGGCTGGCGGCGACCTGGCCCTGATGTCCGAGGGCAGGCTGCGGCTGCAATACCTCAGCGACAGCGCGAACCTGATCAAGGGTGATGTGATCGTCACGTCCGGACTGGGCGGCTACTATCCCGCCGGGCTGGTCATCGGCACGGTGGAGTCCGTGCAGACGGATGACGGCGGGCTGGCGCGGTACGCGGTGCTCTCGCCCAAGTGCGATGTGGCGGCGATACAGGAGATGTTTATTATCACGGATTTTGACGTGATCCAATGACGGAGGACGGCTATGACACGGCGGGCGATACTGCTGAAGTGGATATTGTACTGTCTGTGCGCGCTGGCGCTGGCACTGCTGCAGGGGCTGGTGCTGGTATACGTGCGGGTATGGGGCGTGCACCCGTTCCTGCTGCCGGCCATCGCGGTGATACCGGCCACGCTGGAGCGCAACGAGCAGGCGCTGCTGTACGCGGTATTTTTCGGGCTGGCGTGCGACCTTCTCTCGCCGGTGGCGGGCCTGCCGTGCTTTTACGCGCTGGCGTTCCTGCTTGGCGCGGCGGCAGCGTGGCTGCTGAGCGGGCAGGTCATCATGGCGGGCGTGGTGTGCTCGCTGGTGGTGACAGGCGTATGTATGCTGCTCTGCGGACTGCTGCACATGGCGGTGCTGGCGGGACACAGCGGCGCGGGGCTGACCGCGGCGGGCCTGCTGCTGGGCAGGGAGCTTTTGGTATCGCTGCCCTTCGCGGCGGCAGCGCACCCGCTATTTCGGTGGGCCCAGCGACGGGCACTGAGCGAATGACCATAGGAGAACCAAACTATGATGAAAAATCCTCACCCCTCCCGGCGGCGGGTATATGTGCTGCTGGGGTTTTTCTGTGCGTTTCTGGTGCTGTTTTTTGCGGTGCTGTATGACGCACAGGTGGTGCACGGCAGCGAAAATCGGGCCAGATCCATCACCAGCAATACCGCCAGCGAAACGGTGACCGCCTCCCGGGGCATCATCACCGACCGGAATGGCAAGGTGCTGGTGAGCAACCGGCTGGCCTATACGCTGGTGGTAGACAAGAGCAGCTTCGGCAAGGACGAGGCCGCGCTGAACGACGCCATCTGGCAGCTGATACAGCTGTGTCAGGAGCAGGGCGTCACATGGAACGACACCCTGCCCATGACCACAGGGTCCTCTCCCCAGCTGACCAGCAAAAGCCTGACCGAGAGCTTCCGGGAGTATCTGGACGACAACAAGCTGCCCACGGACGGCGGCAGCGCGGAAGTGCTGGCCGCCATGCGGAAGCTCTACAAGGTCGATGACAGCTATACCGACGCGCAGGCGCGTCTGATCGTGGGCGTGCGGTATGAACTGGACGGGCGCAGCAGCTACACCTTTGCCGAGGATGTATCCACGGAGTTGCTGGGCCGCATCACCGACGGAAAGTACCGGGGCGTGACCATCAAGACAGCGGCGGCGCGGGTGTACAACACCAAGCTGGCGGCGCACATTCTGGGCACCGTGGGCGCCATATGGCAGGAGGAGTGGCGCAGCGACGAGAGCACCGGCTATGTGGGCTACGCCGACAAGGGCTACAATATGAATGACCTGGTGGGCAAGGACGGCGTGGAGAAGGCCTTTGAGGAATATCTCCACGGCAATGACGGCAAGCGGCTCATCACCACCGACGAGAACGGCAAGATCACCGGCGAGCTGTACACCCGGGAGCCCCAGCCCGGCGGCACCGTGGCGCTGACCATCGACATCGACCTGCAGCAGGTGGTGGAGGACACGCTGGCCAGTACCATTCAGGGCATGATCGACAAGGACAGCAACGAGCGCGGCGGCGCGGCGGCGGTCATTCAGGTCGGCACCGGCGAGGTACTGGCCATGGCCAGCTACCCCACCTACGATCTGGAGACGTTCAACCAGGACTATGATGAGCTGGTGAAGGACGAACGCCTGCCCATGTTCAACCGGGCCACCCAGGGCGTGTACGCCCCCGGCTCCACCTTCAAGCTGTGCACGTCCGTGGCGGCGCTGGAGGAGGGCATCATCACCCCCAGCACCATTATCGAAGACAAGGGTATCTACACCTACTATGTGGACCCGCAGCCCATGTGCTGGATCTGGCGGCAGGCCCACACCACCCACGGGCGCATCAACGTCAGTCAGGCCATCGTGGACTCCTGCAACTACTTCTACTACGAGGTGGGCCGGCTGACAGGCATCAAGAAGCTGGACGAGTACGCCACAGCCTTCGGCCTGGGGCAGTCCACGGGCATTGAGATCGGCGACGTCAGCGGCGTGCTGGCCTCCCCGGAGTGGGCGGAGGCCCACGACCGGGAGTGGACCGACGGCCAGACTATCACGGCGGCCATCGGCCAGTCCTACAACCTGTTCACCCCCCTGCAGCTGGCCAACTATGTGGCCACGCTGGTGTCCGGCGGCGAGCACTATGAGGCACATCTTCTGAAAAACGTAAAATCTTATGATAATTCACGAGTTATCGGCGTATATGGCAAGGGGCCGCTGAACGACCTGAACATCTCGGACAGCACCATGGCGGCGGTGACCAAGGGTATGCACGATCTGACCTATGACTCCCTGCGGAGCGCCTTTTCCCGCTGTGTGGTGGAGGCCGGCGCCAAGACCGGCTCGGCCCAGGTGGGTACGGATATCGCCAACGGCACCTTTGTGGCCTACGCCCCCTATGACGATCCGGAGATCGCCATCGCCATCGTGGTGGAGAAGGGCGGCAGCGGCAGTCTGCTGGCCAATGCGGCCGTGGACATCATCAACGCCTGGTTCACCCGGGATGGCACCGGCGCCACCGCCGCCGGCGAGGACGCGCTGATGCGGTAAATCTGTTATAGAGACAAGAGGCACACATGGGACCCTATTTCAATTCGAGAGACAAACATTATAAAGACCCCTTCGGCGCCGTCCCCTGCGGCGCCGAAGTGCGCTTTGCGCTGGCGGATGACACCTACTACGGCTGCGAGCTGCTGGTGCTCCGGGAGTTCGCAGGCACGGAGGACACGTGCGCCCTGCCGCCGGCGGAGGGCGGCTTCGCCGGCACATACACCGCGCCGGCTGGCGGTGAGCTGTGCTGGTACTGCTTCCGCCTGACGGACGTGGATGGGCGCTGCGTGTGGTACGGCAAAAATGGCGTGCAGGACGCGCCGGAGAAGGCGGCACGCTGGCAGCTGACGGTATACGAGCCCTCCCCCGCCCCGGACTGGTTCGGGCGCGGCGTGACGTACCAGATCTTCCCGGATCGGTTCCGCCGTGTATCCATGCCGGACGTGAGCCATATGCCCGGGCACCGGTGGCTGCACCGCGGCTGGAACGAGCAGCCGGAGTTCCTTCCGGACGAGCACGGGCAGATCACCAACCGCGACTTCTTTGGCGGCTCGCTGCAGGGCATCACGGAGAAGCTGGACTATCTGGCGGGCCTGGGTGTGACGACACTGTATCTGAACCCCATTTTTGAGGCCGCCAGCAACCACCGCTACGACACCGGCGACTATCGGGCCATCGACCCGCTGCTGGGCACAGAGGCTGACTTCCGCGCCCTGTGCACCGCCGCCCATCAGCGTGGGATGCGTGTGATACTGGACGGCGTGTTCAACCATACCGGCAGCAACAGCCGGTACTTCAACGCCGAGGGCTACTATCCGGAGCCGGGGGCGGCCCAGAGCCAGAATTCAGAGTATTACAACTGGTACAGCTTCCACCCGTGGCCGTCGGACTACGACGCCTGGTGGGGCGTGAAGACCCTGCCCGCCGTCAATGAGGCGCAGCCGGCTTACCGTGACTTCATCTTCGGCGATCAGGACAGCGTGGTCCGGCATTGGCTGCGCTGCGGCGCGGACGGCTGGCGGCTGGATGTGGCCGACGAGCTGCCCGGCGACTTTATCGAGGGCATCCGCTCGGCCATCGACGCGGAAAAGCCCGGGGCTTACCTGCTGGGCGAGGTCTGGGAGGACGGCAGCAACAAGATCGCCTACTCCCAACGGCGCAGATACCTGCTGGGCCGCCAGGTCCACGGCCTGATGAACTACCCCTTCCGCACGGCCCTGCTGAACTGGCTGGCCGGCGGCGACGCCGCGGTCTTCCGCGACAGCATGGAGACGATCCGTGAGAACTACCCGCCCTTTGCCTTCTATGGCGCCATGAACTTCCTGGGCACCCACGACACAGCGCGCATTCTGACGCTGCTGGGCGCGGAGGGCACACCGAAAACCAAGGCGGAGCGTGCGGCGTACCGCCTCTCCCCCACTGAGTTGGCCCGGGGCCTGGCAAAGCTCCGTCTGGCGGGGATGCTGCTCTACAGCTTCCCCGGCTCTCCCACCCTCTTCTACGGCGATGAGGCCGGCGTGCAGGGCTTCGAGGATCCGCTGAACCGGGGCGCCTTCCCCTGGGGCAGCGAGGTCGCGGCGCTGACGGACTTCTTCCGTACTCTGGGACAGCTGCGGCGAACGCGGGAGAGCCTGCGCTCGGGCGCCCTGCGCTATCTGCTGGCCCGAGGCGGCGCTCTGGCCATCGAGCGTGAGCACGGAGGCGAGCGCACGGTAATGGCGCTGAACGCCGGGGACGCGCCGGCAGACCTGACGCTGGCCTGGGACGCGCCCACCGCGCAGGACGCGATGACCGGACAGCGATTTCTGGTCATCGACGGGAAAGCGCACCTGACATTGCCGCCGCTGGACGGCGTGATACTGATATGAGGAACGGGGCGGCTGTTTCACGTGAAACAGCCGCCCCGTTTTTGTCCCTTTATGTTTCACGTGAAACAAAAGGGCGAAAATTTGCATTTTCCCTCTTGAAACCCTCCATGCAGGTGGTATATACTATCATAATGAACTCAGACAGAAAGAGGAATTTGCTGTGGCGAAAATCATTGCGATCGTAAATCAGAAGGGCGGCGTGGGCAAGACCACCACCTGCGTAAACCTGGCCGCCGCCGTAAAAGCCGCTGGCAAGCGGGTGCTGCTGTGCGATTTTGACCCCCAGGCCAACGCCACCAGCGGCATGGGCGTAGACAAGACCACCAGCAACGGCGTCTACGATGCGCTCATCAACGGCGCAGAGACGGCCCAGCTGATCGTGACCACGCCCTATGGCGACGTGCTGCCAAGCAGCAAGGCGCTGGCCGGCGCCGGCGTGGAGATGATCAACATGGAGGACCGGCAGTTCCTGCTGAAGGCTGCGCTGCGGCAGGTAGCGGACAATTACGATTTCATTTTCATCGACTGTCCGCCCTCGCTGGAGCTGCTGACGCTGAACGCACTGTGCGCCGCCAACAGTCTGCTGGTCCCGGTGCAGGGCGAGTATTACGCGCTGGAGGGACTCAGCGACCTGATGAACACCGTGCGTATCGTGCGGCGCAGCATGAACCCCGGGCTGGATATCGAGGGCGTGCTGCTGACCATGTTCGATGGCCGCACCAACCTGTCCATTCAGGTGGCCCAGGAGCTGAAGCGGTTTTTTGCCGGGAAGGTGTACAGCACCGTGATCCCGCGGAACGTACGGCTCAGCGAAGCGCCCAGCCACGGCAAGCCCATCACCGCCTATGACAAGACCTGCCGGGGCGCGGACGCATACATGGCGCTGGCGGCGGAATTTTTGCGGAAGAACAACTGCTGAAAGGAGACGCGGTATGGCGAACACAAAAGGTCTGGGCAAGGGACTAAGCGCACTGCTTGGTGACGACGTCATCGCCGCCAAGGACGAGCGCGCCTCCTCCCTGCTGCTGCCCATCAGCCAGGTGGAGAGCTGCTCCACCCAGCCCAGAAAGAGCTTTGAGCCGGAGGCCCTCAGTGACCTGGCGGACTCCATCCGGATACACGGCATCATCCAGCCGCTGACCGTGCGGAAGCTGCAATCCGGCTACTATCAGATCATCGCCGGCGAGCGCCGCTGGCGGGCGGCGCGGATCGCCGGGCTGCGGCAGGTGCCCTGTCTGCTGGCCCGGGTGGATGAGGAGGACGCCGCCCTGCTGGCCCTGATCGAGAACCTCCAGCGCCGCGACCTGGACTACATGGAGGAGGCGGCCGCCATCGCCCGCCTGCTCCGCCGCTACGGCCTCAGCCAGCAGCAGGCGGCGGAAAAGCTGGGCCGCAGCCAGTCCGCCGTGGCCAACAAGCTGCGTCTGCTGCGGCTGGAGGAGCCGGTAGCGGAGGCTCTGCACCGCTACGGCCTGACCGAGCGCCACGCCCGTGCCCTCCTGCGTCTGGAGGACCCGGAGCAGCGTCTTGCCGCCGTCGAACACATCGGCAAAAACCAGCTGAACGTCGCCGATGCCGAGGCCTACATAGACCGTCTGGTCGCGCAAAATCAGACGACGCAGCCCCGCCGCCGCAGCACCTATATCCTAAAAGACGTCCGGCTGTTTCTCAACAGCGTGGACCGGGGCGTCCGGCTCATGCAGACCGCCGGCGTCGGCGCCAAAGTCTCCCGCCGGGACACGGAGGACGCCATCTGCCTCACCGTCACCATCCCCCGCGCAAAGCCGCAGAAAGATGTGTCGTAACGCTTTTGTAACCCATTCCTTGACAAACCGTGATACAATGCAGTAACGGCACGGCATTTTGCCGGTATTGCCCAAACCTGATGATACAAAGGAGGGGACACCATGAGCGACGAGTTGAATATGTCCTCTGTTACCGCCGATCCCGCGCCGGAGACGGCCGGCAAGCGCGCGGCCCCGGAAGAAAAGCCTCCCAAGACCCCCGGCAAAAGAGCCGGACTGATCATCGGCATCGCCGCGGCGGTGCTGGTGCTGGCCTACGCGGGCTGCTGTGTGGCCGCCAACGCGCTGTATTCCCACACGGCGTTTTCCGGCACGTCCGTGCTGGGCATGGATGTGTCCGGCCTGTCGGCGCAGGAGGCCGAGCAGCGCTGGACGGAGCAGGGGAGTGCCCTGCTGGACGGCATGACCATCCGCCTGACCCGTGACGGGCAGGAGATCGGCAGCACCACCCTTTCCGACCTGGGCGTCACCGTTCTTCCCGTCTATGTCTCCAAGGCTGCCGGCTGCGACGTGCAGGACCGGGGCTGGGGCAGCGATGTGACCGCGTTCCTCCGCGGCGGCTGGCGCTTTATCGAGAGCTGGTTCAGGGCCGTGGATGTCACGCCCCAGCTGGACGTGGACGAGGCGAAGCTTACCGCCGCCTGTGAACAGCTGTCCGACACCGTGGGCTGCACCGTAACGGACGGCGGCTACCGGCTGGCGGAGGGTGAGGGCCTGTACATCACCAAGCCGCAGGACGGCGAGAAGCTGGACGCGGCGGCGCTGCGCGCCGAGTTGGCGCAGCGCTTCGAGAGCCGCGACCTGTCCGCGGCAGCCCGGTCCGTGGAATGTGTGTTCGCGGCCCACACCGCCGCGCCCATGGACGTGCAGGCGCTCCACGACGAGATCGCCGGCACCATGGCCGCCGCCATCTGCGACAAATCCACCGGCAAGCCCACCCAGTCCCGCGTGGGCGTACAGTTCGATGAGGAGACGGTGCAAAAGCAACTGGACGCCGCCCAGCCGGGCGAGGAATTCCTGGCTGACGCCCAGGTGCAGTTCCCGCCCGCCGCCACCGAGGAGTTGGAGCAGGCCATGTTCCGGGATGTGATCGGCACCTGCACCACCACCTGCGCCGGCCCCTGGGGCCGCCGCCAGAACATCAAGCTGGCCTCTGCCGCCATCAATGGCCGCATCTATAACCCCGGCGAGGAGTTCTGGTACAACGCCACTGTGGGCCAGCGCACCGAGGCCCGGGGCTTCCAGCCCGCCGCCGCCTACTCCGGCGGCAAGACCGTTACCTCCATCGGCGGCGGTATCTGCCAGGTATCCTCCACGCTGTACTATTCCGCCCTCATGTCGGACCTGCAGATCGTCCTGCGCTACGCCCATATGTTCGACCCCGGCTATATGCCCGTCACGGGCTGTGACGCCACGGTCAGCTGGGGCGGCCCGGACTTTGCCTTCCGCAACAGCACCAACTACCCCATCAAGATCACCACCAGCTACAACGACGAGACCAACCAGCTGACCATCACCCTGCTGGGCACCAAGACCGACGACCACTATGTGGAGATGACCAACCAGTTCCTCTCCTACTCCGAGCGCAAGACGGTCTATCAGGAGTCCGAGCGCATCGCCCCCGGCACCAGCGAGGTGGAGCAGTACGGCCACAACGGCTACGCCGTCCAGACCTACCGCAACGTCTACGCCGGCGACGGTACGCTCCTCCGCAGCACCAAGGAGGCGTACAGCGACTATGACCGGGCCGACAAGATCATCCTGGTCGCCCCCGGCGAGCTGCCGCAGTAAATAAAGAAACAGCCCCCTGCCGGGGGCTGTTTTCTGCTTTCGCTGTGTCCTCGCCGGGAGCAGACAGAGAAAAAGACCGGCGAAAGCCGGTCTTTTCTTTCTGCGTATCATTCTCTCCGCAGGGCTTCGATGGGGTTCAGCTTCGATGCCTTCATGGCCGGCACCAGGCCGAACACCACGCCGATGACCATGGAGAAGGCCACGGCGATGATGCACGCCGGTATGCTGATGGCCACCGGTGTTCCCATGATGTGGGACATCATCTCCGCCAGGCCGATGCCCGTAGCCACGCCCAGTATGCCGCCCATGCTGGTCAGCACCGCCGCCTCCGTCAGGAACTGCCAGAGGATGCGGCTCTGCTGCGCGCCGATGGCGATCTTCAATCCGATCTCGCGGGTGCGCTCTGTCACGGACACCAGCATGATGTTCATCACGCCGATGCCGCCCACCACCAGAGAGATGGCGGCGATCCAGATCAGCTGCTTGTTGGTGCTCTCCGACAGGCTCTGCAGATCGCTGGCCTGCTGCAGAAGGTCCTTGGACTCGTACTTGTACTTCGTGGTCCGGATGGCGTTCTCGTTCAGGTACTTGGCCACATTGTCGCCGGCGGCGGTCATGTCGTTGGTGCTGGTGGCCCGCACCGCCGCGTACTGGGGCTCATCATACCGGTACGGCACCGACCAGCACACGTCCGGGATGAAAATGGTCCCCGCTGTGCTGCCGGCGTACATCTGATAATCCTTAAAGTTGTTGATCACCGGTCCGCTGCTGGACCGGGAGGACACCACACCCACCACGGTGAACGGCATCCCGTTGATCTCGATGGTGCCGCCGATGGGGTTCTCGCCCTGGAACAGCGACTTTGCCGACTTTGCGTCGATCAGCGCCACATTCCGCCGGTTCTCATAGTCCGCCGCCGTGAAGGAGCGTCCGTAGTTCACCGCGTAGTCCACGGCCGTCAGATAGTGGTCGTCCACGCCGTACAGCGACCCGCTGAACGCTGTATTGCCCACGTACACGTTGTCGCACCAATCCCGGGAGTAGTACATACTCACCAGCGACACGCTGCCCAGCTTCTCCATCTCATCCCGCATCTCCCGGGTCACTGGGTCGATACCCTCCGGCAGCGCCGAGTAGTTCAGGTCGAAATAGTTTTGGCTGTCCGTGGCGCCGATGGTCACCCGCACCACGTTGTTGCCCGCGCCGATCAGGTTCTGCTTGATCTGCTCGTTGGTGCCCTGAATGGTGGACACGATGGTGATGATCGCGGCGATACCGATAATAATGCCCAGCATGGTCAGAAACGACCGCAGCTTGTGGCTCCACACGCCCTGAAAGGCGAGATTTATATTTTCCAACATATGGTTATCCCGCCTCCTTTATATGCCGTAGTTGTACAGCTGGTCGGTCGTGGCCTCCTGGGTGTGGGCACCCTCCACCACGTCGCGCCCATAGGGGAACGCCACGTAGTCGTCGATGGTCAGCCCGCCCCGTATCTGGGTGTAGCTGCCCCACAGATCCCGGCCGGTCTGCACCCACCGCTGCTCCAGTCTGCCGTCCTCGCCCCGGGCCATCACATAGCTCTTGCCGTTGTCGGTCCGGATGAACATACTCTGCAAATACAGTGAGCTGCCGCTTTCTTCCGCGCTGGTGTCCTTCTGGTACTGTATATCCACATAGTCATTGGGCTGCAAATTCGCGTCCTCGGTGACAAACACCTTGAAGGGGTAGTAGGACACGTTACTGTTGCCGTCGCCCCAGTTGTTGCCGTTGCTGGTGGGATAGTCGTCGATGGACACGATGGTGCCCTCGCAGGCCGCTCCGGTCATCCAGCTGCTGATGGATACGCTGTCGCCCACCTGCACGCTGCCCAGATCCATCTCGCTGAGGGTGCCGGTGACGTAGTAACCGCCGCCGCCGGACAGCTCCACCACGGCCTCGCTGTTGTTATAGGCCTCGTCCGGGTCCCGCACGGCCTTCACCGTGCCGTCGAACTCCGCGTACACGTTGCCGTCGCCCAGCTCCGCCAGCTTCTTGTCCAGCTTCAGCTTCGCCACCTTCAGGTTGACCTCCTGCTCCTTTACCGCCTGAGCCTTCTCCAGAATGGCCTTGTTGATCTCCAACTGGGTCATGGAGGCATCCAGCAGCTCCTGAATTTGGGCAATCTTCCGGGTCAGCTCTTTGTACTTGTCGCTGTCGTAGGTGCGCTCCGGGTCGATGTACTCCGGCAGATCGCAGAACCGGAAGGAAATGCTCACCGTGCCGGAAATGGGTGCACCCTCAACAGGCTGCTTTGTGCTGTCCGGTGTAAATGTCTCTGTTATCAGCAGGCCGCGGCTGGTGGGCATACCGCCCATCTTATCCTTGTCCCGGGACACCAATACCAGATAGGTGCTCACTGTCGGGGTCTTATCCATAGGTGTGGCCCGGTTTATCTCCGTACCATGCAGGAGGTTCCGCAGCACTTTATCGCTCAGAGGCTCGTCGGTCAGCCAGTAGTAGTAAATGGGCTTATCCTTGCTGTTGCCCGAGCCCTCGGCCATAGGCGTCACCAGTCCGGGCTCCACGGCCTTCTCGGGGTCGTACCCGCCGGCGCCGTCCAGCCGGCTGATCTCCGCTTGCAGCTCCGCCTCCAGCTTCGTTTTTTCCGCCTCCAGCGTCTCCTTGTTCTTCGCCTTCTTCAGCAGCTCCAGCTCGTTTTTCATGACCTCCAGGTTCTCCGTCTGCCGGTCATAGTCGATCTTGGCGCGCTCCACGGTGGCCTGTGTCAGGGTGGAGTCATAGCTCACCAGCGCCGTGCCCTTCTTGACGCTGTCGCCCTCCTTGACCCACACCTTCTTCACCGTCTGGCTCTGGGAGATGTAGATCTTCTGCAATTTGTCCGTGGTCACCATGCCGCTGGTGTTGGAGGTGTCCCCCCAGTAGTCGGTCATGGCGCACTCGTTGACGGCGTATACGTTCACGTCGCCCCGCTGGGCGTTCCGGGCGATGGTCAGTCCGCCCCACACCGCGCCGCACACGCCCACCACGCAGGCGGCGGCGATAATGCCCTTTTTCAGCTTCTTGCTCATGCGGGGCTTTTCGCCGTCGGGGCGCTTTTCGCCGATATGCAGCTTTTCCCGCAGCGTCAGCTTCTCACTCATAGTCGTCACCTCCCGACAGTACGCCGTCCCGTATGGTCATGACCTTGGCGGCGTGGTTGGCGATGGAATGGTCGTGGGTGATCATGATGATGGTGGAGCCGCCGTCATGCAGCTGCTGAAACAGCTCCATCACCGCCGCGCCGCTTGCGCTGTCCAGCGCACCGGTGGGCTCGTCGGCCAGCAGCAGCTTCGGCTTGCCCACGATGGCCCGTGCGATGGCCACCCGCTGGCACTGTCCGCCGGACAGCTGGTCAGGGCGGTGCTCCACCCGGTCGGAAAGCCCCACCGTCTCCAGCGCGGCCCTGGCCCGTTCCAGCCGTTCCGCCTTCTTCACCCCGCCGTACAGCAGGGGCAGCGCCACGTTTTCCAGCGCCGTCAGCTTCGGCAGCAGATTAAAGCTCTGGAACACGAAGCCCAGCTCCTTGTTCCGCACCTCCGCCAGCTGCTTGTTGTTGCAGGTGGTCACGTCCCGCCCGCCCAGCAGATAGCTGCCGCTGGTGGGCACGTCCAGACACCCGATCAGGTTCATCAGCGTGGTCTTGCCGCTGCCGGAGGGACCCATGATAGCCAGGTATTCCCCCTCCTCCACGTCAAGGTTCACGTTTTTCAGGATATGTGCCACGGACTTTCCCATGGGGTAGTCCTTGCATATATCGCGCATTTCCAAAATCATGCTCAGCCCTCCATCGGCGGGATGACCGCTGACGCGGAGGCGGCCTCGCCGCCGGGAATCACGGCTGCGGTGCTGCCGTCGTCCGTGACGGTGTCGTTCTCAGCGGGCATATCGCCGCCGTCCATGCCGTCCATGGGCACGTTTTCGTCGATTTTTTCACCGCCGCCCTCGGGGTATACCTCGCCGCCGCTGGCGCTGGGGTCAAAGGTGGCGTCGTCATAGGTGATGCACGTCATGCCCGCCTTCAGGCTGTCGTCGGGATAGGCGATATAGTCCTCCGCCGTCAGGCCGTCCGTCACGGGATAGGTGTCCGTCTCCGTGTTGTACTCGCCCAGGGTGATGCTCCGCTTCTCCAGCTTGCCCTTGCTGTTCTGAGCCCACACCCAGGGCTTGCCCTCGGCGTCGTTGATGAAGTAGCTGGGCAGGTTGATCAGGCTTTCGTCCTGGGTGTCCTCCTGACCGTAGTCCGGCTCTATGTACACGTGCTGGCCCATCAGCAGGCCCTCGCCGTCGCCCTCCAGCGTCACATAGAAGGGGTACTTGCTGGACATGGCCGTGTCGCTGTCGCCGTAGTCGCTGCGGCTCTGCTGGGCGTTGTTCCAGTCGATAGAGCTGATGCTGCCCTTCCACGTCTGGTCGCTGACCCGGGAGCGGATGACCACCGCCGTGCCCTCGGTCAGCACGCTGGCGTTGTTTTCATTCACATAGCCCTTGATGCGGAAGCCGCCCGTCTCCACGATGGTCATGAACGGCAGGGCGTTGCCGGAGTTGTCCGTGCCGCCGTCCGGGTTCAGGGACTGCACCTCGCCGTCCACCGGGGACTTGACGGTGCTGTCGGCGGTGTTGGCCTTCAGCTTCTCAATGTCCTTTTTCTTGGTGGCGATGTTGGCCTTCGTCTCCAGCACCTTCACGTTCTGCTCCCGCAGATCCAGGGCGTACTGCCGCTTGGTGGCGTCGTCATAGGTGCTGTCCATCAGCTTCTGTATACGCTCCAGCTCCGCCTGCTGGTCCTCCAGCGTGGCGTTCAGCTGCTCCAGCTCCAGCTGGGCCATCTCCAGGTCGGTGCGGATCTGGCTGAGGTCATAGGTCAGCAGCACGTCGCCCTTTTTCACGCTGTCGCCCACCTTCACCTTGATGGTGTCGATGGTCATGGCGTCGTTTTTCTTGATGGTCGTCTCGCCCAGCGGGCTGACGATGCCTGCGAACCGGTCCGCCAGACCTACGGACCCCAGCCCGCAGATCATAGACACCGACTGCACGGAGGCCTCGCCCTCCGCTGCGCCGCAGCCGGACACACAGCCCAGCAGCATCACCAGCGCCAGTACAAAAGCCGCTTTTTTCATGTCGTGTTCTCCTTTTTCTTTCCCGCGCGCCCGCGGGATGATTTGCCTATTTACTTAGACGGCAGAAATTGTCATTCCGTTCCGCCGCTGCCCCCGACAATATCATATCATGCGCCTGGCCCTCAAAATGTGAACAAATCGTGAACACACGCTTAAGACCTTACTAAGGTTCCGTATCAAAACGGTGGCAAAACGCCCCGCGGAATATTGACAGCGTGCGGGGGAGTGTCCTATTATTATGGTGTGCCGTGTCCATCCCGGACATCTTACCGGTGTACGGGCGCCTTTCGGCGGACACGGCCCGCGTACGAC
>OIDJ01000068.1_pt1 | contig 16075 bp, 14 predicted proteins | sample 1581541 | NCBI WGS metagenome assembly OIDJ01 (sample SAMEA3882543, study PRJEB24775) | human gut metagenome | biome: human-associated habitat; feature: intestine environment; material: feces | place: Netherlands | collected 2009/2010
CGGAGTGAGAAAGTGTGGTAAAAATAAACAGAACACTTGCAATTTCTTGTCGGGATGTTTATAATATTGACTGAAAATCTGTTTTACTTCCTAATTTTTTGTTAGGAAGCGGGCGGAAAAACAAAAAAGAAAGGGAGAAAATCATGGAAAAGCTATTTAAGCTGAAGGCCAACGGTACTACGGTACGCACCGAGATCCTGGCCGGTCTCACCACATTCATGACGATGGCCTACATCATCGCCCTGAACCCCAACCTGCTGACCAACTTTGCCGTGGGCACTCCGCTGTGGAACGGTGTCTTTCTGGCCACCTGCATCGCCAGTGCCATCGGCACCGTGGTCATGGCCTTCCTCGCCAACAAGCCCTTTGTCATGGCGCCCGGTATGGGGCTCAACAGCTTCTTTGCCGTCATCGCCGGCAATGTGGCCGCCATGCTGAACACCGACTACACCAGCGCCTTCCAGGCGGTGCTGTGCATCATTCTGGTGGAGGGCATCGTTTTCCTGCTGCTGAGCGTATTCAATATCCGCGACAAGATCGTTCATGCCATTCCTCTGGGCGTCCGTCTGGGTATCGGTCCCGCCATCGGCCTTATGCTGATGAACATCGGCCTGGGCTCCAACGTGGGCATCTATGCCGAGGGCAATGGCTATACCTCCCCCTTCTATGTCATGCGCGACTTCTTCGGCGCCATGACCCCCAGCGTGATCAAGGACCACATGGGTGCCGAGTACAGCCAGATGGTCCTGACTGTTATCACCATGTTTATCGGTCTGTTTGTCATCATCCTGCTGGCCAAGAAGGGCGTCAAGGCCGCCGTGCTGGTGGGTATGCTGGTAGCTTCCGTGATCTACTGGGCCGGCTGCTTTATCTTCCTGGGTACCAATCCCTTTGCCTCTCTGGAGGGCGCATCCTTCCTGCCGCCCTTCCACGACATGGTGGAGACCACGCTGTTCAAGTTTGACTTCACCGACTTCTTTAATATCGGCTGGTTCACGGCGATCAGCCTGATCATCACCTTCTGCATGATCGATATGTTCGACACCATCGGCACCCTGGTGGGTACGGCCTCCCGCGCCGGCATGACCGACAAGGACGGCAATATGCCCAACATGAAGGAGGCCCTGCTGTCCGATGCCGTGGGCACCGTGGCCGGCGCCTGCACGGGCACCTCCACCGTCACCACCTTCGTGGAGTCCGCCTCCGGCGTGGAGGCCGGCGGCCGCACCGGCCTGACCAGCCTGACCGCCGCGTTCATGTTCCTGGCCTGTATGTTCATCGCGCCCGTGGCGGCCGTCATTCCCGCTGCCGCTACCTCCTCCGCCCTGATCTACGTGGGCATCCTGATGCTCCAGGGCCTGAAGAACGTGGATTTCGACGATCTGGACCAGGTGGTTCCCGTGTTCCTGATGCTGCTGGCCATGCCCATCTCCGGCTCCATCGGCCACGGAATCGGTATTGCCATGATCTCCTACACCGTGATCAAGGTGTTCTCCGGCCGTGCCAAGGATGTGTCTGTCCTGACCTACGTTATCTCCCTGCTGTTTATCATCAAGTTTTTCGCCGTCGTCTAAACGGTCAGCGGCCCCCGGCACAGCCGGGGGCCGCTTTTCAGCCATGCGCACCGGCTCTTGGTCGGAGCGCATATTTTTATTGTTTCTGCTCGGCCTTGTATGCAATGGCCTCCTTCTGGTAGTCCAGCGCCGCCTGCCGCAGCTCGGCAATGGCGGCCTCGTCCAGCTGGCCTTTGATCTTGGCGGGGGAGCCGAAGGCCAAAGACCCGTCCGGTATCTCCACGTTCTGCGGTACCAGCGCCCCCGCGCCGATCAGGCAGTTGCTGCCGACTTTCGCGCCGTTCAGCACGATGGCGCCCATGCCGATGAGGGTGTTGTCACCCACGGTGCACCCATGGAGAATGGCCCCGTGGCCCACCGTTACGTTTTCGCCCACCGTCACCGGATGGTCGTAGTCCACGTGCACCACACAGTTATCCTGGATATTCGTGCCCGCACCGATGGTGATCGGCGCCCGGTCGCCCCGCAGCACCGCGCCGAAGAACACGCTGCTGTTGGCGCCCAGGGTCACGCTGCCCCGGACGGTGGCGTTTTCCGCCACAAAGGCGGAGGGATGGATGACGGTTTTTTTCATGGCTGCACCTCGCAAAAGTTTTCCTGCATTGTATCACAACTTTCCGGGAAAATCGACAGTCACGGTAAAATTTGTGCTTACATTTTTCGTCAGAATATGTTATACTGATGTCAGGTAATGGTGAGCAAAAGGGGAACGCATGGTCGTGTGCCATGTGCCTTTTTGTGTATATATGTGTATGTATGTTGCGGATAAGGAGCGTGTGTGATGTTTGCAGCGGGTGATCTGGTGGTATACGGCGGCGAGGGCGTCTGCCGGGTGGAGTCCATAGGGCCATCCGGTCTGGCCTATGACGGCGGCGACAAGGTCTACTATCATCTTTCTCCCCTGTACCGCGGCGGCACCGTTATGACTCCGGTGGACACCGCTGTCCTCATGCGTCCCATCATCAGCCGTGACTGTGCGCTGAAACTGATCGCCGCGCTGCCGGTCCTGCCGGAGCAGAAGCCCGCCGAGCGCGGTATGCGTGCTGCCAAGGATTTCTATCACCAGTTGGTGCTCCGCTGTGACTGCGCCGAGCTGGCCGCCATGATCCACGGTATCTGCCGCAAGCGGGCGTGGGCCCTGCGCCATGGTAAGAAGGTCAGCCAGATGGATGAGCGCTATCTCAAGCGGGCTGAGGACCAGCTCTACGGCGAGCTGGCCGCGGCACTGGATATGCCCCGGGATCAGATGATCCCCTATATCCGCCAGACCTGGGCCAAGTGGCCCGAGCAGCTGCCCAAGCAGGGGCAGGAGGAGCCGGCGGAGGCTGCTGAAGTGGAATAAGCGGACAGGGACGGCGGGAGCCGTCCCTGTTTTAACAGCAACTCGTATCAAACATTTGGGGCGAAAAGGGTGTATTCTGTTCACAGCGAGAGAAGGGAGCAAGCCTATGTACGAATGGCAGCAGCTGATCCAGACCGTCGTCAATGAGATGGACGACGCCATTATGCGCCGGGACGATCAGGCGTTGACACTGCGGGCGCTGGCGGCACGTCTGCACTATTCTGAGTACCACGCCACCCATAAATTCCGCGAGATCGCGGGTATGTCCCTGCGTACCTACCTGCACCAGCGGCGCCTGGCCTTTGCCCTGAAGGAGGTGCGCGATACCGACCGTCCTTTGTTGGACATCGCGCTGGACTACGGCTTTTCCGGGCAGGAGGCCTTTACCCGCGCCTTCAAGGCGCTCTACGGCGTTACCCCCGGTGTTTACCGCCGCCGGCCCCGCCCCGTAGTGCTCCGCACCCGCATCCATCCCTTCGATCGCTATATCTTTGGATTGGGAGAGATCGGTATGGTCAAAAGTGAACAGGGCGTCAAGACGTATTTCTATTTTGTGCCGGGGCAGTACTTCAAGTATATCCGGCCCATCAGACGGGAGAAATAAGGAAGCAGGGCAGCCCATTGGGCTGCCCTGCTTTTCAGATCAAGAATTCCGCAGGGACGTCGTGGGAGGAAAACAGCAGCGGCGACAGCGTTCTGGCGTAGGCCCCGGTGTTCCCCACGGCCACAAGATCTCCCACCGCCAGCGCCGGACCGGTGAAGTTCTTAGCCAGCACGTCCGCGGCGCAGCAGAGGTTTCCTACGATGTCTACGGTCTCGGTGATGCCGGTATCCTCCGCAGGCAGGGCGGTGATGGGGAAGGCGGTCTCGCCGGTAAACAGAGGTTCCTGAGGCGCAAGGGGGCCTTCTCCGGCGGCGTTACGCAGCATGGCGGCAAGAGAGGGCTTCTGGAAGCCGTTGAGACAGTTTTCTACGATGACATAGGTGGTGCCGTGGGACGTCTTTTTGTCTACCACAGGCAGATAGTACGTTCCCGCCTGTGCTGTCAGAAACCGCCCGGACTCCACCAGCAGCCGTGCGCGGAGGGTACGGGCGTTTTCCTCTGCCACGGCCTGCGTACATTGCGTCAAGGTGCTCATGTTCAGCGGCGGTTGGCACGCCGGGTCGTAAACGATGCCTACTCCGCCGCCGAAGTTGATATACTCGATGGCACAGTCCAGAATATCGCGGACGCGGAGGGCCAGCGCGAAGCAGTTTTTGTAGTAGCGGGCGAGAGTATCCGCGGAGAGGTTCTGGGAGCGCAGGTGAATATGGAGGCCGCAGACGGCTATCGGCAGCGTTTGCAGCAGAGTTTTCAGTGCCGGGAGGTCGGACTCGTCGATGCCGAACTTGGATGTCCCGCCCGCACCGCCGTCCATGCTGAAGGCGGGGTTTACGCGCAGGCCGATGGCCTTTGTCTCGCCGCGGGCAGCGGCCATAGCGGCGATTCGCCGCACCTCGCCGATAGAATCGGCGATCAGATGGCAGTTATCCCACGCGGCGGCCAGTGCACGATCACTTTTGCCGGCTGCGGAGAAGTAGATATCCTCTTGCGCGATCCCGCATTCCGCGGCCAGGCAGACCTCACCCGCACTGGCCGCATCCGCGCCGATGCCAAGCGCCGCAAGGTGCCGTATTACCGGTGGGAAGGGGTTGGCCTTCACGGAGAACAGAATATCAAAGCCGGGGAAGGTCCTGTGGAGAGTCTCTGCCTGTGCGGTAAGGATCTCGCGGGAGTAAATGTAGCAGGGCGCGTGCTGACGCGCCAAGGCGAGGGCATTTTCGCTCATGGGGCACCATCCTTTCGTGTACTGTTGATGACAGTATAGCATAGGGTGGAGGGGAAAGGCAAAACATTCCTTGCACGCCGACGTGAAGTGTGCTACAATACGGCGTGGATATGCGGGCGTGGTGGAATTGGTAGACTCGATGGATTTAGGTTCCATTGCCAACAGGCGTGCGGGTTCGAGTCCCGCCGCCCGCACCAAAAAGGGAAAGACACATATTCATGTGCCTCTCCCTTTTTGGTATGATGAACAGGAGGCGGCTCTATGAAACGAATAGCGTCCATACAGGACATCTCCTGTCTGGGGCGGTGCTCGCTGACGGTGGCGCTGCCGGTGATCTCCGCCATGGGGGTGGAGTGCGCCATCGTGCCCACGGCGGTGCTCAGTGCGCACACGGCGTTTCCGGGCTTTGTCAGCCGGGATCTCAGCGACCAGCTGCCGGCCATTGCCGATCACTGGCGGTCCCAGCAGGTGCATTTTGACGCGCTCTATACCGGTTACATCGCCTCCGCGCCCCAGGTGCAGCAGGTGATGGACTTTTTCGACGCGGTGAAGAGCCCGGATACGCTGCTGATCGTGGACCCGGCCATGGCGGACCACGGGAAGCTGTACAGCGGGTTTGACGGCGCTTTCCCGGCGGCGATGGCCCGCCTGACGGCTCGGGCGGACGTGGCGCTGCCCAATATCACGGAGGCCTGTCTGCTGACCGGTACGCCGTACCGGGAGGAGGTGGACGAGGGCTTTGCCCGTGAGCTGCTGCGGGGGGTGGCTGCGCTGGGGGCGAAGAAGGTGATCCTCACCGGGGTGTCCTTTGCGCCGGATAAGCTGGGCGCTATGGGCTATGACAGCGGCGCGGGGACATATTTTACCTGTCTCGGCCCGCGGAACCCGGCCTCCTTCCACGGCACGGGGGATATTTTCGCCGCCGTTGTCACCGGCGGGCTCATGCGGGGCATGACGCTGGAGCAGGCGGCTTCGCTGGCGGTGGAATTTGTACTTGCCTGTATCGACGCCACGGCGCGGGACCCGCAGGCCGGGTGGTACGGCGTGGAGTTTGAAAAGGCGCTGCCGCTGCTGTGCGAACGGGTGCGGGAGCTGCCGGAAAACTGAAAAGAAAACAGCCCTGCGGCGCTGCCGCAGGGCTGCTGTGCATTTATTCGGGGTCGCCGTCCGTGTGCTCCGTCGGTTTGTCTTCGGCGGGGGTGCCTTCCGGGTCCTTATCCTCCGGCTTCTCATCGTAGTCCGGCATGGGGATGGGCTCGGACACGATGTTGATGTGCCTGGCGGGGGCCTCGATGGTCTCCGGTACGCTGGGCCGGAAGGCGGGCTGGCTGCTCTTGCTGGCGCCGTAGTTGTCCACGGTCTCCGGGTCACGGCCCTCGATGATGGCCATCATCTCCTGGCCGGTGATCGTCTCCTTCTTCAGCAGGTACGCGGCGATCTTGTCCAGCAGTTCCCGGTTCTCCCGCAGGATCTGCTTGGCCTCCTCGTGGCACTGGCGCAGGATCTTGATAGTCTCGCGGTCGGCTGCGGCGTAGGTCTCCTGGGCGCAGGTCATAGAGTAGCCGCCGTCCAGATACTGGCTCTGGACGCTGCCCAGGGCCATCATGTCGAACTCATCGCACATGCCGAAGCGGGCCACCAGGTTCCGGGCCATCTCCGTGGCGCGCTCGATGTCGTTGGCGGCGCCGGAGGTCATGGTGTTGCACACCACCTCCTCGCTGGAGCGTCCGGCCAGCAGGGTACGGATCTCGGTCAGAATGTCCTCGCGGGACATGAGGAACTTTTCCTCTTCCGGCAGGTGCAGGGTGTAGCCCAGCGCACCCTGGGTGTGGGGTACGATGGTGATCTTGCTGACGGGCTGGGCATTCTTCTGCTTGGCCGCCACCAGCGCGTGACCCACCTCGTGGTAAGCGATAATGCGCTTTTCCGCCTCGGTGATGACGGTGCCCTTCTTCTCGCTGCCGGCGATGACCAGCTCAAAGGACACCAGCAGATCGTCCTGATTTACGGCCCGGCGGCCCTTGCGCACGGCACGCAGGGCGGCCTCGTTCACCAGATTGGCCAGGTCGGCGCCCACGCAGCCGGCGGTGGCCTGGGCGATCTTTTCCAGGTTCACGTCCTCGGCCAGGCGGATATTGCGAGTGTGGACCTGCAATGTGGCCAGACGGCCGGCCAGATTGGGCCGGTCCACGGTGATGCGCCGGTCGAAGCGGCCGGGGCGCAGCAGCGCCTTGTCCAGCACCTCGGGGCGGTTGGTGGCGCCCAGCACGATGACGCCCTTGCTGGGGTCAAAGCCGTCCAGCTCGGCCAGCAGCTGGTTCAGCGTCTGCTCGCGCTCGTCATTGCCGCCGAAGCGGTTGCCGTCGCGGGATTTACCGATGGTGTCGATCTCATCGATGAAGATAATGCAGGGAGCGACCTTGGCGGCCTCCTTGAACAGGTCGCGGACGCGGCTGGCGCCCACGCCCACGAACATCTCCACAAAGTCGGAGCCGGAGATGGAGAAGAAGGGCACGTTGGCCTCACCGGCCACGGCCTTGGCCAGCAGGGTCTTGCCGGTACCGGGGGAGCCCACCAGCAGCGCGCCCTTAGGCAGCTTGGCACCGATGGCGGTGTATTTGCCGGGATTGTGCAGGAAGTCGATGATCTCCTCCAAAGACTCCTTGGCCTCGTCCTGACCGGCCACATCCTTGAAGGTGACGCCGGTGGACTTCTCCATGTAGACCTTGGCGTTGGCCTTGCCCACACTGCCGATGCCGCCGAAGCCGCCGCCTCCGGATTTGCTCATCAGACGCATGACCAGCATGAACGCGCCCACGATGAAGATGGTGGGCAGAATATACTGGATCATGATCATCAGGAAGGGGCTCATCTCGGCCTTATAGAAGCCGGTATAGGCCACATTGTGCTCCTCCAGCAGGGGGAGCAGGTCGGCGTTGGAGAGGTACACGGTGTACAGCGTCAGGCCGGAGTCCTTGGACTGGGTGTAGGTTTTTGTCTCCGTCTTGCTGCCGGAGGTGACCTCCTCGGTGAAGACGTAGCCGTCCACAGGGGTGACATAGATGGTGCTGTCCTTGAACAGGACCTCCTTCACCTGATCCTTTTCAATCATGGAGATCATGTCGCTGTATTTGATCTCGTGGCTGGTGCTCTTATTGGCGGCGTTGTTGTTGTAGGCGTTGAAATACTGGAACGCCACCGTCAGCACCAGTGCCCACGCGATCAGCGTGAGAACGCCGCGGAAACCGCCGTTTTTGCCGTTCTTGCCGCCGCGGTTGCTATTGTTGCTGCTGTTGTTATTGGACATATATTTATCCTCCGTTTGACTTGTGAGGGGAATATAATTTCTAATCAGTATACCACACCTGCCCGAAAGTCTCAAGGCAAAGGCAGAGGGTTTTCCTGTAAAATTTCTATGAATGTGCCTTTATATTGACGAAAGAATGTGGTATACTGATGACAATTATATGGATCGCGAGGTATGCCCCATGAGAGAGATAAAGGACACCGAGAACAGACGGCCGCTGCCCGACGCCGAGGCGGACGGCATCATCGAGGGCCGCAACGCGGTCATCGAGGCCCTGCGGACGGAGACGGCTATCGATAAAATTTACATCGCCAAGGGCGAGACGGACAAGACGCTGGGGCACATCGCCTCCAAGGCCCGCGCCGCGGGCATCGTGGTGGTGGATGCCGACCGGCGGAAGCTGGACGCCATGAGCCGCACCCATGCCCACCAGGGGGTCATCGCCCTGGCGGCCGTGCGGGAATACGCCACGGTGGAGCAGATCCTACAGTCCGCCGCCGACAGGAGCGAGGCACCGCTGCTGGTGGTGTGCGACGAGATATCCGATCCCCACAACCTGGGCGCGATCCTGCGTACCGCCGAGTGCGCCGGCGCCCATGGGGTCATCATCCCCAAGCGGCGCAGCGCCGGGCTGACGGCCATCGTGGCAAAGACCTCCGCCGGCGCGGTGAGTTATATCCCGGTGGCGCGGGTGCCCAACATTCCGGCGCTGCTGAAGGACCTGAAAAAGCAGGGCGTGTGGGTGTTCGGTACGGCGGCGGACGGGAATACCACGCTGTACAATGCCGATCTGAAGGGGCCGGCGGCCATTGTCATCGGCTCCGAGGGGACGGGCATGACCCGCCTGGCGGCGGAGAATTGCGATTTTCTGGTGAGCATCCCCATGAAAGGAAAGATATCCTCGCTGAATGCCAGCGCGGCGGCGGCCATACTGATGTACGAGGCTGTGCGGCAGCGCGGATAACGGAAAGCGCCGCGGAACAGGACGAAAACAGGAAAGAACAGCATGAGAAGGCGACGGGACGAGGAACTATACGGCGCGTTCGACGAGCAGGAGGACGAGCTTTCACTGGAGGCCATCCTTGCCGAGTACGGCAAGGGTGGGCGTCAGCCTGTCCCGACAGAGGAAGCGGCGATACCGGAGACACCGGCAGAGGAAAGGGCTCCCGTGCCGGCATCGGAGGCAGTACCGCCATCTGAGACGGAGGCCCCATCGGAGCCCGCTGCCCCGGAGAAAAACGAGCCGGAATACGAATCCCCCGCGCCGGATCGGGTGGCGTTGAAGGATATCATGTCCCAGACGGTGGACGCGGTGCTGGAGGACGAGGACGATGGCGTCATCGCCCAGCCGGTGCCCCTGCGGGAGCGTCTTGCGGCGGTGCTGGAGAGGTTCCACCGTCCGGCGGCGGAGCAGAGGCGCCGTCCGGCTTTTCAGGACACCGAGCAGCTGTTCGACGAGCCGGAGGAGGAACCGGAGCCGGAGGAACCGCCGGAGCCGGAGCCCCTGCCGGAGGATGTGCTGCGGGATGCCAAGCGCCGCTGCAGCCGGCTGCGCGGCGGACTGATAGGGGGGATGCTCCCGGCGCTGGCACTGGTGGTCGCGGCGGTGCTGCAGGAGCTGGAAAAGCTGCCCTCCGCATGGCTGGACGAGTCGCTGCTGCGGTGCGCCGCCCTGGGGGCGGGGCTGCTGCTGACAGCGCTGGCCTGTATGCCGGTGTGGAAGCAGGCTGCGTCGCTGCTGCGTGAGGGAAAGGCGGGCTGTGAGCTGTGCGCCGCTGTCGCCGTGCTGACGCAGCTGATCTGCTGTGTGTGCGGCATGGTCACGGGCAGTACCCGGGCCACACCCTATGCCGCCGCCGGCGCGCTGCTGATCCTGGCCTGCCAGTGGGGTTTGTACCTGGAGGCGTCGGCGCTGCGGAACGCCTACCATCTGCTGGTGCTCAACGGCACCGTGCCCTATGTGGCGTCGGTGACGGCGGCGGGCGTATGCAGGCAGCAGGGGACGGCAGAGGGCTTTTACCGTCTGTGCAGCAAGCCCGATCCGGCGCGGAGATGGCAGAATTACGCCCTGCCGCTGGTGCTGGCCACGGCGGCGGTGCTGTCCGGCGTGGTGTGCTTTTCCGGCGGGAATATGAGCGATTTCCCCTGGGTGCTGACGGCGCTGACCACCGCCGGCGCGGGGCTGGGGATTCCCCTCAGCGGGGCCCTGCCCATGTACTATCTGTCCCGGCGGCTGAGCCGCAGCGGCTGTGCAGCCGCAGGCTATGCCGGGGCGAAGGCGGTCAGCCGGCCGCGGCGGCTGGTGCTGACGGACGACGATCTGTTCCCGGCGGGAACGGTGACACTGAACGGCTATAAGGTCTTCGGCGAGGAGCGCAGCCGCGCGGTGTCCTACGCCGCGTCGGTAGCCAGGGCGGCTGGCAGCAGCCTGACGCCGCTGCTGGAGCGCCAGCTCACCGCCGAGGGCGGCTTCCGCCTGCCGGTGGAGTGGGTGAACTACTGCGAGGAGGGCGGCGTGGAGGCCAATATCCGGGGCGAAACGGTGCTCATGGGCAGCGCGTACTTTATGAAAAAGCGCAAGGTGGCCCTGCCCCGGGATATGAAGCTGTCTACCGGTGTGTTTCTGGCGGTAGACGGGGCGCTGACAGCGGTGTTTGCCGTGAAATATCAGCCCTCCCGCAACGCGGAATGGGCCCTGCGGACGCTGAAGCGGTTTCACATCGTGCCGGTGCTGGCCGTGCGAAGCGGCAACGTGACACCGGGGCTGATCAAGCGGAAATTCGGCGTGGACGCCAAGCCGGTGTATCCGGATGTGTCCACGCGGCTGGCGCTGGCCCAGCTGGCGGAGCAGCAGGGCGAGCAGCCCTGCGTGGCCATCTGCCGGGAGGGACTCATGCCGCTGGTGGAGTCTGTGGCCGGGAGCCGCCGGGCGGTGAAGGCTGTACGGACCGCCACCATCCTTAGCTACATCGGCGCGGCGGCAGGCGTGGCGCTGGCCTACTATCTCACCTCTGTGGGCAATTTTGCCCTGCTGACGCCCATTGCCATGGTGCTGTATCAGGTGCTGTGGCTGCTGCCGACGCTATTGCTGGCCGGCTTAGTCAAACATTACTGACGGCGGGGCCTTTTCCGCCCCGCCTGCGTCAGACCTTCTCGACGTATACCCGATACGCCGTCGCCGGTCTGCCATCGGCAGGACGGAAGACCTCTCCGATGTGGGAAGATAGTTCGCTAATGGCAGAAAGGGAAGCGCACATATGGAAAAGTACAGGACAACACTGCCGGCGGGGTATCGGGAAGTCGATGTCATCGATATAAAGAACGGCAAAAGAGTGAGGGTGTGGGGAGATATTCTCTCCGTACTGCTGATGGCGGCCACGGCAGGGGTCGGCTGTCTTGTCGTGCCGTTGTCGGAACTGATACACTTTGACTATACGGATTTGGCAGCACTGCTGTCTGTGCTCCTGCGGCTGATTGCCGCGGGTCTGGGCGGGGTCGCTGTGATCGTGATGACCTGTCTGCTGGCCGCGGCCGCCATGCGTTGGTGCGGGGCGGAAAAGACGAATTTCGGCATTACCAAAGGGTTGGCCTGTACGGTTGGCTGTGACGGATACTTCAGCCGTGGGGCATATGCGCGGTACACCCTGACCGCGCCGGCGATACTTTTTGCGGTGATCCTGCTGGCGGCGCTGGTGCTGCCGCGAAGCTGGTTCTGGGTGGCGTGGTTCTGGCAGATGAACAATATAAGCCTGATGGGAATGACCCTGTATATGCACCGAAGGCTGCGCCGCCTGCCGGAGGATATATGGATACAGGACGGCGGGACGGGCATAACGGTATATGCGCCGCAGGACATCGGCGAGATGAACAGAGAATGACACTGCTGGTTGTACAAAGTGACGAAAAGTGCGGGATACTCCCGCACTTTTCCCACAAATATCTAAATTAGAGGTTGTCAGGCTTGAAGAAATACTATATAATCGGTACGTTGAGCTACTGTCCGCGGCTGTGGGCGGCGGACTTCAAGAAAATGAAGGGAGAACATCATCACTATGACTGCTAACGACATTCGCAATATCGCCCTGCTGGGTCACGGAGGCTCCGGCAAGACCTCTCTGGCTGAGCAGATGCTCTTTATGACCAAGGGTACTGACCGTCTGGGCAAGACCGCCGACGGCAACACCACCTGCGACTATGATGCCGAGGAGATCAAGCGCCAGATATCCATCTCCCTGGCCTTTGCCCCCGTGCAGTATAAGGGCAAGAAGATCAACGTCATGGACGCCCCCGGCAACTTCGATTTCTCCGGCGAGGCCGTGTGCGCCATCCGCGCCGCCGAGTGCGCCGTTATCGTGGGCAACGCCAAGGACGGCCTGTCCGTGGGTATGGAGCGTACCTGGAAGATGCTGGGCAAGAAGCCCCGGATGATGTTCATCAACCGCGTGGAGGAGGCCAACTCCGACTACGCGTCCTGCATTGAGGCCATCAAGGCCAAGTACGGCACCGCCATCGCCCCCATCGTGGCCACCAAGGCCGACGCCAATAAGGCCGTCACCGTCATTGTGGACCTGCTGCACAACAAGGCTTACGATGCCAAGGGCGAGTGCGCCATCCCCGGCGACATGGCCGACGAGGTGGAGGCCCTGCGCGCTGAGCTGATGGAGGCTGCCGCCGGCGCCGACGAGGAGCTGATGGAGAAGTTCTTCGAGACCATGGAGCTGTCCGCCGAGGATATGGCCAAGGGCCTGAAGATCGGCGTCCGGGACGGCAGCGTCTGCCCCGTGCTGTGCGGCTCCGCCGTGTCCACCATGGGCTCCCTGATGCTGATGGACAATATCGTGGAGCTTCTGCCCAACCCGGTGGAGGGCAACATGCGCAAGGGCATGCTCCCCAGCGGCGACAAGGAGGAATACGCAGTCTCCCCCGGCGGCGTACCCAGCGCCTTCGTGTTCAAAACGGTCTCCGACCAGTACGGCAAGTTCTCCATGATCAAGGTCATCCGCGGCAAGGTCACCGGCGATATGTCCCTGTATAACATGACCACCGGCAATACCGAGAAGCTGGGCCGCCTGTACACCATGAAGGGCAAGAAGGCCGAGGAGACCAAGGAGATCTGCTGCGGCGACATCGGCGCCATCGGCAAGATGGACAAGGTCAAGACCGGCGACACCCTGTGCGAGCCCAAGACCTATGTGAAGTTCGCGCCGCTGGCCTTTGCCCCCGCCTGCTACGAGCGCGCCATCTCCCCCAAGACCAAGCAGGAGATCGAGAAGCTGGGCACCGGCCTGAACAAGCTGAACGAGGAGGATCCCACCTTCTCCGTCACCAATAACGCCGAGACCCACCAGACCGTGATCTCCGGCGCCGGCGACATCCAGATCGACGTGCTGTGCAGCAAGCTGAAGAGCCGCTTCGGCGTGGACGCGGAGCTGGATACCCCCCGCGTTGCCTATCGTGAGAAGATCCGCAGCACCGTCCGCAAGCAGGGCCGCTATAAGAAGCAGACCGGCGGCAGTGGTCAGTTCGGCGATGTCCATATCATTTTCGAGCCCCAGACTGAGCAGGAGGATATGATCTTCGAGGAGAACGTGTTCGGCGGCTCCGTGCCCAAGAACTACTTCCCCGCCGTGGAAAAGGGCCTGCGCGAGAGCTGCCTGCACGGCGTGCTGGCCGGCTATCCCGTGGTGTTCCTGAAGGCCACCCTGGTGGATGGTTCCTACCACCCCGTTGACTCCTCCGAAATCGCGTTCAAGCTGGCTGCCAACCTGGCCTTCAAGGCCGCGCTGCCCGAGGCCAAGCCCGTGCTGATGGAGCCCATTGGTGAGCTGAAGGTCACCATCCCCGACAGCTATCTGGGCGATGTGATGGGCGATCTGAATAAGCGCCGCGGCCGCGTGATGGGCATGAACCCCACCGGTGACGGCGAGCAGGTGCTGGAGGCTGAGGTCCCCATGGCCGAGATGATGAGCTACGCCATCGATCTGCGATCCATGACCCAGTCCCGTGGTACGTTCACCTTCAACTTCGTCCGCTACGAGGATTGCCCCGCCGCGGCGCAGGAGAAGGCTATTGCCGAGGCTAAGGCGCTGGCCGAGGCCGAGTAAATTGAAATGAGGAGCCCGGTACGCTGTGCGTACCGGGCTCCTTTGCATATTTTCCGCACCGATAGGGGAGGCTAACAGGCACTGGAAAATTTTTTTGGAAAAATGCAAAAAACCTCTTTACAAATCCAAACGGGTGTGCTACTATACTAATGCAAACGATAATTGTTAGCAACAAGAAAGGAGCGCAGCCCATGAACACCACACGGCACAGCCCCAAGCGGGAAGCCATATTGGAGTGCCTGCGTTCCACCACCTGCCACCCATCGGCGGAGTGGGTGTACAGCCAGCTGAAGCCCCGCATACCCGACCTCTCTCTGGCCACCGTCTACCGCAATCTGGCGCGGTTCCGGGCGGAGGGCGCGGTGCAGGTCATCGGCTGTGTGGACGGTGAAGACCGCTACGACGGTGACACCGCCCCCCACGGGCACTTCGTCTGCCGCACCTGCGGCTCGGTCATCGACCTGCCGCCGATCCCGGTGGAGCTGCCGGATATGACAGCTGTGGGCGAGGCGGACAGCTGCGGCGTCGTGTTCTACGGCCGCTGCAACGGCTGCCTGGCCGAGAAGAAAACCAGTTGACAAATGCCGCTGCGGCGGCGTCAAAATAACAAACACAACGACATGAATACATTTATGGAGGTAACGATTATGAAGAAGTGGGTCTGTCCTGTTTGCGGTTATGTTCACGAGGGTGATGTTCCCCCCGCCGAGTGCCCGGTCTGCCACGTCAGCGGCGACAAGTTCCTGCTGCAGTCTGAGGAGAAGTCCTGGGCCGCCGAGCACGTTGTGGGCGTAGGCAAGGTCTTTGGCGACGATGTCCCCGAGGATGTCCGCAAGGAGATCATCGACGGTCTGCGCGCCAACTTCGAGGGCGAGTGCTCCGAGGTGGGTATGTATCTGGCCATGGCCCGTGTGGCCCACCGCGAGGGCTATCCCGAGATCGGCCTGTACTGGGAGAAGGCCGGCCTGGAGGAGGCCGAGCACGCCGCCAAGTTCGCCGAGCTGCTGGGCGAGGTCATCACCGACAGCACCAAGAAGAACCTGCAGATGCGCGTGGACGCCGAGAACGGCGCTACCGCCGGCAAGTTCGAGCTGGCGAAGCTGGCCAAGAAGTACAATCTGGACGCCATCCACGACACCGTCCATGAAATGGCCCGCGACGAAGCCCGGCATGGCAAGGCCTTCGAGGGCCTGCTGAACCGCTACTTCGGCAAGTAAGCAAATGAATGAGAGGGCGCGGATTTATCCGCACCCTTTCATTTGTAAATAGAAAATACAGGGAGCTTGAACAGATGATCAGAAAATGCTGCCCCGAGGATGAAAAAATCTGGGTCGAATTGAACAGAGAATTCATGGCTTATGAATACGCGGATGAAAACGTGTGGGAGTCTCCGCTGGACAAAGGAGATCCTGCTGTGATATTCCGGCGCATCATGGCAGAGCCGGACGGCGCCAATCTGCTGTTTATGCTGGAAGAAAATGGACAGCCCATTGGTTTTATGAACACAGTCGTTTTTTATAGCGTCTGGGCACATGGAAAGGTGCTGTTTCTGGATGATTTCTTTATCAGAGAACCATTTCGGGGAAAAGGCTATGGGGCAGCTGCTCTTGCAGAGTTGGAGAAGCTGATACAGCGTAAAGGCCTTTTGAGAGTGCAGCTGCTTGCGGAGAATACGAACCCGAGGGCGGTAAGGTTTTATCGCCGCGAGGGATATGGCCTTCAGGAGATCAATCTCTGCTGCAAGTATTTGAAGGCGCAGTAACTCGCGTTCGAGGGTCTGCTGAACCGCTACTTCGGCAAGTAAGCAAGTGTGATAAGATAGAAAAGCAGGGAGCGTTTCGCTCCCTGCTTTTGCTGCTCCGGCCTCGTGTCAGCCGGCCATGATCTCGAATTTCAGCACGCCCTCTGCTGCGGCGGGG
>OIDJ01000070.1_pt1 | contig 15858 bp, 15 predicted proteins | sample 1581541 | NCBI WGS metagenome assembly OIDJ01 (sample SAMEA3882543, study PRJEB24775) | human gut metagenome | biome: human-associated habitat; feature: intestine environment; material: feces | place: Netherlands | collected 2009/2010
TAACATCATTACTATACGCCGGTGTTTTTCAACTTTCAAGCTGCAAAATGAACAATTTTTGAACATTAAGTTTGTATAAATTTTTGGTTGATTTGTGCAAAAAAATGTGGTAATGTGAAAACGTTACCAACGCTTGCCGTTTTTTTCGTTTTACGAGGCGCTGTCCCGCCTGCAAGAACGGTTTGCGCCGGTTTCGTTTTTATCAGCGGGCAAATTGGAAACGTTGCCGCCTTCACATCCGCAATTTCCTGAAAAGGCAAGAAAAAACACCATCCCGGAGGATGGTGTTTTGTGATTTTTTCGGTTACTGTCACCCCAGGTGGCGCTCGAAATTGCCGCCGGCATGGACGCCCTCCTGCACGATGTAGAAGGCATCCGGGTCCACCCGGCGCAGAACATCCTGCAGGGTGTCGATCTCATACTTGGACAGGCAGACACAGAGCACCTGCACCTCGTCACCAGTCCAGCCGCCCCGGCCCGTCCAGCTGGTAACACCCCGGTCCAACTGCTCCATGATGTAGCGGGGCAGCTGGGGGTCGTTCTTCTTGGTGAAGATCAGCAGCTGGACCGTAACATTTTGCCGGTGGATACGGTCCAGAAACAGGCTGCTCAGCACATTATATATAGCGGAGTAGATCGCGGTGGTGGCATCGAACAGGAAGAAGCACAGGGTGTACAGCAGCGCGTTGAAGGAAATGGAGAACCGGCCCACGGTGAAGCGGCTGCCCTTCTTGCTGAGATACAGCCCCAGGATGTCCAGTCCGCCGGTGGAGCAGCCGCAGGTCAGCACCAATCCAGAGGCAAAGCCCGCCAGGATACCGCCCACCATACAGCTGGTGAGGATATCCGGAATGACCGGCGTGGACGGCGAGGGAATGACCGCCAGAAAGACGGAGTTGCAGACGGTGCAGATCGCCGCCTTCCAGAAAAACTCCCGGCCCAGGGCCTTGTAGGCCAGCAGGAACAAGGGAATGTTCACGAAGAAATACAGTACACCGGCCAGGTCGAAGGGCAGGGAGAGAGACAGCTCCCGCTGCAGAAGGGTACGGATCACCTGGCACAGGCCGTAGGCCCCGCCGCCGTAGAGGCCCTGAGGCACGATGAACACGTTGATGGCCACGCTGAGCAGCAGGCCGCCCAGCAGGCCGCCGATCAGGCGCAGGCTCTTGTTGTGCATAAGCTTCTGATACATGGAGCGATACTCCTTTTCTTCAATGGTAATGTCAGTAATACCGGCAGGATACGTAGGTGGTACGTATATGGCACGTGTACGGTACGTATATAGTATGTGGCGGAACGGGAAATGTCAAGCACTTCCCGTTCCGCCGCGGATCAAAAGCTATATCGCAGGCAGCGCTCCAGTCTGCGGAGCGCCCGGTGCAGTGAACGGGACACCGTGGACTTGTTGACGCCCAGCACCGCCGCGATCTGCGTCACGTTCATGTCCCTCTCCATGTACAGCGCCAGGACCTCCCGCTGGCGGGGCGTCAGCTCCGCCGCCACGGCCTTGGGCAGGTTCCGCAGCAGCCGACGGCGGCGTTCGCTGTTGTCCCCAGCCTGGGTGTGGAGCCAGAACTCAAGACCCGCCCGATCCATGGGGTCATATGCGGTACTCGCCATAGCCGCAGAAGCTCCTGTCGTAGTAGCGGGCCGTCAGCTGGGTCAGGCGGCGGCACTGCTCCAACATGGGCCGCAGCTCCGCGATCCGGCGGCGCAGACGCCGGGCCTCCTCCTGATCGCCGGTGGTACGCAGGGCCAGGCGCAGCTGCGCCAGCCGCCCGGCCACCAGCGCGGCGCTGGCGTCGTACTGTACGGAAAGTTGTGATAATGTCATATGCGATCCCCCTCTTTCGTTGTTCTGCATGGTTCTTTTGTGAAAGCTGTATAACTTTAAAGCGATAAATTTTCTGTTTCCTGATAAACTTTCTTGTTGACATTGAGGGAAAGCTCTGGTATAATACGGTTCGCTGGTGAGATGCTGGTGTAGCTCAGCTGGTAGAGCAGCTGATTTGTAATCAGCAGGTCGGGGGTTCGAATCCGTCCACCAGCTCCAATTGAATACCCATATATTTGGGGGATTTCCCGAGTGGCCAAAGGGGACAGACTGTAAATCTGCTGGCAATGCCTTCGGTGGTTCGAATCCACCATCCCCCACCAAAAATACCGATCAGCCCTTCAGGCGGTCGGTATTTTTATTGTCAACGCCGCGGTATCTATCATGTGCACGCCCCGAGAGAAGCGGCCCAGCCCGCCGCAAAAGAGCACGCTCCGGCGTGCTCTTTTCGTTTTTTGCCGCCCCCTCTGCCGCCGTTTGTATCCACCTCCCCCATGCCCCAACATTCTTGTGACAGCCTCCTTTCAAAACCAAGAAACTTGTTGATGACGCTACTGTATCACAAGAAACTTGTGATGTCAAGTCAAAAATCACAAGTTTCTTGTGATTATCCCTTGACAAAACCAAAAATCCAGCGTAGTATACTGTCAAAAGCAGTCTGTATTTGTCGAGGAGGTGCGCGGCGTGTCTTTTGGTGAACAAATGCGGCGGCGGCGGGAGGAGCTGGGGCTGACCCGGCAGGCGCTGGCGGACCGACTGGGGGTGTCCGTGTCCGCCGTGGGCAACTATGAGACAGGCATCAGCGCCCCCAAGGAGGAGGTGCTCCTGCGGCTGTTTGACGCGCTGGAGGCCGAGCCCAACTATCTGTACCGGGGCAGCTACCGCGCCGCCTCCGGCGGCCACAGTGACGAGGAGCGCCGTCTGCTGGCCAAATACCGGGATCTGCCCCTGTCCGGGCGCCAGACCGTCCACACGCTAATGGACGCGCTGACCGAAATGACTGACGACCTGCGCGCCGCCGCACCCGCCGCCGCGGGCTTTGCCGCGCCGGTGTTCGGCGAGGACTATGAGCTGATACCGGTCACCGGCGACGTACCGCCCGGCGCGGAGCTGGCCGTGCGGATACAGGGCGACTCCATGGCGCCGGTCATCGCCGACGGCGCCGTGGTCTACGTGAACCACGACCCGGTGCAAAGCGGTGACGTGGGCATCTTCTGCGTGGACGGCGATATGCTGTGCAAGCAGTACTACCGGGACCCGCTGGGTATGGTATACCTGTTCTCCCTGAACCGGAAGCGCGCGGATATGGACGTGATATTCCACCGGGGCAGCGGCCGCAGCCTGACCTGCTTCGGCCGGGTGATGCTCCACGCCCAGCCCCTCCCGGAGGGACATATATAACGAAGCAGCCCGCCTCTTTCGAGGCGGGCTGCGTTTTCGCGGTCACAATATAAATCCTCCGTCGCAGGTGAGCACCTGCCCGGTGATGAACGACGCCTTCTCATCCGCCAGAAAGCTGACGGCGGCGGCGATGTCCTCCGGCGTACCCAGGCGGCCCAGCGGCGTCTCCTGCGCCAGCTGGGGGAGTACCTCCGGCGGCAGAGCGTCCAGCATATCGGTCTTAATGACACCCGGCGCAACGCAGTTGACCCGGATGCCCGTGGGCGCCAGCTCCGACGCCAGGGAACGGGTCAGCGCGATCAGCGCGCCCTTGGTGGCGGAGTACGTCACCTCGCAGCTGGCACCACGCAGGCCCCAGATGGACGACACGTTGACGATGCACCCGGCGTGCTCGTGGAGCATATGGGGCAGCACCGCCTGTATGGTGTGGAACGCCCCGTCCACGTTCACGGCGAAATACCGGTGCCACAGGGCGTCGGTGATGTCCTGGAACAGCGCCTGTCCCGCCACGCCCGCATTGTTCACCAGCAGCGACACGGGGCCGAGCTCGCCCTCCACCCGCCGCACCATCTCGTTCACCTGTACCCGGTGCGCCACGTCCGCCTGCACGGCCATGGCGCGGCCGCCGGCGGCGCTGATCTCCGCCACCAGCGACATGGCACAGTCCTGCCGTTCCCGGTAGTTGACGCACACGGCGTAGCCCTCGGCGGCCAAGCGGCGGGCCACCGCCCGTCCGATGCCCCGGGAGGAGCCGGTCACCAGCGCGATCTTTTCCATGGGATCATCCCCTTTTCACAGTCTTTCCCCGTAAGTATAGCAAATTTCCGCGGGAAAGGCAAGAAAAGTGTTGACAAACCGGGGCTGATAGGGTAATATAGTATCGTTGTCTGCGCGGTTAGCTCAGCTGGTAGAGCACATGCTTGACGTGCATGGGGTCACAGGTTCGAGTCCTGTACCGCGCACCATCGGAAACCCTTGAAGCCACTTGGTTTCAAGGGTTTTTCTTTTGCAAATCCTGAATTAGAGTTATGTACCACACGCCAAAAAGCCCCGGGGCCCTTGCGGTCCCGGGGCTTTTGGAGCACAGGAAGCGTTGTAAAACGGCAGCGGTTTGTCCGAGACGCAGCGCGCTTATCCGTCGCTCCGCATAGCCGGAAGGACCCGGAAATCGCTGCGGCGCTCCGGCATGGCGTCGCCGTACTGCTTGAAGTAGTCCAGGATCAGATCGGACATCTCCGTGCCGATCTCCCGCACCACGGGGCAGCCCACATAGCAGTCATACCCGCCGGTGCCGCTGGCGCGGTAGCTGTTCAGGCAGATGGTGAACACATCGTCGTCCGCCACGGGCTTTCCCTGCACGGTCATGGCAGCGACCCGCTGCCCCACCGGGCGGGAGATATCGTAGGTGTAGGACACGCCCATGTAGTAGTCGTAGTTGTAATGCTCCACCTTCGGCTCCAGGAAGCAGTCCGACACCCGCAGGGTGCCGTCGTCGTTCCGGGTAAAGTACGCCGCGCTGCGCTCCATCGCCTGCCGCAGAACAGCGCCGGTGATCTCCAGCACCGACAGCGTGTTGGTGTAGGGGTAGGCGATCAGCAGATCGCGCCGCCGCACCACCCGCGGGAGCCCCGCCGCATCGTTGGCCAGGCTGGAGGCGGACAGCTGCGCGCCGCTGGCCCAAAGCTGCACCGCGTTGAACAGATCGGGGAGGCCGCTGCCTCCGGCCGCCATGTGCAGCGGCGTGTCCGGCATCAGAGGCTGCGGCAGATGGCCCACCACCTGATCCAGCCAGTCCTGGGCGCCGTGCTCCATGCCGGCGAACTCGTCCAGCCACTCCCGGCGGCATGCACCGGATGCGGGGATCGTCTCGCTGGTGAAGCGCTTGCCCGTTTCGGATATGGCCGCCTCGATGTGCAGGAATTCCTGTCCCCGGTCGGTGGGCTGCACCACGAAAGTACCGCACAGCGTCTGCCCGTGGACGGTCATGTGCTGGTGCCCTGTCAGCAGAAGGTCAAAGTCCAGCTCCTGGCACAGGCGGTAGGCCACGTTCTCGTGGGTGGTGGACAGCACGCGGCCGGTGGCCAGATCTCTCTCGAAGCCGCCGTGATAAATGCACAGCGTCACATCCACCCGGCCCCGCAGGGATTCCAGCGCCGCACGCGCGGCGGGGATAGGGTCGCTGATAGTGATGCCGGACAGGTGCTCCGGCTTCTCCCAGATGTTCACGTAGTCGGTGACGATGCCCACGATGCCGATCCGCAGGCCGTTCTCCAGCGTGTGGATACGGGCAGGGAAGCGCACGCGGGCACCGTCCCAGCGGACATTCTCGCAGACGCAGCGGGCGTGCAGAGCGTTGAGATAGCTGTCCAGATAGTCCATGCCGTAGTTGAAGTCGTGGTTGCCCAGGGTCACATAGTCGTAGCCGCAGCGGTTCATTATCTCGGCGAACCGGCTGGCGTCGCCCAATGTGTCATGGCAGTAGGCACCCAGCGGCGAGCCCTGCAGGATATCGCCGCCGTCGATGACCAGCGTGTTCCCGTCCTTATGAAACTGGCTGGCACACTTGAACAGACCGATATTCCTCTCCTGCCGGCTGCGGTAGTCGGTGGGATAGATATAACCATGGAGGTCAGAGGTGAAGTAGATGGTAAAGCGTTTTGTGTCCATCGGCTCACCCCCGTGCCAGCTTGATACGGATCCGGGAGGATATCCACTCGATGATCAGCACCAGCACGATCAGGCCCAGCAGGATCGCGCCCACCTCGTTCCAGCGATAGGCGCTCATGGCGAAGATCAGCGGCGCGCCGATACCGCCCGCGCCCACCAGGCCCAGCACCGTGGCGTCGCGCAGGTTCATGTCGAAGCGGTAGATGATGGTGGAGGTAAAGTCCGCCGTCAGCTGCGGCAGAATGCCGTAGCGGATCTTCTGGAACGTGGTGCAGCCCGCGGCGTCCAACGACTCCAGGATGCGCTTGTCCAGGTCCTCGATGCTCTCGATAAACATCTTGGACACCATGCCGATGGAGCACAGGGACATGGTCAGCAGGCCCGCGAAGGGACCGGGGCCGGTGACGCGGATGAACATCAGGCCGTAGACAAAGGCCGGCACCGTGCGGATGGCGGCGATCAGAATGCGTCCCACCAGCGCCAGCGGCTTGGGGACCAGATTGCTGGCGGAGATAAACGACAGGGGCAGCGAGATCACCGCGCCCACGATGGTGCCCAGAAAGGCGATGCAGAACGTCTCCAGCAGCAGATAAGGCACACCGTTGGTGCCCAGTGTGAACAGCAGCTTGGCGGAGGGATGGAAGATACCGGAGATGATATTCCCGGCTACCTCCAGCCCGTTGCTGGTGGGGTTGCTGGTCTGTACGGCCGTGCCGGACCACGCCAGCAGGCAGGCCACGATGAAGGCCGCCAGCAGCTGCCACAGCCACGTTTTCGGCGCGGAGGCGTAGGCTTTTTGAATTCTCTGTTCCATACGGCCCTCCTTACGTCAGTTTTTTACGCAGGGCGTGGCTGATCGCCTCGATGACCATAACGGCCACAAACAGAACGATCAGGATCATGCCAAGGCTGTCGTACTCACGCCAGCCGATCTTTTCATTCATAATAAGGCCCAGTCCGCCCGCGCCCACGTAGCCCAGGATGGAGGCGTAGCGCACGTTGCCCTCCAGGCAGAACAGGGATACGGACAGATAGGTGGGCAGCACCTGGGGGAACACCGCCGTGGTAAAGGCCTGCAGCCGGGTGGCGCCCAGCGCCTCCATGGCCTCATAGGGTCCCATATCCACCGTCTCGATGATCTCGAAGAGCTGCTTGCCCACATAGGCGAAGGTAAACACCGCGATGGCGCAGGTGCCCGCCATGGTGCCCAGGCCGAAGATGTAGGTGGCGATCAGGGCGCACACCAGCGTGGGCAGTGTCCGCACAAGGCTGAGAAACAGCCGGACGATGAACACCACCACGCGGTTGGTGACGATGTTGCTGGCGGCGGCTACGGCAAAGGGGATCGCCAGCACCGCGCCGATGAACGAACCCAGGAAGGACATCTTGATGGTGTCCCACAGGGGCTGCCAGATCTTGCTCAGATACCCCGTGTTGGGCGGGAACATGGCCGCGAGAATATCGAAAAACTTGCTGCCCTTCTTCACCAACACCCCGAAATCGAAGCCGGTGATGTGCACAGACAGCGCGCCCAGCGCCAACACGATCAGAATGACCAGCGGCGCGCGGCTGCGTTTTTCCTCCACCACCGCGCCGTTGGGCAGCGTATAGCGGCGGGGCTTGAACAGACGGTCGTACAGGCTCATGCGTCTGCCTCCGTCTCGCTGTCGTCACCGTAGATGGCGTCCAGCACCGACTGGTCCACATTGGCGGAGGGCCCGTCATAGACGATCTTGCCGGCGCGGATGCCGATAATGCGGTCGGCGTACTCCAGCGCCAGCTCCACATGGTGGATGTTCAGCAGGATGGAGATGCCCATCTCCTCATTGATGCGGACGAAGTCCTGCATCACCTGCTTGGCGGTAACGGGGTCAAGGGCAGCCACCGGCTCGTCCGCCAGAATGATCCGGGGGTTCTGGGTCAGTGTGCGGGCCAGCGCCACCCGCTGCTGCTGACCGCCGGAGAGCTGGTCGGCGCGGATGTAGGCCTTGTCCAGAATACCCACCTTATCCAGCGATTCCAGCGCCTTGATCTTGTCCGCCTTTCGGAAGGCGCCCAGCAGCACCCGCCAGAAGGGCATATCCGGCACGCAGGCGGACAGCACGTTCTTGATGACGGTGGTGCGGGTCACCAGATTGAAGGACTGGAACACCATACCGATGCCCCGGCGGAACCGGCGCAGGCTCTTGCCCGACAGGGTGCTGACATCGGTGCCGTTCACCGTCAGCGTGCCGGAGGTGATCTGGTGCATCCGGTTCACGGAGCGCAGCAGCGTGGACTTGCCCGCGCCGGAACGGCCGATGATGGCCACAAACTCGCCGTCCTGAATGGTCAGGTCCACGTCGTCCAGACCCACCGTGCCGTTGGGATACACCTTGGATACATGGTCGAAAATGATCATATGGTCTCCTCTTTTCCTGAAATAGCACACGGGGAGGGCTGCACAGCGGAAGGTCATGGCTGTGCAGTCCTCCCCGCGCTTGGGAAAGTGCTTTAGTTGGCGGCAGACAGCTCCTGGATGAGCTTCTGCGCGGCGCGCTCGTTGTCGTAATCGGAAGCCTGTGCCACCTGATAGCCGTTGTGGCTGTAGATAGCGATGACTTCCTTACCGGCATCGGTGTTGCCGATGTTGATGAACGCCTGCTGCAGCGCGGCGATCAGGTCCGCGTCCATGATCTCGGAGTTCTTGCTGACGGAGATGGTGTCGTTGTAGATGGGGGCGGTCACGCCGATCACGCCGGTCTCCTCCCAGATGGAGCCCTCGCGGCTGAACTCGGTGTTCCAGCGCTCGGCATAGTCGCGGCGCGCGTCGGCATAGGTCACCAGCACGTCCACCTGGCCGGAAGCCAGACGGGCAAAGGCGCTGGCGTAGGAGTCGGACTGCACGGCGCTCTTCAGGTCAGAGATGCCCTTGCCGTAGTGATCCTGCAGCCACAGGGCGGGATAGATGTAGCCGGCGGGGGAAGAGGTGCCCATGACGCTCCAGTTGGCGCTGTCCAGGTCCTCCCAGGTCAGCTCTTCGCCGGCGTTGACCTTCTTCACCAGCTCCTGGCCCTTGTCAGAGGGGCCGGCGATGAACAGGGCGCGGTAGGAAACGGCCTGCTTGTCGGAAGCCTCGGTGGGCTGGCCGTCATTCCAGTCCTTGGCGTTGTCGGAGTCCTTGCTCAAGCCGTCGCGGGTAGCGGTCAGAATGACCTCGGCGCCGTCGTCATACAGCACATAGGTGCCACCGGGGATCAGACCCACGTCGATGGTGCCGGCCTCAAGGCCCTCGCCCACGGCCTCATAGGTGGTGCCGACAGTGATCTCCACGTCGCCCACCTCATAGCCCTGCTTGGCCAGCTCGTCCTTCAGCATCTGCTTCAGGGGCTCGGTAACGGTAATGATCTCCTCCGGCTCGCGGGAGGGCACGAACGCGACCTTCAGGGTCTCGATCTTCTTCGCGCCGTCGGTGTCGCCGGTATTGTCGCCATCGGTCTTGTCACCGCAGCCGGCCAGCAGGCCGAGCGCCATGACCAGCGCCAGCAGCAGAGCAAAAAACTTTTTCATTCTTTTTTCCTCCATAAAGTGTTGTTCCCTTGCCCGGAGTAGTTCTCCGGGACGTGTACAGCGGCATGGCACAGCAAAAGGCGCACCATACCGTCTCACAGTATAGCACACCTTTATAGAGAAAAATTTTCCGATTTGGTAAAAAAAGTAATATCTCAGGCGTCCCTCTCCCGCCCGAAGTAGAACGCCACCAGCTCCTCGAACGCCAGTATCACATGGCCGAAAAAGCTGTTGGGCAGGCTGCCGGCCAGCGTCTGCCGCGAGCCGTCCACCACAAACACGATGTCCGACATCTGCGCCAGGGTAGAGTCGCTCCGCTTGGTGAACGTGACAATCTTGTGGCCGTTCTGCCGGGCGTGACGCACGTCGTTCAGCACCGGCTCCGTCTCGCCGCTCTGACTGACGGCGAACATCACCGGCGGGGCCTCCGCCGCGTCGGACAGGTGGTGCGCGTCGCGGAACAGCATATAGTCATAGAAATGGACGTTGTTGAACACCATAAAGCCGCAGATGGACAGCCGCTGGGCGATATAGGCGCCCACAATGTTGGAAAAGCCTTCGCCGGTGGTGAACAGCTTGGCCCGGCGCGACTGGTCCAGCAGGCCGCAGAACCGGTCCAGCAGCTCGTCGGAATAATTGTCGATCAGGCTCTTGATATTCTCCGCGCTGCGGTCCTGGCCGTGGGAGTTGAACTGACGGCTGAGGTAGTAGTACAGCTCGCTGTACCCGTCAAAGCCCAGCCGCTTGCACATCTTGACGATGGTGGTGGTGGAGAGAAAGTTCTCGTTGGCGATCTGCTGGATACCCACGCGCTTCTCGCCGCGCTCGATATGTGCCGTGACGCTGGTGATCACCCGTTTCTCGTCCTCAGAAAGCAGATTTGTCAGCAGAAAATAGCCGTCGCCCACAGCCTGTCCCTCCTTGCCATCCGTGATGGCACCATTATAGCAAACCGGGCGGCGCCTTGCAAGACAGCGCGGGAGAATTCGGCATTCCGCCGATGCGGCGGCCTCCGCGCCGTCCCGGACGATAGCAGACGACAAAAGAGGGGCGATGCCGCCCCTCTTTTGTTCTGCCGTTTCCGAAGCGGACTGCGCGGAACCGTCAGCGCGCAAACACAGTCTCTCCGTTGAACGTCAGCTTGCAGATGCGCTCCGGCTCCATGGGCTCATCGAACCGCGTCCAGATCATACAGCTATCGTCGGTTTGATCTGCGATAAAGCTCCATTGGCACGGGATAGTATCGCCGTTTGCATCAAATATCTCGAACTTGCCAAGAATACCCGTAGTAGAATCAACATAGTCGGCAAAATATACCGCCATAGACAGCTTGGAGCCCTCGATTTTTTTCGCCAGAATCGTCTCACCGGCATAGGACAGGGGAACATTCTCCGCCAGCACCTCGCTCTGCACGGTGACGGGCGTTTCCTCCAGCGTGACCCGCCAGTCCCCCGGCAGCACGGTGGTGGTGATCTCCTTTCCGCCCCAGTGCAGCTCCAAATAGGGGAGCGCTTCCTTGTCAACGGCCACATCCCGCCAAAAGTACCGCCAGTCGGCATCCGTGGCATCCGGGTCAAACTCGTCGGGCTGTCCGAAATGACAGTGGGACTCCGGGTAGATGACCGTGTCCGTCCGCGTGTCCAGGAAATACCAGTTCTTCTCCCAGGACGCGGACCATTCATCCGAGCCCAGCGGTTCTTTCATCACCAGATGGAGAGTGCCGTCCTCCCATCCGGCGTTGCAGATGGACGCGCCGCAGGGCAGCTGCACGTCCGCGTCCCCCGGCTGCCAGTAATACCGCACCGTTCCGTTGCGGAATCGCTGCTGGCACTGGGGCAGCTTTGCGTTCTCTCCGGCGTTTTCCACCATCTCCGCCACGTTGAAGTCGATCGTCTCGTCGTCGAACCACCGTTTCTCCTGCCAGTTGGCGAAGGTCACCACCAGACCGTTGGCACTGCTGCCCGGCTGCCAGTTGGCGTATACGACGCCTTCCAGCTCGTTCTCCGGCACGCCCTCCTTCCGCGGGAGGAAGGACGACACATACGCGCCGGACATCATCTGACCGGGGAAGTACAGCTCAAAGTCGGCGAATTGGCCGCTCTGATCCAGCACAGCCCCCTCGTTGGCCTTCACAGAATAGAGAAGATACAGGGTGCGCTCGTCCGAGATCACCTTTTCCACACGGATGTGCAGCTCCTCCGCAGCTGCCGTGGGTTGCTGTTGGGAGGCCACCGGCGTCTCGTCCCCGTCGCCGATAACGGTCTGTTCAGGAGAAAAGATGTCGCGCCATGACAGCGGCAGCCGGCTGACAGCAAAGGCGGTCACGGATACGCCCAGTATGACCAGCACCGCCGCGCACGCGGCGGATAATTTAGGGAAGCGGGCTGCCCGTTTCCGGCCCGCGTTCGCGGCATCAAAATCAAGGGCCTCCTCCAGATACGCCGCATCCACGTCTCCGATGGCGGAGAGCAGCTTTTCAGTGTTGTGCTCCATCATAGAGTTACCTCCTTACGTTCCAGGTACGTATGTAATTTCCTGCGAATTCTGCCCAGCCGGACAGATACGTTGTTTTCAGTGGTACCGAAGGCATCCGCGATCTCGGACAACGGCTGCGCGAACCAGTACCGCCTGACGAACATGACCCGGTCATCCCGGCGCAGGGCAGCGAGAAACGCATTGATCTGCGCGGACAGCTCACCTGCGGCAAGCTGCTCGTCGAGGGAATGGGCGGAAATACAGTCCTCCAGTTCGGATAGCGAGACCTCAAACCGGCTGCTCCGCTTCAGCGCGGAATTGGCCCGCAACTTTTTCAAAGAGAGGTTGCGGACGATGCGGCAGATATAGGCTCTCAGCGGATCGGGGGATCGAGGGGGAATGCTGTTCCACGCGCCGAGCCAGGCGTCGTTGACGCATTCCTCCGCATCCTGCGGGTCATCCAGAATGTTGTCGGCGATTTGGAAGCACAGCGCGCCGTACTTCCGTGACAGCTCGGTGATCGCCTGCTCCGAGCGCTCAAAAAACAGGCGTATGATCTGTTGGTCCTCCATGGGGCGACGTACCTCCTTTCACCTTCTTCACACATTAACTACCCTTTTGAAGCAGGATATGACGCTTCCTTTCAAAATTCTTACGAAATATATTATATAGTAAAAAGAGCACCCCGGGCGGGGTGCTCCTTCGGTCACTTTTTGTCAGCACAGCTTGGCGCCGGCGGGGACGCTGTCGTCGATCAGCATCAGGTGCAGCTTCTCCTCACCCTTCTCCTTGTGCACGGCGGAGATCAGCATGCCGCAGGAGGGAATTCCCATCATCTTCCGCGGCGGCAGGTTCAGGATGGCGATGGCCGTCTTGCCGATCAGCTGCTCCGGCTCATAGTACTGGTGGATGCCGGAGAGGATGATGCGGTCCGTGCCGCTGCCGTCGTCCAGGGTGAACTTCAGCAGCTTGTCGCTCTTCTTCACCGCCTCGCAGTTCTTGATCTTCACGGCGCGGAAATCGGACTTCAGAAACGTATCGAAGTCTACCTCGTCCTCCACATAGGGCTCCAGCTCCACGGCCGGCAGGGCGGCCTTCTTCTGCTGCTCCTGCAGCTCGTCCAGCTTTGCCAGGGCTTCGTCCACATCGATACGGGGAAACAGGTTCTCACCCTTGCTGATCTGCGCGCCCGCAGGCAGCACGCCCCACACGTTGGCGTTGTCCCAGCTGCGGCAGGCCTCGTCCGCGCCCAGCTTGGCGAATATCTTATCGCAGGTGTCGGGCATGACCGGCAGCAGTAGGGTCGTGCAGATGCGGATGGTCTCCAGCAGGTTGTACAGCACGGCGGCCAGGCGCTCGTGCTTGTTCTCATCCTTGCCCAGCGCCCAGGGGGCCGTCTCGTCGATATACTTGTTGGCCCGGTCGATGACCTTGAACACCTCGTCCAGTCCGTTCTGCAGCTGCAGCTTGTCCATCTCCGCCTGATAGCGGTCACGCAGCGCGCAGGCCATCTTCTTCAGCTCGCAGTCCTCCGGAGCGTCCTCCCGCTGTACGGGCAGCTTGCCGCCGAAGTACTTTTCCGCCATGCCGGTGGTGCGGCTGACCAGGTTTCCCAGCTTGTTGGCCAGGTCGGTGTTGATCGTGCCGATCAGCAGCTCGTTGCTGAAGTTGCCGTCGGAGCCGAAGGGGAACGTCCGCAGCAGGAAGAACCGCAGGGCGTCCACGCCGAACATCTCGGACAGGGCGTAGGGATCGACGACGTTGCCCTTGGACTTGGACATTTTGCCGCCGTCGATGACCAGCCATCCGTGGCCGTACACATGCTTGGGCAGAGGCATACCCATGCTCATCAGCATGGCGGGCCAGATGATGCTGTGGAAGCGCACGATCTCCTTGCCCACGATGTGGTAATCGGCGGGCCAGTACTTGTCGTAGTCGTCATATTTATCGTTGTCAAAGCCCAGGGCGGTGCAGTAGTTGAACAGCGCGTCCACCCACACATACACCACGTGGCCGGGATCAAAGTCCACGGGAATACCCCAGCTGAAGCTGGTGCGGCTGACGCACAGGTCCTCCAGGCCGGGCTTGATGAAGTTGTTGACCATCTCGTTGACGCGGGTGCGGGGCTGCAGGAAGTCCGTATCCTCCAGCAGATGCTGTATCCGGTCGGCGTACTTGCTCAGCCGGAAGAAATAGGCCTCCTCCTCCGCGTCCTTGACCTCGCGGCCGCAGTCGGGGCACTTGCCGTCCACCAGCTGGCTCTCGGTCCAGAAGCTCTCGCAGGGCTTGCAGTATTTGCCCTTGTAGGTGCCCTTGTAGATGTCGCCCTTTTCGTACATCTTACGGAAGATCTTCTGGATGGAGGCACAGTGGTAATCGTCGGTGGTGCGGATGAAGCGGTCGTTGGAGATGTTCATCAGCTTCCACAGGTCCAGGATGCCCTGGGGACCCTCCACGATGCGGTCCACGAACTCCTTGGGGGTGACGCCGGCCTCCTTGGCCTTGGTGAGCTGGTTGGTAAAGCTCGTGGAGGAGTCGTCCTTAAAGGTCTCGGTATCGACGATGTCGAACTTGGATGCCTTGGCCTGCTCGGCAAAGGCATCGGCGATCTCGCCCGAGACGGCGACGGCGGCACCGGTGGTGACGGGGCCGACGAGCGCCTGCATGCCCCAGTCGCACAGGGCAAACCTTATGGTGCAAACGTTGACAGTTTGTTACGGAAGTTCGTTTGTAGCGAGCGTGTTTCCAATGTTTCCGCAGCGTTTCGTGGGTGCCGTTTTGTGCGACTCCTGTTAACTGGCGAGCACGCGCCCTCGGTTCACGCTAGAATGCACTCAACCTTTAAGCGGTTAATCCATCCATAAGATGCACGAAGGAGCTATCTATGAGCGAACCCCTGCGCACCGTGAACGTCGGTCTGATCGGTCTGGGAACCGTCGGCGGCGGCGTGGCCCGCCTGATCAAGAGCCACCACGATGAGTACCTGGCAGCCTACGGCATCGACCTTAAGCTGACCCGCGCCTGTGCGCTTGCTTGGGAGCAGGCCGAGGCGGCAGGCATTGAGCGCGAGGCCTTTACGAGTGACTGGCATGACGTCGTCACCGACCCCGCCGTCGACATCGTCGTCGAGCTGATCGGCGGCGAGCATCCCGCAACCGAGATCTTTACCACTGCCTTTGAGCACGGCAAGCACGTCGTCTCTGCCAACAAGGCCCTGCTGGGCCGTCACGTCGAGACGCTTGCCGAGAAGGCGCGCGCGTGCGGCGTGCAGATTAAGTGCGAGGCCAGCTGCGGCGGTGGCATCCCCATCGTGAGCACGCTCGAGCACGACCTGGTGGGCAACAAGATCCTGACCATCGCCGGTATCCTTAACGGCACCACCAACTACATCCTGTCGCGCATGGACGCCGAGGGCGCCGATTACGCTGACGTGCTCGCCGACGCGCAGGCGCGCGTGCAGCCGCCGTCCGACAAGGGCCGCCGTCTGAAGATCTACTATATCACGCAGGTCGGCGTCAAGCCGCCGCATTTTGTGTTCTTCTGCAACGACAGCCGGCTGTTCCATTTCTCGTACCAGCGTTATCTGGAAAACCAGATCCGCGCGGTGTTCGGCCTGACCGGCACGCCGATCCGGATCACCATCCGCCAGAAGGGCGACAAGGAAGAAGTATAACGAACCAGACGATCCCGGCAGGAAGCTTCTTCCGCCGGGATCGCTGCAAAAGGAGGCTTTTTCATGCAGATCCAGCCATGTACCGTCCGGTTGAAGGACGGCAGGGAAGTCCTGCTGCGCAGCCCGGAAGCGGCTGACGCGCAGGCGCTGCTCGATTATATGCGCGTGACCAGCGGAGAGACGCACTTCATGGCGCGCTATCCGGAGGAATGCCAGGCGACGGTCGAGCAAGAGACCGGGTTCATCGAAGCACTGACCG
>OIDJ01000075.1_pt1 | contig 15070 bp, 10 predicted proteins | sample 1581541 | NCBI WGS metagenome assembly OIDJ01 (sample SAMEA3882543, study PRJEB24775) | human gut metagenome | biome: human-associated habitat; feature: intestine environment; material: feces | place: Netherlands | collected 2009/2010
GTAGACCCCTCGAAGGACTACCTGCTGCGCACGCTGCCCATCAACGAGACCGTCGAGGCCATGGTTTGCTCGGCTTACCTCTTCGACAAGGAGAACAACTGCGCCGAGATGATCTTCATGTCGACCAACTTCAAGGTGCTGCGCTACCGCATCGTCGTGGAGCTGATCTAATGACCTGACCCCGCAAGGGAACGACCGAAAAACCTTCCGGTTCGCTCCGGAAAGCAGGAGCGGACCGGAAGGTTTCTGTAAAAAAACAAACGACAACACCTCTTTTTCACCACATCCATACACAGCCAACCCGGAAATGAGAAACCCCAAAGCACTCCTCTGCCTGCTGCTCTGCGGCATGGGCATCGCACTGACCGGATGCCGCACCGCGCAACGGGCGGAAAAAACCAAAATGCTCTGGTTCGACGCCGAAGCCAACTTCGCACGCTTCGCCTCGCAGGATTCGATCCGCTACTACCTCGACCGCACCGTCGAGAGCGGGTTCAACCAGATCGTCGTCGACGTCAAGCCCATCTCGGGCGACGTGCTCTACCGCAGCGATTTCCTGCAGCCGCTCGAGGTCGTCGGCACTGACACGGTCCGCCGCGACTGGGACTACCTGCAGTTCTTCCTCGACGAAGCGGCCCGGCGCAATCTGAAGGTCACCGTCTCGACGATGGTCTTCCCGGCTGGGTTCCCCTCCTTCCGGCAGGGTGCGGCCTACACCGACCCGGCACTGGCCGGACGCACCTGCATCGAATACCGCCCCGACGGTCTGTGCGACATCAAGGACGACCCGACGAAGGTCGCCGCCTTCCTCAATCCCCTGCTTCCCGAAAACCAGGAGTACGCCCTGCGCTTCATCCGCGAGCTGCTCACCCGCTACCGCTTTGACGGCTATGCCCTCGACTACTGCCGCTTCCCCGACGCCGAGAGCGACTTCTCGCCCGCTACGCGCAAGGCGTTCGAGCGCTGGATGGGCTGTCCGGTCGAGCATTTTCCGGAAGACATCTTTACCTATGACGAAACGGGCGCCCGCATTCCCGGCAAATACTACAAACAGTGGTGGGAGTTCCGCTCGGGCGTCATCCGCGACTTCATCGCCCGCGTAAGGGCGCTCATCGACGAGGTGCGGCCCGAGGTCAAACTCGAGTACTGGGCCGCCTCATGGCTCCACGCCATCTACGGCAACGGCCAGAACTGGAGCAGCCCGCGTTCGACCTTCTCCGAGGAGCACCTCGACAGCTGGGCGACGCCGACCTACAAACGGACGGGATTTGCCGACCTGCTCGACGTCTTCATCACGGGGACCTATCTCGAGGTGGTCCGCGGCATGGAGAATCCCGAATCGATCGAATACGGACTCGACCGCACGCTGCGCGACGTGGACGGCGACTGCGCGGTCTACGGTTCGCTCTACGCCAAGAATCACCTCGACAAGTTCGACGACGCCGTCTGCCTCTGCCTCGAACGCACCGACGGCGTGATGGTCTTCGACATCGTGCAGGTGATCGAAAACAACCTCTGGGACGCCATCAAGCGCGGTATCGACCGTGCCGAGGCCGAAAAACAATAACCAAACACCTACATCATACGCAACCCTTCGCGATGAAGCGACTTTTCCGGACATACGCCCTGTTTGCGGCTCTGCTGCTCGGCGCCGCCCTGACCTCGTGCGGCGAGGAGTGGACGCACCACCCCATGCCCGACTTCGAGAAGCCGGACCCGGAGCCGACCCCCGAGCCCGAACCGGCGGACGAGAAGCCCGTCGTGCTGTGGATCGACGCCGAGGCCAACTTCGCACGCCTCCGGACAAAGGAGCAGATCACCGCGACGCTCGAAAAGGCCCGCAGCGCGGGATTCAACGCCTTTGTCGTCGACGTGAAGCCCGTGCAGGGCGACGTGCTCTACGCGAGCGACTTCCTGCCCGCGTGCACCCGTCTGAACGGCACGTCGATTCCCGACCGCGGGTTCGACTACCTGCAATACTTCATCGACGAGGCGCATCGGCTCGACATGCGCGTCACCGTCTCGACGACGATCATGACCATGGGGCTGCCCGCCTCGCAGACCGGCCCGGTCTATACCGATCCGGCCTGGGCCGACAAGTGCTGTGTCGAGTACCTCCCGACCGGGCTGCACGACATCCGGGAGAGCACCGAGTGGGGCGTCTTCGCCTTCCTGAACCCCGTTCTGCCGGAGGTGCGCGACTACGTCATGCGCATGGTCGAGGAGATCGTCACGAAATACGCATTCGACGGCTACGCCCTCGACTACTGCCGCTACTGCAACATCCACAGCGACTTCTCGCAGGCTTCGCGCGAGGCATTCGAGGCCTATGCCAACCTGACGGTCGAGCGCTTCCCCGAGGACATCTATACCTACAACGGCTCCGACCCCGACGACTACACCCCGGGCAAGCACTACAACCGCTGGGTCGAGTGGCGCGCCACGGTCATCCAGGGCTACGTGAAGGAGATCCGCCGCCGCATCAAGGCGATCCGCCCGGAGGTCGACCTCGAATACTGGGCCGCGTCGTGGTGGCCCCTGCCCCACACCGGCCAGAACTGGGCCAGCCCGAACATCCGCGAGGCGTCGGCCAACTACTGGTGGGCGACGCAGGAGTACGACCGCACGGGTTTCGCCGACCGGCTCGACATCTTCCAGCTCGGGTCGTACCTTTCGCGCGTCTTCGGTCCCGACGACAACGAGTCGGTCGAGTACGCCATCGCCCGGGCCAAGCGGCTTCTGGACGGCGCCTGCACGCTCTACGGCACAATCTCGTGCGACCAGCCGACGTTCGATCTCGAGAGCGCCGTCTACCTCTGCCTGCGCGAGACGGCCGGCGTGATGGTCTTCGAGCTGAGCCATATCATCAACAACGACAAATGGGACGCCGTACAGGCCGGCATCGACCGTTACCGGGCCGAACTCGCCGCCGCGTCCGCAGCACAAACGACTGAAAAACAACCGCGATGAAAAAGATGCTTCTTCTGGCCGCCCTTCTGCTGACGGCCGCAACGACACTCCGCGCCCGGGAGTACACGGTCACCTCTCCCGACCGGAGGATCGTCGTCACCGTGGCGACCGACCCCGTCCTGACGTGGCGTGTGGAGCGCGACGGCGAGCGGCTCATCGACGCGAGCCGCATCGCTCTGAAACTCACGGGCGAGGAGCCCTTCGGCGAACGGTGCGCCGTGCGGCGTGTCACGCGCCGCGCCGTGGATCAGCGGATGACGGCCGAGGTGCCCACGAAGTTCCGCGAGGTGCGCGACCGCTGCAACGAGCTGCTGATTTCGTTCCGCGGCGACTGGGCCGTGCGGCTGCGCGTCTACGACAACGGCGCCGCCTATCGTTTCGAGACCTCCCGCAAGGGGAACGTGGAGATTGAACGGGAGTGTGCGGAGTTCCGCTTCGCGGAGGGTTCCGAAACGCTTTGGCCCCGCGAGACGACCCCCGATTTTGTCTCGCACTGCGAGGCGTCGTTCATCCGCGAGCCCGTCACCGAGGCCGTCATCACCGTCCCCGCGTACTTCAACGACGCCCAGCGCCAGGCCACCAAGGACGCCGGCAAGATCGCCGGCCTGGACGTGAAGCGTATCATCAACGAGCCCACCGCCGCCGCATTGGCCTACGGTGTGGATAAAGAGCAGGCACAGAAGATCATGGTCTACGATCTGGGCGGCGGCACCTTTGATGTGTCCATCCTGGAGATCGATGACGGCGTGATCGAGGTGCTGGCCACCGCCGGCAACAACCGCCTGGGCGGCGATGACTTCGACCAGTGCATTATGAAGTATCTGGTGTCCGAGTTCAAGAAGAGTGACGGCATCGACCTCAGCGGCGACAAGGTCGCCATGCAGCGCCTGAAGGAGGCCGCCGAGAAGGCCAAGATCGAGCTGTCCGGCGTGACCACCAGCAACATCAATCTGCCCTATATCACTGCGGACGCCACCGGCCCGAAGCATCTGGACGTCACCCTGACCCGGGCGAAGTTCAATGAGCTGACCGGCCACCTGGTGGAGGCCACCATGGGCCCCGTGCGTCAGGCTATGTCCGACGCCGGTCTGAAGCCCAGCGACCTGGCCAAGGTGCTGATGGTGGGCGGCTCCAGCCGTATCCCCGCCGTGGTGGAGGCCGTGAAGAACTTCACCGGCAACGAGCCCTTCAAGGGCATCAACCCCGATGAGTGCGTGGCCATGGGCGCCGCCCTGCAGGCAGGCGTGCTGACCGGCGACGTGAAGGGCCTGCTGCTGCTGGACGTGACCCCCCTGTCCCTGGGCATCGAGACCATGGGCGGCGTGTGCACCCGCCTGATCGAGCGCAACACCACCATCCCCGTGAAGAAGAGCCAGATCTTCTCCACCGCCGCCGACAACCAGACCTCCGTGGAGGTCAACGTGCTGCAGGGCGAGCGTGAGATGGCCGCCGCCAACAAGAGCCTGGGCCGCTTCCACCTGGACGGCATTGCCCCGGCCCGCCGCGGCGTGCCCCAGATCGAGGTCACGTTCGACATCGATGCCAACGGCATCGTGAACGTCAGCGCCAAGGACCTGGGAACCGGCAACGCTCAGCACATCACCATCACCTCCTCCTCCAACATGAGCAAGGAGGATATTGAGAAGGCCGTCAAGGAGGCCGAGCAGTATGCCGCCGAGGACGCCAAGATCAAGGAGAAGGTGGAGGTCCGCAACCAGGCCGACCAGATGGTCTATCAGGCGGAAAAGACCCTGAACGAGGTGGGCGACAAGGTACCCGAAAGCGAGAAGGAGCCTATCCGCGCCGGTGTCGAGAAGCTGAAGGAGACCCTGAAGGGCGAGGACACCGACGCCATCAAGGCCGCCACCGAGGAGCTGACCCAGCTGTTCTACAAGATGAGCGAGAAGCTGTACCAGCAGCAGGCGCCTCAGGGTGACCCCAACATGGGCGGTCAGCAGCCCGGCGGCGACCCCAACGGCGGTCAGCAGTACTACGACGCCGACTATAAGGTAGTCGACGATGATGACCAGAACAACAAGTAAGGCAAATATATCCCGCAATAAGGGGCAGGAAACACCTGTCCCTTGTTGTGGTGTTTAGGAAAAGCGCGCCTTTTGCGCCCTGCCATCGTCAGACCTCCTCGACGTACACGCGGTACGCCGTCGTCGGTCTGCCATCGGCAGGACGCAAAATCCATCGCTTTGCCGATGGAGTCGGCTCCGCAGGCAACAAGACTGGCAATAGGAGATTTATCCCATGGCACAGGAAAAACGAGATTATTATGAGGTCCTCGGCGTCAGTAAGGGCGCATCGGAGGACGAGATCAAAAAAGCATATAAAAAGCTGGCCCGAAAGTACCACCCGGACATGAACCCCGGTGACAAGGAGGCCGAGGAGAAGTTCAAGGAGGTCAACGAGGCCAACGAGGTGCTGTCCGACCCGGAGAAAAAGGCCCGGTACGACCAGTTCGGCTTCGCGGGCGTGGATCCCAGCTACGGCGCGGGCGCAGGCGGCGGCGCGTATGGCGGTGCGGGCGGCTTCGACTTCGGCGATCTGGGCGATATCTTCGGCAGCTTTTTCGGCGGCGGCTTTGGCGGCCAACAGCGCCGTAACCCCAACGCGCCCCAGCGGGGCGAGAGCATCCGCGCCAGCGTGTCCGTGACGTTCAAGGAGGCGGCCTTCGGCTGCGAGAAGGACGTGACCGTGGAGCGCAGCGAGCAGTGCGCTACCTGCAAGGGCAGCGGCTGCCAGCCGGGGACCACGCCGGAGATCTGCCCCGACTGCCGCGGCAGCGGCCAGGTGCAGGTGCAGCAGCGGACGCCTATGGGCGTGTTTGCCACCAGCCGTCCCTGCCAGAAGTGTCACGGCACCGGCCGCATTATCCATCAGCCCTGTACCGACTGCGGCGGACAGGGTCGGGTGCGGAAACGCAAGACCATCAAGGTCAACATCCCCGCCGGCATCGACCACGGCCAGACCATCTCTCTGCGGGGCCAGGGCAACGCCGGTAAAAACGGCGGCAGCGCCGGCGACCTGCTGATCACCGTCATGGTGCAGCCGGACGAGACATTCCGCCGGGAGGGCGTGGACGTGTTCTGCGACGCGCCCATCACCTTCGCCCAGGCGGTGCTGGGCGCCACGCTGGAGATCCCCACCATTGACGGCAAGGTGAAATACGACCTGCCGGAGGGAACCCAGACGGGCACGGTGTTCCGGCTGCGGGGCAAGGGTATCCCGGTGTTGAACGGCAGAGGCCGCGGCGACCAGTATGTCACCGTGAACGTAGAGACGCCGCGAAATCTGACGAAGGAGCAGAAGGAGGCCCTGCGGAGCTTCAGCGATATGCTGGGCGAGAGCAACTACGAAAAGCGCAAGAGCTTCTTTAAGAAGAAATGAGCAGGTGAAGGATGTATCTGGCGGACTATCACACCCACTCGGCCACGTCGCCGGACGGACAGCTGACGGTCAGTGAGCTGGCGGAAGCGGCGGTGCGGGCTGGGCTGGACGAGATCTGCGTGACAGACCACGTGGACACGGTGCTGTGGGGCGACCACCGGCCCCGGGAGCATTTCGACTGGTCGCGGCTGCTGCGGGAGCTGCCGGAGGCGCGGGAGACATACACCGGGCGGCTGGCCATCCGGCTGGGGGCGGAGCTGGGCGAGGCGCCCATGGGCTTTGACCGGGCGGAGAAACTGCTGGGCGAGGCGCCAAAGCTGGACTTTGTTATAGGCTCCGTGCATATGGCAGGCGAAAAATTCAAACATTTTGACCTGTATTACATTGAAAAAAACAGCGAAACGTATTATCATAGAGTCATAGACAGCTACTTGGAGGACGTACTGCGTCTGGCGCGGTGGGGTAGGTTCAGTGTGCTGGGCCACCTGACGCTGCCGCTGCGGTACATGAATGAAAATCTGGGCGAGCAGATGACCTTCGACGGGCATTACGACCAGTGCCGGGAGATTTTCCGGGCACTGATCGAAAGCGGGTGCGGCATCGAGTGCAACACCAACCGGGGCAACGTGCCCCTGCCGGACGCGCCGCTGTTGAAGCTGTACCGGGAGACGGGCGGCGAGATCGTCACCATCGGATCGGACGCGCACTCCGCCGAATATGTAGGCTGCCGCGTCCGGGAAACGCAGGCGCTGCTGCGGACGTGCGGGTTCCGGTATTTCTGCACGTTTGAGGGCGGAAAGCCCACGTTCCGGAAGCTGTAAAAACACAAAGGAGACGACCACTATGAAAATTGCCATCGCCTGTGACCACGGCGGCTACCTGCTGAAGCAGGACATCCTCATCTGGCTGGAGGAGAACGACATCGACTACGAGGATTTCGGGTGCTACTCCACCGAGAGCGTGGACTATCCCGTATTCGCTGAAAGGGCCGCCCGGGCGGTGGCCGCCGGGGAATGCGACAAGGGCATCGTGATCTGCACCACGGGTATCGGCGTTTCCATCGCCGCCAACAAGGTGAAGGGCATACGCTGCGCGCTGTGCACCGACTCTCTCCAGGCGGAGATGACGCGGCGGCACAACGACGCCAACATGATGGCGCTTGGTGCCGGCATCACCGGCAGCAATCTGGCCAAGCGGATGGTGGAGATCTTCCTGCACACGGAGTTTGAAGGTGGACGTCACGCCCGGCGTGTGGCGCTGCTGGACGCGATACAGTAAACAGGAAAACGTATTTGTGAGGTAAACGCCTATGGTAACAAAGGGATACAACAGCTACCATGGCCGAATGTCCGGCGGAAAGATCGTGCTGATCGTGGTGCTGGCGCTGGTACTGGTGGGCGCGGTGGCCTATCTGGCATTGCAGAACTATGTGGTGTACGATGAGGCGGGCAACGCCACCATCGACCTTCCTTTTTTCCACAGGAAGGACGACCGTGGTGAAAAAACGGATGACAGCACCGTCGACGGCACCGGAGACCGGGATGACATCGTGGACACGGTGGTGCCGGAGCATCCCCATGTGAAGGTGGCGGCGCTGCACGGCACGCGGCTGCCGGACGACTGCCTGTGGTGGGGCGCGGACTACATCATGAACACGCTGGCGCCGGAGGACCTGGTGCTGGCGCTAAAGCGTACCACTGGCGGCATCACCTACGCCACGGACGTGGAGACGCCGCAGGGCGTGGTGGTGGAGACGGGACGGCCCATCGAATGTCTGCGTACACTACTGAGCAGCGGACGGTACACCGTGGGGCACATCGTGTGCTTCCGGGACAGCGCCTACGCCCGGAGCGTGCCGGAAACGGCGCTGGTCCGGGAGGACGGGCAGCTGTGGTACGACGCGGAGGGGCAGGCCTGGCTGGACCCCACCGACCCGCAGGTGCTGCAATACATCACCGCGCTGGTGAAGGAGTGCGGCGAGCTGGGCTTTAAGGAGGTCCTGCTGGACCAGTTCTGCTACCCGGCGGATACGACGGGCGTTGCCAACACGGCGGCGGACCCGGTGCAGGTGCTGGCCGACTTTGCCGAAAATCTGCGGTCGGCACTGCCGGAGGGCACAGCCCTGTCGGTGGTAGTGCGAAGCACGGACAGTCTGTCCGTGGAGCAGATGGCTGAGCTGTTCGACCGGCTGTATGTGCCGTCGGCGGACACACTGGCCGCGGTGAAGGCCGCACTGCCGGAGGGCTATGACCCGGAGACGCGGGTGGTGGCCATGACGGCGGAGGCACCGCAAAGCGGAAGCTATGTGATCGTAAGCTGAACAAAAAAAGAAGCACCCGGGCGGGTGCTTCCCTGTATGTTATTCGATGGCGATGATGTAGTAGTACACCGGCTGGCCGCCGGGAAGGGCGGCGACCTCGGCGTCGGGGCAGATCGTCTCGAACACCTCGGCGGCGCGGGCGGCATCATCCTCGGTGACACCCTGGCCGGAGTAGACGGTGACGAACTCGGCGTTCTTATCAGCGGCTACGTGAGCCAGCTTATCCAGCAGCACGTCCAGGCTGCGGTCGGTGCCCAGGAGCTTGCCGTCGCACAGGGCCAGATAGTCGCCCTCGTTGATGGCGAAGCCGTCGAAGTCGGAGTTGCGGGCGGCGTAGGTGATCTGGGCGGTGGTGACATTGGCGGCGGCCTCGGTCATGGCGGCCAGAATGGCCTGGGGATCGTCGTTGTCCGGGTCCACGGCCATCATGGCAGAGATGCCCTGGGGCACGGTGGCGGTGGGCACCACGATGACCTGCTTTTCCGTCAGGCCCACGCACTGCTGGGCGGCCATGATGATATTCTTATTGTTGGGCAGGATGAACACGATCTCGCTGGGGGTGCGGTTGACCTCCTGCAGGATGGCCTCGGTGGAGGGGTTCATGGTCTGCCCGCCGGAGACGATGCGGTCCACGGTCAGGTCGCGGAACACGGCCTCGAGACCCTCGCCGGCGCAGACGGCCAGGAAGCCGTAGCGCTTTTCCGGCGCGGCCACAGCGGTCTCGCCGCGCTCCAGCTCGGCCTCGACGGCGTCCAGATCGTCGGTGGACTGGGCCTTCTTGCCGGCGGCCAGGTCGGCGGCCTGGGTACGCATATTCTCGATCTTGGCCAGCTCCAGCGTGCCGTATTTCTGGGCCTCGTTCAGGGCGTCGCCGGGGGTGTCGGTGTGGACGTGGACCTTGAAGGCCTCGTCATCCTCGCCGATGACCAGGCTGTCGCCGATGTTGTTCAGATAGGCACGCAGGCCGTCCAGGGGCTTGTCGGAGGTCTTGCGGACGATGAACACGGTGTCGAAGGCGAAGGTAATGTCCTCGTCGCCGATGGCGGCGAAGTCCGCCTTCTCCTCGGCGGTATCGGCTACCTCAGGCACGGGCTCACCCCGCAGGGCGCGGAGCATACCCTCCAGAATGATGAGGTAGCCCTTGCCGCCGGCGTCCACCACGCCGGCCTTTTTCAGCACGGGGTTCATCTCGATGGTCTCCGCCAGGGTGGTATAGCCGGTCTTGATGGCCTCGTCCAGTACGAACTCGGCGTCGTTCTTCTCGCCGGCGGCCTCCAGCGCACGCTGGGCGGCCAGGCGGGAGACGGTGAGGACCGTGCCCTCGGCGGGCTTCATCACCGCGCCGTAGGCAGTGGAAACGCCCTCCTGCATGGCCTCGGCCAGCAGGGCGCCGTCGGCGGTGTCGTGGCCCTTGAGGACCTTGCTCATGCCGCGGAACAGCAGGGACAAAATGACGCCGGAGTTGCCCCGGGCGCCCCGGAGCAGGCCGGAGGCCGTCAGCTTGGCGGCCTCGTCCACGGTGGCGGGCTCGGCCTTGCGGAGCTCGTTCACCGCCGTCTGGATGGTCAGGGACATATTGGTGCCGGTGTCGCCGTCGGGCACCGGAAATACGTTCAGGTCATTGATGGCCTGTTTCTGCGCGGTGATGCAGGCGGCGCCGAAGGCGACCATCTGCTTGAAGGCGCCGCCGCTGATCTTATCTGTCATGTCTGTTCTCCTTCCGGGCGCGTCACACGGTGACGGAATCCACGCAGACATTCACCGCTTTGACGGTGACGCCGGTGTTGAGGTTGACCACATACTTGACCTCGCCCATAATGGATCGGCAGACTGTGGCGATGTTGACGCCGTTTTCCACGACGATGTGCAGCTCGATGGACACGGTGCCGTCATCATTGTATGTGACCTTGACACCCTTGCTCATGGCCTCGGGCCGCAGGAGATGCACCAGCCCGTCAGTCATGCTGCGCTGGGCCATGCCCTTGACGCCGAAGCAGTTGGTGGCGGCCGCGCCGGTGATGGTGGTGAACACGGCGTCGCTGATGGTGATCTCGCCGTTTTCGGTGGGGACTTTTATCATAGCGGACTTCCTTTCTGCGGAAATGGCATAATAACACACGATAATATGGAGTATTATATACTACTTTCTCCGGGATTACAATAGAGATTTTACCGGGGCGGCATATGGGCAGGTTTCCCGCGCGGCTTTGGAGGCGCGGCGAAGAAAGGGAGCGCCCCGCGGGGCGCTCCCTTGTGCGTTACTGCTTGTAGGGCACGTGCCAGATGGTGTCGGCGTACTGGGAGATGGCCCGGTCGGCAGCGAAGACGCCGCTGCGGGCGATGTTGGTGAGGCTCATGCGGTTCCACGTCTCCCGGTCGCGGTAGGTGTGGCGCATCCGGGATTCGGCCTCGCAGTAGGCGGCGAAGTCGGCCAGGACCATGTACTGGTCCGCCTGACCGTCCATGCCGGTGACCAGCCGCTGGAACAGGTCCTCGTAGGTAACGCCGTCCCGGAAGCCTACCTTCAGCTGGTCCAGCACGCGGCGCAGCACCGGGTCGCGCTGGTAGAGCAGGTTGGGGTCGTAGGTGTGGCGCAGGTGCTCCACCTCATCGGCATGAAGGCCGAAGAGGAACATATTGTCGTCGCCCAGCAGGTCGTGCATTTCCACGTTGGCACCGTCCAGGGTGCCGACGGTCAGCGCGCCGTTCATCATAAACTTCATGTTGCCGGTGCCGCTGGCCTCCTTGCCGGCGGTGGAGATCTGCTGACTGACCTCGCTGGCGGGCATGAGGACCTCGGCCAGGGAGACGCGGTAGTTCTCCAGGAACACCACCTGGAGCCGATCTTTGCACAGCGGGTCGCTGTTGATCTGGTCGGCCAGGGAGTTGATGAGGTGGATGATGCGCTTGGCCACGGCGTAGCCCGGGGCGGCCTTGGCGCCGAACAGGAACGTCTGGGGCGGGAGGTCCAGGCTGGGGTCATCCTGCAGGCGCTGGTACAGGTAGATGATCTGCAGGGCGTTCAGCAGCTGGCGCTTGTACTCGTGCAGGCGCTTTACCTGCACATCGAAGATGGCGTCGGTGTTCAGCACCACACCCTGGTGCTTCCTGGCGAAGGCAGCAAAGGCAAGCTTGTTCTGATGCTTGATGTCCTCCAGACGCTGAAGGACCGCCTTGTCACCGGCGTAGGCCTCCAGCTTTTTCAGTTCCTGCGGATGGGTGAGATAGCCCTCGCCGATCAGGTCACGGAGCAGTCCGTCCAGACCGGGGTTGATCTGGGGCACCCAGCGGCGGTGGTCGATGCCGTTGGTGACGTTCTTGAACTTGTCTGGCATCATCTGGCAGGCGTCCTTGAACAGGTCCTTCCGCAAAATCTCGGAGTGCAGGGCGCTGACGCCGTTGACGGCCATGCTGCCGGCGATGCACAGGTTGGCCATGCGGACGCCGCCGTCCCAGATAATGGCCAGCTTGGCGGTCTTGGCGGGATCGTGGAAGAAGTCCTCCACCTGCTGCTGCCAGCGGCGGGAGATCTCCTGCAATATCTGCCACACGCGGGGCAGCAGCGTTTCGAACAGCTGCTGCGGCCAGACCTCAAGGGCCTCGGAAAGCACGGTGTGATTGGTGTAGGCCACGCAGTGGGTGGTGATGTGCCAGGCCTCGTCCCAGCCCATGCCGGCATCGTCGATGAGGATACGCATCAGCTCCGGGATCACCAGCGTGGGGTGGGTATCGTTGATCTGGATGACATTCTTCTCATGGAAGTTCCTGAGGGTACCGTACTGCTGGATGTGCTTGCGGGTGATGGACTGAATGGTGGCGGACACGAAGAAATACTGCTGCTTCAGCCGCAGGGACTTGCCCTCGTAGTGGTTGTCCTCGGGGTAGAGCACCTGACTGATGGCGTCAGCCATAGCGCGCTCCTCGGCGGCATGGAGGTACTGGCCCTCGCTGAAGAGCTTCATGTCGATGGGCTTGGGGCTGCGGGCCTGCCACAGACGCAGGGTGTTCACATGGTCGGTGTCGTAGCCGGCGATCTCCATGTCGCAGGGGATGGCCAGCACACGGGTGTAGTCCTCATGGACCACCATCAGGTGGTTGTTGTCCCAGCGGGTGCGGACCTTGCCGCCGAAGCGGACCTCCTCGGCCTCCTGCAGCTTGGGCAGCAGCCACGCGTCGCCCAGCTGCATCCAGTCGTCGGGCAGCTCCACCTGCTGGCCCTCCACGATCTTCTGCTTGAAAATGCCCAGCTCATAGCAGATGGAGTAGCCCGTCGCCGGGATCTCCAGGGTGGTCATGCTGTCCAGATAGCAGGCGGCCAGGCGGCCCAGACCGCCGTTGCCAAGACCGGCGTCCGGCTCCATGTCGAAGATGTCCGCCGCTTTGAAGCCCAGCTCGCCGATGGCGGCGGTCAGGGGCTCCAGCAGCGCCAGATTGAAGGCGTTTTTCATCAGGCTGCGGCCCATCAGGAACTCCAGCGACAGGTAGTGGACCTTGCGCTTTTCCTCGTGAGCCGTCTCCTCGCGGGTCTGTACGCCGTGCTCGGCCATGATGTCCCGCAGGACCATGGCGCAGGCCTTCATCATCTCGCCGTCGGTGGCCTGCTGCTCGGTGCAGCCGTAGTTGAGGCGCAGCTTCTGCACGATGGCCTCTTTCAGGGTCTCTTTGTTGTAGGTCATATCGGGTAACTCCTCCTTGGGTCAAAGATTCTCATAAATGTGCCGGTAGGCCGCCGCACTGCGGCCCCAGCTGAAGTCCGCGGTCATGCCACGGTATCGAACGGTGTCGAAGCCTGTCCGGTCGCCCCGGTACAGGCCGGTGGCCTGACCGATGACGGAGAGCATGGCCCCGGCGTCATAGTCGCCGAACAGGTAGCCGGTGCCGTCCTCCTGCCCCACCTGGCAGGAGCGCACGGTGTCCGCCAGACCGCCGGTGCTCCGCACGATGGGCACCGCGCCGTAGCGCATGGCGATCATCTGGCTCAGGCCGCAGGGCTCGCTGCGGGAGGGCATCAGGAACAGGTCGGCGGCGGCGTAGACGCGGCGGGACAGATCCTCGGCGTACAGGATCTGGGCTGACACGCGGCCGGGGTACTGCCCGGCTTTCCAGCGGAAGAAATCCTCATACCCCCGGTCACCGGTGCCCAGCACCACGAACTGGCAGCCGGTGGCCATGATGCCGTCCATGGCCTGCTGCACGAGATCAAGCCCCTTGTGGCCCACCAGCCGCGTCACCATGGCGATCAGCGGCGTGTCCGGCTCCTGGGCAAGTCCGAGGGCAGCCTGCAGGGATGCCTTGCACACGGCCTTGCCGGCCGGGTCTGCCGCCGTGTAATGCGCCGGAAGCGCCGGGTCGGACGCCGGGTCGTAGGTGACGGTGTCGATGCCGTTGACCACGCCGTGCATTTTCCAGCCGATGGCGTCCACCACGCTCTCCAGCCCCTCGGCATAGGCCGGGTCATGGAGTTGGGCGGCGTAGGTGGGGCTGACGGTGGTGACGGCGTCTGCCATGAGCATGGCACCCTTCATCAGGTTCACGTCGCCGTCCATGCGGAGGGTGCCGTCGTCATACCAGCCGCGATCCAGACCGAAGAGCTGGTCTACGCTGTCGCTGCCGTAGCGGCCCTGATATTCGATATTATGCACCGTAATGACGGTTCTGATTCCCTTATAAAAGTCGTCGCGCACGGCTTCATCCCTGATGTAGATGGGCACAAGCGCGCTCTGCCAGTCGTTGCAGTGGACAACGTCGGGCTTTTGCGGCAGGGACTTGAGCAGTTCCGTCACCGCGCGGGAGAAAAAGCCAAAGCGCTCGCCGTCGTCATAGTAACCGTAGAGCTCGCTGCGGCGGAAATACGTCTCATTGTCGACAAAGTACCACGTGACGCCGTCGCGCTCGAGCGAAAAGAGCCCGCAGTAGACGCTGCGCCACGCAAGGCGCACGAACGTCCACTTTTCAAAGTGGAGCTGCTCGCCCCACTTGTCCTTCACGCGCTCGTAAAGCGGCAGGATGACGCTCACGCGGTCTCCGTTTGCCGCGAGCGCCTGCGGAAGGCTGCCGGCCACGTCGGCAAGGCCGCCCGTCTTGCAAAAGGGGACCGCCTCGCTTGTCACATACAAAATGTTCATCTGCAAGCTCCTTTCTTCTGTTTGCTGCTTTTATACAATGCTGCCCTTGCTCACGGCGAGCGGGTAGCTCTCGTGTCCGATGAGTGTGCCGCCGCGGCGGATGTGGACGTCCTTGTCAGCGATGACGCAGCCGAGCGTCACGCCGTCCTCCACCACGGTATTCTTAAAGAGGATGCAGTTTTTGACTTGGCTCCCCTTGCCGACCTTGACGCCCGGGAAGAGGATGCTCCCCTCTACGTTGCCCTCGATCTGGGCGTCA
>OIDJ01000077.1_pt1 | contig 14792 bp, 13 predicted proteins | sample 1581541 | NCBI WGS metagenome assembly OIDJ01 (sample SAMEA3882543, study PRJEB24775) | human gut metagenome | biome: human-associated habitat; feature: intestine environment; material: feces | place: Netherlands | collected 2009/2010
AAAAAACCGGACTCCGGCGTCTGTCGGAGTCCGGTTCAGCTTGTCAAAAAAGGCTTTTTTGACAAGTCTGATATAAGCGGCAAAAGGGGCTGCCTTCCGGCAGCCCCTCTGTTTGCAGGGATTCTATCAATCAGTCGATCATGGACTTCAGGTTCTCGGCGACAGTGATGGGGGCAGCGGTGGCAGCCTTCACTTGCTCGACGGTGAACTCGGGGTTGATCTCGGTCATCAGCAGGCCCTTGTCAGTGACCTCAAACACGCACATCTCGGTGATGATCTTATTCACGCAGTGAGAGGCGGTCAGGGGCAGACGGCACTTCTCAAAGATCTTGGGGTTGCCCTTGGCGGTGTGCTCCATGCACACGATGCAGTGCTTGGCGCCCACGCACAGGTCCATGGCGCCACCCATGCCGGGCATCTTCTTGCCGGGGATGATCCAGTTGGCCAGGTTGCCCTCGGCATCGACCTCCAGAGCGCCCAGGAAGCAGGCGTCCACATGGCCGCCGCGGATCAGGCCGAAGTTGCTGGCGGAGTCGATGAAGCCGCCGCCATAGGCCACGGAAGCGGGACTGCCGCCGGCGTCCACAACGTGGTACGGATCATAGTTCTCGTCGCCCTCCTTGGGTGCCTTGCCTGCGGAGACGATACCCAGCTCAGCGTGGATGATTACCTCAACGCCCTCGGGCAGGTAGTGGGGGATCAGGGTGGGCAGACCGATGCCCAGATTCACGACGTCGCCATCTTTCAGCTCTTTGGCGCAGCGCTTGGCAATAAAGCCCTTGATCTCAGACTTTTCCATTACTTTCTGTCTCCTTCCACGATGTAGTTCACGCACATACCGTAGGTATGGACGTTCTCCGGCTCAATATCGCCCACGGGAACGATATACTCGCACTCGGCGATCACGGTGTCTGCGGCAGTGGCCATCACCACGTTGAAGTTACGCATGGTGCCCTTGTACCAGCAGTTGCCGTACTCATCGCACTTATAGGCGCCCAGCAGGGCGAAATCGGCGTGGATGGGCTTCATCAGCAGATAATCCTTGCCGTCCACAGTGTGGCGGCCCAGGCAGAAGGGGGAGTCCTCCACCAGCGTGTCGATGCCCACGGGGGTCAGCACGCCGCCCAGACCGGCGCCGCCGGCGCGGATGCACTCAGCCAGCGTACCCTGGGGCAGCAGGTTGACCTCCAGCGTGCCCTCGGTGTTCTGCTGGCCGACCTCGGGGGTCATGCCCACATGGGTGGCGATGACGCGCTTGACCTGATGGTTGTGGATCAGCTCCGCGATGCCGAAGAACTCCTCGCCCATGGGGCCAGTCGCGCGGCCCATATCGTTGGCGATCAGGGTCAGGTCCTTCGTGCCCAGGGCCACCAGCTCCTTGACGATAGCGCGGGCCTGGCCGCAAGCCAGGAAGCCGCCGCACATAATCGTGGCGCCGTCGGGAATCATGGCCGCCGCTTCCTTGGCAGTCAATACAGGTTTCTTTGCCATTTCTGTTCCTCCTACTTTTTTATGACAGCAACCACTGGGCCATCTGCCTATGCAGTTGACCCAGTGGTGCCGTATGGTTTTACTTCATGCCGCGCTTGACCATTTCGGTCACGGCGAAGGACGCCACGTCGTCGGCATACTTGCCGGCGCCGAAACCGGCGTCAAAGCCCAGCTCCTTGGCCAGCTCATGGGTGATGCGGGGACCGCCGCAGCATACGACGAACTTGTCGCGCAGGCCCTCGGCCTCCAGCAGCTCGATGAGGTTGGTCAGGTTCTGGATGTGTACATCCTTCTGGGTAACGGTCTGGCTGACCAGCAGCACGTCCGCGTGCAGCTCCAGCGCCTTCTTGATGAATTCCTCGTTGGGGACCTGAGAGCCCAGGTTATAGGCCTCGATCATCTCGTAACGCTCCAGGCCGTAGTGGCCGGCGAAGCCCTTGCGGTTCATGATAGCGTCGATACCCACGGTGTGAGCGTCGGTGCCGGTGGAGGCACCCACCATCACGACCTTGCGGCCGATGTGCTCTTTGATGTACTCATTGGTATCCTCCATGCTCATCACGTCGGACTCCACAGTAATAACATGGATATCCTCGTAGTTCACGGAGTGTACGCAGCTGCCATAGACCACATAGAAGGTGAACTCCTTGTCCAGCGCGGTGTGATAGGCCACGTTGGGCTCCTCGAGGCCCATCTTCTTGGCGATCTGGCGGGCAGCCTCCTCACCGCGCTCATCATCCTTGATGGGCAGGGTGAAGCTGGTCTGTACCTTACCGTCGTTCATGGTGTCGCCATAGGGCTTCAGGCGGGTCAGATCCAGCGTTGTATCGAAATCGATCTTATGGGTATTATACAGTCCGCTGCTCATGCTCCCACCTTGCCTTTCATGACTTCAATGAACGGGTTGAAGTATTTGTCGTCCTTGATGACCACGCCGGCCAGGCCCTTGCCGCCGTCCTTGGGACGCTTCACGTCGGCGAAGATGCCCTTCTCGATGGTGGTGAACAGGCCCAGCTTCTCGATCTCCTTCAGCAGATCGGTGGCCTTGGTCAGCACCTCGTTGGCGCGGCTGCGGATGATGCCGCCCTCTTTATAGGTCAGCTCATCGCCCAGATCCTTCATGGTGCGGAAGATGTACTGCGCATTCTCGATGGACAGGGCGCGGTCGGACATGAACGGGGTGTGGATGGCCTCGGTCATCATGCCCAGCAGGCACAGCCGCTGGTTGGTGAGGATGGTCACCATGTTGAACAGGGCATCCTGGATGTGACCGCGGAAGATGTTGCCGGTCATGAACTTCGTGGGAGGCATATACTTCAGGGGCGCGTTGGGGAATATCTCGCGGGCCATCTGGGCCTGCGCCAGCTCGTACAGGAACGTATCCTCCACGGCGGGATCCATCTCGAACGCGTGGCCCAGACCCATCTGCTCCTCGCGCATACCGGCGTCCTTGGCAAAGGCCTCGTTCAGGAACTGGGAGGCCAGAACGGTGTGGGCGGCGGTGATGGCGTCGTCGGTGGTCAGATAGTTATCCTCACCGGTGTTGATGATAACGCCGGCATAGCCGTTGATGACGCGGGAGAAGTACTGGTCCACGATGGTGCGCTGCATGTTGATGTCGCGGAACAGGATGCCGTACAGAGCATCGTTGAGCATCACGTCCAGGCGCTCCAGAGCGCCCATGGCGGCGATCTCGGGCATGCACAGGCCGGAGCAGTAGTTGCACAGCCGGATATAGCGGTGCTGCTCCTCGCCCACCTCGTCCAGTGCGGCGCGCATCAGGCGGAAGTTCTCCTGGGTAGCGTAGGTACCGCCGAAGCCCTCGGTGGTGGCGCCGTAAGGCACGTAGTCCAGCAGGGACTGACCGGTGGTACGGATCACGGCGATGATGTCGGCACCCTGCTTGGCACCGGCCTTGGCCTGCGTGATATCCTCGTAGATATTGCCGGTAGCCACGATGATGTACAGGTACGGGCCTTCCTTATCACCCCACGCCTTCAGGTAGCTGTTACGCTTGGCGACGTTCTTGTTGATGCGGTCCACGGTAGCGTTCACCACGGGGGTGATAGCGCCGCGAATCTCCGCGTCGGAATGGGCGGGGACCTTGCTCAGGTCCAGCTCGCCGCTGTTCACAGCATCTGCCACGCCCTGGGGATCCTTGCCGGTCTCCACCATAGCGTTGCCGATAGCCCACGCGGCACCCACGGGCAGCAGGGAGTTTGCCATCAGGTGGTCAACGACCACGTTGGGCAGAGGAACGTCCATATCGTTGACGCCATCGATACCCAGCAGACGGCAAACAGCGCGCTCCACCGTGACGGTGGTGTGCTGGTCGATAAAGTGCTGGGTGTCGTCCGCGATCTTGGCGGCGGAGGCACGGGCACGGTTGACCAGCTCAAAATTCAAGCCGAGTTTGCTTTCCATAGTTTTTCCTCTCTCTTACTTCTTGACGTGACGCTCGTTACGCAGCAGCTTGGTGGGCTCCAGATAGCGCTGCTTGGTGCCTTCGGCGACCCATGCCACGCCGGTCTTCTCCACCTTCTTCTTGCCGGTGCAGACGTCGCAGTGGCAATCCTGAACATAGTGCTCGGGCTGGGTGTAAGAGGTGATAACGCCCTCAAAGTTACGCAGGATGACCTTGCGAGGCGTCTCGGAGATCAGGTAGTTGGGCATAACGGGGGTCTTGCCGCCGCCGCCGGGGGCGTCCACCACGAAGGTGGGGATGCAGTAGCCGGAGGTGTGGCCGCGCAGGGCTTCCATGATCTCGATGCCCTTGGATACGGGGGTACGGAAGTGGCTCAGACCCAGGGAAGGATCGCAGGCATAGATATAATAGGGGCGCACACGCATCTTGACCAGACCGTGGACCAGCTCCATCATCACGTGAGAGCAATCGTTCACGCCGGCCAGCAGCACGGACTGGTTGCCCAGGGGGATACCGGCGTCAGCCAGCATAGCGCAGGCCTTGGCGGCTTCGGGAGTGAACTCCTTGGGGGTGTTGAAGTGGGTGTTCAGCCACACGGGGTGATACTTCTTCAGCATAGCGCACAGCTCGGGAGTGATACGCTGGGGGCACACAACGGGCGTACGGGAGCCCAGACGCACGATCTCCACATGGGGGATGGCGCGCACGCGCTTGATGATGTACTCCAGGGTGTCGTCCTCGACCATCAGGGAGTCACCGCCGGACAGCAGAACGTCGCGAACCTCGGGGTGATTGGCCACATAGTCGATGCACTTGTCGATCTGCTGCATAGGCACTTCGCAGTCGTTCTGACCGGCAAAACGACGACGGGTACAGTGACGGCAGTACATGGAACACTGGTCGGTGATCAGCAGCAGCACGCGGTCAGGATAGCGGTGGGTCAGGCCGGGGGTGGGGGAGTCGGTATCCTCGTGCAGGGGATCGGCATCCTCATAGTCGGCATACTCCAGCTCCTCAGCGCGGGGGATAGCCATCTTGCGGATGGGATCAAACGGATCGTTCAGATCGATCAGGGACAGATAGTAGGGGGTCACGGCCATGCGCAGCTTGCCCAGGGTCTTGGCAACGCCGGCTTCCTCGTCGGGGGTCAGGGTCATGTACTTTTTCAGATCTTCGATCGTCTCAGCGCGGTTGGCAACCTGCCAGTGCCAGTCGTTCCACAGATTTTCGGGAACGTCAGCGAACAGACCATTGCGAGTTTTCATGTCGTTTCTCCTTCACAAAAATCGTTGTTTTAGGTACGCCAAAGGCTGGGAGTCCCCCGAAGGGGACACCCAGCTTCGGTCAGTTTCGTTTAGCAGTACTTCTCGTCGAACAGCTTACGCAGCTTGGGGTTCTCACGCAGCACGTCCAGGGTGATCTGGGCATGGTTCTTGGTGTAGCCATTGCCGATGATCATGGTGACGTCCTTGCCGATACCCTCGGCGCCCAGGGCAGCCTTGGTGAAGGAGGTAGCCATGGAGAAGAAGTACACCAGACCGTCATCGTGGACGGGCAGGATGGCGGACATCTCGCAGGACTCAATGTTCACGCAGCAGATGGACAGATCGTACTCCTTGCCGTCGTTGGCAGCCAGAGCAGCCTCCATGACCTCAACGGGCTTGGTGCAGTCGGCGACGATCACGTCGGTGTACACGCCCAGCTCCATCAGGCCGGGGACCTGCTTGGGGTTGCGGACGACGCCCACGACCTTACCCTTGGGGCCGACCTTCTTCATAGCTTCCCAACCGCACAGAACGCCGGACTTGCCGTTGGCGCCCAGGATCAGGACGCTGTCGCCCTCCTTGGGCAGCTTGCGGGCCTGAGCGGGAGCACCGGCCACGTCCAGGGCGGCCAGGGCCAGAGGCTCGGACATATCATCGGGCATCTTGGCATACAGAGCGGACTCGAACAGGATGGCCTTGCCGACGATGTCCACGCGGTCGATATCCTTGTGGATGGCCAGGATCTTGTCGATCTTCAGCGGGGTCATGGACAGGGAGACCAGAGAGACGATCTTGTCGCCTTCCTTCAGGTCGAAGCCGGGCTTCTTCTTCAGGTCCTCGCCGATGTGAGCGACAACGCCCTTGAACATACCGCCGGAACCGGTGACAGGATTCTGCTGCTTGCCGCGCTCAGCGACGATGCCCAGGATCATTTCGCCGATTTTCTTCTCGTCGCCGCCGCAGGCCTCGGAGATCTGAGTGAAGGAAGCGGAGTCGATGTTCAGGGAGGTGACGTCGCAGACGATCTCGTTGGAATAGACCTTGCTCATGTCATTGTCGATCTTCCAAGCGGCCTGGGTCAGAACGCCCTTGGGCTCGATAACGCGGTGGGTACCGTACTTGTTGCCTTTCAGTTCAGCCATTTTAGTTTCCTCCTAAATTTATTTATAATTCTTTCTTTCGGATGCTTACTTGAGGGGCTTGAGGGACAGGATCTCGCGGGCCTCGGCGGGGGTAGCGATCTCGCGGCCCAGCTCCTTGGCGATACGGACGACCTTGGCCACCAGCTCGCCGTTGGACGCGGCCTTCTGGCCCTTGCCCAGGTAGATGTTGTCCTCGAAGCCCACACGGACGTTGCCGCCCATAGCGATAGCGGCAGCGGCCATGGTCCAGGCAGCGCGGCCCACGCCGGACACGGTCCAGGTAGCGTTGGCCGGGATCTTGCTGGCGAAGAACGCCAGGTTCTCCACAGTGGCGGGGGTGCAGCCGTGCACGCCCAGCACGAAGTTGAACTGCATGGGATCGCCGGGGACCTCGCCCTTCTTGGCCATGCCCAGAACGGTGTCGATATGGCCCAGCTCGAAGCATTCGTACTCGGGCTTGATGCCGTTCTCGATCATACGCTTGCCGAAGGCGCGCATGGTGGGCATAGTGTTATCGAAGATCTCATCGCCGAAGTTGCAGGTACCGCAGTCCAGGGTGGCCATCTCGGGGAACAGCTCAGTGGGCTGCAGACGCTCCTCGGGGCTCATGCCGGTGGCGCCGCCGGTGGAGGGGATCATGATGACGTCGGGCAGCTCCTTGCGGATGGCGTCCATGACGACCTTGAAACGCTCGCGGCCCTGGGTGGGAGTACCGTCATCCTCACGGACGTGGATGTGCAGGATCGCCGCACCGGCCTCGTACGCGGACTTGGCCTCGCGGACCATCTCCTCGACGGTATAGGGAACAGCCTCGTTCTGGGCCTTAGTGACCTCAGCGCCGCAGATAGCAGCGGTAATGATAAGCTTCTCCATTGTTTCCGCTCCTTACTTCTCGATGGGCAGACGCTGGCAGTCCTTGGGGGTGACGCAGGTGCCGTGGGCACGGCAGACCACCACGGGCTCAGCCAGAACGTCAGCGGCGGAAGCACTGATGTCGGGGCGGGAGACGATGACCTTGCGGGCCTCGAACTTCATGGTACGGGAGGTGTTGCCGATCTTCTCGATCTCGCCGTAGGCCTCGATGTAGTCGCCGGCGTAGACGGGCGCCAGGAACTCCACGTTGTCATACGCGCAGAACAGGCCCTCATCGCCGTCGCACTTGATCAGCAGCTCGGTGGCCACATCGCCGAACAGGTGCACCATGTGTGCGCCGTCCACCAGGTTGCCGCCGTAGTGGGCGTCCTTCGCGCTCATACGCAGACGAAGCAGAGATGTCATCTTTTCCATAAGTTTTTCCTCCTTCAAATTTTTGGACGTGCATTTCCAATACCAGAGCTGGCCTCGGCACTTCTTTTGGGTATGAAAAAAGCGCTATCGGTCAAGGTCGTTGACCAATAGCGCTCCATGTATCACTACATGACAGCAGCGCCGCTTACACCGCGCTGCCAGGAACCGCACGCACAGACCCGTCCGGCCCCTTCGGCGGAAGACCCCTTCCTGCAAATTTACCGGGTGCCTGTCCCCAAATATGCAGTACCCTGTCCTCCGCGCCTCTATTGACTGATATTATGAAATTTCTATCTATAAATTATACCTTTTTCAGCGGTCTTGTCAAGTGACATTGTGACAGAAAAGACAATAATTTTTTTGTGCGATACGAATAAATTTCAGCCTTGTATTTCGGCATTTCCCCGAGAAAGCACCCCTCCCTCCATGCCCGCACCCCGCACAGAAAAAAAGCGCCCCGCAGGGCGCTTTTTTAATAGCTTTCCTCCACCATTTTCAGTATCTCCGGCTTCAGGGACAGCATCCGGCAGATATTCAGCGCGTCCCGCGGGCAGTCGGACTTTCCCTCCACCCGATACAGGCCGTAGTTCATGTGCCGCGCGATGACCGCCACGCCGTCCTCGCTGGTCACGGCCAGCTCCCGGCGGATGGCCTCCGGGTCGATATCCCGCAGGCCGATGATCTGATAGTGGGTCCGGGCGTACTCCGCCACCTTGTCATAGTGGGTGGTCAGCAGTGAGATGGCGTCCACACCGTTGAGATACCGCGTCACCGCCTGCACGATCACCGCGCCCTCGTCCGGGTTGGTGCCCCGGGCAAACTCATCCAGCAGGAACAGCGAATAGCCCTGCTCCACCTCGGAGAGCGCCTTCTGGAACTGTACGATCTCCGAACCGAAGCCGGACAGGCCGGACTGGATGGACTGCAAATCGTCAAAGAGCATCTTCACGCTGTGGAACAGCGGCATACGGGCTTTTTTGGCGCACACCAGAAAGCCCGCCTGCAGCAGCAGCACGTTCAGCGCCACCGTCTTCATGGCCACGGACTTTCCGCCCATGTTGGCGCCGGTGATGACCGTGGCCCCGGGCGTCAGGGAGATGGATACCGGCACGAAGCGGCGGCCCTGCTGCTCCAGCAGGTCGCAGATCTCCGGATTGATCATATCCTCCAGCTCCAGGTCCTTCTCCGTCAGCTCCGGCTTCACACCGCCGTAGCGCACGGCAAACAGTGCCTTTTGGATAATAAAGTCCAGACGTCCCGCCGTCTCCGCATCGGAGAGCAGATCGTCCACCATGGGGGCCAGTGCCGCACCCATGGCCTTGCGGACGTGCATCTCCTCCGCGTCCTCCTCGCCGCACAGCCGGGTGCGCTTCAGGCGCAGATCGTCCTTTTCCGCGTCGGTCTGGGCGTGGAACAGCCGTTCCTCCACCTCTTTCTTGGCGCTGCGGATCTCCTTCAGTTTTGCCGTGGCGCTGTCCGGGATATAGAAGCCCCGGCTCCCGGTACCGTCCGGGTCCAGCACCGCCAATGCGTCCTTCACCTCGTGGAAGGTCATGCCCTTGAAGTGCGTCACCGCGTTGATCTGCTCAAACAGCGGGCGCATACCGTCCAGCCGCTGCAAATAGCCCTTGATCTCAAACAGCTCCACATGGTCCGGCGTCTCCCCCGCCGCGCAGCGGCGCAGGGAGTTGCGGATATCCTTCATCTGGCACAGGCCGGTCATCAGCTTGTTGTACACGTCCTTCAGCTCGCCGGCGGCATTGGCCGCCTGCTCCACGTTGTACAGCTCCTCCTCCAGTGCAGCGCGTTCCTCCGGCGCATAAAACCGCAGCCGCCGGATGCGTTCCTGCCCGAAGGGCGAGCAGCCGTGCAGTGTTTCCAGCGCGTATTGCAGGCCGATCTTCTCTTTTTCCTCAAACTTGACCGCGATCATGCCAGTTCCTCCTTCACATTGATGACCGGTACGTCCACCGCCTCTTTCATGCGGAACAGGAATTCATCCTTGTCGAATTTCCATCCGTAGGCGGACACCGGGTTCACGGTGACGCACAGCGTCTTCGCCGCGTCCTCCGTCTCCAGCGCCACCTCACGCACCGCCAGCTTATCCAGCGTATCGGCGCTGAGCAGCACCTTGCTGGGGTCCTTGACCACCAGGCGGCACTTCCGCAGCACGCCGCTTCGCAGCAGCGGCACCACCATCGTATCCGTCAGTGCGCCGGTCACCAGCGCTGCGCCGTACTCCCTGACGCAGGCCTCCAGCCCGTCGGGGCACTCCGGCGGCAGTGTCTCGGCCTTGGGCAGGTTCATCAGCCGGTAGATGTGCACCGTGTCGGCGATGACCTTCTCCATGCTGGCGTTGTAGCTGGCGCCGGTACACAGGATAACGCCCTCCGCCACCGCCCGGGCGCCCAGGCTCTTGCGCCCCAGCGCACCGTCGATGACGGACTTCTCAGCCCCCAGGGCAAAAAAGCTCTCAGACACCGACCGCAGCTGCGTGGTGATAGAGGGCCCCGCCAGCTGCACATAGCCGGCGCTGCGGGCGCGCATGATGACCACCTCGCCCAGCGGGGTAGGGATGCCGGTGGTCATCAAAATCTCCTTTGTCACGTCGCCCAGCCGCAGCATATCCTTGGCCGTGGCGATCAGTGTACCCTCACGGACAAAGATACCCGGTTTTTCCGTGCCGGTGACCACATCGGTGGACTCGCCGTCCCGCCCGATGGAGGTCAGCCCCAGCGTGCCCCGCAGATGGCCCGCCGTCAGCAGCCAGTTGAGCATGGTGGTCTTGCCCGCGTTCTTGCACATACCCACGATGGACATGGTCTTTGTTTCGTTGAGCCGCCGGATCAGCTCGTCGTGCATGGCGTACACGCCCTTTCCTTGGTATTCAGTCAATTTTTGAGTATAACATACCCTTTTGAAAAAAGAAAGGGGGGAAAATGCTTTTCCCCCCTTTCCTTGCCATTTGTCAGAATGTCAGGCGCATCTTGTGCCACACCGCACCGCCGTGGGTAGAACCAGAGATGCCCTCGTCCACGAAGCCCACCTTGCCGTAAAAGTGCAGCAGATGCTCCTTGCAGGTCAGCACAAGGCCCTTTCTTCCCTGCTGGCGGGCCTGCTCCACCACGTAGCGCAGCAGCTTTTCCGCGCAGCCGCGGCGCTGATAATCCGGGTGGGTCGCCACGCCGAATATCATCTGCCACCCGCCGTTCTCGCTGTGATAGGACACATCATCGAACATCTCATCCGTCAGATCGTACGCATCGGTGACAAGGCCGTTGACGAAGCTCACCAGCCGTCCCTCGTCCTCCAGAAGCCAGAAGTGGTTCGGGTATGCGGCCAACCGTGCGCGTAAGCTGCCCTCCTGCGCCGCCTCGGCCGGTGGGAAGCACACCGCCTCCAGCGCCGTTACAGCGTCCAGATCATCCATTGCTGCCAAACGGATCTCCATAGCTGTTCCTCCTTTTCGTAAGTCCTGTGTATACCAGCGGTCATTCCACAGTGACGCTCTTTGCCAGATTACGCGGCTTATCAATGTCGCAGCCGCGCTCCAGCGCTGTGTAGTAGGACAGCAGCTGCAGCGGGATCACGCCCAGCTGCGGCAGGAGCATAGCCTCCGCCTCCGGCACGGTCAACACCGTATCCACCCGCTTGTGCAGGGCCTCGGCCCCGGCCTCGGTGGTCAGGGCCAGCACCCGCGCGCCGCGGGCCTGTACCTCCACCACATTGCTGACCGCCTTATCCAGCAGCGGCAGATAGGCAGCCACAGCAATCACCGGCGTTCCCTGGCGGATCAGGGAGATGGTGCCGTGCTTCAGCTCCCCGGCGGCGTAGGCCTCCGAGTGGATATAGGAGATCTCCTTGAGCTTGAGCGCCCCTTCGAGCGCCGTGGGGTAGTTGTATCCGCGGCCCAGGTAGATGAAGTTGTGGGCGTAGGTGAAGATCTTGGCCAGGTCCTTGATCTGGTCGCCGACCTTGAGCACCTCCTCGAGCGTCGCGGGCAGGTCGAGCAGCGCCTGCGCCACCTCGTGGTAGTAGGCGACCGTCACGGTGCCCTTCTCGCGGCCGATGGCCAGCGCCAGCATCGCCATGACGGTCACCTGCCCCGTGAAGGCCTTGGTCGAGGCCACGCCGATCTCCGGACCCACGTGGATGTAGGCGCCCGAGTCGGTGGCGCGGGCGATCGACGAGCCGACGACATTGCAGATGCCGAAGACGAAGGCGCCGGCCTTGCGGGCCAGCTCGACGGCGGCCAGCGTGTCGGCCGTCTCGCCCGACTGCGACACGGCGATGACGATGTCGTCCGGGTGGATGATCGGGTTGCGGTAGCGGAACTCCGAGGCGTACTCCACCTCGACCGGTATGCGGCAGATGTTCTCGATGAGGTGCTCGCCGATGAGCGAGGCGTGCCACGACGTGCCGCACGCCACGAAGATGATGCGGCGCGCCGCGAGGAACCTGTCGCGGTGGTCGATCACGCCCGAGAGCTTCACCTCGCACGTGTCGGGGTTGATGCGCCCGCGGATGCAGTCGACGATCGTGCGCGGCTGCTCGTAGATCTCCTTGAGCATGAAGTGGGGATAGCCGCCCTTTTCGAGCTGCGAGATCGAGAGCTGGAGCTTCTTGATGTCGATGCGGCTCTCGTGGTTGTCGAGCGTCACGACCTTGAGGGGCTGGTGGCGGTTGATGACGGCGATCTCTCCGTCGTTGATGTAGACGAAATCCTGCGTGTATTCGATGATCGACGCGGCGTCCGACGAGAGGAAATACTCGCCCTGGCCGATGCCGACAACCATCGGGCTGCTCTGACGTGCGGCGATGATCTCGTCGCGGTTGCCCTTCTCGATGACGGCGATGGCATAGGCGCCGACCACCTGCTTGAGGGCCTGCTGCACGGCTTCGAGCAGCGTGCAGCCGTTCGTCGTGCGGACATATTCAATCAGGTTGACCAGCACCTCCGAGTCGGTGCTGCTGCGGAACGTGTAGCCGTTGGCCGTCAGGGCATCCTTCAGCACGCGGAAGTTCTCGATGATGCCGTTGTGGATCAGGGCGATGTTCTCCGATTCGGAGTAGTGGGGGTGTGCATTGGCATCGTTCGGCACGCCGTGTGTGGCCCAGCGCGTGTGGGCGATGCCGATCGTGCCGTCGAGGTCCTTGCCTGCGAGGAAATGCTCCAGGTCGGAGACCTTGCCCTTGCACTTGTAGACGTTCAGCGCGCCGTCACGGTTCACCAGGGCGACGCCGGCGCTGTCGTATCCCCGGTATTCGAGGCGGTGAAGCCCCTTGATCAGAATGGGGCAAGCCTCCCGCTCACCCACGTATCCTACTATTCCACACATTTTTTTGCGATTTTGACTGCCAAAATACGAAAAAAATTTAGAAACTACATAAAAGTAAGGGCGGAAATTGCTTTCCGCCCTGTTAAAAAATCGTTACAACCCGTTTATCTCGCTGTGTGACAGCACATCAACGGACATATTGCAGCATCTCGCCGATCAGCGTTTCGTTGCCCGCGACGATCGAAACGCCGCGGTCTTCGCGCAGGCTGCGCACCGCACCGCCCGCCTCACGGACGATCAGCTCCCCGGCGCAGACATCCCACACGTGCAGCGCCAGCTCCCAGTAGCCGTCCAGAAAACCCGCCGCCACGCAGCAGAGGTCGTAGGCCGCGGAGCCGTATCGGCGGATGCCGCGCGTGCGGGGCAGGATGCGGGCGAGGTTGTCGGCGTTGTTGTCCGGGTTGGTCACCTTGTCGTAGGGAAATCCCGTGGCGAGGACCGCCTCCCCGAGCACCCGTTTCTCCGACACGCGGATCGGATGCTGCGCCCCCTCCATGCGGCCCGCGCGGGCGCCGCCGCCGAGCGTGGCGGTATACAGCTCGTCGAGATAGGGCGCATAGACCACTCCGACGACCGTCTCGCCGCGGTGTTGCAGGGCGATCGAGACCGTGAAGACAGGCAGCCCCTGACTGTAGTTGGTCGTGCCGTCGAGCGGGTCGACGACCCACAGCCATTCGCCGTGGGCATCGCCGCGCGTGCCGCCCTCCTCGCCCAGCACGGCGTGGTCGGGGAAACGCTCCGCGATCATGCGGACGATGAGCGCCTCGCTCTCGCGGTCGGCGCGCGTTACCACGTCGCTGACGTTCGACTTGGTGCGGATCGCCAGGTCGCCGCCGCGGAAGTAGGTCAGATGGATCTTCCCCGCTTCGCGCGCCATGCGCACGGCCAGTTCCAGATACTCCTCGTACATTCTGCGCTCCTCCGGTTATTTGCTCTCGGCGAAATACTTGTAGAACCACGGAATGGTTTCCACACCACGGTAGAACTGCTCGAGCCCGAAGCTCTCGTTCGGCGAGTGGATCGCATCCTCGGCCAGTCCGAAGCCGATCAGCAGCGACTTGATGCCGAGGATCGACTCGAAACCGCTGATGATCGGAATCGACCCGCCCGAATAGAAGGGCAGGGGCTTCTTGCCGAAGGTCCTGGCCACGGCCTTTTCGGCCGCCTTGTAGGCGGGCATGTCGGTCGGGGCGACGTAGGGCATGCCGCCGTGCAGGGCACGGACCTTCACCTTCACGCTGCGCGGCGCGATGGCGCGGAAATGGCGCTCAAAGAGCTTGGATATCTTGCGGTAGTCCTGATTGGGCACCAGGCGCATCGAAATCTTCGCCGAGGCCTTCGACGGGATCACCGTCTTGGTCCCCTCGCCGATGTAGCCGCCCCAAATGCCGTTGACGTCGAGCGAGGGACGGATGCCCGTGCGCTCGATGGTCGTGTAGCCCGCCTCGCCCTCGACGTCGCCGATCGCGAGCGAACGCTTGTAGGCCGCCAGGCTGAACGGCGCGCGGTTGAAGGCCCGGCGCTCGGCCGCGGTCAGCTCGCGCACGTCGTCGTAGAAGCCCGGGATGGTGACGTGTCCGTTCTCGTCGATCAGACTTGCCACCAGACGCGCCAGCACGTTGGCCGGATTGGCCACCGCACCGCCGAACAACCCCGAGTGGAGGTCCTTGTCGGGCCCCGTCACCTCGACCTCCATGTAGGCCAGGCCGCGCAGCCCGCAGGTGATCGAGGGGGTCTGCATCGAGATCATCGAGGTGTCCGAGACGAGGATGATGTCGGCCTTGAGCAGCCGTTTGTTGCGGCGGCAGAAGTCGTAGAGGCTCTGCGAGCCGATCTCCTCCTC
>OIDJ01000081.1_pt1 | contig 14355 bp, 13 predicted proteins | sample 1581541 | NCBI WGS metagenome assembly OIDJ01 (sample SAMEA3882543, study PRJEB24775) | human gut metagenome | biome: human-associated habitat; feature: intestine environment; material: feces | place: Netherlands | collected 2009/2010
AGGGGAGAACGTGGTGCGGTACAGCGACGACGGCGAGCCCCAGGGCACGGCGGGACAGCCCATGCTGAACGTGTTTCAGCGGGAAAACGTCACCAACGTGGTTTGCGTGGTCACGCGGTACTTCGGCGGGATCTTGCTGGGGGCCGGCGGGTTGACGCGGGCGTATGCCAAAAGCGCCCGCGATGCGCTGGTGGCGGCAGGCGTGTCGGAGATGGGCCTGTGGGCCATGGCGGACATTCCGTGCCCCTACGCGCTGTTCGAGCGTGTGCGTGGTGAGGTAATAGCCCTGGGTGGCACGGTGGACAGCGCCGATTACGGCGCGGACATTCGGCTGACGGTTTCGCTGCCGGCAGAGAACACTGCGGCGCTGCGGGAACGGCTAACGGAGCTATCGGCAGGCGGCATCGCACTGACGGTAACGGCGGAGGCATACCGGCCGGGTCCGAAAACAGAACTATGAATACAGCGTCCCCGGCGTGATCGGTGCCGGGGACGCTGCACATTTTGGACGGGATAGCATAGAATGGCGTGAATACAAAGGAGGTGCCAGCATGGAGGAATATCTCATCACCGCCCGGTCCGTGACCCAGGCACAGCGTATGGCGCAGCTGCTGGAGCGCCGGGGTGTGCGTGCCGTGGTGGGCCGTGCGCCTATGGGCCTGACCGGTAAGGGGTGCGGCTATGTGCTGCGGCTGCGGGGACAGAACCGCACGGTAGCGGCTCTGCGGCTGCTGCGGGAGGCGGGCTTTGCACCCGCGCAGGTGTTTGTCCGCCGGGACGATGGGTATAGTGAGGTAGAGTTATGATCTATTTTGACGCGGGGGCCACGACGCTGCAAAAGCCGGAGACGGTGGCACGGGCTATGTACCGTGCGGTGGGGCAGCTATCCTCGCCGGGGCGGGGGAGTTATCCGGCCACGCGGGCGGCGGAGGAAACAGACCTGCAATGCCGCACACTGGCAGCAAAGCTGTTTGGCGTGACTGATCCGGCGCGAGTGGTGTTCACCTCCTGCGCTACACATGGGCTGAACATTGCCGTGCATACGCTGGTGAAGCCCGGCGGACGGGTGATCATCTCGGGATATGAGCACAACGCCGTTACCCGGCCGCTGCACGCTATCCCCGGCGTGGAGCTGACGGTAGCGGATGGGCCTTTGTTTGATGGGGAGGAGATGGTACGGCAGTTCGCCGCTGCGCTGGCGTGTCCGGCGGACGCGGTGATCTGCACACACGTGTCCAACGTGTTTGGCTTCCGACTGCCGGTAGAGCTCATCGCGGCGCTGTGTCGGGAGAAGGGTGTGCCATTCGTGCTGGATGCGTCGCAGTCTGCGGGGATGCTGCCGGTAGACATGGATGCGCTGGGCGCGGCGTTTATCGCCATGCCGGGGCATAAAGGACTGTACGGGCCGCAGGGCACGGGGCTGCTGCTGTGCGGCGCGGAGCCGGAGCCACTGCTGCGGGGCGGCACGGGGTCGCAGTCGATCCTGCAGGAGATGCCGGAGGAGCTGCCGGACCGGCTGGAGGCCGGGACGCACAATATGCCGGGGATCGCAGGGCTGTTGGAAGGGCTGCGGTTTGTGGAGCAGCAGGGCGTGGGACGTATTGCAGGGCACGAGAGACACCTGACGCGACATATGGCGGCACGGCTGCGGGATATTCCCGGTGCGGAGGTGTTCTATACCCCGGAGGATGGGGCACAGACAGGTGTGCTGAGCTTTCGCCTGGACGGTTGGGACTGCGAGGCGCTGGGCGAAGCTCTTGCGGCGCAGGGCGCGGCGGTGCGGGCGGGACTCCACTGTGCGCCTCTGGCGCACCGCACGGCGGGAACGCTGGAGACGGGCACTGTGCGGTGCAGCTTTTCGGCTTTTAACACCACCGCGCAGGTGGAGCACTTTGCCCATATTTTGCGGCAAATCGTTCGTTAAACTGCAAAACTGTTCACATAATTTTTTGTTGCATTTTCCCAATATTTTTTATATAATGTTAGTATCTATTTTTATGCCCGCAACAGGAAGGGTGGTAACGTGGATAAGGTACTTTCGTTATTAGAAAATATTGGGAATTACTTATTGCTGATACGGATATCGGATATACTGGACATCGCCATTATCGCGTTTCTGGTATACAACCTGCTCCGTATGGTCAAAAGTACCCGCGCCGAGAATATCCTCAAGGGCGTGGTGGCGTTTCTGCTGGTGCTTTGGCTGGTTGATATATTGCAGCTCAACGCCATATCGTACCTTATGCGGAACCTGGTGCAGGTGGGGATCCTGTCCATTATCGTCCTGTTCCAGCCAGAGATCCGCCAGATACTGGAGAAGGTGGGCAGCCGGAACATCAAACTGCTGCGGGCCTTCAACGATCCCAAGCAGCAGTCGGAGCTGGAGGCGGCTATCGATCAGACGGTGACGGCGTGCAGCGAGATGTCGCAGAGCAAGACCGGCGTGCTGATCGTCTTTGAGCGCGACATCCATCTGGATGACATGGTGCGAAGCGGTACGACGCTGGACGCCGCCGTGTCCTCCGAGCTGCTGAAAAACATCTTTTTCGTCAAGGCGCCCATGCACGATGGCGCGGTCATCATCCGCCGCGGACGGATCTTGGGCGCGGGCTGCATGCTGCCTTTGAGCAAAAACGTGAACCTGAGCCGCGACCTGGGTATGCGGCACCGGGCCGGTATCGGCATGAGCGAGAACTCCGACGCGGTGGTGGTCATCGTTTCGGAGGAAACAGGTTCCATCTCCGTGGCTATCGGCGGTATGCTCAAGCGGCACCTGAAGCCGGAGACGCTGGGCAAGCTGCTGCGTAATGAGCTGATACCGCCGGAGGAGGAAACGGAGGACAAGCCCCGCCGTACACTGGCAGAGCTGCTGGGACTGAACAGAAAGGGGGCGGACGACCATGTCGGAACGGATCTCTGATACAAACAACGGGACGGCCAACAGCGAGGCGCGCACGCCCCGCTTTAACCGCAGCAAGACCGTGCAGGTCATCATCTCCATCCTGGTGGCCCTGGCGCTGTGGGTATATGTGGATGTGGAGAAGGCGCCGGAGAGGACGAAGACCATCCGGGATGTCCCGGTGGAATTCTCCGGCGAGAACACGACGCTTGCGGATAAGAATCTGATGCTGCTGTCGGGGTACGACACGACCATCGATCTGAAAATACGCGGTCCCAAGCGGGAGCTGGTAAAGATGAACCGGGACAATGTGCGGGTCATTGCCAGTACATCCAGCATCGATTCCGTGGGCGTACACCAGTTGGATTGGACCGTCAGCTTCCCTGATGGAGTGGTACGCACGAATGTCAGCGTGGAGAAGGCCAGCCTGAGCCAGATCACGGTGACGGTGGGCGAGTTGTATACGAAGGAAGTGCCGGTGGAGTGTCAGGTCATCGGCGAGGTGGCTGAGGGATATTTTACCGGCGATGTAGTGCTGGATCCCGAGGTGCTGACGCTGCGCGCCCAACGGGACGATCTGCTGAATGTCAGCTGCGCCAAGCTGACGGTGGATATCAGCGGCGCGACCCGATCGGTGGTGCAGACGGTGGACGTACAGCTGTACGACTACGACGGCAATCTGGTGGAGAACAGCAACATACGCACTAGCGCCAGCCTGATACAGGCCAAGGTGCCGGTGCTGACCACCAAGGAGGTGGCCCTCGCCATAGAGTTCGAGGGCGTGCCCGGCGCGGCGGCAGACAGCATCGTCTGTGATATCGCGCCCAAGACGGTGCGGCTGAACGGAGAAGCCGACGTGTTGGCGTCTATTGATAAGCTCGTGCTTGCCACGCTGCATGTGGACGATCTGGGGCTGCACCAGCAGAATAGCTATGTGGTCACGCCGCCGGACGGCACTTGGCTGGTCAACGGCAACGAGGTGGCCACGGCGGACATCACCCTGGACGGTATCAGCGAGACGACGCTGACGGTGACGGATCTGTCCTTCACCGATCTGCCGGCGGGGCTGTATGCCGTCGTGCCGGAGGGCGGATTGACGGTGCGGCTGTGGGGGCTTAGCGAGGAGATCAAGGCCATTACCGCCGAGAACCTGCGGGCCACGGCGGACATGAGCGCCGTGACCGGACAGGGGAGCTTCACCGTGCCGGTGACCGTGACGGTCAGCGGGTTCAGCGATGTGACGGTGCGCGGCACCTATGAGCTGACGCTGACCATTACCGACACGCCGCCGCAGACGGAGCCGGCGGTACCCGCCGGCGGAGAGGACCAGACGGTCCCCGAGGTGCCGGAGACATGAGTATTCCCGAGAGGTGAGATAATGACACAGATCGCAACGGTTGAAAAGCTATTGCCCGGCGGGTATGCGGAGATATCCGTACCGCGGAAGAGCGCCTGCGGCCACGACTGCGAGGAATGTGCCGGCTGCGGCATGACCGGCGCGGCTATCAAGGCCCGTGCCAAGAACGATCCCAACGCCCAGCCGGGAGAAAAGGTCGTGGTGGAAAGCAGCACGAAAAAGCTGCTGGGCGTAGTGGCGCTGGTGTATGTGCTGCCTGTGATCGGGTTCCTGCTGGGGTATTTCCTCAGCGAAGGGCTGCTTGAGGGCTGGCGGTACGGGATCGCCGTGGCTGCGGCGGTGCTGGCATTTTTGCCCAGCGTGGCCTATGACCGCTACGCACGGCGGAAAGAGCTGCTGACCTACACCATATTACGGGTGTTCTGAGAGATGTTCGGCTATGTGCGGCCTTCGGATGACCGGCTGACGCCGGCGGACCGTGAGACGTTCCGCGCCGCCTACTGCGGGCTGTGCCACGCGCTGGGTGCGCGGTACGGCTTGGTGGGGCGGATGATCCTGAACTATGATCTGACTTTTTTGGCGATGGTGCTGTCGGACGGAGCAGGGGAGGACTGTATGCGGCGCTGTGCGGTACATCCGCTGCGGAAGCGCTGCTGTACGGCAGGCGACCCGGCGCTGGACGCGGCGGCGGACATGAGCGTGATACTGACCTACTGGCAGCTGCGGGACGGTGTGGCCGACCACGGCTTCTGGGGCGGGCTGAAGTACCGCATTGCGTCGGTGCTGTTGCGTCCGGCGTACCGAAAGGCACAGGAACGGCGGCCTCAGTTTGACGCGGGGACTCAGGCACATCTGGCGGATCTGGCGGCGCTGGAACGGGACAGATGTGCCTCTCTGGATGCGCCGGCGGACGCCTTTGCAAAGCTGCTGGCACTGGCGGCGGAGGAGGTCAGCGATCCGGTGCGGCGGCGGGTGACAGCGCAGCTGCTCTACCATCTGGGCCGGTGGGTCTATCTGGTGGACGCGGCGGACGATCTGCGGGCAGATATAAAAAGCGGCGGGTACAACCCGCTGGCCCTGCGCTTTACGCCGAAGGACGGCGCGCTGGCACCGGCCGACAGTGAAGTGCTGGCCCTGACGCTGGATGGTTCTGTCCGGGCCATGGCGGCGGCCTTTGAGCTGCTGCCGGAGACAAAGTACACACCGGTCCTGCGTGCTGCGGTGTACGAAGGACTGTATGCCGTGGGGGCGGCCGTGCTGCACGGTACGTTCCGTAAGCGGCAGAGACGAGAAGAACCTATACGAAAGGCGGACACGGACTATGCGTGATCCCTATCAAGTGTTGGGGGTGCCCAGCACCGCCACAGACGAAGAGGTGAAGAAGGCTTACCGTGACCTGGCGCGGAAGTATCACCCGGACAATTATCACGACAACCCGCTGGCTGATCTGGCGCAGGAGCGCATGAAGGAGATCAACGAGGCCTATGCCACGCTCATGAAGGGCGGGCGGCAGGGGCCCTATCAGGGCGGCAGCCGCTATCAGCGGGTGCGTATGGCCATCAGCAGCGGCGATTTGAACCTGGCGGAGGAGCTGCTGAACGCCCAGACCAACCATGACGCCGAGTGGAATTTCCTCAAGGGTGCGATCTGTTATCGCCGGGGCTGGCTGGACGAGGCGCGACGGTATTATCAGACTGCCGTTACTATGGCGCCGGACAACCCGGAGTACCAGCGGGCGCTGGATATTCTGGAGGGACGTGGTGCGGCCTACCGGCCCGATGGCTATGGCAGTGTGACCACCGGCACCTGCGGAAACAGCGACTGTCTGCGCCTGTGCGGCGCCACGCTGTGCTGCAACGCGCTGGGCGTGCCCGTTTGCTTCTGCTGAATTTGTACACAACAGGGGATGGTTTCCCTGTTCTACTAAAATGAAGGAGTTGATCCCGTGGTCAAGAGTATGACCGGTTACGGCCGCGCCCGCGAGATGCGAAGCGGCAGAGATATCACCGTGGAGGTGCGGTCCGTCAACAACCGCTATCTGGACTGCACTGTGAAGCTGCCCCGCGCCTATATTTTTGCGGAGGACGCCATCAAGACACGCGTACAGAAAGCGATCTCCCGCGGCAAGGTGGATGTGTTCGTCACCATCGACACCTCTGCGGCGGATGTGGCGGTGGTGCAGGTGAACGAAGGGCTGGCGAAAGGGTACTATGACGCGCTGATGCACCTGAAGAACAGCTTTACTCTGTCCGGCGATGTGACGCCGGAGGTGCTGGCCAGGTTCCCTGATGTGCTGACGGTCACCAAGGCGGAGGAAGATGTGGAGGCTATCGCCGCCGACATCTGCACCGTGCTGGACGATGCGCTGGCGGCCTATAACGCCATGCGTGCCGTGGAGGGTGAAAAGCTGGCGTTGGACGTTTCCTCCCGGGTGGATACCATTGAGGAGACCGTGAGCAAGGTGGAGGCGCAGTCGCCCCAGACGGTGGCGGCCTATCGCCAGCGGCTGGAAGCCAAGATGCAGGAGGTACTGCAGTCCACCACCATCGATGAGAGTCGTATCCTTACCGAGGCGGCTATCTTCGCTGATAAGGTGGCTGTGGACGAAGAAACGGTGCGCCTGCGGAGCCATATCGCCCAGTTGCGGGACATGCTGCAAAGCGGCGAGCCCGTGGGCCGAAAGCTGGATTTCCTGATTCAGGAGGTCAACCGCGAGTGCAACACCATCGGCTCCAAGTGCAACGACTTGACTGTGGCACGTGATGTGGTGAACATGAAGGCCGAGGTAGAGAAGATCCGCGAGCAGGTACAGAACATCGAGTAAGGGGCGAAGCAAATGAAGCTGCTGAACATCGGATTTGGCAACATGGTGTCCGCCGAGCGCCTGATCGCCGTCGTCAGCCCTGACAGCGCGCCGATCAAGCGCCTCATTCAGGAGTCGCGCGAGCGCGGCATGCTGATCGACGCGACCTACGGCCGCAAGACCGCGTCGGTGTTCATCATGGACAGCGACCATGTGGTGCTTTCCGCCCTGGCGGCGGAGCGTCTGGCGCCGCGCCTGGGATTGTCGGTGGAAGAATTGACAGAGGAGGATGAATGACCCTTGCATAAGATAGGAAAGACCTTTATTGTCTCCGGGCCCTCCGGTGTGGGTAAAAGCACCGTGCTGCACGCCCTGTTCCAGGGCCGTGATGACCTGTATTTCTCCGTATCCGCCACTACCCGTGCGCCCCGCGAGGGTGAGCAGGACGGCGTGGACTATCACTTCATTCAGGCGGATGCGTTCCGCGACATGATCGCCGCCGATGCTTTTCTGGAGTATGCCGAGTATGTGGGCAACTTCTATGGCACGCCCAAGATGTACGTGGACGACGCCATGGCCCGGGGCAAGGATGTGATATTGGATATCGAGCGCCAGGGCGCCGTGCAGGTGTGTGCCAAGCGGCCGGAGACGGTGCGTATTTTCATCGCCCCGCCCAGCTGGGATGAACTGGAGCGCCGCCTGACCGCCCGGGGGACCGATACGCCGGAGAAAATACAGAAGCGTCTGATCCGCGCCCAGGTGGAACTGGAGATGGCCGGCGACTATGACTATTTTGTGGTCAACGATACGGTAGAGAATGCCGTGAATGAGCTGCGGGCCATTATGTGCGCCGAGCACTGTAAACCAGCTGAGCGTATGTGCGCCATCCTCAGCGAAAAGTAAGTGTGTGAACCGACGCGGCCTGTCCGCGTATTTGGGCCGCCCCGCCTGGGCGCAGCCATACAAAACGAAAGGAATTGATCGTTATGTCTATGCTTTATCCCGCTATGAACAAGCTGACCGAGTACATCCCCAACCGCTACATGATGGTGAACGTGGTGGCACGCCGCGCCCGTCAGATCGCTGCCGAGGCCGAGGTCACCGGCGAGCCTCTGCCGGAGAAACCCGTGACAATGGCCATCGGCGAGGTAGCCGAGGGCAAGTACGTCAGCGACCCCGTTATCGAGGAAGACGAGGCCTGAGGTGGCGGTGATCGCCAAGGTGGCCGTACAGGCGGCTACCTACGCCATCGACAAGGCCTATGATTACCTGCTGCCGGAGGAAGTCGGCGGACAGATGGGCTGTCGGGTGCTGGTGCCCTTCGGCCGCGGCAACCGGCTCACAGAGGCGATGATCCTTTCCCTGCATCAGGCGGTGCCGGACAAGCCGCTGAAGGCGGTCCGATCCCTGCTGGATGAAGAGCCGGTCATCACGGAAAGGGAGCTGCGGCTGGCGCTGTGGATGACACGCCGGTACTTCTGCACATTTTATGACGCGCTGCGTACCGTGTTGCCTGCCGCCGTATGGTACCATTACCGGGAGACTTGGTCCATGGCACAGCCGCCGCTGGTGCCCACACGACAGGAGGCAGCGGTATGCCGCCTTTTGCAGGATGGCCCGTTGACCACGGATAAGCTGCGTCAGGCGCTGGGCGACGATGTTGAGCCGCTGCTGCGCCGCATGGCCAAATCGGGTGCACTGCACTGCAAAAAGGAGCAGAGCCGCAAGGTACGCGACAAGGTGGTACTGTTCGCCCGTCTCGCTGTTCCTGCTGAAGAGGCGTTGGCTCTGGCCGGTAAGTCCCAGCGGCGGCGCGAGGCAGTGACGTTTCTGGCTCAAAACGGGGAGACAGCACTGCACGATGTGACGTATTTCACCGGCGTATCCCGCCAGACACTGAACGCCTTGGAGAAGCTGGGGGCGGTGGCATCCCGGGAGCAAGAGGAATACCGAATATCTGAAAAACAATACACTGTAAAGGCGGAAGAATTGACGCTGAACGACCAGCAGCAGCGCGTCTGTGACACGCTGCTGGCCCAGGTGCGGACGGAGACGCCCGGCGTCACGCTGTTGCGCGGCGTAACCGGCAGCGGCAAGACGGTGGTGTATATCCGGCTGGCGCAGGAGCTGCTGAAAATGGGCAGGTCCGTGATGATCCTGGTGCCGGAGATCGCCCTGACGCCCCAGATGATGGCGCGGTTCACCGCGTATTTCGGCCACGAGGTGGCGCTGCTGCACAGTGGCCTGCGGATGACGGAACGCTATGATCAGTTCAAGCGGCTGCGGCGGGGCGAGGCCCATATCGTGCTGGGTACCCGGTCGGCGGTGTTTGCACCGCTGGAAAATTTGGGCCTCATCATCATGGATGAGGAGCAGGAGGGGTCCTATCAATCGGAAAACGCCCCTTGTTATCATGCACGGGATGTGGCAAAATACCGCTGCGCCGCCGAGGGTGCGCGGCTGCTGCTGGGCTCGGCTACGCCCACGGTGGAGACGTTTTACCACGCGCAGCAGGGTGAGTACGATCTGCTGGAGTTGACGGAGCGCTACAACCGCCGCGCTCTGCCTGAGGTCCGCATCGCCGATCTGCGGCAGGAGCTGCGTGCCGGAAACAGCACCGTTATCAGCCGCCCACTGCAGGAGGAACTGGCAAAAAACATCGCTGCGGGGGAGCAGAGCATCCTATTCCTGAACCGCAGGGGCAGCAGCCGCCAGCTGCTGTGTCCCCAGTGCGGCTATGTGCCGGAGTGCCCGCGGTGCAGTGTATACCTGACATACCACAGCGCCAACGACCGGCTGATGTGCCACTACTGCGGTTATTCACACGCTGCGCCGACGGTGTGCCCGGAGTGCGGCGGCACACTGAAGCATATCGGCTTTGGTACCCAGCGGGTAGAGGAGGAACTGCATGAGCTGTTCCCGGGAGTCGAGGTGCTGCGGATGGATGCGGACACCGTATCCGTGGGACATGAGGCACTGCTGAAGGAATTTGAGGAGAGGCAGATCCCCATTCTGCTGGGCACCCAGATGGTGGCCAAGGGGCTGGATTTTGCTAATGTGACGCTGGTGGGTGTGCTCAGCGCCGACCTGTCCCTATATGTGGATCACTACCGGGCGGCGGAGAGGACCTTCAATCTGTTGACACAGGTGGTTGGCCGTGCGGGCCGAGGCGACAAGGCCGGGCGGGCTGTGATACAGACCTACACACCGGAGAATGATGTGATACAGGCGGCGGCCGCCCAGGACTATCAGAGGTTTTACGACGCCGAGATCACGCTGCGCCGCCTGCGGCAGGACCCGCCCTTTGCAGATCAGTTCACCGTTACGGTGACGGGACCGGAGGAGACGCCGGTACGTCGGGCCATCGAGCTGCTGCGGCAGGGGATCGGGAATGCGGCGAAGAAGCCTCCCTACGACACGCTGGGGATACAGGTCATCGGGCCTGCGCCGGAGCCGGTGGTGAAGGTCAATGGCGTGTACCGCTATCGCTTGTTGGTATTAGGAAAAAATACCGCGCCGGTGCGGGAGCTGCTGGCGGGTTTCATGCGGGCTTTTGTCCAACGGCCGGAAAACCGAAGACTGCATATTTATACGGACTGCGATAAAATGGATTAGATCCAGGAAATACGAGGTAAGATTATGGCTTTACGAAAGATCGCGTTGGAGGGCGAGGCGTGCCTGAGCAAGGTGTGCCGCCCGGTTACAGATTTTAACAGCCGGCTGCATACGCTGCTGGACGATCTGGCCGATACGCTGGCCGACTCCGGCGGCGTGGGTCTGGCCGCGCCCCAGGTGGGCGTACTGCGCCGGGTGTGCGTGGTGCTGGATGAGGAGGATCAGCTGATCGAGCTGGTGAACCCGGAGATCATCTACACCGAGGGAGAACAGACCGGGCTGGAGGGCTGCTTGAGCGTTCCCGGGAAATACGGCGTGGTAACGCGGCCTGAGATGGTGCGTGTCCGTGCCCAGGACCGGGACGGTCAGTGGTTCGAGGTCGAAGACGAGGGCCTGACGGCCCGGTGCTTCTGCCATGAGATCGAGCACCTGGATGGTCATCTGTTTGTGGAGCATACCGACCGGCTCATGGAGGGTGAGGAGCTGCAGAAGTGGCTGGAGGCGCACGCCGACGAGTACGAGATCGAGGAAGAAGAGGACAAGTAATGCGTATTCTGTTTATGGGAACGCCGGATTTTGCCGTGGCGTCCCTCAAACGGCTGGTGGCCGACGGACACGACATCTGCGGCGTGTTCACCCAGCCGGACAAGCCGAAGAACCGCGGCATGAAGCTGATCGCGCCGCCGGTGAAGGAATATGCTCTGACGCAGGGACTGCACGTATATCAGCCGTTGAAAATGAAGGACGGTACGGCGTTGGAGCTGGTGCGGTCCCTTGCTCCCGAGCTGATCGTGGTGGCAGCCTATGGCCGTATCCTGCCGGAGGACATCCTGAACACGCCAAAGTACGGTGCCATCAACGTACACTCCTCCATCCTGCCGAAGTACCGGGGCGCGGCGCCCATCAACTGGGCGATTCTCAACGGCGACGCTGTGACAGGCGTGTCCATTATGTATATGGCGCCGGAGCTGGATGCGGGAGATGTGATACTGTGCCGCGAGACGGCCATCGATCCGGACGAGGACGCGGTGGCGCTGACGGCGCGGCTGGCGGAGCTTGGCGCGGAAGCGCTGCATGAGGCCATCGGGCAGATCGAACGCGGCACCGTTACCCGGACGGCGCAGGATCACGCGGCGCACACCTACGCGCCCATGCTGGATAAAAGCCTCTCGCCGATGGATTTCTCCCGGTCGGCGCAGCAGCTGCACGATCAGGTGCGGGGCTTGGTGCCCTGGCCCAGTGCGTCCATGGTGCTGGCAGGCAAGCCGGTCAAGGTCCACCGCACCGCGGTAGGCGGAGAGACCTCCGCCCCTGCGGGCAGCGTGGTGGAGGCGGACAAAAACGGCCTGGCCATTGCCTGCGGCGACGGCAGGTTGCTGCGTGTTCTTGAATTGCAGGGCGAGGGCGGCAAGCGCATGGCAGCGGCGGATTATCTGCGGGGCCATCCGGTCCCGCTGGGCCTGTGACGCCCCGTGACGCGCGGGACGCGGCGCTGGAGGCGCTGCTGCAGATGGAGCGCCGGGGCGCGTGGTCTGACGGCAGCCTGAAGCGTATCGCGGCCCAGTCCGGGCTGGAGGCCCGGGCCGCGGCGCTGTGTACCCGTTTGACCTATGGCGTGGTGCAGAACCGGACACTGCTGGACTACTATATCGACCATTGGTGTACGCAGAAGGCCGCCCGGCTGGAACCGGTGGTGGCCTGCCTGCTGCGTTTGGGTATATATCAGATACTGTTCATGGACAAGGTTCCCGACCGGGCCGCCGTTCACGAGACAGTAGAGCTGACAAAACGCCGGGGCAAGACCCGTGCCGCGGGCATGATCAATGCGGTGCTGCGGAAATGTGCGTCAAGCAAAAACACTTTACCGCCATTGCCGCAGAATAGTTTTGTTTCCAAAGCAGCGGTGCAGTACAGCCATCCCAGGTGGTTGGTGGAGCGCTTGACGGCTTTGGTCGGCGAGCAGGAGGCCGAGGCGTTCCTGCGGTTGGATAATGAGCCTGTTCCCACGGTGATACAGGCCAATCCGCTGAAGACCACGCCGGCGGAATTGGAAAATGCGCTGCGATCGGACGGTGTCCGTCTGGTGCCCCATCCCTGGCTGGAGGGCTGCTTTGAAGTCACCGGTACCGGTGATTTGGAGCGCCTGTCCGCCTTTGCGTCGGGACGCTGCACGGTGCAGGATGCCGCGGCGCGTTTGGCGGCCATTGCCGCTGGACCGAAGCCCGGCGATCGGGTGCTGGATGTGTGCGCCGCCCCTGGCGGCAAATCCTTCGCCATGGCTATGCAGATGGAGAACCGGGGCGATATCCTCTCCTGTGACATTCACCCCCACAAGCTGAAGCTCATCGAAAACGGTGCGGCACGGCTGGGGATCACTATCATCCGCACAGCGCTGGCCGATGGGCGGGAGCGTCACGCCGGCTGGGTGGAGCAGGCCGATGTGGTTCTGGCCGATGTGCCGTGCTCCGGCCTGGGCATTATCCGGAAGAAACCGGATATCCGCTGGAAGGATCCGGCGCAGCTGGCACAGCTGCCCGCTGTCCAGCTGTCGATATTGAACAACGTGTTCGCCTACGTCCGTCCCGGCGGCGTGTTGGTGTATGCCACCTGCACCGTCCTGCCGGAGGAAAACGGCGGCGTGGTGTCGGCCTTTTTGGACGTACACCCGGACTTTGCGAAAGAGGAATTTACCCTGCCCGGTATCGGAAGCTGTCCCGGTGATGTGACACTGTGGCCCCAGCGGACCGGCACCGATGGATTTTACATCTGCCGTATGCGCCGCAGGGGATAACGTCAAGGAGCGAACCGCATGACCGACATCAAATCCATGACCGAGCGTCAGCTGGCCGACTTTTTTAAGAATATGGGACAGCCGGCTTTCCGTGCCAAGCAGGTATTCACCTGGCTGCACCGTGGCGTGCGCTCCTTTGACGAGATGACCGACTTGTCCAAGCCGCTGCGTGCCCAGCTGGCCGAGACGTGCTTCATCACAGCGCCGACCGTGGCCCGGAAGCAGACCTCGAAGCTGGACGGGACCGTTAAATATTTGTGGGAGCTGGCCGACGGCAACTGCATCGAGACAGTCCTCATGCAGTACCACCACGGCAACACCGTGTGTATCTCCTCTCAGGTGGGCTGCCGTATGGGCTGCGCCTTCTGCGCCAGCACCATCGCCGGCAAGGTCCGGGACCTGCGGCCCTCTGAGCTGCTGGACCAGGTGCTGTTTACCCAGCTGGACAGCGGCCTGCCTGTCTCCAACATCGTGCTCATGGGCATCGGCGAGCCGCTGGACAACTACCAAAATGTCCTCGATTTTCTCACCATCCTCTCCTCCCCGGAGGGCAGGAATTTAAGCCTGCGGCACGTTTCCCTTTCCACCTGCGGCCTTTGTGACCGCATCGATGCGCTGGCGGAGCTGGGGCTGGGACTTACCCTTTCCATTTCGCTGCACGCAGCGGATGATGAAACCCGAAATTCCATCATGCCGGTCAACCGGCAGTATAATATAGCGCGCCTGATGGCAAGCTGCAAAAATTATTTTGCCAAAACGGGGCGCCGCATCAGCTATGAATACGCCCTCATCGCCGGGGTCAATGACAGCCCCGCCCATGCTGAAGCTTTGTCGAAGCTTCTCGGCGGGCAGAACTGCCATGTCAATCTCATCCCGGTCAATCCGGTGGC
>OIDJ01000082.1_pt1 | contig 14353 bp, 10 predicted proteins | sample 1581541 | NCBI WGS metagenome assembly OIDJ01 (sample SAMEA3882543, study PRJEB24775) | human gut metagenome | biome: human-associated habitat; feature: intestine environment; material: feces | place: Netherlands | collected 2009/2010
CAAACGATTATCTTGAAGCCGCCTACATTGACGGCGCAAATTCCTGGCAGACGCTTTGGCGCGTGAAGATCCCAAATGTGATGCCTTCCATTACCATCTGCCTGTTTCTGACGCTGACCAACTCCTTCAAGCTGTTCGACCAGAACCTTGCTCTTACCGCCGGTGAGCCCGCCCATTCTACGGAAATGCTGGCAATGAACATCTACCAGACGTTCTACGCCCGCTCCGGCCCCATGTGGAAGGGAATCGGGCAGGCGAAGGCCGTGCTGTTCTGCATTCTGGTCATCGCCATCTCCAGCCTGCAGCTGAAGTTCACCCGCTCTAAGGAGGTACAGCAGTGATGAAAAAACGCTCTCACGCCATCAACACCCTCTGGACGGTGATCCTGACGATCCTCAGTCTTGCGTGGGTCTACCCCGTGGTGGTGGTGCTCATCAACTCCTTCAAAAAGGACTCCGCCATTTCCACCAGCACCGCTTTCCAGCTGCCTCCCGCCGACGGCTTTGCCGGGCTGGGTAATTATGCCAACGCAATCCATTCCAAGGGCTTTCTTGCCGCCTTCTTCAACAGCTTTATTATCTCCGTCACCTCTGTGGTGCTGATCCTGGTTTGCTGCTCCATGTGCGCGTGGTTTATCACCCGCGTGAAGACGTGGGCCACGAAGCTCTGCTACTTCCTGTTCGTGTTCTCCATGGTGGTACCCTTCCAGATGCTGATGTTCACTCTGGCTAATCTGGCGGATAAGGCCAAGCTGAACACTCCGTTCAACATCTGCATCATCTATCTGGGCTTCGGCGCTGGTCTGGCGGTGTTCATGTTCACCGGCTTCGTCAAGTCCATTCCTCTGGAGATCGAGGAGGCCGCCATGATCGACGGCTGCGGTCCTCTCCGCACCTTCTTTCTGGTGGTAATGCCCATGCTGAAGCCTACACTTGTCAGCGTCGGTATTCTGGAGACTATGTGGGTCTGGAACGACTACCTCCTGCCCTATCTGGTGCTGGACGGCACGAAATACATGACCATCCCCATTCTGATCCAATACTTCCGCGGCGGCTTCGGCCGCGTGGAGATGGGTCCCATGATGGCGTGCATCGTCCTGACCATCCTGCCCATCATCATCATCTACGTTCTCGGCCAGAAGCACATCATCAAGGGCGTGGCGGCAGGCGCCGTCAAGGGATAAACTTACAACACGCCGGGGGCGGGCTGATCGCCCGCCCCCGTATATTTTGGCCGGAACCGTCCGGCTGAAAGTCAAATCCTATCCAAGAGAGAAGTTGAGTTATGAAACGAAGCAGCGGTATTTTAATGGCGGTATCCTCCCTGCCCTCCCCCTATGGCATCGGCACCCTGGGCAAGGCGGCCTATGATTTCGCCGATTTCCTGAAAGACGCCGGCCAGTCCTACTGGCAAATGCTCCCCCTGGGCCCCACCAGCTATGGCGACTCCCCCTACCAGAGCTTTTCCGCCTACGCCGGCAACCCCTACTACATCGACCCGGATATGCTGGCGGCTGACGGACTGCTGACGGACGCCGAGTGCGCCGCCCCCGACTGGGGCAGCGACCCGCGCCATGTGGACTACGGAAAGATCTACGAGAGCCGCTTTACCCTGCTGCACAAGGCCTACAAACGGGGCTGGGAGCGGGACGCGGAGGCCGTAGCGGCCTTTGCGCAGGACAATGCGCGGTGGCTGCCGGACTACGCCCTGTACATGGCCTGCAAACGCCATTTCGGCATGAAGTCCTGGACGGAGTGGCCCGACGACGACCTTCGCCTGCGTAAGAACGAGGCCGTGCTGGACAAGTACCGCACACTTCTGCGGGAGGATGTGCAGTTCTTCACCTATCTGCAATTTCTGTTTTTCAGGCAGTGGACCGCTCTGCGCGACTACGTCCACCAGCAGGGCATCCGCATCATCGGCGATCTGCCCATCTACGTGGCCATGGACTCCGCCGACGTCTGGGCTGAGCCGCAGTTCTTCCAGCTGGACGACGATCTGGTGCCCAAGGCTGTGGCCGGCGTCCCGCCGGATTACTTTACCGCCGACGGCCAGCTGTGGGGCAACCCCCTCTACGACTGGGACGCCATGCGTGATGACGGCTTCGGCTGGTGGATCCGCCGGATCGACGGCGCCGGCAAGCTGTATGATGTGATCCGCATCGACCACTTCCGCGGCTTTGCCAACTACTGGGCCGTGCCCTACGGTCAGCCCACCGCCAAAAACGGCCGCTGGATCGCCGGTCCCGGCATGGACCTGATCGAACGGCTCAACGGCTGGTTCCCGCAGCTGGAGTTCATCGCCGAGGATCTGGGCTACCCCACCCCTGAGGTGGCGCAGCTGCTCCGCGAGTCCGGCTGGCCCGGTATGAAGGTGCTGGAATTCGCCTTTGACTCCCGGGATTCCAGCGGGTATCTGCCCCACGCCTATACGCCGCACTGCATCTGCTATACCGGCACCCACGACAACAGCCCCCTGGCACTGTGGCGGCAGGAGGCCGCGCCGGAGGATGTGGCCCACGCGGTGGAATACCTGGCGCTGACAGAGCAGGAGGGCTTCCACTGGGGTATTATCCGCGGCGGTATGTCCAGCGTGGCGGAGCTGTTCGTGGCGCAGATGCAGGACTATCTGGGCCTGGGCGAGGGAAACCGCATGAACATCCCCGGCACCCAGGGCGGCAACTGGACCTGGCGGCTGCTGCCCGGTGAACTGAGCGATGCGCTCTCTGTCAGGATCGACCGCATGACTGCGCTCTACGGCCGCAAGGCATAAGCGAACACCCCCGGCAGTGCCGGGGGTGTTTTTTTGCCGTGAGCACCGCTTCCGCAACGCCGAACCCCCCATCTGCCATGTGACAGATGGGGGTTTCGATGCCGCCGAGGTAGGGGTTAGACCTCCGCGACCCGTACTGCAATATGGGCCCTGCCGGGCAGAGCAAATAAAAAACCGGCTGCAATGTATGCACCTTTGAAGCGCATCCCACTTGCAGCCGGTCGATCATGCGGTCAAATGCCGTTTAGACACCGTAGCTTTGCGTCTCGGCCTTTCAGCCGATTTGCCAACAGAACATTATTGTATTCATAGTATATCACTTTCGTTCCGTTTCGTCAAGTCTTTTTCGCAAAAATCCGTGTTTTCTACGCGTCCGTCTCTAAATCTCCGATCGCTGCGCACGCCTCACGGTATGCCGCGGCCGTCTCCGGATACAGCGCCGACGCGCGCTGCATATCGCTGCCGCGCAGGGCCTCCGTCAGGGCGGAGGCTGCCTGCCCCAGCTGCACCAGCCCCAGGTTGGCCGCCAGGCCCTTCAGCGTGTGCGCCGCCCGGAAGGCCCGTTGGACGTCTCCGGCGCTCATGGCCGCCTGCAGCATGGCGAAGGTGTCGTCTCCGGCGAACATCCGCAGAAAGCGCTCCACCGCAGCTATACTGCCCAACCGGCGCACGGCGTCCGCCATGTCGCCGCCCATCTCTTGATAAAGCTTCTCTAAATTCATTGTTTCTTCCTCTCCAGCCACTCGGCGATCGTTCTTATCATCTGCCCAGCCTCCAACGGCTTGGGGATATGCGCGTCCATGCCCGCTGCCAAGCAGGCCGCCACGTCCTCGTCAAACAGGTTGGCGGTCATGGCGATGATCGGCAGCTGCGCGTCCGGCCTGTCCATCCCGCGGATGGCGCGGGTGGCGGAAAGGCCGTCCAGCTCCGGCATCATCACGTCCATCAGCACCGCGTCGTAGGTACCGGGCGCCGACGCGGCAAACATCTCCACCGCCTCCTTGCCGTCGGCGGCCTGGTCCACCATGGCGCCGGCCTCCTGCAGCAGGTACACCGCGATCTCCCGGTTCAGCTCGTTGTCCTCCGCCACCAGTAAGCGCCGTCCGGCGATGGAAGCCGCCGTGTCGGGGAGCGCGGCTTCCGGTTCGGCCTCACTGGGCATCATGGGCAGCACCACGCGGAAGCGCGTTCCCTGTCCGAGTGCACTGTCCACCTGAATGGTACCGCCTCTTTCGTCCACCAGCTTCTTCACCACGGCCAGACCCAGGCCCACGCCGCCGGAAAGGCTGCCCCTATCGCTGTTTTCCTGGGCAAACGCCTCGAACATATGGCGCTGGAACGTCTCGCTCATACCTGCGCCGTTGTCCTCGCATATAAATTCCAGCCGGCACACGCCGTCCGCATAACGGGACTCGCGGAAGCTGCAGCGCACCCATCCGCCGGGGTGATTGTATTTGATGGCGTTGCCGATGATGTTCTGGCAGATCTGCCGCAGATACAGCGGGTCGCCTGTGAATCGTTCATGCTCCAGCGTCAGGTCCATCACCATCAGCGCAACGCCTGCGCTCTCCGCCTGGGCGTGCGAAATACCCAGCATCTCGTGCAGCTCGCTTGTCAAACAATAGGGGGTCTTTCCCAGCGCCTCCTGCTTCGGGCGATTCAGTGTCAGTACGTCGTTTACCAATGCCAGCAGATAGCGTGCCGCGGTCTGCGCCTTCTCCCGGCAGGACTGCACCAGCGTCACATTCTCCGGGTTCCGCCCGATGATCTCCAGCATACCCATGATGATGTTGATGGGTGTGCGTATATCATGGCTCATGCTGCGAAGGAAGTGCGTCTTGGCCTGGTCCGCCGCGCTGGCGCGGCGCACCTCCTCCTCCAGACGGTGCTGGTAGTCCATCTCGCGACGCTTGCGCTCCTGCGTGGTGCGGAGCACCAGCAGCGTCGCCAAGACCGCCGCCAGCGCGTACACGCCGAAGGCGGAGATCACCATGTTCTTGCCCAGGATGAACACGTATTCATTGGGGAGGAACACATACAGGCTGTACTGCTGGTATCGCTCCCGTGCACCGAAGAACGTGCCGTCCGTGCGGAGCTGGGTCAGCTTGCTGCCCGGGGAGGGGGAGGACTCCAGCGCACGGATGAGGGGCACCTCGTCCACCGGCAGGTTCCACTGCTCCGCCGCGCTGCTGCCCACCACGCGCTCGCCGTCGGTGATGTAGGTGTAGACCCTGTCATTGAGCAGCGTCTCGTAGCCCGCCAGCAGGCTCTCGATGGACGCACGGTAGGAGGCGATGATCGTGTTCGACTGGAGGCGGACGCAGAAGACGACGCCGGGATTTTCGACGCGCGCCACGGCTGCTATGTCGTATACCGCGCCGTCACGGGTCAGGCGGCGGGCGAAGATCTTCTCCGGGTAGTCCATGATGGAGCGGATCGCCTCATTGGTGTAGTAATCGCTCCAGTCCATGTCCGCACCGGAGCTGAACTCGATCTCCAGATCCTTGTCCAGCACCAGCACGCAGGTTACGCGCTGACGCTGGGCGTACCGCGCCAGCTCCTCGTTGGAGCGGTTCTGCCCCACCATACCCTCGCGCTCCGCCACCTCCTGCGCCTGCTCCGTCAGCCGCACGAGGCTCTTTAGCCGGTCGGCGGCGACGATGTCGCGGTAGCTGATGCACTGGTTTTGCAGATATTGCAGCGTCCGCTGGGCGGTCTGCTGGGCGTTGCGGATGCTGCTGTTGCCGCCGATGAGAGCCGTGACCGCCATCACAAAGACGCCCAGCACCAGCATGAGCACCCAGATATATTTGTTGGAAAACTTATTGCCCATGGATCAACCCCGCTAAAGCCGCCTGTGCGTCCACGCCGTAGCTCTCCAGAATGGCGGCCACGGTGCCGTCCGCCACCAGCTCGTGCAGCATTTCGTTCAGAGCCTCCGCTCTGCCGCTGCCGTCGTCCTTATAGAACGCCGCGCCCAGCCCTGCCCGCAGCAGCCCCGGCTCCAGCACCCGGTATTCCCCGGCGCGCCCGGCGATGAAGGTGAGGTACGCCGTCTCGTGTCCGGCGCAGGCGTCCACATAGCTTTTGTCCAGCGCAGCGAACACGTCCACCGTGTCGGCGAAGCAGTACACGCTGTCCACCTGCTCCACGCCGGGCACCTGATGCTTCAGAAACAGCTCCTCCGGCTTGGAGGAGGTCTGCACGGCGATGCGCTTGCCGTTCAGGTCGCCAAGACCGTAAATATCGCTGGACGCCTGCACTATGACCACCTGACGGCTGTACATATACGGCCCTGCCCAGCGGTAGCAGTCCTCTCTGCCGTTCATGGAGAAGCTGCCCCAGAGGCAGTCCACGTCGCCTCGCTCCAGTAGGGCGTCCTTCTCCTGCCAGTTGATTTTTTGGAAGCTCGCCGTCCAGCCCAATCTCTCGCAGGCGGCGGTGGCGATCTCCACGTCGATACCCGCATAGGCGCCATTCTCATCCAGATAGAAATACGGCTCATAGTTGTCGCTGCCAATGACCAGCACCGGCAGTTCTTCCGTTTCCGTCTCCCGCTGTCCGCAGCCGCACAGCAACGCGCCGCACAGCGCCAGCAGCACCGCCAGCAATCTCTTTGTCCTGCTCATTCCTTACCTCTCATGCCGTATACCTCACGGCACAACGCACTCTGTATGTCCTCCAGGCAGTCCACCAGCAGCGGATCGAACGCGCCGCACTCGCCGCCCCGTATCATAGCCAACGCCTCCGCATGGGTATACGCCGGCTTGTACACCCGCTGGCTCACCAGCGCGTCATAGGCGTCCGCCAGGCCCACCGCCTGCACGGTCATCGGTATCTCGTTGCCCTTCAGCCCGTCGGGATAGCCGCTGCCGTCCACCCGCTCGTGATGCCAGCGGCAGATCTCCGCCGCAGCCTCCACCAACGGCTCGCTTTCCATCTCCTTCATGCCCCGCATCAGTTCCTCGCCGATCAGGGTATGCTTCTTGATCTCGTCAAACTCCTCCGGCGTCAGGGGGCCAGGCTTTCGCAGCAGGGCATCCGGCACGCCCATCTTTCCGATGTCGTGGAACATAGCCGCGGCGGCGGCCCGCCGGCAGTCCTGCAGGGTCAGGCCGCGTTCCAGCATTCTCTGCAGCAGCCGCTGCGTGATCTGCTCCACGTGCCGCCCGTGGTCCGCGCCCTCGCCGTTGCGGTAGCCCATCACCCGCGACAGGATATCCGCCACGATACCCATCATATGCTCCTGCCGCCGCAGCTGCTGCATCATCACCGCTGCCAGCCGCCGCTGCCGCGCATACAGCTTCACGGTGTTCATCACCCGCTGCCGCACGATACGGATATCAAAGGGCCGTTCTATGTAGTCCGACACGCCCATGTCATAGGCCTGCCGCACCTTTTCTTCTGACCCGTCCGCCGTGATGATAATGACCGGGATATCCTCGATAAACCCCCGCTTATTCATCTCCTCCAACACCTGCAGGCCGTCCATCTCCGGCATGATCATGTCCAACAGCACCAGTGAGATATCCGCGCCGTAGGTCTCCAGCTGCGCCATACACTCCCGGCCGTCCTCCGCCTCCAGCACGTTGAAATCCTCCGCCAGCATCTCCCGCAGTATCGCGCGGTTCATAGCCGCATCGTCCACCACAAGAATATGCGGCTTGATCTCCTCTCCCTCCACGGGAGTATCCTCGGTGACCACGGCGTCCTTTCTTCGCTTGGCCCGGTACATCAGCCGGTCCGCCCGCTGCACCGCCTGGGCGATCGTCTCCTGCTGCGCCATGACGCAGCCCACGCTGATGGTGATATGCTGGCCGCCCTCGCAGCCCGGTATGCTCACTGTCCGCAGCCGCCGCTGAATGTCTCCCAGCACGGTGGCAAAGGCCGTCTGCTCCACGCCCGGCAGCAGCAGCAAAAACTCGTCGCCGCCGTAGCGCACCAGCGAGCCGCTGCGGCCAACCACCTCATAGATGGTATCCGCCAGCGCCCGCAGCGCGTTGTCGCCCACCTGATGGCCATTCATGTCGTTATACAGCTTCAGATCGTCCATATCGATGAGCGCTACACCGCCGCGGTATATCTCATTGCTCATCTCCCGCTGGTAATGGTTGCGGCTCAGCGCGCCGGTCAGCGCGTCTATCTCCTGCGCCTGTGTATCCCGCCCGGAGATGACCAGCACATAGTCGTTGATCCGGTCGATGCGGATGTCATACTGCCGGCAGCCTACGCCGCCCTGCCGGAACCGCAGGCGAAAACTCTCGTTTCGCTCCTTTTCGTAGAAAAAGCTCCGCAGGTTTTCGCTGCTGAGATAGCGCATCCACACGCTTTTTTCCGCCGACACACCGCCGTTGTCCCGGAAGATGTCCCGCAGCTCCTCTACGGTGTACCATTTGTCCTCCAGCCCACTGGCCAGACTGGTTTTCCGAACCCGCAGCTTTCCCCGGGCCCTGTCATATTCACATACGGTGTCGCAGATCGGCAGCAGTGCCGCGATAAAGGCTTCCTTCTCGATCATGGCTGAGACCTCCGTTCCTATCATACCAGCTTTATTATAGCATCTTAATGCCGTATTGCAACGGCTTCCCCCTGAAACGCCGAATTTTTCGCCTGTTTTGCAGGCGGCGCGCCGGGGTGCGCTGTCGGTGAACGGCCCTGACCCGCGCAGAGCAAAATAAAACCGCCCGGACGGGCGGTTTTGTTTTGCCTTTTTGCGATCTAACTGCGGCGGCGGAGGGCTAAAACGGTCAGTGCCGAAATGGAGGCACCAACAATAAGCCATGCCCACGGACCGGCGGAGGGCGCGGCGGCCGGCAGAGGCTGCCAGGCGGCATACAGCGTCATATCCGCCGTGACCGGCGCATTGAAATCCCAGGGGCGGGTCAGGTCGTAGTCACTGTACCAGCCGGTGAAGCGATAGCCCGAGCGGGTGGGCGCCTGCGGCGGCGCCAGAGGCGTTCCACGGAGCACCTCCGCCGGCGCTACGCCGCTGCCGCCGTTACTTTGGAAGGTCACACGGCACTGCTCTGACACCACCACCGTGACGTCCCGGGCAGCGGCGGCGTAGCGGCCCATGCCGTCCTCGGTGGACACCAGGTAATGGCTGTCGGTTATGGCGGACGCACCGCCGTCGGCCAGGACCTTCAGCTGAAAGGAGCCGACGACCGTCTCATCCGCCCAGTCCGCGCCGCCGCCAAAGTCTACGCAATTCATGTAGACCGCCTGACGGCCATCACGCAGCGTGACCAGCGTCGTCTTGACGCCCTCGCGGAGCAGGGTGCCATCAGGCTGATAGGCGAAGAAGGCAGGATCGAAGCATATCTCGTCCTGCATGGCGAACATCGGCCCCGTGCCGGTGGTCCGGCACAGGGTAAGCGATACCGTTACGGTATCGCCGGCGGCGGCATGGTACGTCGCCTCTCCGTTGGCGGCAAGGCGGAATTCATAGTGCCGGCTGTCGTCGCCCCAGGCCAGGGACGGCACCAGCAGCACCGCCAGCAGCGCCAGAACTACCCGCTTCATGGTCCGCCTCAGTTCAGGAAGTCCTTGAGCTTCTTGCTGCGGGAGGGGTGCCGCAGCTTACGCAGGGCCTTGGCCTCGATCTGGCGGATACGCTCACGGGTGACGTTGAACTCCTTGCCTACCTCTTCCAGCGTGCGGGTACGGCCGTCCTCGATACCGAAGCGCAGCTTCAGCACCTTCTCCTCCCGGGGCGTCAGGGTACCCAGCACGTCCACCAGCTGCTCCTTCAGCAGGGTAAAGCTGGCGGCCTCACTGGGCTCGGACGCGGCCTCGTCGGGGATGAAGTCGCCCAGATGGCTGTCCTCCTCCTCGCCGATGGGCGTCTCCAGCGACACGGGCTCCTGGGCGATCTTCAATATCTCGCGGACCTTGTCCACGGGCATATTCATCTCGGCGCTGATCTCCTCGGGGCTGGGGTCGTGGCCCAGCTCCTGCAGCAGCTGGCGGGACACACGGATGACCTTGTTGATGGTCTCCACCATGTGGACGGGGATGCGGATGGTACGCGCCTGATCGGCGATGGCGCGGGTGATGGCCTGACGGATCCACCAGGTGGCGTAGGTGGAGAACTTATAGCCCTTGGTGTAGTCGAACTTCTCCACGGCCTTGATCAGGCCCAGATTGCCCTCCTGGATCAGGTCCAGGAACAGCATACCGCGGCCCACATAGCGCTTGGCGATGGACACCACCAGACGCAGATTGGCCTCGGCCAGCTGCTGCTTGGCCTTCTCGCCGGCCTTGATCTGCTTTTTCAGCTCGGCCATCTCCGCCTCAGGGATGGTCTCGCCGTCCGCCTCGGCCTGCGCCACACGCGCCTCGGCCTCGCGGCCGGCGGACATAACGGTGGCCAGCTCCACCTCCTGATCGGCAGTCAGCAGGGGCACCTTGCCGATCTCCTTCAGGTACATACGCACGGGATCGTCAATGTTGAAGCTGTCCACCAGCGTGTTGGGGTCGACCAGCTCCTCCTCCTCGATCTCGGCGATCTCATCCATAGCGGGCTCGCCATCCTCATCGGGCAGGTCGGCCAGGAAATCCTCGCTGCCTACCTCGATGCCCAACTGCTCCAGAGAGTCGTAGATGGAGTCCATCTGCTCGCTCTCCAGGTCCAGCTCGTCCAGCACGTCGGACAACTCACCGGCATCCAGCTTGCCCTTCTTCTTACCCTTGGTAAACAGGTCCCGCAGCTTCTCGTTGCCGTTCAGCAGCGCGGCCGCCGGCAGGGACGCGATGGTCTTTTCGTCCAGGCCGCCCTTGGCTGGCTTCTCCTGCGCCGGCGCGGCCTCCTGCAAAAGCTGGTTCGCCATCTGCTCCAACTGCTCCGCGGTGTACTTTTCTTCGGTCATGTTCGCTTTCCTCCGTAACCTTTTTTATCTTTATACGTCTCCATCGCCGCCGCCAGCGGATCCGTGCCGCCGGTGCGCTTGGTGTGTTCTTCCCGAATGATGCGTATGTAATCCGCCAGCGCCTGCGGCGCGTTGGCTGCGGATTCCGGTTTTTGCAGCAGCGCCGTCAGGTGGTTCATCTCCTCCGGCGTCAGCACCGCGGCCAGCGCCGCCATGCTCGCGTGCCCCCGCCGCTGCCACAGTTCACCGTAGATGCGCCCCAGCAGCGGTGAGGAAAATTCCTCCGGCTGCACCGGCATTTCCGGCGGGAACAGGCTCTCGTCCTGCATCAGCAGACGGATAACGCCCTCCTCCGCCAGCGCGCTGCGTACATTCTGATAGCGGATGCTGCGGTCCGCGGGCTGCAGGGCCGATATCGGGTTCATCTCCTGACGCTCCTGCGCCTTCCGTGCCTTGGCCTGCACCCGCTTGGCGGCCCGCTGGACCTCCATCCGCATGGCCTCTACCGGCAGGGACGCCGCCTCGGCGGCCTGGGTGGTATAGACCTCCCGTTCCACAGGATCATTTAGTTTACATAATGTTTCAGCAATCTCCCCCGCGTAGGCGATACGGCCCTTGTCGTCCTTCAGATCATACTTGGACGCGATCTCAGACATCGTGAATTCAATGCCGTTTGCACTTCCGGAAAGCAGCTGCTCAAAGGCGTCCCTACCCTGGTATTTGATAAAGTCGTCGGCATCCTGCTTTACATAATGTCCATCCACCAATCGCTGCGGCAGACGCAGGACCTTCACGGTGAACTCGCTGTTCTGCAGCAGCTCCAGCGCCCGGTCCGTGGCCATCTGGCCCGCGCCATCGTTGTCGTAGCACAGCACCAGCTCCTTGGTGAAGCGGCTCAGCAGACGTATCTGCTCCTGGGTCAGCGCCGTGCCCATGCAGGCCACCGCGTTGTCGAACCCCGCCTGATGCAGCGTCACCACGTCCAGGTTGCCCTCGCACAGGATCATGTTGGGCCGCTTGGTCTTTTTGGCCAGGTTCAGGCCGTAGAGCACCCGGCGTTTGCTGTACGCCACCGTTTCGGTGGTGTTCATGTATTTCGGCTCCGACTTGTCGATCACGCGGCTGCCGAAGCCCACCACGTCGCCCCGCACGTCGATCACCGGCAGGATCAGCCGGTTGCGGAACTTGTCGTATATGTGCCCGCTCTTTCCGCTGACGGCCAGGCCCGCCCGGATCAACTCGTCCTTGGAATAGCCCCTGGCGGTCATGGCGGTCAGCAGGGCGTCCCAGCTGTCCGGCGCGGCCCCCATGCCGAAGCGCACGGCGATCCTCCGGTGGATCTGCCGCCGGTCCAGATAGTCCCGGACGGCCTGGCCCTCCGGGGCCTGGAGGGTCTGATAGTACCACCGGGCGGCGTCCCGGTTCAGCTCCAGCATCCGGCGGCGGAGCTTTTCCGTGCCGTCGCTGGCCTCCTCCGGCACCGGGATGTTGGCCCGCTTGGCCAGAAACCGCACCGCGTCGGGATAGGACAGATTCTCGATGTCCATGACGAAGTTGATGACGCCGCCCGTGCCCAGCACGACGAGCTGCGCGGTGGAGAGGCGCACCTCCGCGCCGTTCAGCAGATCGGAAAGCGACTGCAAGCCGAAATATGCCACCAGAACCGACAGGATGAATCCGAAGACATAATAGGCCAGCAGCAGCTTGCCGCTGCGCCCCGTATCGTGCAGGCGGCGCACCGAAACGGAGATGTAGGGCAGCAGCAGGCCGAGCCACAGCAGCGAGGAGAGGAGAGCGGTCCCCTTGAAGAGCAGCGCATCGATGATCCGCGCCACCAGCAGGAAGAGGAACGAGAAGAGCACGAAGTACCAGAATTCCGAACGCCGGGCACGACCCTCGAAGGAGACGTAGTTACGCAAACATTTGACAAACCATTTCATATGCGGGTAATTTTGATTGAGTCCGGATCGAAATCACCGTTCCCCGGCAGGATTCGCATGCCGCGGACTGGGACCGTAGTCGTTGTCGCCGCGGTCGCCCGACGAGAGGAACGAAAAGAGCAGAAAAACGAGGTAGATGCCGGCCGTCAGCACGACGACGACCTCGAAGGTCGAGAAGGCGTGGCACTCGCCGTAGAAGCGTCCGGCGACGAGCAGCACGACGTAGGGGGCCATCCACCAGCCGCTGCGTCCCGTATCGTGCAGGCGGCGCACCGAGACGGCCAGCTGGGGCAGGAAGAGGAGCAGCAGCACAACGGTCGAAAAGAGCCGCGGACCGCCGCCGTAGCCGAACACCAGCACGTCGAGGATGCGCGCCGCCACCAGCAGAGCAAACACGAGGAGCGTGAAGTACCAGAACTCCCGGCGCCGGGCCCGACCCCGGAAGTTGGCGTAATTCCGGAAACATCCTGCGATCCACTCCATAGCTGAAACCCTTGTTTTCCGTCCGGTCAAAGATACGAAAATAATGCCTGCGGACAAATTTTTCGGCGGTCAAACGCCGTTCGGCAAAAGAAAAAAACGCGGGAGCGCCGCACAACCGGCCGCTCCCGCATTCGTTGCATGCTCCGCCGCGGAGCTACTCCGCAAAAGAGTGGATCACGACGCCCGAGCGCAACTTGGGCTCGAACCACGTGGTCTTCGGCGGCATGATGTTGCCCGTATCGGCGATGTTAATGAGCTGCTGCATCGAAACGGGGTAGAGCGCAAAGGCCACCTTCATCTCGCCGCTGTCGACGCGGCGCTTCAGCTCGCCCAGGCCGCGGATGCCGCCCACGAAGTCGATGCGCTTCGACGTGCGCAGGTCCTTGATGCCGAGGATGCGGTCCAGCACCAGATTCGAGAGCACCGTGACGTCGAGCACCCCGATCGGGTCGCTGTCGTCATACGTGCCGGGCTTGGCCGTCAGGCTGTACCAGTGCCCCTCGAGGTACATCGAGAAGTTGTGCAGCTCCGTCGGACGGTACTCCTCCGTGCCCTTGTCCTCGACCACGAACGACTCGCGGAGCTTGTCCAAAAGCTCGGCGGGCGTCAGGCCGTTCAGGTCCTTCACCACGCGGTTGTAGTCGATGATGCGCAGCTGTCCGGCCGGGAAGGTCACCGCCAGGAAGTAGCAGTACTCCTCCTCGCCCGTATGGTGCGGATTCTTCGCCTTGCACTCGGCGCCCACGCGGGCCGCGGCGGCCGTGCGGTGGTGTCCATCGGCCACGTAGAGGGCCGGAATCCCCTTGAAGAGCTCCGTGATGCGGTCGATCTTCTTCCGGTCGCGGATCACCCACAGCTTGTGGCCGAAGCCGTCGGGGGCCGTGAAGTCGTACTCCGGCGCCTCGTTCCGGACCACCTCGTCGACGATGGCGTCGATCTCGGCGTTGTCGGGGTAGGCGAAGAAGACCGGCTCGATGTTGGCCTGCTGGTTGCGCACGTGGATCATGCGGTCCTCCTCCTTGTCGGTGCGCGTGAGCTCATGCTTCTTGATGGCACCCGAGAGGTAGTCCTCGAAGTGGCAGCACATGGCCAGGCCGTACTGCGTACGGCCGTCCATCGTCTGCGCATAGATATAGTAGTACTCCTCGGGGTCCTGCTGCAGCCAGCCCCGCTCGCGCCACAGGCGAAAATTCTCGACGGCCCGGTCGTAGACCTGCTGCGAGTGTTCGTCGGCGATCGGATCGAAATCGATCTCGGGCTTGATGATGTGCAGGAGCGAGCGCTCCGTGG